>Ga0182749_1000051_pt1 | contig 169322 bp, 158 predicted proteins | sample eDN3rd37CKraftMG_FD_128875 | JGI IMG/M metagenome (GOLD analysis project Ga0182749, IMG submission 128875) | Enriched Miracle-Growth compost microbial communities from Emeryville, California, USA - eDNA 3rd pass 37_C Kraft MG (version 2) (version 2) ...
CGGCGCGTACCTGCGCCACGGCAACGCCTATCCCGACCGCGTGCTGCGCCTGTTCGACCGCCGCCGCGGCGGCTGGCGCGGCGGCCGCGAGATCCACGAGGCGGCCAGCGTCGACGGCCCGGTACGGTGGCTGCGCGGCGACCTGGAGCACCACCCCTACCGCTCGCTCAGCGAGCAGCTGGCCAAGCAGGAACGCTATGCGCAGATGATGGCCGAGCACCTGCACGCGCAGGGCCGGCGCGCCACGCTCGGCCAGATCCTGCTCAGCCCGTGGTGGCGCTTCGTGCGCGGCTACCTGCTGCGCGGGGGCTTCCTCGACGGCTGGCGCGGGCTGCTCTACGCGCTGGTGCGCGTGGAATACGTGCGTCGCAAGTTCGTGAAACTGTGGCTGCTGCAGCGCGGCCTGCGGCCGTAGGCCTTACACTGGCCGGCGAGCGGTTCCCCCGGTGGGCTGATCTTCAGCCGCATCGCCGCATGATGCCATTTCCGAACCGGCAGGCCGTGGTCCGCGGGGCGACGGAAGAGGGGGCTGCTCTTCAGGTTGTCTGCGTGGCGAGGTGGGTGTGACGGTGGCACGGCATGGATTGAACGACTTGGCAGAGCTGGGCGCACAGGGCGGAGGAAGCTCTCCCGCGCTGCCGCGCGCGGGCGGCGCACATCCCGCTCCGGCCACGCTGGGCATGGCCACGGTACGCGCCTGGCTGTCCTGCCGCGAGGCGGTGCTGGGGCTGGGCCTGGCCTGGCTGATGATCGGCATGCTGCTGATGCCGGCCGGCGTCTCGTACAACCCCGGCCGGCTGTACCAGTTCACCCTGGCGGCACTGCTCTACCTGCCGGCGTTGTGGTTCACCCTGCGCGAGCGGGCGCGGCTGTGGCGCCAGCTGTGGCCGCTGCCGGCCTTCCGCGTGTTCCTGCTGCTGCTGGGCTGGGCCGCGCTGTCGCTGGCCTGGGCACAGCTGCGCCATCCGGGCGACGAGTTCGGCCGGCTGTGCACGGTGCTGCTGTTCGTGCTCGGCTGGCATGCCTGGGCCGGCGGCGCGCCGCGTCGCGCCGCCCGCCTGCTGGCCGTGGTGGCCTGGGGCATGGCGCTGTGCGCGCTGGCCTACAGCATCGTCTTCCTGGCGCAGGGCCACGACGAGGACGACCGCATCGTCGGCGAGGGTGTGGTGGCCACCGCCAACTACGCCGCCGCCGCGATGGGCGCGGCCTGCGTGTGGCTGGCGCAGTTCCCCCGGCGCCGCTGGTTCGCGCGTGCGGCGAAGTGGGCAGCCATGGCGGCCTTGCTGCTGTTCGTGGGGCTGACCCAGAGTCGCGGCGTCTGGCTGGCGCTGGCGGCCTGCGCCCTGCTCGCGCCACTGTGGTGGCCGGGGCGCACGGCGCGGGTGGTCGCCGCGCTGATACTGCTGGCCATGCTGGCGGCGATGCTCTGGCCGCTGCCGGTCCTGCTGGAGCGGGGGGCCTCGTATCGCCCCGAGATCTTCCGCCAGGCCCTGCACCTGATCGCCGCGCATCCCTGGCTGGGGCTGGGCCAGGGCACGCCGTTCGTGATCGAGGCGGGCGGACAGCAGCTGACGCACAGCCACAACGTGCTCACCCAGACGGCGATCGAGCTGGGCCTGCCCGGCCTCGCGCTGCTGCTGCCGCTGTGGGTATTGACCGCCTGGAGCGGCTGGCGCCACCGCGCCGAGCCGCTGGGCCGGGTGGTGCTGGCGCTGTGGGTGTATGCCAGCGTGGCGCTGCAGTTCGACATGCCGCAGCTGCTGGACAGCCCGCGGCCGGGCTGGCTGCTGATCTGGCTGCCGTTCGCGCTGGCGCTGGGGCTGGAAGCGCGCGACCGGGCACGGCGGGCGGCGCCCGCTCGCGTAGACTAGCGGCCCTTGGCGCCGCCGCCGCGCGGCATTCCGGCTGCAGGATTTCCATGAGCAGAGTATTGGTCACCGGCGGCGCCGGCTTCCTGGGCTCGCACCTGTGCGACCGCCTGCTGCGCGACGGCCACGACGTGCTGTGCGTGGACAACTTCTTCACCGGCAGCAAGCGCAACGTGGCGCACCTGCTCGACGAGCCGTACTTCGAGCTGATGCGCCACGACGTCACCTTCCCGCTGTACGTGGAGGTGGACCGCATCTTCAACCTGGCCTGCCCGGCCTCGCCGGTGCACTACCAGCACGACCCGGTGCAGACCACCAAGACATCCGTGCACGGCGCGATCAACATGCTGGGCCTGGCCAAGCGGGTGAAGGCGCGCATCCTGCAGGCCTCCACCAGCGAGGTGTACGGCGACCCGGAGGTGCACCCGCAGCGCGAGGACTACTGGGGCCGGGTCAACCCGATCGGCTTCCGCTCCTGCTACGACGAGGGCAAGCGCTGCGCCGAGACGCTGTTCTTCGACTACCACCGCCAGCACGGCATGGACATCAAGGTGGTGCGCATCTTCAACACCTACGGCCCGCGCATGCACCCCGACGACGGCCGCGTGGTGAGCAACTTCATCGTGCAGGCGCTCAAGGGCGAGGACATCACCATCTACGGCGACGGCAGCCAGACGCGCAGCTTCTGCTACGTGGACGACCTGATCGAGGCGATGGTGCGCATGATGGAATCCGGGCCCGGCTTCACCGGCCCGGTGAACATCGGCAACCCGGTCGAGCACACCATGCTGCAGCTGGCCGAGAAGGTGCTGGCGCTGGTGGGCGGCAGGTCGAAGCTGGTGTTCCGCCCGCTGCCCGCGGACGACCCGCGCCAGCGCCAGCCCGACATCACGCTGGCGAAGGACAGGCTCGGCTGGCAGCCGACCGTCGGCATCGACGACGGCCTGCGCGAGACCATCGCCTACTTCCGGCGCCTGCTGGAGGCCTGAGGATGCCGCTCGCCCTCTCGGTGGTCGTCACCAACTACAACTACCGCGAGTTCGTCGCCGAGGCGGTGGACGGCGCGCTGGCGCAGACGCGCGCGCCGCACGAGGTGATCGTGGTGGACGACGGCTCCGCCGACGGCTCGCCGGAGTACCTGCGCGAGCGCTACGGCGCCGATCCGCGCGTGACCCTGCTGTGCGGCGAGAACGGCGGCCAGCTCGCCGCCTTCCAGCGCGGCCTGGCCGCGGCCACCGGCGAGGTGGTGTGCTTCCTCGACGCCGACGACCGCTGGGGGCCGGACTACCTGCGCCAGGTCGGTGAACTGTTCGAGGCGCGCGCGGACGTCGACTTCGCGTTCTCCGACGTGCGCCTGGTCGGCAACGAGTCCGGCGTGCAGGGCCACGGCCCGGAAGCGGCGGACCTGGGCTACACCGTGCTCGGCACCTGGGTGCGCATGCGCTGGTACGGCGCGCCCACCTCGGCGCTGGCGCTGCGCCGCGCGCTGGCCGCGCGCGTGCTCGACCTGCCGCGCGATTTCGTGGCGAACTGGCGCCTCTCCGCCGACAACTGCCTGGTGTTCGGCGCCAGCGTGCTGGGCGCGCGCAAGTACTACCTGCCCACCGGCCAGGTGGACTACCGCATCCACGGCCGCAACGGCTGGTGGCACCAGCAGGCGCGCATGCGCGAGTTCGCCGCGCAGTTCCGCTCGCGCTGCCTGGTCAACCACTACGCGCAGCGCATGGGGCTGGACGCGCACGCGCTGGACCTGGCCAAGGCCGAGTTCAAGTCGCGCGCGCGGCCGAGCTGGGACGACGCCTGCGTGTACGCCGACATCGCCATGCGCGGCCCCGCGCCGTGGTGGAAGCGCAGCGAGCGCGCGCTGGCGATCCTGCTGCGCGGCCTGCGCGCGCGGCGCGGAACGAAAGCGGGCGCGTGAGCGTCGAGCCATGCGCGCCAGCCTGATCGTGCTCACCTACAACTGGCCCGAGGCGCTGGACCGCGTGCTCGCCGGCGTGGCCGCGCAGGCGCGCCTGCCCGACGAGGTGATCGTGGCCGACGACGGCTCCGGCGAGGCCACGCGCGCGCTGGTCGGGCGCTGGGCCGCGCGCTTCCCCGTGCCGCTGCGCCACGTCTGGCAGGAGGACCAGGGCTTCCGCGCCGCGCGCGCGCGCAACCGCGGCATCGCCGCCTGCCGCGGCGACTACGTGATCCTGATCGACGGCGACATGCTGCTGCACCCAGCCTTCGTCGCCGACCACCTGGCCTTCGCCGAACGCGGCTTCTTCCTGCAGGGCGGGCGGATCAAGGCGACCGCGGCGGAGACCGCGCGCCTGCTGGCCGGCAAGCGGCCGGTGTTCGCGCCGTGGTCGCCGGCCGACTTCGCCGCCTTCGACGGCACCCGCCGCCACTACGCCTTCCGCGCGCCCTGGCTCGCGCGCTGGAAGGCGCGCAGCCGCCGCGGTGGCCGGGTGATGAGCTGCAACATGAGCTTCTGGCGCGAGGACCTGCTGCGCGTCAACGGCTTCGACGAGCGCATGGAAGGCTACGGCGCGGAGGACCGCGAGCTGGCCGCGCGCCTGGGCAACGCCGGCGTGCGCCGCCGCCAGCTCAAGTGGGCGGCGCTGGCGGTGCACCTGGAGCACGCCTCGCGCGCGCAGCCGGACGTGGACGACATGAGCCTGCCCAACAACCGCCTGTTCCGCGCCACGCTGGAGCAGCGCATCGTGCGCTGCGAGCGCGGCATCGACGCGCACCTGGCGGAGTTCGCGCCGTCGACGGAGGGAAGCTAGGGTTTTCCGATTCGCGGCGCGTGCTCTCCCCCGTCGTCACGCTCCCCTTGTCGTCATCCCGGCGGAAGCCGGAATCCAGTGAAATGCGGCGTGCGAAGCACACGAAACAGATTTCGTGCGCTTCGCGCGGGATTACCTGACTGGATTCCGGCTTCCGCCGGAATGACGGTGAGGGTGGGCCGGATGGCCGGGTGGTTCGAGCGCACACCCGGATCGACACGGTTACTCGCCGCGCAGCGCCTCGCGCAGGCGTTGCGGGAAGGCGTCGCGGTTGGCCTCGAACCAGGCGCGCGCGGCGGCGCCCAGCCGTTCGGTTTCGGCGGCCTCCATCGCTACGCAGCGCTCGATTGCCGCGCGCATGGCGTCCTCGTCGAAGCCGTAGAGCGTGGCGAGGTCCTGCCGGCCGACCGCGTGCGCCGCCACCAGCACGCCGCGCGCGGGCGTCACCAGCTCGTGCATCGGCGGCGCGTCCAGCGTCACCACGACGGCGCCGCAGCTCATCGCCTCGACCAGGTAGTGGCCGTAGCCCTCGGTCTGCGAGGGGCACAGGTGGAAGCGGTGCTCGTTCTGCAGGCGGCGGTAGGCGTCGTCGTCCAGGTGCTCGCGCAGCAGCCGCACGTTGGCGGGCACGGCGTCCAGCTCCACCCGCTTGCGCCGCCACACGACGGTCAGCGTGGGCCATTCCGGGTGCCGCGCCCATAGCCGCAGCAGCGCCGCGGTGCCCTTGTTGTTGCTGCGGCCGGGGCCGTGGAAGAAGGCGTGGCGGCGCGGCACCGAGGGATCGTTGCGGTCCGGGCTGGCGAAGCCGATGTAGCGCGTGCGCGCGCCCAGCGCCTCGATCAGCGGCGCCGCGTGGCGGGTCTTCACCCACACCTCGTCGATGCCGCGCAGCGCGGCGCGGTCCTTCGCGCGGAAGTACTCGGGGTTGGGCACCAGCACGTTGCGCCGCGCCGCGCGCGCGAATTCGGGGCGGACGCGCTCCAGCATCAGGTTGAGGTCGTAGCGCGGCGCGCCGGCGGCGAGGCGCAGGCGGGTCAACGCTTCGGCGAGGCGGCCGCGATGCGGCAGGCCGCGCGCGTCCACCGCCGCGCCCGCCCCGCGCAGCGCGTCGGCGAACAGGGCGAGGTCGCGCGACAGCCCGGCGCCGTTGTCGCGGCCGAGCAGCTGGATGCGGGGAGCGGGCGTGGGCATGGCGTCAGGCCGCTTTCCCGAGGACGGCGTAGTACATGCCGTCGAGGTCGTCGTCGCCGGGCAGGAGCTGCCAGCCCACCGCGGCGGCCTGGCCGGCCGGCAGCGCGAACGGCAGCGCGCATGCGTCGGCGTGCGCGGCGAGGAAGGGCGCGACCACGCCCTCGTTCTCCGCGCGCAGCAGCGAGCAGGTGGCGTAGACCAGCCGGCCGCCCGGCGCGAGCAGCGGCCACAGCGCGTCGAGGATGCGCCGCTGCTGCGCCGCCAGCGCGGCGATGTCGCGCTGGCGGCGGTGCAGGCGCACGTCGGGGCGGCGGCGCAGCACGCCGCTGGCCGAGCAGGGCGCGTCGATCAGGATGCGCCCGAACGGGCGGCCGTCCCACCACGCGGGCGGGTCGCCGGCATCGCCGACCGCCACCTGCGCCGACAGGCCGAGCCGGTCGAGGTTCTGCGCGATGCGCCGGGCACGCGCGGGATCGGATTCCAGCGCGACGAGCGCCACGTCGGCGCGCTCGAGCAGGTGGCAGGCCTTGCCGCCCGGCGCGGCGCAGGCGTCCAGCACGCGCTGGCCGCCGCGCGCGTCGAGCAGGTCGGCGGCGACCTGCGCGGCGCCGTCCTGCACCGCGAACCAGCCCTCGGCGAAGCCGGGCAGGCGGGTGACGTCGGTGCTGTGCGGCAGCACGACGGCGTCGGCGAGCCAGGCGTGCGGTTCGGCCGTCTGGCCGTCCGCGCGCAGGCGCTCGAGCAGCGCCGCGCGGGTGGTGCGGCGACGGTTGACGCGCAGCGTCAGCGGCGGCTCGCGGTTGTCGGCGGCCATCACCGCGTCGGCCTGCGCGGGCCAGTCGCGCGCGATGGCCCGCGCCAGCCAGGCCGGATGGGCGTGGCGGGTGCGCGGGTCGGCGTCGAGCGCGGCCAGGTGCGTGGCGCGCTCGCGCTGCCAGCGGCGCAGCACGGCGTTGGCCAGCCCGGCCAGCCGCGGGCGCTTGAGCGCGCGCGTCGCCTCCACGGTGGCGGCCACCGCGGCGTAGTCGGCCAGTTCGAGGATCTCCAGCTGCACCAGGCCGAGCACCAGCAGGGCGTGGACCTCGGGCTCCTTCTGGCGCAGCGGCTGGTCGAGCAGGCGGTCGAGCGCGGCGTCGAAGCGCGGCCACCAGCGTGCGCCGTCGCTCAGCAGGGCGGTCAGCAGGGCGCGGTCGCGCGGGTCGGGCAGCTTCGGCGCGTGGCGCTCCATCGCCTCGCGCAGCGAAACGCCGCGCAGCGCGACCCGCGCCAGCGCCTGCGCGGCCAGCGCGCGCACGTCGGCGCTCATGCTTCTTCACTCCCTCTTCCCGCCGGGGAGAGGGCCGGGGTGAGGGGACGGGGCTTGCGGCAGCGCAACCTCGTGCGTCGGTCTGGTGTCTGGCTCTTGCTGCTGGCGGGCCATCGCGGCCGGGGGCCGCTCCCACAAATGGATCGGGAGGCGGGCGCAAGGGTCGGCCCCTCACCCCGGCCCTCACCCCGGCGGGGAGAGGGAGCAAGCGCGGCGCTCACCGCGGCGCCCCGCGCAGCTCGGGGCGCGCGTTGAGGTAGTCGGCGGCGCTGATGCGCCTGCCGCCCGCGCGCTGCACGACGGTGACGCGCAGCACGCCCTTGCCGCAGGCAAGCTCGATGCCCTCGCGGCCGGCGGCGAGCACGCTGCCCGGCGCGGCCGCGTGCGGCCGGTCGAGCGCCTGCGCGGCCCAGATGCGCAGCGGCTCGCCGGCGATCTCGCCCTCGGCCACCGGCCACGGGTCGAAGGCGCGCACCTGGCGCTCCAGCTCGATCGCGGGGCGGGCGAAGTCCAGCCGCGCCTCGGCCTTGTCCAGCTTGTGCGCGTAGGTGACGCCCTCGGCCGGCTGCGGCACCGCGGCCAGCACCTCGCCGGCCTGCGTGCGCGCCAGCCCCTCGGCCAGCGCCTCGGCGCCCAGCGCGGCGAGGCGGTCGTGCAGCGTGCCGCCGGTGTCGTCGGGGCGGATCGGGGTGCGCTTCTCCAGCAGCACCGGGCCGGTGTCCAGGCCGGCCTCCATGCGCATCAGGTCCACCCCGGTCTCGGCGTCGCCGGCGAGGATCGCGCGCTGGATCGGCGCCGCGCCGCGCCAGCGCGGCAGCAGGCTGGCGTGCACGTTCCAGCAGCCCAGCCGCGGGATCGCCAGCACCTTGCGCGGCAGGATCAGGCCGTAGGCCACCACCACCATCAGGTCCGGCGCGTAGGCGGCCAGCCGCGCCTGCACCTCGGCGGATTTCAGCGACTCGGGCTGCTCGACCGGCAGGCCGGCTTCCAGCGCCGCCTGCTTCACCGGGCTGGGCGCGAGCCTGCGGCCGCGCCCGGCGGGACGGTCGGGCTGGGTGTAGACGGCGACCACCTCGGCGCCGCTGGCGCGGCAGGCGGCCAGGCAGGGAACGGCGAACTCGGGCGTGCCGGCGAAGACGACGCGCAGGCTCAAGCGCTGGCCGCCTGCTTGCGCTGCTTCTCCATCCGCTTGAGCAGCAGCGAGCGCTTGAGCGGGGAGAGGTAGTCCACGAACACCTTGCCGGCCAGGTGGTCCATCTCGTGCTGGATGGCCACGGCCAGCGGGCCCTCGGCCTCGTAGGTGAACTCCTTGCCGTCCACGTCCTGCGCCCTGACCTTCACCTTCAGCGCGCGGGTGACGTCGGCGTAGATGCCGGGGAAGGACAGGCAGCCCTCCTGGTAGACCTGCGCGCCGTCCTTCTCCAGGATCTCGGCGTTGATCAGCACCAGCGGCCGGTTGCGCTCCTCGCTCATGTCGATCACCAGCACGTGCTGGTGCACGTTGACCTGGGTGGCGGCCAGGCCGACGCCGTTGGCGGCGTACATGGTCTCGAACAGGTCGGCCACCAGCTGCTTCAGGCCGCCGTCGAACGCGGTGACCGGCGCGGCCCTGGTGCGCAGGCGCGGATCGGGGAACTCGAGAATGCTGAGCACGGACATGGGGATTCACCTCGTGCGCCGAAAATGCGGGCGAATCGGTAAAACCGAAGCCCGGGCGCAATCTAGAATGCGCCTTATTGTACGCCGCCAAGCCAGTGTCCGGCAGGCAATTTTGCCAACTGGGCCCAGTTGCGCGTGTTAACGGTTCGGATACACTCGAAAAGCCTCGGGGGTAGGGGGAATCCCGCTTATGTTCAGAAAGTCCATCGGGCTGCTGGCCGGCATGCTGGTCACCGTGGCCGTCTACGCCGCCGGCGCCCAGCTGCGCGCCGACCACCCGGACACCTATACCGTGCGCCGCGGCGACACGCTGTGGGACATCTCCGCCAAGTTCCTCTCCAAGCCCTGGCTGTGGCCGGAAATCTGGCAGGCCAACCCGCAGGTGCGGAACCCGCACCTGATCTACCCGGGCGACGTGCTCAACCTGTCCTTCATCAACGGCCCGCGCCTGGGCCTGCAGCCGCGCGTGCGCACCGAGGGCGAGCCGGTGCCGGCGATCCCGCTGTCGGAGCTGCGCATGTTCCTCAAGGAGATGCGCGTGGTCGATTCCGGCCAGCTGCGCGACGCGCCCTACGTGGTCGGCTTCGAGGAGGCGCGCCTGCGCGGCGCGGTGGGCCAGAACGTCTACGTGCGCAGGCTCGACGCCCAGCCCGGCCAGCGCTGGGCGATCGTGCGCCCCACCCACGTGTTCCGCGGCTTCGGCAAGAACGACGCCGGCGACAGCGAGGAGATCGTCGGCCACATGCTCGACAGCGACGTGTCGACCGTGCGCACGCCCTGGTCGGAGGACTTCCGCAACGACGGCCACTACGGCCGCGGCAGGGACCTGGGCGTGGAGGTCAGCGTGATCGGCACCGCCGAGGTGCTGCGCGGCGGCGACCCGAGCACCCTGCTGCTGCTCGACTCCACCGAGGAGATCCGCAAGGGCGACCGCATCCTGCCGATCGACGACAAGCCCTACGACGCCTACTACTACCCGCACGCGCCCAAGGCGGTGCCCGGCAACGCGCGCGTGATCGCCTTCAGCGAGGACGTGCTGGACGCCGCCGGCCGCCGCCAGGTGGTGGCGCTGTCGATCGGCGCGAAGGACGGCGTGGAGAACGGCCAGACCTACTCGATCTGGCAGCCGGGCGAGACCATCGCCGACGACGTGGCCAGCAACAGCTGGAACCGCGGCACCGGCCACCGCGTCACCCTGCCCGACGAGTTCGTCGGCCACGTGATGGTGTTCCGCACCTTCGACCGGGTCAGCTACGGGCTGATCATGGACGGCCTCAAGCCGGTGCACGTCGGCGGCAAGCTGACCCTGCCGGAATAGCTCCGATCGGCATTCTCCGACAGCACGGCGCGGCCTTGGCCGCGCCGTTTTTCTTGCCCGCCGGCACGTAGACTGCGCCCGATGCACGCCGACGAGCGAACCCGCGCCTGGCTGGTCCTGCTGCGCACGCCCGGCCTCGGGCCGGGCGGCCTGCGCGCGCGGCTGGCCGACGCCGGCGGCGACGTGCTGGCCGCGCTGGCGCGCCTGCGCCGGCCCGGCGCCGGCCTGGACGAGCCGGCGCGCGCCTGGCTGGAGCGGCCGGACGAGGCGCGCCTGGCCGCCGACCTGGCCTGGCTGGCCGCGCCCGGCCACCGCCTGCTGCGCTGCGACGAGGCGGACTTCCCGCCGCAGCTGGACGCCCTCGCGCAGCCGCCGGCGGCGCTGTTCGTGGCCGGCGACGCGGCGCTGCTGCTGCGCCCGCAGGTGGCCGTGGTGGGCGCGCGCGGCGCCAGCCCGGCCGGCCTCGCGCACGCCAAGCGCTTCGCCCGCGCGCTGGCGCTGGCCGGCTACGTGGTCACCAGCGGCATGGCCGACGGCATCGACGGCGCCGCCCACGCGGCCGCGCTGGACGCCGGCGCGCCCACCGTGGCGGTGGTCGGCACCGGGCCGGACCGGGTGTATCCGCGCAAGCACCAGGAGCTGGCGCGGCGGATCGCGGCGCAGGGCGCGCTGGTCAGCGAATTCCCGCCCGGCACCGCCGCGCGCGCCGACCATTTCCCGCGCCGCAACCGCATCATCGCGGGGCTGAGCCTGGGCACGCTGGTGGTCGAGGCGGGCCTGCAGTCCGGCTCGCTGATCACCGCGCGGCTGGCCGGCGAGGAAGGCCGCGAGGTGTTCGCCCTGCCCGGCTCGATCGACAACCCGCTGGCGCGCGGCTGCCACCGGCTGATCCGCGACGGTGCCCGGCTGGTGGAGGAGCCGGCCGAGGTGTCCGAGGCGCTGGCCCCGGCCGCGCGGGCGCAGGGCGGCGTGCTGGCGGCGCGGCTGGCGGAGGAGGAGCCGTCGGCCGGGGCGGCCGCCCCCGCCACCTGGCGGGACGATCCCGACTACCGCGCCCTGCTCGACGCGCTGGGCCACGAGCCGGCCGGGCTGGACGAGCTGGCCGGCCGCACCGGCCTGTCCGCGCCGGCGCTGTCCTCGATGCTGCTGATGCTGGAGCTGGAGGGGGCCGTCGCCGGCCTGCCCGGCAACCGCTACCAGCGCCTGCCCGGCTGAAAAATCACGCAAGCCCTTGCCCCGCCGCGATTTCACTCGATCCAGCTTGACAGCCGTCGCAGGGGCATGGCTCAACTAGATATATGCGTCCGCCGCCCTGCCGGGAGGCGCCTTCCCAGGAATTTCCCCCGCATGGCCAAGAACCTGCTCATCGTCGAGTCGCCCGCCAAGGCCAAGACGATCAACAAATACCTCGGCAAGGACTTCCAGGTCCTGGCCTCCTACGGCCATGTGCGCGACCTGGTGCCGAAGGAGGGCGCGGTCGACCCCGAGCGCGGCTTCGCCATGAACTACGAGGTGATCGAGCGCAACGAGAAGCACGTCGACGCCATCGCCAAGGCGGCCAGGCAGGCCGACGACATCTACCTCGCCACCGACTTGGACCGCGAGGGCGAGGCGATCAGCTGGCACATCAGCGAGATCCTCAAGCAGCGCGGCCTCACCGACGGCAAGCAGCTGCACCGGGTGGTGTTCTCCGAGATCACGCCCAAGGCGATCAAGGCCGCCGTGGCCAACCCGCGCCAGCTCTCGCACGACCTGGTCGACGCCCAGCAGGCGCGCCGCGCGCTGGATTACCTGGTCGGCTTCAACCTCTCGCCGGTGCTGTGGCGCAAGGTGCAGCGCGGCCTGTCCGCCGGCCGCGTGCAGTCGCCGGCGCTGCGCATGATCGTCGAGCGCGAGGAGGAGATCGAGGCGTTCCGGGCGCGCGAGTACTGGACCGTCGAGGCCCGGCTGCGCCACCCGGAAGGCGACTTCGGCGCCAAGCTCACCAGGCTCCACGGCAAGAAGTTCGAGCAGTTCGACCTCACCAACGAGGCCGACGCGATGGCCGCGCGCGCGGCGCTGAAGGAGGCCGCGCACGGCCGCCTCACCGTCAGCGAGGTCGGCTCCAAGGAGCGCAAGCGCCGCCCGGCGCCGCCGTTCACCACCTCCACCCTGCAGCAGGAGGCCGCGCGCAAGCTCGGCTTCTCCACCAGCCGCACGATGAAGGTGGCGCAGGGCCTGTACGAGGGCGTGGCGCTGGGCAGCGAGGGCAACGTCGGCCTGATCACCTACATGCGCACCGACTCGGTGGCGCTGGCCGACGACGCGGTGGCCGAGCTGCGCCAGCTGATCGCGCGCGACTTCGGCGCCAAGGCGCTGCCGGACCACGCGCAGGTCTACAAGGCCAAGTCGAAGAACGCGCAGGAGGCGCACGAGGCGATCCGTCCCACCTCGGCGCTGCGCATGCCGCGCGAGGTGGCCGCCTTCCTCACCGACGAGCAGCGCAAGCTGTACGAGCTGATCTGGAAGCGCACCGTGGCCTGCCAGATGGTCCACGCCACGCTCAACACGGTGTCGGTGGACTTCGAGCTGCCGCACGCCGCGGGCGGCCCGGCCGCGTTCCGCGCCACCGGCACCACCGTGGTCGACCCGGGCTTCCTCGCCGTGTACGAGGAGGGCCGCGACCAGAAGAACGCCGAGGACGACGACGAGGGCCGCCGCCTGCCGAGGCTGGCGGTGGGCGAGCAGGTGGCGCTCTCCGACATCCTCGCCGAGCAGCACTTCACCGAGCCGCCGCCGCGCTACTCGGAGGCGAGCCTGGTCAAGGCGCTGGAGGAGTACGGCATCGGCCGCCCGTCCACCTACGCCAGCATCATCCAGGTGCTGCTCAACCGCGAGTACGTGTTCCTGGACAACCGCCGCTTCAAGCCCACCGACGTGGGCCGCGCGGTGAGCAAGTTCCTCACCCAGCACTTCACCCGCTACGTCGACTACGACTTCACCGCCAAGCTGGAGGACGAGCTGGACGCGGTCAGCCGCGGCGAGGAGGCCTGGGTGCCGCTGATGCAGCGCTTCTGGCAGCCGTTCAAGCGCCAGGTGGAGGAGAAGACCGAGACGGTGGACCGCAGCGAGGCCACCGGCGCGCGCGAGCTGGGCGTCGATCCCAAGAGCGGCAAGCCGGTGTCGGTGCGGCTGGGCCGCTACGGGCCGTACGCGCAGATCGGCGACAAGGACGCGGACGAGAAGCTGCAGTTCGCCTCGCTGCGCCCCGGCCAGAGCATGCACACCATCACGCTGGAGGAAGCGCTGGAGCTGTTCAGGCTGCCGCGCAAGCTCGGCGTCGCCGAGAACGGCGAGGAGGTGAGCGTGGGCATCGGCCGCTTCGGGCCGTTCGTCAAGCAGGGCTCGACCTACGCCTCGCTCAAGCCGGAGGACGACCCCTACACCATCGAGCTGCCGCGCGCGCTGCAGATCGTGCGCGAGAAGCTGGAGCTGATCGCCAACCGCGTGATCAAGGACTTCGGCAACGGCGTGCAGGTGCTCAACGGCCGCTACGGCCCGTACATCACCGACGGCGCGAAGAACGCGCGCATCCCCAAGGACGTCGAGCCGAAGGACCTCACCGAGGCGCAGTGCCTGGAGCTGCTCGCCGCCGCGCCGGCCAAGAAGGGCCGCTTCGCCGCGAAGAAGGCCGCAGCGGCGAAGGAGCCGGCGGCGAAGAAGGGCACGGCCAGAAAGGCCGCGGCGAAGAAGACCGCCGCCAAGAAGACCGCGGCGAAGAAGGCCACGGCCCGCAAGACGGCGGCGAAGCAGAGCGGCGCCGAGTGACGCGCCGCTACACCCTGGCCGAGCTGGACGCCGCCGCCGCGCTGCTGCGCGCGGGCGGCGTGCTGGCCTATCCCACCGAGGCGGTGTACGGGCTGGGCTGCGATCCGCACGACCGCGACGCCTTCGAGCGGATCTTCGCGCTCAAGCGGCGCCCGTCCACGCAGGGCGTGCTGCTGATCGCCGCCGGGTTCGCGCAGGTCGAGCGCTACGTCGACCTCGCCGCGCTGCCGGCCGAGGCGCTGGCGCGCGCGCAGGCCAGCTGGCCGGGCCCGCACACCTGGATCTTCCCGCGCTCGGCCGCGGTGCCGCCCTGGGTGGCCGGCGCGCACGAGGGCATCGCGCTGCGCGTCACCGCGCACGCGCCGGCCGCCGCGCTGTGCCGCGCCTTCGGCGGCGCGCTGGTATCCACCAGCGCCAACCCGCACGGCCAGCCGCCGGCGCGTTCCGCGCAGGCCGCGCTGGACTACTTCGGCGACGCGCTGGACGGCGTGCTCGACGCGCCGCTCGGCGGGCTGGCCAGCCCCACCACGATCCGCGATGCGCGCACCGGCGCTATCATCCGCGGCTGACCATCCGGGGCGCGCCGGCGGACGCCGCGGGCGAAGATGAACCGGCGCGGGATGGGCAACGGGGGCATTCACATGGGATTGCGACGCCCGGCGGCATAGCTGCCGGCATGGGCGCATTCGGGAGCGTTTCGGCGTGGCGATCGTCTACGACACCTACCAGCACGAGTCCGGCGAGCCGCTGCCGCTGCTGTGCATGGACGACCCGGCGCGCGTCCTGGCCTGGCGCGACGGCCGCGCGGTGAGCGCCGCCGCCTTCCTGGCGCAGGTGCAGGCGGTGGCCGCCGCGCTGCCGCCCGCACCGGCGGCGGTGAACCTGTGCGAGGACCGCTACGCCTTCCTGGTCGCCTTCTGCGCCATCGCGCTGCGCGGCCAGGCCAACCTGCTGCCGCCCTCGCGCGCGCCGCAGGCGGTGGAGGAGGCGATGGCGGCGCACCCGGGCAGCTACGCGCTGGGCGACCAGGCGCTGGACCCGGCGCCGCCGGGCTACCACCGCCTGCCGCCGCTGGACGGCGTCGCCGCCGGCAGCGACCTCGCGCTGCCGTTGCTGCCGGCCGGCCAGGTGGCGTCGATCGCCTACACCTCCGGCTCCACCGGCGCGCCGCGCCCGCATCCGAAGACCTGGCGTGGCCTGCACGCCGGCACCGCGGGCAACCGCGCGATGCTGGCGGCGGTCGCGGGCGAGTCGTTCACCGTGGTCGCCACGGTGCCGCCGCAGCACACCTTCGGGCTGGAGATGTCGGTGCTGCTGCCGCTGCTCGGCGGCGTGGCGGTGCACGCGGCGCGGCCGTTCTTCCCCGCCGACGTCGCGCGCGCGCTGGCCGAGGCGCCGGCGCCGCGCGTGCTGGTGACCACGCCGGTGCACCTGCGCGCGCTGGTCGACTCGGGCATCGGGCTGCCGCCGCTGGCGGCGATGCTGTCGGCCACCGCGCCGCTGCCGGCGGACCTGGCGCGGGCGGCGGAGCGCCGCTTCGGCGCGCCGCTGCTGGAGGTGTTCGGCTCCACCGAGACCTGCGCCTTCGCCCACCGCCGGCTCGTGGTGGACGAGGACTGGCGGCTCTATCCCGGCGTCGCGCTGCACCCGCAGCCCGACGGCACGCTGGTGCAGGCGCCGCAGCTGGAGGCGCCGGCCACGCTGGCCGACATCGTCAGCCTGCACGACGGCGGCCGCCGCTTCCGCCTGCGCGGGCGCCAGGCCGACCTGCTGGAGATCGCCGGCAAGCGCGCCTCGCTGGGCGACCTCACGCACCGCCTGCTGGCGGTCCCGGGCGTCATCGACGGCGTGGTGTTCCAGCTCGACGAGGCCGACCCGATCGGCGTGCGCCGCATCGCCGCGCTGGCGGTGGCGCCGGGCCTCGATGAGCACGCCATCCTCGACGCGCTGCGCCGCGCCATCGACCCGGTGTTCCTGCCGCGCCCGCTGCGGCTGGTCGACGCGCTGCCACGCAACGAGACCGGCAAGCTGCCGCGCGCGGCGCTGCTGGCTTTGCTGGCGCACCACGCCTGAAGGCCTGCCCCAGGGGCCTCGCCCATGCGCATCCTCTCCCCTCCGGGGAGAGGCATGAGGTGAGGGGCCGATCTTGCGGCATCGTTGGGCCGAAGCGCGCTTCGATCGCCGCCGGCGCAGGCCCCATCCCCTCACCCCGGCCCTCTCCCCGGCGGGGAGAGGGAGCAAGGCTGGAGCGTTGCGCATGAACCTCGCCCTGTTCGACTTCGACGGCACCCTCACCACGCGCGAGACCTTTCCCGATTTCCTCGCGTTCGCCGCGCCGCCGGCCCGCGTCGCGGCGGGCCGCATCGCGCTGGCGCCGCTCTACGTGGGCTACAAGGCCGGCCTGGTCTCGGGCTGCCGCATCCGCGCCGCGGCCATCGGTTTCGCCTTCCGCGGCGTGTCCGCGGCGCGGGTGGCCGCGGCGGGCGAGCGCTTCGCCGCGCAGGTGCTGCCCGGGCTGCTGCGCGCGGCGGCGATGGAGCGCCTCGCCTGGCACCGCGCGCGCGGCGATTGCGTGGCGGTGGTGTCCGGCGGGCTGGAGCTCTTCCTGGCGCCGTGGTGCCGGCGGCACGGGCTGGCGCTGATCGGCTCGCGGCTGGCCGTGCGCGAGGGTTACCTCACCGGCCGGTATCTGGGCGCGCAGTGCGTGGGCGAGGAGAAGGCGCGGCGCGTGCGCGAGGCCTTCGCGCTGGCCGGATTCCCGCGCGTCTACGCCTACGGCGACACCCACGAGGACCACGCGCTGCTGCGCCTCGCCCACGAACCCTGGTACCGCTGGCAACCCTGGCGGGAAGCGGCCGCGCCGGCGCCCGGCTGAAGCCGCGTCGCCGCGCCGGCGGCCAGCCTCTACAATGGCGCGCCGCGCCGGCCACGGCGCGATCCCCCGGCAGCGGAGCAGTCATGAAGGTCCTGGTCATCGGCAACGGCGGGCGCGAGCACGCGCTGGCGTGGAAGCTCAAGCAGTCGCCGCGCGTGGACGAGGTGATCGTCGCCCCCGGCAACGCCGGCACCGCGCGTGAGCGCGGCGTGCGCAACGCGGACGTCGCGGCGGCCGACGTCGACGGCCTGCTGCGGCTGGCCCGCGCCGAGAAGGTCGATCTCACCGTGGTCGGCCCCGAGGTGCCGCTGGTGGCCGGCGTGGTGGACAAGTTCCGCGCCGCGGGCCTGCGCATCTTCGGCCCGCGCGCGATCGCCGCGCAGCTGGAGGGCTCCAAGGCCTTCGCCAAGGACTTCCTGCTCCGCCACAACATCCCCACCGCGCGCTACGCGGTGTTCACCGAACTGAACCGCGCGCTGGCCTACGTGCGCGAGCACGGCGCGCCCATCGTCATCAAGGCCGACGGCCTGGCCGCGGGCAAGGGCGTGGTGGTGGCGCTGACCCTGGCCGACGCCGAGCAGGCGCTGCGCGACATGCTCGGCGCGCACGCCTTCGGCGACGCCTCCGCGCGGGTGGTGATCGAGGAATTCCTGGAAGGCGAGGAAGCCAGCTACATCGTGATGAGCGACGGCAGCCACGCGCTGCCGATGGCGTCCAGCCAGGACCACAAGCGCCGCGACGAGAACGACCTCGGCCCCAACACCGGCGGCATGGGCGCCTACTCGCCCGCGCCGGTGGTCACGCCGGCGGTGGAGAAGCGCATCCTGAAGGAGGTGATCGAGCCCACCCTGCGCGGCATGGCCGCCGAGGGTGCGCCGTTCATCGGCTTCCTCTACGCCGGGTTGATGATCGACAAGGACGGCGCGCCGAAGGTGATCGAGTTCAACGTGCGCTTCGGCGACCCGGAGACGCAGCCGATCATGCTGCGCCTGAAGTCCGACCTGGTCGAGCTGATCGAGGCCGCGCTGGACGGCGAGCTGCACCACACCCGCGCGCAGTGGGACGCGCGCCCGTCGATCGGCGTGGTGATGGCCGCCGCCGGCTATCCCGGCAAGGTGAGGAGCGGCGACCCGATCGAGGGGCTGGACGGCGCCTTCGGCCCCGACGTGAAGGTGTTCCATGCCGGCACGAAGCTCGACGCGCAGGGGCGCGCGGTCACCGCCGGCGGCCGCGTGCTCACGGTGTGCGCGCTGGGCAGGGACATCGCCGCGGCGCGCGAGCACGCCTACGCCGCGGTGGCGAAGCTCCGCTTCGACGGCGCGTTCTGCCGGCGCGACATCGCGCACCGGGCGCTGCGGCGGGGCTGAAGCGCACGGCCGCGCGCGGCGGCTACAGCGGCTCGCCGATGTACAGGGTGTGGCCCTGGTCGTCGCGCAGCACGATCTCGCGCGTGCCCCACGGCGTCTCGTGCACGTCTTCCACCAGGGCGACGCCTTTCGCCTTGAGCGCGGCGGCGAGCGCGGCCACGCCCTCGGCCTGGAAGTAGAGGTGGAAGTGCCCACCTTCCGCCACGAACGGGATGGAAGGGTCCGCCGCGTCGACCCGCTTGAGGTGGAACAGCCGGTTCCCGGCGCGGATGCCCGCGTAGAAGTCCTGGTAGTTGAACTCCACGGCGAAGCCCAGCTTCTGCGTGTAGAAGCCGATCGATGCGTCCATGTCCGTGGTGCGCAACTGCGGAACGATGCCGGTGATCGTCATGGGATGCTCCCCTCTCGGCCGCCCGTGTCGCGGACGTCGCCGGATGGTTGGCCGGTGGCGTGGGCGTGTCAATCAGGGCCGTTCCGCGGACGTTCGGAACCTCGTGGCCGCACCATGTATTGCCGGCGTCCGCGTCTTTGCCCGTCATCCCGGCCTGCGCCGGAATGACGGCTTGGGCGATGCCACGTTCAAGCATCGAGTTGCAGCGGCCATGCAGGACGTCACGGGCTTGCTCGTCCGTCTCCGCGTCCGGGCCATTCCCGACGGCGATCCGCAGCGCATGGCGTCCCTCGCGCCGCTTCGTCACCCGGCGCCGCCATGGCGAGCCCCCCGCGCTTTCACGCTACGCTAGCGCCCGTCGCCACCGTCCGGGAACCGCATGAGCCAATTCGCCCTGCTCGGCAGCCGCCGCTTCGCGCCGTTCTTCTGGACCCAGGCGCTGGGCGCGTTCAACGACAATGCGTTCCGCAACGCGATGGTGATGCTGGTGGCGTTCCAGATGGGGCTGGGCGAGCGCACGGTGGCGCTGTACACCAACCTCGCGCCGGCGCTGTTCATCCTGCCGTTCTTCCTGTTCTCCGCCACCGCCGGCCAGCTGGCGGAGAAGTACGAGAAGACGCGCATCATCCGCTGGGTGAAGCTGTTCGAGATCGGCGCGATGCTGCTCGCCGCGGTGGGCTTCCACACCCACCACACCGGGCTGCTGCTGGCGGTGCTGTTCATGATGGGCCTGCACTCGACCACCTTCGGGCCGATCAAGTACGCGATCCTGCCGCAGGCGCTCCGGCCGGAGGAGCTGGTCGGCGGCAACGGGCTGGTGGAGATGGGCACGCAGCTGGCGATGCTGGTCGGCATGATCGCCGGCAACTCGCTGATGCTGATCGCGGGCGCGGGGCCGCTGGCCGCCTCGGCGGCCACGATCGCGGTGGCGGTGGCCGGCTACCTGGCCAGCCGGCGCATCCCGCCCGCGCCGGCCACCGCGCCGGACCTCAGGTTCAACTGGAATCCGCTCGGCGAGACCGCGCGCGTGCTCGCCATCACCCGCGCCGACCGCGCGGTGTTCAACGCGGTGCTGGGCATCTCCTGGTTCTGGTTCTTCGGCACCGTGCTGGTGGCGCAGCTGCCGCTCTACACGCAGTACGCGCTGGGCGGCGACGGCTCGGTGAACACGCTGGTGCTGACCCTGTTCTCGATCGGCACCGGCGCCGGCGCGCTGCTGTGCGAACGGCTGTCCGGGCGGCGCGTGGAGATCGGCCTGGTGCCGCTGGGCGCGTTCGGGCTGACCGCGTTCGGCGTGGACCTCTACCTGGCCCGGCACGGCGCGGCGGCGGCGCACGGGCTGGACTGGTTGGCGTTCCTGCGCGCGCCGGGCAGCTGGCGCGTGGCGCTGGACCTCACCCTGATCGGCGTGTTCGCCGGCTTCTACGTGGTGCCGCTGTTCGCCTTCGTGCAGGCGCGCGCGCCGCGCGAGAAGCTCTCGCGCATCATCGCCGGCAACAACATCCTCAACGCGCTGCTGATCGTGCTGGCGGCGGGCTTCGGCCTGGGGCTGGGCGCGCTGGGGCTCGACGCGCCGCGGATCTTCCTCGCCGCCGCGCTGCTCAACGTGGCGGTGGCGGCGTACATCTTCACCCTGGTGCCCGAGTTCATCATGCGCTTCATCACCTGGGTGCTGGTGAACACGCTGTACCGGGTGCGGGCGGACGGCCTCGGCCGCATCCCCGAGGAGGGGCCGGCGCTGCTGGTGTGCAACCACGTCAGCTTCATGGACCCGCTGCTGCTGATGGCCTGCGTGCGGCGCCCGGTGCGCTTCGTGATGTACTACAGGATCTTCAACATCCCGCTGCTGCGCTTCGTGTTCCGCACCGCCAAGGCGATCCCGATCGCCGGGCAGAAGGAGGACCCGGCGGTGCTGCAGCGGGCCTACGACGCGGTGGACGCGGCGCTGGCCGACGGCGAGCTGGTGTGCATCTTCCCCGAGGGCGGGCTGACCCGCGACGGCGCGGTCGCGCCGTTCCGGCCGGGCGTGCTGCGCATCCTGGAGCGCCGCCCGGTGCCGGTGGTGCCGATGGCGCTGCGCGGGCTGTGGGGCAGCATGTGGAGCCGGCGCGACGACATGCTGCGCCGCGCGCGCCTGCCGCGGCGCTTCCGCGCGCGGGTGGAGCTGGTGGCGGACCCGCCGGTGCCGCCCGCGCAGGTGCGGCTGGACGCGCTGGAGGCGCGCGTGCGCATGCTGCGCGGCGAGCTGGCCTGAAGGCCTGCTCGAGATCTTCCGGGAGAGAGCGTCAGGAAGGCCAGCGGGGCATGGCCTCGGCGAGCACGTTGGCGGTCTCGCGTCAGGCTGATCGCGGCCGGAGGCCGCTCCCGCAGGGGCCGCGCAGACCTTGTGGGAGCGGCCTCCGGCCGCGATGCCCCAACCATCGCCCCATTCCCGCCATGCTGCTGCGCTCTTGCCTGGCTCGTCCGCGGGCGGCTTCCGGCGGGGCACAGAGGAAATCGTGGGCAGGCCCCAAAGGCCTCCGCCTCAGGCGATCCAGCCGCCCAGCACCACCAGCGCCACCACGCTCAGCCAGGCCAGCAGCGCGCGCAGGAAGGCGCTGCGCATGCGCTTCAGTTCCAGCAGCGGGTCGGCGCGCTCCTCCGCGTAGCCGTCGCCGGCCTCGATCTCCACCGCGATGTCGGCGCAGGCCGCGGCGCCGAGGAAGCCGGGGCCGCGCGCGTACCAGTCGCCCGCGGCGGCGCCCTGGCGCCAGCGTCGCCAGGCGCCGGTCACCGCGTCCCAGTGGCCGACCAGCGCCAGGGTGAACACCAGCAGCTGCGCCGGCAGCCAGTCCAGCGCGTTGGCCAGGTAGCGCGCGGCCTGGCCACCGGCCGGGTCCAGCCGCAGGTCCTCCTCGCGGCCCAGCGTCTGCGCCAGCCGGTACAGCAGCGCGCCGGCCGGGCCGAGCAGGAAGAACCACAGCAGCACGCCGAAGCGCCGGCGCAGCGCGGCCAGCGCGATCGCCTCGCCCAGCGCGTGCGCGTTCCAGGCGACGCGGTCGCCCGCGTCGGGCGCCAGCCGCTGCGCCGCGGCCTCGCGGGCGACGCGGTCGGGCGCGGCGAGGATCGCCTCCAGATCCGCCTCGAACTCGCGCGGGCCGAGGCAGTACAGCAGCACCAGCACGGCGAACAGCAGCCGCGCGAGGTCGCCCAGCGGCGAGCGGCCGAGCAGCCATTCGAGCAGGACGCAGAGCAGCAGCGGCACGCCCACCGCCAGCACCACGCGCCCCCAGCCGCTGGTGTCGGCCAGCTGGCGCAGCCACGGGCCGAACAGCGGGTCGGCGCGCCGCTGCGCCAGCCGCGGCCAGACGTGCAGCAGGCCGAGGGCGACCAGGGCGGCGAGCAGAAGGATGGCCATGCAGGAATCTCCCGGGGGACGCCGCGCATTGTAGGAACCGGGTCGCCGCCGCGCGACCGCGGCGCGTTCAGCGCCCGGCGACGAGCGCGTCGAGCTCCAGCCCGGCGCGCTCGCGCAGCCAGTGCGCGATCAGCCGGTAGGACACCGACAGCCGCGAGGGCATCGCCAGGCTGCCGTCGGCGAGGCCGGCGGCGATGTCCGCGGGGGTGAACCAGCGCGCGTCCTCCAGCTCGCCGTCGCGCCGCCGAATCGCGCGCGAGCGCGCGGTGGCGGTGAAGCCGACCATCAGCGAGGCCGGCAGCGGCCAGGGCTGCGAGGAGTGGTAGCGCACCTCGTCGACCGGCACGCCGGATTCCTCCGCCACCTCGCGGCGCACGGCGTCCTCCAGCGACTCGCCCGGCTCGACGAAGCCGGCCAGGGTGGAATAGCGCCCCGGCGGCCAGCCGGCCTGGCGGCCGAGCAGGCAGGCGCCCTCGTGCTCGACGATCACGATGACCGCCGCGTCGGTGCGCGGGAAGTGCAGGCGGCCGCAGGCCGGGTTGGTGCACTGCGCGCGGTGGCCGCTGGCGACCAGCCTGAGCGGCGCGCCGCAGGCGGCGCAGTAGCGCGTCTCGCGCTGCCAGTGCGCCAGGCCCTTGGCGTAGGCGAACAGCCCGGCCTCGTCGGCGGACAGGCGCAGGCCGGCCTCGCGCAGGTTCGCGCGGCGCGCCGCCAGCCGCGTGTCCAGCTCGTCCAGCGCGTCGGCAGCGTCCAGGGCCAGCAGGAAGTGCGCTCGCCCGCCGGCCAGGCCGAGCAGGCTGGCCACGGGCTGCGCCGGCAGCAGCGCGCGCCGCTCGGCGTCGCTCAGCCAGCGCAGGGCCTCGCCGGCCTCGTGCAGCCAGGTCTCGCCGGCCGGGTCGAGCAGCAGGTAGCGCGCCTCGGCCGAGGCGGCCAGCGCGTCCACCCAGTCGGCTTCGTCGCGGCGTTCGGCCACGCGGTCCAGCACCAGGCTGAGGCCGGCGAAGACGTTGAGGCTGGCACTGCTCATCGGCCGGCGGCGGGTCTGCTCAGGTGGAGAACGAGGAGCCGCAGCCGCAGGTGGTCCTGGCGTTGGGATTGCGGATCACGAACTGCGCGCCGGAGAGGTTCTCGGCGTAGTCGATCTCGGCGCCGGCGAGGTACTGCAGCGAGAGCGGGTCGACCAGCAGGGTGACGCCCTCGCGGCTCAGCGCCAGGTCGTCCTCGGCCTGCGCCTCGTCGAAGGTGAAGCCGTACTGGAAACCCGAGCAGCCGCCGCCGGTGATGTACACGCGCAGCTTGAGGTCGGGGTTGCCCTCCTCCTGGATCAGCTCGTGCACCTTGCGGGCGGCCGCCTCGGTGAACACCAGCGGCGCGCCGGCGGAACGGTAGTCGGGGACGGGGACGATGGTTTCCATGACGGCGGATATGCGGCTGCGGCGAGGCCGCCACAAGGATAGCGCGTTCAGGCCGGCACGGCCTCGTCCAGCGCCGGCGCCGGCAGCTCGCGGGTGGCGGTCTCCGCCGGCTGGTGGCTCATGCGGCCGTTGACCTGGGCGCCGGCGGCCATTTCCAGCGTGCGGTAGTACACGTCGCCGTGCACGCGCGCCTGCGTCGCCAGCTCCAGCTTCTCGCCGGCGTGGATGTCGCCGTGCACGCTGCCGTTGATGACCGCGTGCGGTACGCGGATCTCGCCCTGCACGTGGCCGCGCTCGCTCACCGTCAGCACCGCGTGCTCGTCCTGCGCCAGCACGGCGCCCTCGATGCGGCCGTCCAGGTGCAGCATGCCGCTGAAGCGCAGGTCGCCCACGATCACGGTGCCGTGGGCGATCAGGCTGGTCTCGTGGCTGTCGGGTCGGCGCTCCTGGCGCTTGCGGTTGAGCATGTCAGATCCCCTGGCTGGTCGTGGTGGTGAGGTTGCCGCCCAGCGCCTCGTTCCAGGCGACCACGCGGTCGGCCGTCTCGGCGCCGTCGGCCTGCGCGTGGATGCGCAGGCGGGTGGGGCGGAAGTCCGGCGGCAGCACGATGGTGGCGTGCAGCTGCTGGAAGTACTTGAAGCGGAACGGCACGCCGTCCTTCTGCGCGAGGTCGCCGAGGGTGGGCCAGTCCAGCTGCACCACCTTGTCGCCGCGCAGGCCCTCCACGCTGAGCGTGAGCAGGCCGGCGACCTCCTCGCCGCGGCGCGCGTTCTGGGTCAGGCTCGCGGTGAGGTTCCAGCCGGTCGAGCCGGCCACCGGCTGCAGGTGCACCTCCTGCACCTTGAGGCCCTGGCGTTGCGCGTCGCCGCCGACCAGCCGGGCGTAGAAGCCGAGGTCGGTGCGCAGGCCGTTGATCTCCTCCTCGCGCTCGGCCAGCGTGCCGCGCAGGGCCTTGGTGGCGATCTCGTTGACCTGTTGCGAGCGCTGCAGGTTGGCCAGCTGCTGCTTCAGGTCCTCGTTCTCGGCGGCCAGCCGCGCGAGGGCGCGGCGGTCGCCGCCGGCCGGCGCGGCATCGCGCCAGCCAGCCGCGGCGGTGAGCGCGACGGTCAGCGCCAGGCTGCCCAGCCAGGCGGCGCCCAGCCACCATCGGCGCCGGCGCCGGGAGGCTTCGTCGTCGTGCGTGCGCACGACGTAACGCGGCGGCGGGCGTGAGGCCATGCGGAAGCTGTCCGGGAAAAGCGCCGGTATAGCCCCGGGCCGCGCGCAGCGTCAAGGAACGGCGGCACGCTTTCGGGCGCCGCCCAGTGCGCCTCAGTCGCCCAGCTTGCTCTGCAGGTAGCGCTCGGCGCCGATGTCCTTGACCACGCCGAACTGGGTCTCCAGCCAGTCGATGTGCTCTTCCTCGTCGTGCAGGATGGCCTTGAACAGGTCGCGGCTGACGTAGTCGGCGATGCCCTCGCTGTGCGCGATGGCGGCGCGCAGGTCCACTGCGGCGGCCATCTCCAGGTCGAGGTCGCCCTGCAGGCATTCGAGCGGGTTCTCGCCGATGCGCAGCTTGCCCAGGTACTGCAGGTTGGGCAGGCCGTCGAGGAACAGGATGCGCTCGATCAGGCGATCGGCGTGCTTCATCTCGTCGATCGATTCCTTGTACTCGTGCTCGGCCAGCTCCCGGTAGCCCCAGTCCTTGAACATGCGGTAGTGCAGGAAATACTGGCTGATCGCGGTCAGCTCGTTGTAGAGCACCTTGTTGAGGTACTCGATGACCTTGGCGTCGCCTTTCATGGCTTGTCTCCGGCGGATCGGGGATGGGTCGCCGGAACTATACGAATCCGCCCGCCGCGATGACGGAACGAGAACGATTGAGGATTGTGCGCGGCGTGGGGGGAATCAGGCCGGGACGGCCGGCAGCGGCAGCAGCGCGGTCTGCCCGACCGCGCGGTCGAAGCAGGCGCGGGCTTCCGATTCGCAGGTGCCGCAGCAGTCCGAGCAGCCGGTGCGGCCCTGCAGCTCCGCGAACGAGCGCGTGCCGTCGGCGACCGCGCGGCGGATGTCGTGATCGGTGACGGCGTTGCACAGGCAGATGTACATGCGGCGCATTGGAATGCAAATGCGAATGATTGTCAACCGTCCGGCCGGGGCTCAGGCGGCCGCGCAGTCGCCGCCGCCGTCGCGCGCCGGCTCCGGCGGCAGGTTGCCCAGCTGCACGCTGAGCAGCGATTCCACCACCGGCGCGAAATGGCGCAGCGCGCGCTCGTACACGCCGCGCTTGAAGCTCACCACGTGGCGCGCCGGGTACCAGAAGTCCACCCAGCGCCAGAGGTCGAACTCGGGCTTCTCGCCGGCGTCCAGCCGCAGCGCCTGCTCGCCGCCGACCAGCCGCAGCAGGAACCAGACCTGCTTCTGGCCGATGCAGGTCGGCCGCTGGTGGCGGCGCACGTAGCGGCTCGGCAGCCGGTAGCGCAACCAGCCGCGGGTGCTGGCCAGCACCTCCACGTGCTGCGGCGCGAGGCCGGTTTCCTCCTGCAGCTCGCGGTACATCGCCTCCAGCGGCGTCTCGTCGCTGCGCATGCCGCCCTGCGGGAACTGCCAGCCGTCGCGGCTGACGCGGCGCGCCCAGAACAGGCGGCCGTCCCCGTTCAACAGGACGATGCCCACATTGGGACGGTAGCCGTCGACGTCGATCATGTAGCCTCCAGGAGCGGCGGCGCGCGACCCTTGCGGCGCGCATCGCCACCCGCGCCGATTCAAGCACAGCCGCCGAAGCAGCGACAAGCGAGGGCTTGATCGTGGTCGTCCGCGCGACTAAACTGCCGCGCCCCGCCGGGATCGGTCGATTCGCACGGCGACATCGCTTGGCTATGTAGCTCAGCCGGTTAGAGCACAGCACTCATAATGCTGGGGTCGGTGGTTCGAGTCCACCCATAGCCACCATGCCTTGATTTTCCCGGAAGACTGCTGCGCGGCGGGCGTATCGTCCCGCGCCGCGCCAGGTGTTCCGAGGCCATGCACATCTTCAAGGTGTTCCAGATCGAAGCTGCCCACCGCCTGCCGAACGTGCCGGCGGGACACAAGTGCGCGCGCCTGCATGGGCATTCCTTCCGCATCGAGGTGCACGTCGAGGGCGAACCCGATCCGGCCCTGGGCTGGGTGATGGACTTCGCCGACGTCAAGGCGGCCTTCGCGCCGCTGTTCGAACGGCTGGACCACCACTACCTCAACGACGTCGAGGGCCTGGAGAACCCGACCAGCGAGAACCTGGCGCGCTGGATCTTCAGCCGCCTGGAGCCGGCGCTGCCGGGGCTGGACAAGGTGGTCGTGCACGAGACCTGCACCGCCGGCGCCAGCTGCAGCCGAGCCAGCCTTTGACGCGGTGCGGCAACACGAGGTCGTTATGTAACACAATGTAAATAAAGAACTTCTATGGCTGAAACGGGACGGTAAGAAAAAATATATTGCATTGCACAAAAAGCCTTGCTAGGCTTGATCCCACTTCCCAACCTCATCGCGAGGGGTCAAGCATCATGACGCAGCAACTCAACAGCCAGGTGTTCGCCTACGCACGCCAGTTCGCCGACGGCGCCTTCAAGGCGCAGTCGATCGCCCTGCAGGGCCTGGAGCAGATCGCCGGCCTGCAGCTGGGCGCGCTGGAGAAGCAGTCCGCCGCCGCCAACGATTTCTTCGCCGTCGCCGCCGAAGCGCGCACCGCCGATGGCCTGCGCGGGCTGTGGGAAAAGGGCTTCGCCCTGAACCGCGACAGCGCCGAGCGCGCGGTGACGGTGGCGCGCGAGATCCTCGCCGTCACGCAGAAGACCGCCGAGTCCCTCGGCGAGCTGGCCAAGGAGCAGCAGCAGGTGGTCAAGGAAGCCGTGACCGCGCCGGTGGTCGAGGCCAAGAAGGCCGCCGCCAAGTAACACGTTTCATCCGGCGCCGCCCGCCTCCCTCCCCCTCTTGCGACGCCGCCGGGCCGGTCCATGCGACCGGCCCTTTTCTTTGCGCGCGGAGCATGAACGGCGGGCCGCGCCGGACAAGATGTCGCAGCCGCGCGGCTTGTCGCTGCAAACGGCCCGCTGATATACTTTTTTAGATTGGATCGTGGCCCGTAGCAGCAAGGGTGACGCCTCGAGCGAAGCCGCGCGGGAACCTCACGTGCTCAACAGTCTTGCCTCCGGTCGACGTCTGGCGCTGCGCATGGTGATGCTGCAGCTCGCCACGGCGGCCGTCATCGGTCTCGCTTTCCTGGCGCAAGGGCGCCGCGAGGCGGTGGCAGCGGCGGCAGGCGCCGCCCTGGCGGCGCTGGGCACCGCGCTGCTGTCGGCGCGGGCCTTCGCCGGCGTGAGCGGGGCGGGGCTGGCGCTGGGGCGGCTGCTGGCGGGCATGGTTCTGCGCTGGATCGTACTGGTCGGGGGGCTGGTGCTGATCCTGGGTCAATTCAAGCTGCCGCCACTGGCCGCCATCGCGGGGCTGGTGGCCGGCTACGCGACAAATCTGCTGGCATTCAGATTCAAGGGTTGAGACACATGGCGAGCGAGCCGCAAGGCGGACTGACCGGCTACATCACGCACCATCTGACCCATCACGTGCTGGTGCTGGGCGATGGCGGCAACCCGTTCATGCGCATCAACCTCGACACGCTGGTCGTGTCGTTCCTGCTCGGCGCGCTGTTCTGCCTGTGGTTCTGGGTCAAGGCGCGCCGCGCCACCTCCGGCGTGCCCTCCAAGGGCCAGGCCTTCGTCGAGCTGATCGTCGAGTTCGTCGACACCCAGGTGAAGGACACCTTCCACGGCGACCGCCGCACGGTGACGCCGCTGGCGCTGTCGATCTTCATGTGGGTCGCCTTCATGAACGCGATGGACCTGCTGCCGCTGGACGCGCCGGGCTGGACGGTGAAGGCCGCCGCCGGCGAGGAAGCGGCGCACCACACCTTCTTCCGCTGGGTGCCCACCGCCGACCTCAATACCACGCTGGCGATCGCCGTGGCGGTGCTGCTGATCGTGTTCGGCCACGCCATCAAGGCCAAGGGCGCCGGCGGCTTCGGCAAGGAGCTGCTCACCGCGCCGTTCCACGCGCACGGCGTGGGCGCCAAGATCGCGCTGGCGCCGGCCAACCTGCTGCTCAACCTGATCGAGTACTTCTCCAAGCCGGTGTCGCTGTCGATGCGACTGTTCGGCAACATGTACGGCGGCGAGCTGGTGTTCATGCTGATCGCCGGCCTGTTCGCCAGCTGGCTGAGCTTCGTGCCGGGCGTGGTCTTCAACACCGCCTGGGCGATCTTCCACATCCTGATCATCCTGCTGCAGGCCTTCATCTTCATGATGCTCACCATCGTGTACATCGCCACGGCGCACGAGCATCACTGACGTTTCGCTTCACCCCGGTACCGCCGATTCGCTTCAACCAAACCTTTAAAGAGATCCACAGGAGAGCACCATGGAACTTTACGCACACGTGCAGGGCCTGACCGCCATTGCCATCGGCATCATCATCGGCCTGGGCGCGCTGGGCGCCTGCCTGGGTATCGCCATCATGGGCTCGAAGTTCCTCGAGTCGGCCGCCCGCCAGCCGGAGCTGGTGCCGCTGCTGCAGGGCCGCATGTTCCTGCTGGCCGGCCTGATCGACGCCTCGTTCATCATCGGCCTGGCCGTCGCGCTGCTGTTCGCGTTCTCGAACCCGCTGTCGGGCGCGCTGCTCAACCTCGCGCACTAAAGCGAATCATCGCCGCGGCGGCCTCGGAGGCCGCCGCGGCGATCGGCGGTTCCACGGGTTATTCGGAGTCAATGGAAAGATCATGAACGTCAACATGACCTTCCTCGGCCAGCTGGTGTCGTTCGCCATCCTGGTCTGGTTCACCACCAAGTTCATCTGGCCGCAGCTCAACCACGCCATCGAGGAGCGCCAGAAGAAGGTCGCCGACGGCCTGGCCGCCGCCGAGAAGGCGCGCGCCGAGCTGAAGGACGCCGACGCCCGCGCGGCCGTCGAGATCCGCCAGGCGCGCCAGCAGGCGGCCGAGATCATCGAGAAGGCCCAGGCGCAGGCCAACCAGATCGTCGACAAGGCGCGCACCGATGCGCTCGCCGAGGCCAACCGCCTGAAGGCTGCCGCCGCCGAGGAGATCGCCAGCATGCAGCAGAAGGCCCGCGAGGAGCTGCGCGGCTGGGTCGGCCGGCTGGCCGTGCAGGGCGCCGCGAAGATCGTCCAGCGCGAGATCGACGTCTCGGCCCACAAGGCCATGCTCGACCAGCTCGCGGCCGAGATGTAAGCCATGGCGCAGGCAATCACCCTCGCCCGCCCGTACGCCCGCGCCGCCTTCGAGGCCGCGCACGCGGCCGGCGCGCTGGCCGACTGGTCGACGTCGCTGGCCTTCGCCGCCGAGGTGGCGAAGGAGCCGCGCGTGGCCGCGCTCGCCGGCGACCCGCGCGTGACGCCCGAGCAGCTGGTGGCGCTGCACCTGCCGCCGGGCGCGGCCGCCGACGGCGCGTTCGCGCGCTTCCTCGGCGAGCTGGCCGCGCACCGCCGGCTGGCGCTGCTGCCGGAGGTGGCCGCGCTGTACGAGACCTACAAGCGCGAGTCGGAGTCGCAGCTGCTGGTGAAGGTGACCAGCGCGATGGCGCTCGACGCCGCGCAGGCCGAGCAGCTGAAGGCCTCGCTCAAGCGCCGCTTCAAGCGCGAGATCCAGCTGGAGACGGCGGTCGACCCGGCGCTGCTCGGCGGCGTGGTGATCGACACCGGCAGCGAAGTGATCGACGGCTCCGCACGCGGCCGCCTGCAGCGCCTTGCCGGCACGCTCGCGCATTGACGGCGCAAGAGGGCGGGCGACAGCCGGACACGAGTGCAAGCCGCGACCGCACCGCCGCTCTCGTCCCGCCGCCCGCCGCGCCTGACCCGTTTCTAGATTTCCAAGGGATAACGACCATGTCCAGCACCACCCTGAACCCGTCCGAGATCAGCGAACTGATCAAGCAGCGCATCGAGCAGTTCAAGCTCGGCGCCGAGGCCCGCAACGAGGGCACGATCATCAGCGTGTCCGACGGCATCGTGCGCATCCATGGCCTGGCCGACGTGATGCAGGGCGAGATGATCGAGCTGCCCGGCAACGCCTACGCGCTGGCGCTGAACCTGGAGCGCGACTCGGTCGGCGCGGTGGTGCTGGGCGAGTACCAGCACCTGCGCGAGGGCGACACCGCCAAGACCACCGGCCGCATCCTCGAGGTGCCGACCGGTCCCGAGCTGCTCGGCCGCGTGGTCGACGCGCTGGGCAACCCGATCGACGGCAAGGGCCCGATCGCCGCCAAGACCAGCTCGCCGATCGAGAAGGTCGCGCCGGGCGTGATCTGGCGCAAGTCGGTCGACCAGCCGGTGCAGACCGGCTACAAGTCGGTCGACTCGATGATCCCGATCGGCCGCGGCCAGCGCGAGCTGATCATCGGCGACCGCCAGACCGGCAAGACCGCGCTGGCGATCGACGCGATCATCAACCAGAAGGACTCGGGCATCTTCTGCATTTACGTGGCGATCGGCCAGAAGCGCTCGTCGATCGCCAACGTGGTGCGCAAGCTCGAGGAGCACGGCGCGCTGGCCAACACCATCGTGGTGGTCGCCTCGGCCTCCGAGTCGGCCGCGCTGCAGTACATCGCGCCGTACGCCGGCTGCGCCATGGGCGAGTACTTCCGCGACCGCGGCCAGGACGCGCTGATCATCTACGACGACCTGTCCAAGCAGGCCGTGGCCTACCGCCAGATCTCGCTGCTGCTCAAGCGCCCGCCGGGCCGCGAGGCGTACCCGGGCGACGTGTTCTACCTGCACTCGCGCCTGCTCGAGCGCGCCGCGCGCGTGTCCGAGGAGTACGTCGAGCGCTTCACCAACGGCGAGGTCAAGGGCAAGACCGGCTCGCTCACCGCGCTGCCGATCATCGAGACCCAGGCCGGCGACGTGTCCGCGTTCGTGCCGACCAACGTGATCTCGATCACCGACGGCCAGATCTTCCTCGAGACCGACCTGTTCAACGCCGGCATCCGCCCGGCGGTGAACGCCGGCATCTCGGTGTCGCGCGTGGGCGGCGCGGCGCAGACCAAGATCGTCAAGAAGCTCTCCGGCGGCGTGAAGCTGGCGCTGGCGCAGTACCGCGAGCTGGCCGCGTTCGCGCAGTTCGCCTCCGACCTCGACCCGGCCACCCGCGCCCAGCTGGACCGCGGCCAGCGCGTGACCGAGCTGATGAAGCAGGCGCAGTACGCGCCGCTGTCGATCGCCGAGCTGGCGCTGTCGGTGTACGCGGCCGAGAAGGGCTACCTGGACGACCTGCCGGTGAACAAGGTGCTGGCCTTCGAGAAGGGCATGCACGCCTTCTTCCACCAGAACCACGGCGAGCTGATGAAGAAGATCGTCGCCACCGGCGACTGGAACGCCGACATCGAGGCGACCTTCAAGGCCGGCCTGGACGAGTTCAAGAAGACCGGCAGTTGGTGAGCCAACGCGGGAACAGGGAACGGGGAACAGGGAAGGTGTGGACGGCGACAAGTCCGTCCTTGATCTCCACGTTCTCCATTCCCTGCTCCCCGTTCCCCAAGCGAGCATAGCGAGCGATATAGATGGCAGGCGGACGCGAAATCAAAACCAAGATCAAGAGCACGCAGAACATGCGCAAGGTGACGCGCGCGCTCGAAATGGTCTCGGCTTCCAAGATCCGCAAGGCGCAGGACCTGATGAAGGCCTCGCGCCCGTACGCGCGCGCCATGCGCAAGGTGATCGCGCACGTGGCCCAGGCCAGCACCGACTTCAGCCATCCGTTCCTGGTCGAGCGCGGGGACGTGGCGCGCGTGGCCTACGTGGTGGTCACCACCGACCGCGGCCTGTGCGGCGGCCTCAACTCCAACCTGTTCCGCCGCCTGCTGCCGGCGATCCGCGAGTGGCAGGGCAAGGGCGTCGAGGTCGACGTGGTGGCGGTCGGCCAGAAGGCCGTGCAGTTCTTCCGCCGCATCAAGGGCGTCAACCTGGTCGGCAGCGTCACCCACCTGGGCGAGCGACCGAAGCTGGAGCAGCTGGTCGGCGTGATCAAGGTGGTGCTGGACGCCTACGCCGCCGGCAAGCTGGACCGCGTGTTCCTGGCCTACAACGACTTCGTCAACACCATGACGCAGAAGCCGAGCGTGCACGCGCTGCTGCCGCTGCCGGTGGTCGCGGCCGAGATGGTCGCCGCCGAGGGCGAGCGCGCGCCGACGCCGAGCTACCCGGTGCACGGCCTCAAGCTCGAGCAGAAGCACGACTGGGACTACATCTACGAGCCCGACGCCGCCACCGTGCTGGAGCACGTGCTCGGCCGCTACATCGAGTCGGTGGTGTACCAGGCGGTGCTGGAGAACCTCGCCAGCGAGCACGCCGCGCGCATGGTGGCGATGAAGGCCGCCTCGGACAACGCCAACAAGGTGATCGGCGAGCTGACGCTGATCTACAACAAGGCGCGCCAGGCGGCGATCACCCAGGAAATCTCGGAGATCGTGGGCGGCGCCGCGGCGGTATGAGTGCGCTCGTCCGCGGGCGCGAAAGTCGAGAAGCGGCGATCCATGGCCGCGAGTGTTTCTAGAGTCAAGAAGCAGCCATCCATGGTTGCGCTTTGCAAATAGAGCGACGCCCAGGCGGCGCTTGTATCGAACCTGAAAGATCCATCCGGAGCAAACCCATGAGCCAGGGCAAAGTGGTACAGATCATCGGCGCGGTCATCGACGTGGAGTTCCCGCGCGACCAGGTGCCGCAGGTGTATGACGCGCTGAAGATCGACGGCACCGACATCACGCTGGAAGTGCAGCAGGTGCTCGGCGACGGCATCGTGCGCACCATCGCGCTGGGCTCCACCGACGGCCTGAAGCGCGGCCTGGTCGCGCGCAACACCGGCGAGGGCATCAAGGTGCCGGTCGGCAAGGCCACCCTGGGCCGCATCATGGACGTGCTGGGCAACCCCATCGACGAGGCCGGCCCGATCGGCGAGCAGGAGCGCTGGGTGATCCACCGCGAGGCGCCGAGCTACGACGACCAGGCCGCCGCGACCGACCTGCTGGAGACCGGCATCAAGGTGATCGACCTGATCTGCCCGTTCGCCAAGGGCGGCAAGGTCGGCCTGTTCGGCGGCGCCGGCGTGGGCAAGACCGTGAACATGATGGAGCTCATCAACAACATCGCCAAGGCGCACTCGGGCCTGTCCGTGTTCGCCGGCGTGGGCGAGCGCACCCGCGAGGGCAACGACTTCTACCACGAGATGAAGGACTCCAACGTCCTCGACAAGGTGGCGATGGTGTACGGCCAGATGAACGAGCCGCCGGGCAACCGCCTGCGCGTGGCGCTGACCGGCCTGACCATGGCCGAGTACTTCCGCGACGAGAAGGACGAGCACGGCAAGGGCCGCGACGTGCTGCTGTTCATCGACAACATCTACCGCTACACCCTGGCCGGCACCGAGGTGTCCGCGCTGCTCGGCCGCATGCCCTCCGCGGTGGGCTACCAGCCGACCCTGGCCGAGGAGATGGGCGTGCTGCAGGAGCGCATCACCTCGACCAAGACCGGCTCGATCACCTCGATCCAGGCCGTGTACGTGCCGGCGGACGACCTCACCGACCCGTCGCCGGCCACCACCTTCGCGCACCTGGACGCGACCGTGGTGCTCTCGCGCAACATCGCCGCGCTCGGCATCTACCCGGCGGTGGACCCGCTGGACTCGACCAGCCGCCAGCTCGACCCGAACGTGATCGGCGCCGAGCACTACGACGTGGCCCGCCGCGTGCAGGGCACGCTGCAGCGCTACAAGGAGCTCAAGGACATCATCGCGATCCTCGGCATGGACGAGCTGTCGGAAGAGGACAAGCTGGCCGTGTCGCGCGCGCGCAAGATCGAGCGCTTCTTCTCGCAGCCGTTCCACGTGGCCGAGGTGTTCACCGGCTCGCCGGGCAAGTACGTGCCGCTGAAGGAGACCATCCGCGGCTTCAAGATGATCGTCGACGGCGACGTCGACTACATCCCGGAGCAGGCGTTCTACATGGTCGGCGGCATCGACGAGGTGCTGAAGAAGGCCGAGGAGATGGGCGCCAAGAAGGCGGCCTGATGTAGAGGCGGGAGCGGGAAGCCGGGACGGGGGACGCGCAGTGCGCCGTGAGCCCGCTCTCCACCACCCGTTCCCCGTACCCCGTTCCCGTCGAGCAAAGCGAGACCACCCATGAGCACCATCCGCGTCGAAGTCGTCAGCGCCGAGGCCGAGATCTTCTCCGGCGAGGCGACGCTGGTCGTCGCCACCGGCGAGATCGGCGAGCTGGGCATCACCCCGCGCCACGCGCCGCTGATCACGCGCCTGAAGCCGGGCAAGGTCGTGGTGACCCAGCCCAACGGCGAGAAGATCGACATCGCGGTGGGCGGCGGCGGCATCCTGGAGGTGCAGCCGCAGGTGGTCACCGTGCTGGCCGACACCGCGATCCGCTCCGAGGACATCGACGAGCAGGCCGCGCTGCGCGCCAAGCAGGAAGCCGAGCAGGCGCTGGCCAACCGCACCGACGCGATGGAAGTCGCCGAGGCGCAGGCCAAGCTGGCCGAGGCGATCACCCAGCTGCAGGCGCTGGAGCGGCTGCGCAAGACGCTCAAGCACTGAGCCGACCGCCTGCCGCATCCTCCGGAAACGCCGGCCCCGTGCCGGCGTTTTCGCATCCGCGCGGCAGGGATCGAAGCTCCGTGCCAGCGCATGCGGCGTCGCGCTGCTCGCGCTTGCCTCGGTTTGCCGGGATTGAATCCCTCTCCCCTCGGGAGAGGGTGCCGGCAGGCGGGTGAGGGTTCGGGCGGAGCGAGTGATCGAGGCTTGCCGATGAGGTGGGCTGCCGCGCTCCGGCCGTACCCTCACCCCCCGATCCCTCTCCCGGAGGGAGAGGGGGAGCAAGGCCAGCGCGTGGAGCTGGCCGCACCGCATCGCGGATGCTTACACCCCCGTCATCATCCGCTAGTCGGTATCCATCCGCGCTAGTCGGCGAGGTGCGCAGACTGCGCACGCATGCCAGTCCGGCTTGCCCGAACTTCCTCATCAAGGGCAGGGAGCTGGCGCTGGTTGCCTCTGCCTGCGTTGGATGTGGCCAAGGGCCGCTCTCGTGACGGGGCGGAACCCCCGCAATTGTGTCGCGAGTATCGCGAGTCCCCAGATGTTGATCCCATTGCCGATAGTTGGGGAGCTTGTTCGCAGTGCTAGCCACCGCGCAAGAAGGCAGATGCCGGACTTGCAGCATTTGGGCGTTCGGCATGCGCTTCGAATCAAGTAACGATAGGAGGCCTGCTGGCCTCGATGGGGCTCGGCGACCTGCTTAGCTATGTCCGGCCATACGCTGAAGCGACGTCCCCGGGAACGCGTACACGCAAAATTCACATGGCCTCGACCAGTTTCATAAGGGCGTGATTTCAGCATCCTGAAGACTGCGGCGCGTATGGGGGCGCATTGTGCAGCGCGCCGCATCGGTCTTGTGAACCGATGCTTGCCAGCAGTGCGTCTGTTGCGCTACGTTTCTGGAGGCATCGCCTTATGGATGAGGGGGCCAGGTTGTTTTCGTATTACGTCAACCTCGCTTTTCGTAGCTTCAGGCGCAGCCCTGGGCTGACAGCGCTGATGGTGCTTGCCATCAGCTTCGGCGTTGCCGCAACCATGACCACCTTCGCGGTCTTCCGTGCAGTTTCGGGAGACCCGATTCCCTGGAAGTCGTCACGCCTGTTCGTGCCGCAGGTCGATACTTGGGGGCCTGCTGCACGCGGCAGTAGCGGCGAGCCGCCCAATGCCCTCGATTACGGCACCGCGAGTGCTTTGCTGCGAGACCATCGTGGCACGCTCCAGTCGGCGATATACAAGCTCTCGCCTGCGGTACAGGCATCGCAAACGGGCAGCCATCCCATCAACGTCGATGGTCACGCGGTCGGCGCCGAATTCTTTCCGATGCTCGACGTGCCATTCCGCTACGGTAGCGGCTGGAGCCGCCAGGACGACGAGGCGCGTGCGAACGTTGCGGTCATCAGCGAGCGTCTGAACCGCCGCCTGTTCGGGGGCGAGAACAGCGTGGGCAGGACGCTGGCCATCGAAGGTAGAAGCTATCGCATCGTCGGAGTGTTGCGACATTGGGATCCGCAACCGCGGTTCTTCGACGTGGTCAACACCGGAGGGTTCTCCGCCGCCGGCGAGGATCTGCTTCTGCCGTTCAACACGGCCATCGCTGCTGGCATCGCTACCACCGGCAATACGGCCTGCAACAAGAACCCGGACGAAGCGGGCATCGCTGGCCTGGTGCATTCGGGCTGTGCCTGGATCGCCTATCTGGTGCAGCTGGACAGTCGTGATGCCGCCAACGCGTATCGGCGTTATCTGGACGGTTATGCACGACAGCTCAAGGACAGCGGCGCTGTGCAGTGGGAGCCCAACAACCGCCTGCGCGACCTGCCAGCATGGCTCGATCATCTGCACGTGGTGCCACCGGACACTGGCGTGTCGCTGCTCGTCGCGCTGGGCCTGCTGGTCGTATGCCTGGTCAATACCTCGGGCCTGCTGCTCGCTAAGTTCCTTCGGCGTAGCGGTGAGATCGGCATGCGACGTGCTGTCGGCGCGTCTCGTACGGCGATCTACGCACAGTTCCTTATCGAGTCTGGCATGGTGGGATTGGCCGGGGGTTGTCTCGGACTGGGCCTTACCGCGATCGGCGTGATGTGCGTGCACTGGCTGCTACCAGCGGACATCGCCTCGCTTGCCCGCATCGATGCGGTGCTGCTGGCGCTGACGATCTGCCTGGCGCTGCTGTCAACGCTGCTGGCGGGGGCCTACCCGACGCTGCGGGCCACGCGGGTGCAGCCCTCGCTCCAGCTGAAGGCCTTTTGAGGGCGGCGACATGACCGTACACCCCATGATCTCCGCGCTGCGCAAGCATAAGGCCGGCGTCGCCCTGATTGTGCTGCAGGTCGCCCTGACATTGGCCATCGTGTGCAACGCGATCTTCATCATCGGCACGCGTATCGAGCGTATCGCGCGGCCGACGGGACTGGACGAGGCGGACCTGTTCTTGATCACCCAGCAATGGGTTGGCCTGGGCGCATCCGCCGACAACATGGAGCGGCTGGACGCCATGCAACGCGAAGACCTGGCGACGTTGCGCGGCCTGCCGGAGGTCGCGTCCGCTACGCCGATCAGTTCGCTGCCGCTACTCGATTCCGCGGCGTGGAACGGCGCCGTCGATCTCAGGCCAGTCCAGTCCAATGCCAGCGCCAAGGCCAATTTCTATTTCGCGGACGAGGCCGCATTGCCGACGCTGGGCCTGCGCCTGCTGGCCGGTCGAAACTTCGAAGCAGGCGACGTGCAGCACAAGCCCTTCGGCGATGTCGGCGCGCCGGCGATCGTCATCGTGAGCAAGGATCTCGCCGACCGCTTGTTTCCCGACGGCGATGCGGTGGGCAAGAGCGTCTACCTCGACGGTAACGCTGCGCCCAGCCGGATCGTGGGTATCACATCACGCCTTCAGACACCGGGCATCAACGACTACGGTGCCTACTACTCGGTGCTGGTGCCTAGCCGTTTCAACTCGACCTTCTCGCGCTACGCAGTCAGGGCAAAGCCCGGCCAGCGGGATGCCGCGATGCGGGCTGTTTCGGCCGCACTGTACCGAGTCAACGGCCAGCGCGTAATAGCGGACGACGGCATCCGGAGCTACACCGACATCAGGCAGCAAGCTTACCGTGCGGACATCGGCATGGCGTTGCTGATGTGCGGCGTGTCGTTGATCCTGCTCTGCGTGACCGCGGCGGGCATTTTCGGCTTGACCAGCTTCTGGGTGGACCAGCGTCGGCGGCAGATCGGCGTGCGCCGTGCGCTGGGAGCGCGGCGCCGTGACGTCCTGAGTTACTTCCAGCTGGAGAACCTGCTCATCGTCGGTACCGGCGCGATGGCGGGCGTGGCATTGGCGATCGCGCTCAATCTGCTGCTGATTTCGCGCTACGAGATGGCGCGGCTGCCGGTGGTCCACGTGTTGCTGGGCGTGCTGCTGATGGTTTGCCTGAGCCAGCTGTCGACATTCATTCCGGCGCGCCGGGCGGTCAAGGTGGAGCCGGCGAGCGCGATCCGTTCGATGTAAAGCGACGCATCGCGACGCGGGGGCGGCGCGGGTGTCAGCGGCGAACAGGTGGGGAAAGGGGATGCAAGGGCCGGCAAGGTTGGGCCGATCTGAGATTTCGGAAAGATCTGAGTGCGACGGCTCTCCCGAGCGGTCCGCATGCGCTACCGATCTCGTTCAAGGACATGGGAGGTTATCGTGGGCACGAGCAGCGATGTTCTGTCGAAGTCACCGCTGGACCGCATCCCTATCGTCGTCGTTACCGGCCAGGACGCGCGCGGGCCGACTCGGTTCAAACCCTCACGCTTCAACGTCCAGGCGACCACGGCGGAAGGCTGGCTGCTGCTATGGAACACGTACAGCGGCTCAATGAACGCGTTCCGGCCGTCCCAGCACGATGCCGTTCGCGCCCTGATCAGCCAGCAGACAGAGGCCGACGATAGCCTGCGTATCGCACGCTATCTCAACGACCGAGGCTTCCTTGTGCCGGTGCAGACAGACGAACTGCGTCGAGTGCGCTATGCCTTCGGGCGGGAGAACTACCGCAGCGACCGACTCGAACTGATTCTGCTCGCCTCGGAAGACTGCAACTTCCGCTGCACCTACTGCTACGAGGATTTCCGTCGCGGCACGATGCTGCCGTCCGTGCGCGAAGGCATCAAGAACCTGGTGCGCAGCCGGATCGGCTCATTGAAGGAGCTGAGCGTGTCGTGGTTCGGTGGTGAACCGTTGTATGGCATGGAAGCGATCGATGACCTCGGCCCATTCTTCGCCGAGATCGCCGTTGAGGCCGGATTGCGCTACGGCACGCACATGACAACCAACGGCTACCTCCTCACCGAAGAAGTGGCCGATCGCCTGCTGGCCTACAAGATCAATGATTTCCAGATCACACTGGACGGCCTGCCGGACGACCACGATCGACACCGTGCGGCGCGCGACGGCGGCAAGACCTTCGCCACGATCCTTCGGAACCTGTGTGCCCTCGCGGCGCGACCCGATCATTTCTCCGTGGTCATCCGGGTGAACTTCGATCGCGGGAACGCCCCTGGCCTGGAAGCTTTCCTGGCGCTGCTGCAGCAGAACTTCGCCCACGACGAGCGATTCGTGCTGGCTTTCCACGCCGTCGGGCAATGGGGAGGCGGCAATGATGCCAATCTCGACGTATGCGGCACGGACGAATCCCACGCGGTGCGCAGCAAGTTGAAGGCGGCAGCGCGTTCGCTGGGCCTCAACGTCACCGGCGGCTGGCAGCCCGGGCTGGGTGCTGGCGAGGAAGTCTGCTACGCGGCGCGCCCCTATAACTTCATCGTGGGCGCGCACGGCGATCTGATGAAGTGCACGATCGACCTGGACAAGAGAGACCACAACCTAGTCGGCAAGCTGCGCCAGGACGGCGTGCTGGAACTCGACGTGGACAAAATGGCGCTGTGGACCGAGCCAGCCTTCGAGCGCGATACCGGCTGCCAGGGCTGCCACATGCTGGCAGCCTGCCAGGGCGTCCACTGCCCGAAGATCCGCATCGATTCCGGCGAGCGGCCCTGTCCCGGCATTCGCCGCACGGCCAAGCAGGAAATGGTCGCCTACTTCGCCTCGACCCAGGCCGGTGCGGCCGCCGCCGGCAAAAGTGCCGTCGCGGACGAGGCGACAGCCGAGGAGGAGGTGTCATGACGGCCGTCGAGGCTGCCATCGATGCGACGCCGGCCGCTCCACTTTCGCCGGCTCTGCGCGTACTGGAGCAGCTGTTGTCGTCGGACGATGCGGAGCCTGCCGAGGTGCACGAGCGCCTTTGCGCCTTGAGCGATGACGAGCTGATGCACTACGGACTACGCGCCTACCGCATGAACCTGATGGCCCTGTTCGGTGGGCGCTGGAGCACGGAAGCCATCGCACGGGCGGCCCGCCAGGCTGCGATCAGCAAGATGTGGCTGGGCTGGGAATACCATCACCACTACCTGCCGCGCCTGACGCCGGAAGCGCCGCCGGCGCATCTTCGGCGCCTCCCGCTGGATACGATCCGCTCCCTGCTGGCCGAGGGCCGGGGACTGGTCGTCGCCACCTTCCATCTCGGCCACATGCGCCACCTCCCCTCGGACATCGCGCATGCTGGCATTCCGGTGCTAGTGCCGCTGGCACGCGATGCCTACGGCAACTACGAGTCGGCACGGCTGGCCAATCCAGGCGCAGCGTTCTGGCAAACGTTCCGCCACGTCTGCGTGGAAGAGAACGGCGGCACGCTCGCCCTGGCACGCGCGCTCGCCAAGGGCTCCTGCGTATTTTCGAGCATCGATGGCAATACCGGCATGGACGGTCCCCGCGGTGGGGACCGGCGTTCGCTCGTCAACATGCTCGACACCCAAGTCCGGGTGAAGAATGGCGTGATCGCGATGGCCGCGCGCTTCGGCGCGCCGATCCTGCCGATCATCGCGGCGACGACGGATGGTGGACGCACCTGCCATGTGCTGCCGGCGATCGATCCGTGCGCGCCATTGGCGGGCGAGGCATCGGAGCGGTTCGTCGAAACCACGGTGCGCGCGTTGTATGCATGGTTCGGCGAAAGCCTGCTGGATTTCGCCAGCGAATGGTGCGGCGGCGACCTGTTCCACCAATGGCGAGTCCCGCGCGCCGTGCGGGAGAAGAGCCTGGAAGAAGTCGAGGCGCAACTGCTCGGCGAACTCATGGAAGGTGCGCGGATCCAGCTCGACACCACCCGCGCGATGCCGCTCCCGGGCGATGGCAATCGACTCTTTGTCGACGTGCACACGATGAAGTGCTATCGCCTCCCCGAGCGGGAGGCGGACCTGACCGGGCTGCTGCTCGATCCACGTCGTGGCGTTGGCTTGGACTGGCTCGACGGCCTCGAAGAGGAGCGTAGGGCCAGCGTGTGGCGATTTCTCTGTCTCATGGCTTCGCGTGAAATCCTGGCCGTACGGCACGAACGCGCGTCCGCCGCGGCCTGAGCTCGGGAATGCAAGGATTGCCACCTTTGGATGTACGGGGGTGGCGGTGTTGCAAGAAGGACGTACATCACCGGCGCGACCGGATGATCCGGTCGCATACGTTGGACCATACAAAGAGGATGCTTTTCATGGCCAATAACACCGAGACCCAGAACGAATCGCTGCTGATCGACGAGTTCGAGATCATCGAACTGGAGGACCGCCTCGAGCTCGCCAACCGCTGCAATGGCCGCTGCGACGGGCAGACCAAGCCGCCGGCAGCCGCGTAACCGGCCTTTCGCCGAACCGAAAGGTCCGCGCCATTGGATGGCGCGGACCTTTCCCCGATCGCTCCGTCCTCCAGCACGGACCATGCCATGAGTCCAGATCCCTTGCCGATCGTCAACCCGCTGCTTGAAGTGTCGGATTTCGACTCCGACGCCGGCAGGCCGATGAAGCTGTGCAAGCTTCCCCGTGGCGACGGCCAGGGCGAGGTGCGCTTCGCAGTACCGGCCGAATATCTTGAGCTCGCGCGTGCCTTCGACGGCAGCCGCGATGTCGATGCCGCCGTCCAGGCCTATATCGACGGGCACGCGCCGGCCAGGGAGAAAGCGTGGCTCACGCGCCTGGTGCTCGAATCTCTGATGCCGAAGGGCATCATCATCGGCGGCGACCAGGACCCTGGAAGCGTGGGTGCCAGCAGCCAGTCCACCAAGGCCTTCCTGCATATCAAACTGCCGCTGATCAAGGCCTCGGTGGTGGAGCCGGTCGCGCGGACGCTGTCCTTCATGTTCCGTCCGACCGCGATGCTGCTGGGTCTGTCCCTGTTCATTGCCACGCATGTCTACGTCTACGGCGTGCTGTTCCGCCACCAGCATTTCGATTTCAGCCAGCTGGACATTGCCAGCGTGCTGCTGATGATGCTGTTCTCGACGCTGGCGACGACCTGCCACGAATTCGGCCATGCCACCGCCGCGGCCCATTTCGGCTGCCGCAACATGACCATAGGCTGGGGCATGTACCTCATCTATACGGTGCAATGGACCAACGTGTCCGATGCGTGGAAGCTGCCTCGGTGGCAGCGGGCGGTGATCGATATCGGCGGCGTCTATTTCGAATCGCTGTTCCTGGTCGTGCTACTCGCCGCGCACCTGTGGACCGGGAATCCGGTGTACCTGTTCGGCTTCATCTTCGTCGACCTTTCCATCGCGACCACGTTCAACCCGTTCCTGCGCATGGACGGCTACTGGCTGGTCAGCGACCTGTTCGGCATCGTCAACCTGCGCAAGCAGCAGGAGATCTGGTGGCAGGACTTGATGGCGCGCCTGCTGCTGCGGGATGGCCATGCGCCGCGCAGCACGCTGAGCCGCCGCGCCAAATGGGTGCTGGGGCTGTATACCGTGCTCGGCACGCTGTTCATCGGCTACGTCATGTTGACCATGTTCCGGGTGGTGGTGCTGAGCGTGATTGCCAACCTGCCCGCGTTCGTCGGCGAGACCTGGCGGCAGCTGGCCTCCGGGGCGACCCTGCTGGCCGTGCTGCACGCCCTGATGGAGTTCACATGGCGGGTCCTGGTGATCGTTGGCGCGGGACTTACCTTCTGGAACATCGGCAAGGGGCTCTTCGCCCTGTTCGGGCGCGTGCGCACCGTCGCGGCCGCTGCCGCAGGAAGGGCATGACATGGAGCGGGCGCCCGGCCATGTCGTCAATGTCCGCGACGCACCTCCATGGCGTGGTCGGCGCCTTGTCGCGTTGCCGGACCTTCTGCTGGAAGCGCACGACGGGGGGTATGCCATCGTCGTCAACGCGGCGAGCGGTGCGCGATTGAAGGTGTCGTCCGGCCTGTATCGGATCCTGTCCAGCTTCAGGCTGCCGCGCACACTGGAGGAAGCTGTCGAGGAAGCAGGCGATCCGCGCATCGCAGCGGGCGTGGACGCCCTGCTCGGGCGGGGGCTGCTGATGGACGCGGACCGTCCCATGCCGATGGCACAGCCGTTGCGAAGGGCCGTGCCGTACCGGTTCTGCAACGCGCCTCGCTGGGTCGCGCCAGCGGCGGGCGACGGTTTCGTCGTGCTCGGCGTTCCTTACGACCTGGGCGGCCCCGGCCATTGCCGCGATGCCCCCATGCTCATCCGACAGAGGTCGTTGGACTACGCCTATCTGCTGGACCTCGACACGCACCGCCCGCGCGGCTGGTTCGACGCGGCAAGCGGCGAACGAATCCTAAAAGGCGTACCGATTGCCGACGCCGAGGACGTCCACGTCGTCTACGGCGAAAAGCAGGCCGATACGTTCGCACGGATGGAGACGGCGATGCGCCACGCGCTAGGCGAGCGCAGCGTGCCGCTAGTGCTCGGCGGGGACCGGTCGCTGTGCTTCGTCATGGCGCGCCGCCTGGCGATGCGGCAGCCATTGACGGTGCTGCAGTTCGCGCCGGATACCACGATGGCACACGGCGAAGGCGAAGTGGTGACGGTGCGCGACGTGGGCCGCCGCATGGCGGCGCTCGAGGGCATAGTGTCCTGCCTTACGCTTGGCCTCCGTGCGGACGCTGGCGCAGCGGTGGAAGCGGGCGAGATCACCGTGGCCGCCGCGCGCGCCCGTGGTCTGGCCGAGACGGTGCACGGCGCGATGATGGCGAAAGATGTCCTGCTCGCCGTGGACGTGGGCGTGCTGGACACGTCCATGCCACCGGAAGGCAACGGCTTCTCGCTCAGCGAAATGCGCGACCTCATCGATGCCGTCGGTCGTCGGCACCGCATCGCGGGTATCGGCATCTTCGGCCTCGACGCAGGCGGAATGACGGGGGGAGCGGTGGCGGGCGAGCTGCTCGGCATCGTGGCCTGCCACCTCGCGCTGTACGCCATGCATGGCGCCTCGTGCGCCTGGCAAGGGGGCCCATGATGGATGGCGCCGGGCACCTGACGCTGTTCGGCTGGCCGTCCGCTATGGCGAATGCGGACTCCGGGCGGTTCTGCGCCATTGGTGTACCCAGCGATCACGGCAACGGCGTCTCGCGCGGTGCGGCGCAGGCGCCCGCCGCGGTGCGCCGTGCCGCCAGTCACCTCGCGTCGCCGCGCCACCAAGGTGTGGATCTGGGCGACCTGGCCGGTTGCGGTGCCCAGGACCATGACACGGTCCTGGTGCGGTTGGCCGCACTGGTCGAGCAGGTGGTCGAGCGTGGCCTGCGGCCGCTGCTGATCGGCGGCGACCATTCGCTCACCTACGCGCCGGCATTGGCGCTGCAGCGGCACGGAGACATCGGGGTGGTGTGGTTCGATGCACACACTGATTTCAGCCCGTGGTCCGCCGGGCAGGGACACAGCCACAAGCAGGTGCTGCGCCGCATCGAGGCATTGTCCGGCGTGGCGCGCGTGCTGCAGATCGGCTACCGGGGGCTGACCATCGGCGACGAGCGCTACCTTGGTGAGACCTCGACCGTCGTCACCACGGCGCAGGCGCGAGCACTGGACGCGGCGGACGTCCTGCGCCTGATGCCGCCGGAACTGCCCTGGTACCTCTCGATCGACATCGACGTGATCGATCCCTTCCACGCGCCAGGCACCAGCGCGCCGGTGCCGGATGGCCTCGAGCCGAGATGGCTGGGCAAGGTCGTAGGTGCGATGGCCGGCCGGCGCAAGATCATCGGCGCAGATGTGGTGGAAGTGAATCCGCGCCTGGACGTAGGCGGCATCACCAGCGCGATCGCCGCGGAGCTACTGCGGACGATCGCCGACGCTCCGGGCGAACGGTAGCCTGACGGAAACCCGCAGAGGAAGGGGAGTATGGAGACGAAGAAGATTCCGTCGTACGGCCTGGCCGAATTCGCCGAACTCATCCGGCGCACGCCGGACGTGCTGGAGTCGCATCCTTGCCACGTGACCGGTTTCGTGGAGCAGTGGCCGGCGTGGCGTCGGTGGAACGATCTCGACAAGCTCGCGCAGTTGTTCGGCCACCTTCCGGTGACGGCGGGTGCGCCGCAGTTCATCACCAACCGGCACGCCAGGATGTGCCAGGTGCGCACCACGTTCGGCACATACCTGGACTACGTGCGCAATCCGGACCAGCTCGAAACGCTGTTCGAGGGGAGCTGGGTCAAGGGCGATGCCGCGCTGCTGCGCGACCTTGGCCTGCCGCTGTACTGCGGCAACCTGCAGCTGGTGCGGCATGCTTCCGAGCCGGTACTGGGCGACATTACGCCGCTGACGCCCGGCGGGCTCGACTTCATCAACAGCGACATTCCCTATTACTACCAGTCCGGCAATCACGTTTGGCTTTACGTCAGCCGCGCCGGCGCGCTGACGCCGCTGCACCAGGACAACAACGCGGTGATCGCCTATTTGGCTCAGCTCAAGGGGCACAAGGAGGCGATCCTCTACAGCCCGCGTGACAAGGCGCATTTTTACAACCCTGCTGTGGGCTATCTCGATCCGTTGCATCCGGACGAAGGCGACTTTCCCACTTGGCGACAAGCACAACCCTGGGTCGGCTCGCTGGCTCCGGGGGAATTGCTGATCTGGGGCCCGAACTGGGCACACCACGTGGTCACGCGCTCCCATTCGATCACCGTGAGCTTCGACATCGTCAACGACCTGAACCTGGAAGCCTACGCCGCCTCGATGGACTGGCGCGCGGAGCTGGGCGCGTTCGCGCAGAAGCAGGCCTCGCTGGTGCGCAGTCGCGTCGACGACGAGGATGTGCTGCGCCTGCTCGATGGCGGTTCCGCTGAAGCGCTGGGTCGTGCGCTGATGGTCTGCGTGCTGCGCGCCGCCGTGCGCGGTACGCTTTCGGAGCGCTCGCGCCAGGTCAAGGAGCGCCTGCTGCGCGCACTGGTCGAGGCCGAGGCAATGGCAGCATGAGCGTGACGGCAGCTTCGATCGCCACCAGCAAGGCTATCGGCGAAGCGCTGGTGCTGTCGCCGTGGATGGAGGTGGAGCACCTCGACGAGACGACGGCGACGATCTATCTGTCTTCCGACGGCACGCGCATCCGGGTGCCGCTGCCGCTGCATCGCCTGCTGCTGAAGTTCCGGGCGCCGGCCGTGCCAAGCGAAGTTGCCGGTGCCGGCAGCGGTGCGGCCAAGGCGCTCGACCAGCTGCGCAAGAAGGGCTTCCTGGTGCCGGCCGACGCGGTGCCGGCGCGCAATGGGCGGCAGGTGACCGACCCGCCGGTGCGCCTGTTCGACGCGCCAGCGCAGAAGCTGGCGCCCGCGCGTGCCGACGTAGTGGTGCTGGGCGTACCCTGGGATTTCGGCGAAGCCGGCGCTGCGGGGGCGCGACGCGGGCCACTGGCGATCCGCGACATTTCCTTGCAGCTGCTCTATCGGCTCGACCGCGAAAGCGGACGCCCGATCGGCTGGTACGACGCCGACCGCCGCCGCGCGATCCTCGCCGGGGTGACGATCGCCGATGCCGGCGACATCATCGTCCATCATGGCGAAGGGCGTTCGGCGGTGTTCGAGCGCATCCGTGATGTGCTGGATGCGCTGACTGGCGAAGGCGCCTTGCCGGTACTGCTGGGCGGTGACAGTTCGGTGGCGTATCCGCTGATCGATCAGCGGCGGCAGAACGGGGCATTGGATGTGATCAGGATCGGCCGCCCCGCAGCGAGTACCGGCGCCATGGCACGGTCCCGTCAGCTGCTGGCTTTGCCCGGCGTCGAGCGCTACGCACAGGTCGTGCCGGTGGGGTTCGGAGCGGACCATGGCGACGATCCCGAGGGCTATATGCGCGTACCGATCGATGCCGCGCTGGAGCACGCATTGGTGCCGCAGCTCGGCGAGGGACGGCGCGTGCACGTGGGCATCGATGTCGATGCGCTGGCCCATGCGGGGGATTCGCGGCCATCCTTCGCTTACCGCCAGGTGCATGCCTTGCTGTGCCGCCTCGGACGCGCGCATCGCATCGCTTCGGTGGACCTGTGCGGCATCAATCCATGGGCTCCCTGCTGGGGAGCCGTTTCGATGACGGCGGTGCATCTGCTGCTGACCGCGCTCAGCGCGGCGAAGGACCCGGCATGACGCGACCACGCCTGCAGTTGCCGCCACATGGACTGTTCGATTGGGCGGCCGGCGAAGCTCCGGCGCGCAGGAAGGGAAACATCGAGGTCATCGGCGTGCCCAGCGACTTCGGCAATGCCTATGTCTCCGGTGCGCGACTGGGACCGGCGGCGATCCGGGCGTCCAGCCTGGGCTTGCCGCAGCCCGCCGCGGGCGGCATCGATCGCGGCGACGTGGAAGTCTTCGATGACGCCGACTGGGCGCAGATCATCGAACGGGTGCGCGCCGCCGTCGTCGACACGGCGGAAGCCGGTGCGCTCCCTTTGGTGCTCGGGGGCGATCATGCCGTGTCGTACGCGGCAGTGGCCGCTCTGGACCAGGCCGGTCCGCTCGACATCGTATGGTTCGATGCGCACACCGACTTTTGCCCGTTGACCGATACCGGCTGGCACAATCACAAGCAGGTCCTGCGTCGCATTGCCGGCCTGGGCCATGTCGGGCGCATGCTGGTCATCGGGCATCGCGGGCTGACGTATTTCGACGAGACACAACAGTGGGCGAACCTCGACGTCATCGGCGGCGGCCCGCTGCCCGAGAGCTGGTTGCGTAGCGAGCGACCACTCTACGTATCCGTGGACATCGATTCGCTGGATCCCTGTATTGCGCCGGGCACGGGTCACCCCGTGCCCGGCGGACTGGGGCTGCCAGCACTGTGCGACATGCTGCGAACGCTGGCACGCGAGCGGCGCGTGATGGGCGCGGACGTGATGGAGGTCAATCCGCTGCTCGACCACGGCGAGATGACCAGCCTCGCCGCCGCCACGGCGCTGGCCGCGCTGCTGGATGGCATGGCAGCACGATCCCCGGCAGCGCACCGCACCTTCGAGGGGGCATGACAATGAGCCTCACCATTAGCGACCGCCCCATGCTGCTTGCCAGCCAGGGCCGTAATCTGACTGATTTAGCGGCGGACGAGGTCTGGAACGCGCTGGCGATGCACGGCGCCATTCTGTTCCGTGACTTCAGCGTCGATGCCGATGGCTTCTACGCCTTTGCCTCCCGCTTCAGCCGGGGGTTCCTCACTTCGCCGTTCGACGACCGGAAGCCGGCCAGCGACAAGAACGAACTGCAGACCGTCACGGTGGGGCAGGCTGGCCTCAGCCTGCATTTCGAGTACGGCAACATTCCCTTGCGGCCCGATCTGCTGTGGTTCTATTGCCGCAAGGCGGCGGCCGAAGGCACGGGCGGCGAGACGCTGGTCGCCGATGGCGTTTCCATCTTCGACCGGCTGCAACCTGCGACGCAGAATCTTCTGCGCACGCGGCGCGTGAAGTACAGGAATTATCTCCCATCGAGGGCTTTCGAGGCGGTAGTAAGCAAGAACAGGGTCATTGAGAACTTGGTCGGTGGCGATGTCATTGCAACGCTGAGCGCGAACCATCGGTTCAATTTGGCGGAGGAATCGGGTCAACGCATTGTCTTTGAATTCATCGCGCCCTCCGTGCTTCCGGTTGGCGACACGGGCCGCATGAAGATTTGCCAGAACATGTTCACCAATGCCTACAAGAAGCCCACCGACGACCAGGCAGAAGACTCCTTCAGCACGCTGGTTACCTGGGAGAATGGCTCGGAGATCGAGCACGAGGTTCTGGAGGAACTCAAGCAGGCGGCCCGTTCACTGACCCGCGGCATCCGTTGGCGCACCGGCGACTTCGCGCTGATCGACAACAACCGGATGTTGCACGGGCGCAATCACACCAGCGATCCGGAGCGAGACATTGTGATGCTCAGCTCGTTCAGTACCCGATTTCAGCTAGGCTGACTGGCATCGGAGTTGGTTGATGCCCGCTTTGTCTGGATATTGATGAGTAGTGCTGACCGCCTGCCGTAGCCATATATAGCGCACTTAATTCGGTCCGAAGTCGCCGGCGAAAGAGCGTGGATGGAGGGCAGGATCCATTCCAGGATGCCGATGTTGATCAGGATGAGGCGGGTGCCGCGCTTCGGCCGCGCCGTCACCCCACCCCCAACTCCGACCCTTTCCCGGAGGGAGAGGGGAGCAAGACACGCCACCATGCGCACTCGCCGGCCCGGGTCGTATCCTTGCGGCACCCCCAGCCGGAGAGGATGCCAGATGCGCGCACGCTTCCCGACCGCGAGCCTTCCGCTCGCCGCCGCCCTGCTGGCCGGCTGCGCCGGCGTCGCCCGGCCGCCCGCCGCGCCGCCGCCGGAAGGGTCGGCCTCCTACCGCGTCGCGCCGGACGCGGCGATGGCGCACTACCAGCTCGCGCTGGGCCAGGTGTCGAGCGGCGCCGCGCCGTTCCGCCGGGTCGCGCCGGTCTATCCGCCGGAGCAATGGGCGGCCTGCCCGCCGCCGGTGGAGGTGCCGGCGCTGCTGATCGTGGACGAGGCCGGCAAGGTCGGCGAGGTGCGCATGGCCGGCGAGGCGCAGGCCGACCCGGCACGGCGCGCCTTCATCGCCGCCACCCGCGCGGCGGCGCTGCAGTGGGAGTTCCAGCCGCTGCGCATCGAGCGCTGGGCCGCCGACGCCAACGGCGACAGCCACGTGGTGGACAGCGACACCCGACCGTTCAGCCTGGCCTACGTGTTCCGCTTCGAATGCCGCGCCGGCCGGGCGGTCACCAGCGCCGGGCGCGCCGGCTGAGCCGGGCGCGCGGCGGGGCGCTGCTATGCTTGCCCGTCCCACCCGTCACGACGGATCGTCCATGAGCCAGGCTCCGCTGCACGTGATCGTCCTCGCCGCCGGCGAGGGCAAGCGCATGAAATCCGCCCGCGCCAAGGTGCTAATGCCGCTGGCCGGCCGGCCGCTGCTGGCGCACGTGCTGGCCGCCGCGCGCGCGCTGGCGCCGCGGGCGATCCACGTGGTCTACGGCCACTGCGGCGGGCAGGTGCAGGAGGCCTTCGCCGGGCAGGAGGACCTGGACTGGGTGCTGCAGGCCGAGCGCCTGGGTACCGGCCACGCGGTGGGCCAGGCGCTGCGCCGCGTGCCCGACGGCGCGCGGGTGCTGGTGCTGTACGGCGACGTGCCGCTGACCCGGGTGGAGACGCTGCAGCAGCTGGTGCGCACCGAGGGCTCGCTGGGCCTGCTGGTCACCCGCGTGGACGAGCCGCGCGGCTACGGCCGCGTGCTGCGCGACGGCAACAGCCTGGTGCGCGCGGTGGTGGAGGAGAAGGACGCCGACGACAACCAGCGCGCGATCAACCTGATCAACACCGGCATCCTGGTCGCCGAGGCCGAGGCGCTGCGCCGCTGGATCGGCCGGCTCGACCGCAACAACGCGCAGGGCGAGTACTACCTCACCGACATCTTCGCGCTGGCCGCCGCCGAGAACCGCGCGGCCACCTGCGTGGAATGCGCCGACCCGGTGGAGGCCGCCGGCGCCAACGATCCGCTGCAGCTGGCCGAGCTGGAGACCCAGTACCGCCGCCGCCGCACCCGCGAGCTGCTGGCCGCCGGCGTGCGCATGGCCGATCCCGCGCGGGTGGACGTGCGCGGCGAGGTGAGCGCCGGCCGCGACGTGGAGCTGGACGTCGACGTGATCCTGGAAGGCCGCGTGGCGCTGGGCGACGACGTGCGCATCGGCCCGTTCGTGCGCCTGAAGGACGTGACGCTCGCCGCCGGCACGGTGGTGCAGGCGCACTGCGACCTCGAGGGCGCGGTGACCGAAGGCGCCTGCAGCATCGGCCCGTTCGCGCGCCTGCGCCCCGGCACCGCGCTGGCCGAGGGCGTGCACGTGGGCAACTTCGTCGAGACCAAGAACGCGCGGCTCGGCCACGGCAGCAAGGCCAACCACCTGAGCTACCTGGGCGACGCCGAGATCGGCAAGGGCGTCAACGTCGGCGCCGGCACCATCACCTGCAACTACGACGGCGCGAACAAGCACCGCACGGTGATCGGCGACGGCGCCTTCATCGGCTCCAACAGCGCGCTGGTGGCGCCGGTGGCGATCGGCGACGGCGCGACCATCGGCGCCGGCTCGGTGATCACCAAGGACGCGCCGGCGGGCGAGCTGACCGTGGCGCGCGGCCGCCAGGCGACCCTGCACGGCTGGCGGCGGCCGCAGAAACAGCCGAAGTGAGCGCCCTGCTGATCGTGCTGGCCGGCCTGCCCGGCGGCGGCAAGACCACGCTGGCGCGAGCGCTGGCCGCGCGCCTTGGCGCGACGCACCTGCGCATCGACACCATCGAGCAGACCCTGCGCCGGGCCGGCCTGGCGCCGGAATGCGAAGGCTAGGCCGTGGCCAACGCCGTGGCGCGCGACCAGCTGCGACTGGGGCATGGCGTCGTCGCCGACGGGTCAACGCGGTGCAGGAGGCACGGTTGGCCTGGCGCGCGACGGCGGCGGATGCCGGCGCGCCGCTGCTCGAGATCGAGGTGCGCTGCGGCGACGCCGCCGAACACCGGCGCCGGGTGGAGGCGCGGCGCCCGGATGTCGAGGGCCTGGTCCTGCCCGGACCGGGACAAGGTGCGGGCGCGCCACTACGAGGCGTGGGACCGCCCGCCGCTGGTGGTGGACACCGCGCACCGCAGCGTCGAGGCGTGCGTGGCGGACATCCTGCGGCATCTGCCCGGCGCGATGCCCGTTCAGGCGTAGCGCCAGCCGTCCAGCTCCACCAGCAGTTCCTCGCGGCACACGTCGCCGTGCAGCAGCAGCACCGGCACGCCGGGCAGGCGCTGCTGCAGCAGCTCGCGCACCAGCGCGGCGTCGGCCGGGCGGCGCACGTAGGCCTTCAGCGGCGAGTGCGTGTCGAAGCCGGCGGGCATGCCGGCGTTGGCCAGCAGCGCCTCCAGGTTGGCGAGGATCTCGCCCAGCTGCGCGCGCGGGTCGCCGGCGTGCGCGGAGGCGTGGCCGACCACCGCGGCGGTGCCGGAGATCGCCAGCGCGTCGCCGGCCGGCAGGCCCATCGCGCGGGCGAAGCCCGGTGGCGTCGGGCCGTACTGGCGCGGGTAGCGCCAGGCGCTGAGCTGGCGCGGGTTCTCCACCGGCATGCCGGCCTGCTCGCAGGCGAGCAGGTAGACCTGCAGCCGGTGCGCCCCGGCGTGGTGGCCGATCGCGGTGGCGGCGGGGTAGCCATCGGCGAACAGGTCGCCCATGCCGGCGGCGCGGCCGTTGCAGAACTGCTTGTAGCGCTCGGCATCGCCCTCGCCGTGGTTGATCTCGCCGAGGTAGTTCCACACGCGCAGCACGCGCTGCTGCGGGCAGCGCGCGAGGAAGCCGCGCAGCCGCGCGTAGGCCCGCCGCGCCGTGCCGGCGGGACCGCCGTGCTCGCGCTCGTCCAGCTCCAGCGCGAGGTACAGCCAGCCGCCGCCGCAGGCCCAGCGCAGCGCGCCGTCGCGGCCGTGAGCGACGTCGGCGTCCACCTGCCAGATCTCCAGCGGCGCGGGCGTGTCGAAGGGCTCCAGCGGCACGCCGAGCCAGCGCGGGTCGTCCGCTTCCGCCGCGCCGGCGCCGAAGCCGAACACCGCCAGCGTGCCGCGCTCGCCCAGCGCCGCCTGCGCCGTGCCGTGGCGGTAGGACACCCGCGGGGCGCGCGGCCGCAGCTGCGGCGCGGGCGCGTTTTCACCAGCCTGGACCATGCCTGCAACCGGGTGTGACGGGGGCGCTATGTTACACTCCGCGCCCGCTGCCGCCGGGGGGAGGCACGCTGATGAAGCACGGGATCGAGCATGGCAGAGCAGACCGCGGCGCAGCATGAGCTGGCCGTCCTCATCGTTGACAGCCTGAACCTGGAGGCGGTGGCGCCGGAAGACATCGACCCGCAGGCGCCGCTGTTCGGCGGCGAGCTGGGGCTGGACTCGATCGACGCGCTGGAGATCGCGCTGGCGGTGACCAAGCGCTACGGCTTCCAGCTGCGCTCCGACGATCCCGACAACCAGCGCATCTTCGCCAGCCTGGCCGCGCTGTCGGACTATGTCGAGCAGCGGCGCACGCTCTGAGCGCGCCGCGCGGGCCGGAACGGCAGGCATCCCGGGCGATGGCCACGGCATGAACGCCGGCGGCCGGCGCGCATGAGCGGCCACTGGCAGGACCAGCGCGAAGGCGGTGGCCGCCGCGCGCTGTGGCTGATCCGCCAGCTGGCCCTGCGCGGCGGCCGCACGCTGGCCGGGCTCGCGCTGTATCCGATCGCGCTGTACTTCCTGCTGCGTCGCGCCGACGAGCGCGCCGCCTCGCGCGACTACCTGGGCCGCGTGTTCGGCCGGCCGGCGACCCTCCGGCAGGTGTACCGGCACTTCCACTGCTTCGCGGCGACCCTGCTCGACCGCATCTTCCTGCTCGCCCGCGGCGAGCGCGACTTCGCCTTCGAGATCGAGGGGCTGGCGGAGCTGGAGCGGCGCATCGCGCAGGGGCGCGGCGTGCTGCTGGTCGGCTCGCACCAGGGCAGCTTCGAGGCGCTGCGCGTGCTGGGCGCGCGCCGGCCCGACCTGCCGCTGCGCATCGTGCTGGACAAGCAGAAGACGCCCGAGCTCACCGCCATGCTGGAGGCGCTGGCGCCCGAGCTCGCCGCCAGCGTGGTCGACATTTCCCGCGGCGGCAACGCCGCCACGCTGGCGCTGGCCGAGGCCTGCCGCGAGGGCGCGATGGTGGCGCTGCTGGCCGACCGCGGCCGCGGCCACGAGGTGCTGCGCCAGGCGCCCTTCCTCGGGCAGCCGGCGCCGTTCCCGGTCGGGCCGTGGCTGCTGGCGCGCACGCTGGGCGCGCCGGTGATGCTGTGCTTCGGCCTGTACCTGGGCGGCAACCGCTACCGGCTGGTGTTCGAGCCGTTCGCCGAGCGGATCGAGATCCCGCGCGGCGCGGCGCGCGAGCCGGCGCTGGACGCGCTGCTCGCGCGCTACGCCGCGCGGCTGGAGCACCACGCCCGCGCCCTGCCCTACAACTGGTTCAACTTCTACGACTTCTGGCGGCAGGACCAGCATGCGCCGCCGCGCCCCGGCCCGGGGCGCGCGGACGCTTGAGGCGGCGTCCGTTCAGCCGGTGGCCGCGGCCGGCTCGTCGAGGATCAGCGGCCGCTGGGTGTGCGAGCGCCGGTAGCTGCGCACCACGTGGCCGTAGTGCAGCACGCGGCCGATGGTGTACAGCGTGATGCGCGCCACGTCGCGCACCGGGCGGAAATGGCTGCGGCGCAGGCCGGGCTGGTAGCGCGAGGCGATCGGCACCGACACCACGCCGAGCCCGCGCTCGCGCGTGGCGGCGATCAGGATCGCGGCCTCGAACACGAAGTTCTGCGCCGGCAGGTCGACCAGGTCCAGCGCCGCGCGCGGGTACCAGCGCTGGCCGCTCTGGGTGTCCGCCACCGGCCGCCCGCAGGCCCAGGAGATGCCCCAGTCGGCCACCGCGTTGGCGCGGCGGCGGCCCTTGGGCTGCTGCGCCTTGTCCAGCAGGCGCGCGCCGATGATCAGGTGGTCGGGATAGCGCCGCGCCGCGGCGAGGATGCGCGGGATGTCGCCGGCCAGGTGCTGGCCGTCGCCGTCCATCGTCAGCACCGCCTCGTAGCCCAGGCGCAGCGCCTCGCGGAAGCCGTCGCGCAGCGCCTGGCCCTTGCCGAGCCGGCGGTCGTGGCACAGCAGGTGGACCGGCAGCGCCCGCACGATCTCCACGGTGCGGTCGTCCGAGCCGTCGTCCACCACGATCACCGGCGCGCCCAGCGCGAGCACCGAGCGCACCACGCGCTCGATCGCGGCCTCCTCGTTGAGGCAGGGGATCAGCACGCACCAGCGGGGCAGGTTCGCGTTCAAGCGGGACTCTCCACGTGGATGTCGAGGCCGAGCCGCGGCGCCGCCGGCAGCCGGCAGCGTCCGCTTCCCGAGGCCAGTTGTACCAGCAGCGGCAGCGCCCCGGCGCTGGGGTTGCCGCCCAGCCAGTCTGCCGGGAAGGCCTCCGGCCACGGCAGGCTGGCGCACGGGCCGTGATGCGGATGCAACGACAGCCGCGCGAGCGCGCCGTCGGCGCGGGGGGCCAGGAGCAGCGCGCAGGCGAAGGCGTCGTGGCAGGCGGTCATCTCCGCCAGGGGGCCCTGCCCCGGCGTGTCGCAGGCGACCAGCAGCACCGGGCGGTCGTCGGCGAGGACCTGCAGCACGGCCTCCAGCAGGCCGGCGCCGAAGCTCTCCGGGCCGGCGCAGAGCGCGCTGGACGGCGCACGGCAGCCGGTGGCGATGGTCCAGTAGCCGGCGGCGGCGTTGTGCACCGACTGGTGGAAGCGGGTCGGCGACAGCTCGCGCGGCGCGCGCGCCAGGGTGGCGCACAGGTAGTCGGTGGTGGCCTGGTCGCCGTAGGCGGAGGCGAACACGCAGGCGGGCGCGTCCGGCGCGAGGCCGCTCATCGCCAGCGCCTGGCCGGCGGCCTCGACGGCGAGCAGCACCTGCGGCGGGGCGCGGCGGCGCTCGTTCGGCGGCAGCAGGGCGGCCGGCGGCCGCCCGGGCGTGTCCGCCGCCGGCGCGCCGGCCAGCCGCGCGCGCAGCGCGTCGAAGCCGGGCAGCCCTTCCGCCCACAGGCCGACGCCGGCCACGTGCACGGCCGCGCTCATGCCGCCTCCGCGCGCGCGAACGCCAGGCAGGCGTTGTTGCCGCCGAAGCCGAAGGAGTTGCTCAGCGCCACGCGCACCGGCCGCTCCTCGCCGCGCCAGGCGAACTGCGGCCCGCAGGCCGGGTCGGGCTCGTCGCCGCCCAGGTTGGCCGGCACGAAGCCGTGCTCGATCGCCTGCAGCGCGAACACCGCCTCCAGGATGCCGGCCGCGCCCAGCGTGTGCCCGGTGTAGCCCTTGGTGCTGCTGGCGCGGGTGGCGGCGGAGAAGTGGCGCGCCAGCAGCTGCGCCTCCACCTCGTCGTTCTTGCGGCTGGCGGTGCCGTGCAGGTTGACGTAGTCCACCTGCGCCGGCGCGAGGCCGGCGCGCGCCAGCGCGTCGCGCAGCGCCAGCACCGCGCCCAGGCCTTCCGGGTGCGGCGCGGACATGTGGTGGGCGTCGCTGGATTCGCCGTAGCCGAGCAGGCGCGGCGCCCGCGGCGCGGCGTCGACGCGCTCGAGCAGGGCGAAGCCGGCCGCCTCGCCGATCGAGATGCCGCGGCGCGCGCGGTCGAACGGCCGGCACGGCTCGGGCGAGACCAGTTCCAGCGCGTTGAAGCCGAACAGCACGCTGTCGCACAGCGTGTCCACGCCGCCGACCACCGCCGCGTCGGCCACGCCGAGGCGGATCATCCGCTCGGCGGCGGCGAACGCCTTGGCGCTGGAGGAGCAGGCGGTGGAGATCGTCAGGCAGGGCCCGTCCAGCGCCAGCGCCGCGGCGACGAAGGCACCCAGCGAATGCGGGTTGTGCACCGCCGGGCGGCGCAGGTCGGCCGGCAGGCGGCCGTCGGCGCCGAGCCGCCGGTAGCCTTCCTCGGTGGCGCCGATGCTGGCGGTGGAGGTGCCCAGCAGCAGCGCGACGCGCGCGCTGCCGTAGCGCGCGCGCGCCGCGCCGACCCGTTCGAGGAAGCCGTCCTGCCGCAGGCCCAGCCAGGCCAGGCGGTTGTTGCGGCAATCCCAGCCGGCCAGCGCGGCGGGCAGGGGCGCGTCCTCCACGCCCTCGACGCGGCCGATCCAGCACGCCAGCGGCGCGTTGCTGAAATCGTTCGGGCGCAGGCCGCTGCGGCCGGCGCGCAGGGCCTCGCGCTGGGCGGCCAGGCCGCGGCCGAGGGTGGAGGTGGCGGTGCAGGCGCTCACCGCGAGCGGGGCGATCATGTCGGGCACGGCCGCAGCCTAGCCGCGGCCGCGCGGGCTCGCCAGAGCGGCGCGTTCACGATCGTGCGCGGGCCGTGAAGGGCGGGGCCGCGCGGCACGTCGCCGCGCGGCGTCGGCGGCCGCGGCCGGTCTTGCTAAGCTCGCCGGCACCGCCACCGATCCCCGCACCGCCGATGAGCCAGCAAGCCGAACAGGCCGAAACCTTCCTGCGCGAACTGCAGGACCGCATCTGCGCCGCGCTGGAGCGGCTGGACGGCGGCGCGCGCTTCACCGAGGACGCCTGGACCCGCCCGGCCGGCGGCGGCGGGCGCACCCGCGTGCTGAAGGACGGCGCGCTGTTCGAGCAGGCCGGCGTGAACTTCTCGCGCGTGCACGGCGACAGGCTGCCGCCCAGCGCCACCGCGCACCGGCCGGAGCTGGCCGGCGGCAGCTTCGTGGCCACCGGCGTGTCGCTGGTGCTGCACCCGAAGAATCCCTACGTGCCCACCACGCACGCCAACGTGCGCTACTTCGAGGCGAGCAAGCCCGGCGTGGAGCCGGTGTGGTGGTTCGGCGGCGGCTTCGACCTCACCCCGTACTACCCGTTCGACGAGGACGTGGCGCACTGGCACACCGTGGCGCGCGACCTGTGCGCGCCGTTTGGCGCGGACGTCTATCCGCGCTACAAGCGCTGGTGCGACGAGTACTTCTTCCTCAGGCACCGCGGCGAGACGCGCGGCGTCGGCGGGCTGTTCTACGACGACCTCAACGAGGGCGGCTTCGGGCGCTGCCTCGACTTCACCCGCGCGGTGGGGCAGGGCTTCCTCGACGCCTACCTGCCGATCGCCGAGCGCCGCCGCGGCACGCCGTGGGGCGAGCGCGAGCGCCAGTTCCAGCTGTACCGGCGCGGCCGCTACGTGGAGTTCAACCTGGTCTACGACCGCGGCACGCTGTTCGGGCTGCAGTCCGGCGGGCGCACCGAGTCGATCCTGATGAGCCTGCCGCCGCTGGTGCGCTTCGAATACGACTACCGTCCCGAGCCGGGCTCGGCGGAGGCGCGGCTGGACGACTACCTGCGGCCGCGCGACTGGATCTGATTCCGGCTCTCGTTCAGGGGTCTCCAGGGCGACGGCTAAGCTTGGCCAGGCAGGATGGCGGGCACCCCGGTGTCCACGGAGTTGCCATGAGCCTGCCCGCCCGCTACGACCGCCTCGCGGTGGTCCTGCACTGGCTGAGCGTCCTGCTGGTCGCGCTGGCCTACCTGTCGATCGAGCTGCGCGGCCCGCGCGGCAGCGACAGCCGCGCGTTCTGGACGAACGTCCACCTGTGGTCGGGCAGCCTGCTGCTGGCGCTGTCGATGCCGCGCCTGCTGTGGCGGTGGTGGCGCGGCGCGCCGCCGCCGGTGCCGGCGGGCCCGCTGTCGGACGGGCTGCGCCGCGCCGTGCATGCGGCGCTGTACGGCTTCGTGCTGCTGCAGCCGCTGCTCGGCATGCTCGCGCTCAACCTGGGCGGCAGGCCGGTCGTGCTGGCGGGCTGGTCGTTCAGCCTGGCCGGCCCGATGCCGGCGCTCGGCAAGGCGTTCGAGGAGAGCCACGAGCTGCTCGGCAACCTGTTCTACGCGGTGATCGGCGTGCATGCCGCCGCGGCGCTGTGGCACCACTGCGTGCGCCGCGACGGCCTGCTGTCGCGGATGAGCCTGCGCTGACCTCAGGGCTGCGCGCCGCCGAACCTCACCGGCGTGGCGCCCTTCACCGGGCCGATCTGCGCGCTGTCGCTCACCTCGAGCACCACCTCGCGGCGGAACTCCAGCGTGCCCTGCACCACCGCGTGCGGGCCGATCACGATATGCGGCGGGCGGCTCTCGCCCCAGTGGAACCAGCCGCCGGGCCTGTCGACCAGGATGCCGCCTTCCACGCGCGAGCCGGCGCCGACGGTGATGTCGCCGCCCACCGTGCCCAGCCCGCCGGCCACGTGCGCGGCGTCCAGCTGGATCGAGCCGTTGACGTTGGAGACGCGGCCGGCGACATCCGTGCCCTGCGCCAGCCGGATTGCGCCGTTGACCGTCTCGATCTTGCCGTGCACCTGGCTGCCGGCGCCGACCGTGACCCCGCCGTTCACCGAGCCCAGCTCGTCGGCCTGCACGCGCTCGCCCAGCTCGACCGAGCCGTTGACCGTGCTCGCCTTGCGCACGACGGCGCGGTCGCCGATGCGCACCGCGCCGTTGACGGTGCTGACGTCGCCGGCATGCTGGCCGGCCTCGACGCGGGCGGTGCCGTTGACCTTGTCGATGTCCCCGTCGCCGGCGCGCGCCGCCAGCGGCAGCGTGAAGGCCAGGGCCAGGGCGAAGGCGAGATGGTGGCGGCGCATGCGGGGTTCTCCGTGATGGATGGACCTCGCTAGGATGCGCCCGCGCCGGCCAGGGTTTGACGTGACCTTCGGCAGGGGCGGCGATTGACGGGGCGCGGCGCGCGGCCCACCATTCCGCGCTTGTCCCCTTGCCGCCGACCGCCATGCACAAGCTCGTCCTGATCCGCCACGGCCAGTCCCAGTGGAACCTCGACAACCGCTTCAGCGGCTGGGCCGACGTCGACCTCACCGCGCAGGGCATGGCCGAGGCGCAGGAGGCCGGCCGCCTGCTCCGGCAGGAGGGCTACGCCTTCGACGTGGCGCACACCTCGGTGCTCAAGCGCGCCGTGCGCACGCTGTGGGGCGTGCTCGACGCGCTCGACCAGATGTGGCTGCCGGTGCACACCGACTGGCGCCTCAACGAGCGCCACTACGGCGCGCTGACCGGCCTCAACAAGGCCGAGACGGCGGCCCGCTACGGCGAGGACCAGGTGAAGATCTGGCGCCGCAGCTACGACATCCCGCCGCCGCCGCTGGAGCGCGCCGCCAACGAGGCGCTGCGCGACCCGCGCTACGCCGGGCTGGACCCGTCGATGATCCCGGACACCGAGTGCCTGAAGGACACCGTGGCGCGCGTGCTGCCCTACTGGCACGACGTGCTGGCGCCGGCGATCCGCGGCGGCCAGCGCGTGGTGGTGGCCGCGCACGGCAACTCGCTGCGCGCGCTGATCAAGTACCTGGACGGCATCTCCGACGAGGCGATCGTCGAGCTCAACGTGCCCAACGGCGTGCCGCTGGTGTACGAGTTCGACGCCGAGCTCAGGCCGCTGCGCAGCTACTACCTGGGCGACGCCGACGAGATCGCCGCCAAGATGGCCGCGGTGGCCAACCAGGGCAAGGCGAAGCAGGCGGGGTGACAGCCGTCATCCGCGCCGCCTGTCGACTGCCAGTGGCCGGCGCGGCACCGGGCCGATAGGCTGGCCGCACCCTTTCGCCACGCAGTCGAGCCGCCGATGACCCCGCAGATGGTGATGCCCCTGGTGATGGCCCCGCTGATGGCGCTGGTGGTCTGGCGGCGCGTGCGCAGCCAGTTCGGCCGGCAGCCGGTGCGGCGCAAGCGCATGCTCGCCCGCATCGTGGTGTTCGGCGCGATCGGCGCGCTGCTGGCGCTGTCCGGCTTCCGCGACCTGCGCCTGCTGGAAGGCCTGCTCGGCGGCGTGCTGGCCGGCGCCGCGCTGGGCCTGCTGGGCCTGCGCCTGACCCGCTTCGAGCGCGGCGCGGACGGCGCGGACGTGTACCTGCCCAATCCCTGGGTCGGCGGCGTGCTCACCGCGCTGCTGGTGGCCCGGCTGGCCTGGCGCTTCATGGTGATGATGCCCGCGGCGGCCGGCTCGGCCGCCGCGGCGTCGGCGCCGCCGCTGGGCAACAGCCCGCTGACCCTGCTGGTGTTCGGCCTGCTGGTCGGCTACTACCTGTGCTACTTCACCGGGCTGCTGATCCACCACCGGCGCTTCCAGCGCGCGCAGGCGCGCTGAAGGCCGGGCGGTACCGTCCGGCCCGGCCGGCGCGCGCGACGCCGGACCGGCGGCCGCGCGCTTTGACTCCTCTCCCCTCCGGGGAGAGGACCGAGGTGAGGGGCCGGCGCCTGCCGCCCCCCCTTGATCCGAAGGCGGGGGCCGAGGCGCGCTCCCCGCGAGGGATGGCGCCGCCGCGCGGCGCTTGCCGCCCCTACAGCGCGTCGTTGTCCAGCTCGCCGGTGCGGATGCGGATCACCTGGTCCAGGCTGCTCACGAAGATCTTGCCGTCGCCGATCTTGCCGGTGCGCGCCGACTGCTGGATCGCCTCCACCACCCGCTCCAGCTGCTCGTCGGCCACCGCCACCTCCAGCTTGAGCTTGGGCAGGAAATCCACCACGTACTCGGCGCCGCGGTAGAGCTCGGTGTGGCCCTTCTGGCGGCCGAAGCCCTTCACCTCGGTCACCGTGATGCCCTGCACGCCCGCCTCGGCCAGCGCCTCGCGCACGTCGTCCAGCTTGAACGGCTTGATCACCGCCACGACCAGCTTCATGGGTGTTCCTCGTCGCTATGGCGGCCCGCCGCGGCGAGCCATCCGTGCATTGTGCCTGCGGGCGCCGGCGCTGTCGTCCCGGCAGCCCGTGTAGGAGAATGCCTACATACCCCAGTGGAGCCGGCCGATGGCGACGCCTCTTTCCGTTCACCTAGACTGCCCGTCGACAAGTTCGAGGCGCCTTCCATGATGGGCAGGCAGGACATCGACCAACTTGCCCTGCGACTCGTTTCGTTGGTTCCGCCAGGATTGGCTCAGGCGCACGAGGATCTCCGCGCCAACTTTCGCGATGTCCTGACGCAAGGACTGCGTCGCCTCGAGCTGGTCACCCGCGAGGAGTTCGACGTCCAGAGCCAGGTGCTGGCACGCACCCGCGCCAGGGTCGACGAGCTGGAACGGCGCGTCGCCCGGCTCGAAGCCGAGGCCGCCACCCGCGGGGTCCAGCAGTAACCAAGCTCCCGGGAGCCGCCCCCGATCTGTCACCCTCACCCCGAGAAACGATCGGGGGCGGTTGTTTTTCGCCGTCGTCGATGGAGTCGCACGGTGTCGGTATCGATCGGCGACGTCGTTGCCCTGATCCATCGGTGCGCCGCATGAGCCTGGCGGTCACCCTCAGCCGCGCGCAGGAGGGCGTGGCGGCGCCGCAGGTGATGGTCGAGGTGCACCTGTCCGGCGGCCTGCCCGGCACGCACATCGTCGGCCTGCCCGAGGCCGCGGTGCGCGAGGCGCGCGACCGCGTGCGGGTGGCGATCCAGAACACCGCCTTCGAATACCCCAACCGCAAGGTCACCGTGAACCTGGCGCCGGCCGAGCTGCCCAAGGACGGCGGCCGCTTCGACCTGGCCATCGCGCTGGGCATCCTGGCCGCCGGCGGCCAGGTGCCGCGCGAGAAGCTGGACGAATGCGAGTTCCTGGGCGAGCTGGCCCTGTCCGGCGAGCTGCGCGGCGTGCCCGGCGTGCTGCCGGCGCTGCTGCGCGCGCGGGCGCGCGGGCGGCGCGTGGTGGTGCCGCGCGCCAATGCCGCCGAGGCGGCGCTGGTGGCCGACGCCGACGTGCTGGTGGCCGGCCACCTGGCCGAGGTGTGCGGCTGGCTGCGCGGGGCGCAGGAGCTGGCCGCGCCGGCCGCCGTCGTGCAGGCCGACGACGACGGCCACGTCCCGGACCTGATCGACGTGCGCGGCCAGCTGCAGGCGCGGCGCGCGCTGGAGATCGCCGCGGTCGGCGGCCACCACCTGCTGCTGGTGGGCCCGCCGGGCACCGGCAAGACCATGCTGGCCGAGCGCCTGCCCGGCATCCTGCCGCCACTGGGCGAGTCGGAGGCGCTGGAGAGCTGCGCGGTGCGCTCGGTGGCCGGGCAGCCGGTGGACCCGGCGCACTGGCGGCGGCGGCCGTTCCGCGCGCCGCACCACACCGCCTCGGCGGTGGCGCTGGTCGGCGGCGGGCCGCAGCCGCGGCCGGGCGAGATCTCGCTGGCGCACAACGGCGTGCTGTTCCTCGACGAGCTGCCGGAATTCAACCGGCACGTGCTGGAGGTGCTGCGCGAGCCGCTGGAGTCCGGCCGCATCGTGATCTCGCGCGCGGCGCGCCAGGCGACCTTTCCCGCGCAGTTCCAGCTGGTCGCCGCGATGAACCCCTGTCCCTGCGGCTATGCCGGCGACGGCCGCCAGCGCTGCCAGTGCACGCCCGACCAGATCCAGCGCTACCGCGCGCGCATCTCCGGCCCGCTGCTCGACCGCATCGACCTGGCGGTGGAGGTGCCGCGGGTGCCGCTGGCGGAGCTGGCCGCGCCGCGCGGTCCCCACGACGAGGATTCGGCCATCGTGCGGGAGCGGGTGATCCGCGCGCGCCAGCACGGGCTGATGCGCGCGGGCCGCTCCAACGCCGAGATCAACACCCGCGAGCTGGAGCGCGACTGCGCGCTGGGGCCGGCCGAGCGGCGCTGGCTCGAGGCGGCGCTGGAGCGGCTCGGGCTGTCGGCCCGCGCCTACCACCGGGTGCTGCGGGTGGCCCGCTCGATCGCCGACCTGGACGGCGGCGCCCCGCTGCTGGACCGCGCGCACCTGGCCGAGGCCCTGCAGTACCGGCGTTTCTAGTCCCCGTGGTTTTTTGTACCGGTGGGTATTGACATCCGGGGCGATCCGCTTAATATGTGCACCGGCCGGTTCTTTAATGACCGTCGCCCCTGCCGCCCCGGTATCAGTCCCCCCTCCCCCCTCCCGCTGATACCGGGGCTGGCCCCTTCCCTCTTTCCCCTTGGCTATCCCGCTCCGCCCTTCCGCGGCGGCTGGACGCTGTCCCGCGGGCATGCTCCGATAGGCGCCGGCCGATCGAAGGGAGCGCGCGGATGAATCTGGATGCCGGTCTGATGCTGTCGTGCATGCTCGGCATCGGCTTCCTCGCGCAATGGCTGGCCTGGCGGCTGCGGCTGCCGGCGATCCTGTTCCTGCTGCTGGCCGGCCTGCTGCTCGGTCCCGTCGCCGGCGCGCTGGCGCCCGACCGGCTGCTCGGGCCGCTGCTGTTCCCGCTGGTTTCGCTGGCGGTGGCGGTGATCCTGTTCGAGGGCAGCCTGAACCTGCGCTTCGACGAGCTGCCCGGCATCGGCGGCGCGGTGCGCGGGCTGGTGAGCTACGGCGCGATCCTCGCCGTGCTGCTGCTGGCGGCGGCGGCGCACTACCTGGCCGGGCTGGGCTGGGAGGTATCGCTGCTGTTCGGCGCGCTCACCTGCGTGACCGGGCCGACGGTGATCGCGCCGATGCTGCGCACGGTGCGGCCGAACGCGCGCATCGCCAACACCCTGCGCTGGGAGGGCATCGTCATCGACCCGCTCGGCGCGCTGTTCGCCGTGCTGGCGTACGAGGCGATCGTCTCGCGCCAGCAGGGGCACGCACTGGGCGTGTTCCTCGCGGTGGTGGCCTGCGGCGGCGCGATCGGCCTGCTGGCCGCCGGGCTGCTGGCCTTCCTGCTGCGCCGCCAGATGGTGCCCGAGTACCTGCAGAACTACGCCACGCTGGCGGCCGTGCTGCTGGCGTTCTCCGGCTCCAACGCGCTCACCCACGAGTCGGGCCTGCTGGCGGTCACCGTCATGGGCATCGCGCTGGGCAACGTGCGCGGCGTGCACATCGACGACATCCTCGACTTCAAGGAGCACCTCACCACCCTGCTGGTGTCGGTGCTGTTCATCCTGCTCGCGGCCCGGCTGGAGTGGCCGCTGCCCGGCCGCCTGCTGTGGGCGGGCACGGCGATTTTCCTGTTCGCGCAGTTCCTGGTGCGGCCGCTGACCGTGGCGGTCGCCACGCTGGGCAGCGCGCTCGGCTGGCGCGAGCGCGCGCTGATCGCCTGGGTGGCGCCGCGCGGCATCGTGGCTGCCTCGGTGTCGGCGCTGTTCGCGCTGCGGCTGGAGGCGCTGGGCCTGCCCGGCGCCGAGGCGCTGGTGCCGCTGGTGTTCATCCTGATCGTCGGCACGGTGGTGCTGCAGAGCGCCACCGCGCGCCCGCTGGCGCGCTGGCTGAAGGTGGCCGAGCCCGAGCCGAACGGCGTGCTGGTCTACGGCGCCGACGAGGTGCCGCGCGCGGTCGCGCGCGCGCTCAGCGACGCCGGCGTCCGCACGGTGGTCGCCGACGAGCACTGGGACGGCATCCGCCGCGCGCGCATGGACGGTCTGGCCACGTACTACGGGCACCCGGCCACCGCCCATGCCGAGCGGCACCTGGACCTGGCCGGGATCGGCCGGCTGCTGGCGATGTCCACCCACCGCGAGCGCAACGCGCTGGCCTGCGTGCACTACCGCCAGGAGTTCGGGCGGCAGCGGATCTACCTGCTGCAGAACGAGCGGGCGCCGGAGGCCGGCGAGCGCGCGCAATGGGGCGAGCGCCTGCTGGCGCCGCCGCTGTTCGGCGCGGAGATGACGCACGAGGCCTTCGCCGAGCGGCTGGAGCAGGGCTGGCGGATCAAGTCGACGCGGCTCACGCCGGCGTTCGACTGGCCGGGCTTCCTGCAGCAGCATGGCGCGGACACCGTGCTGCTGTTCGGCGTGGAGGAGAGGGGCGCGCTGCGGGTGGCCTCGGTGAAGCGCGAGCTGCAGCCGCAGCCGGGCTGGACGGTGATCGCGCTGGTGCCGCCGGGCGGGGAGCGAGCGAAGAGGAGCGAGTGAAGAGCAGGGCGGCCCATGCTTTTGCCTTCTCTCACTCCTCTCCGTTCTCTTCTCGCCCTTACGCCACGGCGTGGCGCACGAACTGCGCCTCCTCGGTGGAGCCCTTCAGCGCCGTGGTGGACGACTGGCCCTGCTGGATCGCCTGGGTCACCTGGTCGAAGTAGCCGGTGCCCACCTCGCGCTGGTGCTTGACCGCGGTGAAGCCGCGCTCGGCGGCGGCGAACTCCTTTTCCTGCAGCTCCACGAAGGCGCTCATCTGCCGGCGCGCGTAGCCGTAGGCGAGGTCGAACATGCCGTAGTTGAGGCTGTGGAAGCCGGCCAGGGTGATGAACTGGAACTTGTAGCCCATCGCGCCCAGCTCGCGCTGGAACCTGGCGATGGTGGCGTCGTCGAGGTTCTTCTTCCAGTTGAAGCTGGGCGAACAGTTGTAGGCGAGCAGCTTGCCGGGGAACTTCGCGTGGATCGCCTCGGCGAAGCGGCGCGCCTCCTCCAGGTTGGGCTTGCTGGTCTCGCACCAGATCAGGTCGGCGTAGGGCGCGTAGGCCAGGCCGCGGCTGATCGCCTGCTCCAGGCCGGGGCGGGTGCGGAAGAAGCCTTCCACGGTGCGCTCGCCGGTGAGGAACGGCTTGTCGTTGTCGTCGACGTCGGAGGTGAGCAGGTCCGCCGCGTCGGCGTCGGTGCGCGCCACCAGCAGGGTGGGCACGCCGCAGACGTCGGCGGCCAGGCGCGCGGCGGTGAGCTTGTCGATCGCCTCGCGGGTGGGCACCAGCACCTTGCCGCCCATGTGGCCGCACTTCTTCACCGCGGCGAGCTGGTCCTCGAAGTGCACGCCGGCGGCGCCGGCCTCGATCATCGCCTTCATCAGCTCGAAGGCGTTGAGCACGCCGCCGAAGCCGGCCTCGGCGTCGGCCACGATCGGCACCAGCCAGTCGATCTCGTCCCTGCCCTCGGCGTGGTGCAGCTGGTCGGCGCGCAGCAGCGTGTTGTTGATGCGCTTGACCACCTGCGGCACCGAGTTGGCCGGGTACAGCGACTGGTCCGGGTACATCTCGCCGGCCAGGTTGGCGTCGGCGGCGACCTGCCAGCCGGACAGGTAGATCGCCTTCAGGCCCGCCTTCACCTGCTGCATCGCCTGGTTGCCGGTGAGCGCGCCCAGCGCGTTGACGAAATCCTCGCTGTGCAGCGATTTCCACAGCCGCTCGGCGCCGCGGCGGGCCAGCGAGTGCTCCACCGCCACGGTGCCGCGCAGGCGCACCACGTCCTCGGCGGCGTAGTTGCGGCGGATGCCGTGCCAGCGCGGGTTGTTCTTCCAGTCCAGCGCGATCTGTTCGGCGGTGGGGAAGTGGGTGGCGGTCTTCATGGATGTCTCTCCTGGAGCGGGAAGTGAGTGGAGAGGAGCGAGGAGCGAGAGGGAAGCAGGGGCGGGAAGGTTTTTCTCTCGCTCCTCGCTCCTCTCCACTCGCTCCTATAGCCGTGCGTAGGCGGGCAGGGTGAGGAAGTCGCCGAGCTGGTCGGCGTGGGTGAGCTCGGACAGCAGCGCGGCCGCCTGCCCGGCGCGCGCGGCGCCGGGCAGGTCGCTGCCGGACAGGCGGTGCGCATGCGCGGCCAGCGTGCGATCGAACAGGGCGAAGTCGATCGGCGCGTGGTCCGGGAAGTGCAGCTCGCCCCCGGCCGGCGTCCCGCCGGCCGGCTGGTCGGCGTGGTGCAGCCACTGCCACAACTGCGCGCGGGCGATCTCCGCGGTGGCGGCGTCCTCCATCAGGTGGTGGATCGGCACGCAGCCCAGGCCGTCCAGCCAGGCGGCGGTGTAGCGCAGCGCCACCTCGACGTTGTTGTCGAAGCCGGCGCGGGTGATCGTGCCGGCGCAGGGCGCCAGCAGCTGCTCGCGGGTGACGCGCACGTCCTCGCGCAGCACGTCGCGCTGGTTCGGCTCGGGCATGTACTCGTCGAACACCGCGCGGGCCACCGGCACCAGCGCCGGGTGCGCCACCCAGGTGCCGTCGTGGCCGGCCCTGACCTCGCGCAGCTTGTCGGCGCGCACCTTCTCAAGCGCCGCCGCGTTGGCCGCCTCGTCGCCCTTGATCGGGATCTGCGCGGCCATGCCGCCCATGGCGAAGGCGCCGCGGCGGTGACAGGTCTGGATCAGCAGCTCCGAGTAGGCCTTGAGGAAGGGCACCGTCATCTGCACCTGGCCGCGCTCGGGCAGCAGGCGGTCGCGGTGGCCGCGCAGGGTCTTCAGGTAGGAGAAGATGTAGTCCCAGCGGCCGCAGTTGAGGCCCACCGCGCGGCGGCGCAGCGCGTGCAGGATCTCGTCCATCTGGAACGCCGCCGGCAGCGTCTCGATCAGCACGGTGGCCTTCATGCAGCCCACCGGCAGACCCAGCGCGCGCTCGGCGTGCTCCATCACCGCGTCCCACAGCGCGGCCTCCTCCATCGCCTCCAGCTTGGGCAGATAGAAGTACGGGCCCCGGTCGCGCGCGTGCAGCGCGCGGGCGTTGTGGAAGGCGAACAGGCCGAAGTCGAACAGCGCCCCGGCCACCGGCTCGCCGTCCACCGCGAAGTGCTTCTCCGGCAGGTGCCAGCCGCGCGGGCGCACCACCAGCACGGCGGGGTCGGGGTGCACGCGGTAGTGCCTGCCCTCGGGCGAGGTGTATTCGAGCGTGCCGGCCACCGCGTCGCGCAGGTTGACGTGGCCGTCGAGCAGGTTGGCCAGGGTGGGCGTCGAGGCATCCTCGAAGTCGGCCATGAACACCTTGGCGCCGGAGTTGAGCGCGTTGATGACCATCTTGCGCTCGACCGGGCCGGTGATCTCGACGCGGCGGTCGCGCAGCGCGGCCGGGATCGGCGCCACGGTCCACTCCGACTCGCGGATCTCGCGGGTGTCGGCGCGGAAGTCCGGCAGGGCGCCGGCGTCGTAGCGCGCCTGGCGGGCGCGGCGCGCCGCCAGCAGGCGGTGGCGCTCGCCGTCGAAGCGGCGGTGCAGCCCGGCCACGAAGGCCAGCGCCTCCGGCGTGGCGATGGCGGCCCGGGCCGGGCCGAGGGGGCCGTCCAGCATCGGCGGCGGGGCCAGTCTTTCCTGGGGTACGGCCATGGGCGTTCTCCACTGCGGGTTCGCCCCGGAAGCTAGGTCCGGCACCTACATTTGACAAAGAGAATGTTTCAATTATTTCTATTGATATTCTCAAACCATACTTCAAGGTATTGAGTCATGGGCGATAAAGCGCCGGGAAAGAAGCTGAACAAGGGCTCCCGCGGGCGCCGCGCGACGCCACGCAAGGGCGCCCCGGCCGATCCGGCGCGCTTTTACTACAAGGGCAACCGGCTCAAGCAGCTGCGCGCCTTCGTCAGCACGGTGAAGCTGGGCACGCTGAGCCGCGCCGCCGAGGCGCTGTACCTGTCGCAGCCGACGGTGAGCCTGCAACTCAAGGCGCTGGAGCGGGAGCTGGGCGCGACCCTGCTGGAGCGGCGGCGCCGGCGCGTCAACCTCACCGACGCCGGCGAGGCGCTGTACGAGCTGGCGCGGCCGCTGGTCGAGGGCTGGGAGTCGCTGGACCGTGACTTCCAGGCCAGGGTGAAGGGCCTGGCCGCCGGCAAGCTGACCATCGCCGCCGGCACCTCGACCATCCAGTACCTGCTGCCCGACCTGGTGCGCCGCTACCGCGAGCGCCACCCGGCGGTGCAGCTGCAGCTGGCCAACGTCACCGGCAAGGACGGGCTGGCGATGCTGCGCGCGGACGAGGCCGACTTCGCGGTGGGCTCGATGCTGGACGTGCCCAACGACATCGCCTGGGCGCCGGTCCACCACTTCGACCCCATGCTGATCATGCCGCCGGACCACCCGCTGGCGCGGAAGGACGACGTGACGCTGCAGGATCTCTCGCCCTACGGCCTGATCCTGCCGCCGCAGCGCCTGTCCACCTACCGGCTGGTCGACCTGGTGTTCCAGCGCGCGCAGGTGCCCTACCGGGTGGCGATCGAGGTGGGCGGCTGGGACGTGATCAAGGAATACGTGGCGATGGGCCTGGGCATCTCCATCGTCACCGGCATCTGCATCACCGAGGCCGACCGCGCGCGGCTGGCCGTGCGCAACATGCGCAAGTACTTCCCGCAGCGCAGCTACGGCGTGGTGATGCGCAAGGGCAAGTTCCTCGACGCCGAGGCGCGCGCCTTCATCGACCTGATCCGCCCGGGGCTGCTGACGCACCGCGACTACGACGAGCCGGGGCATTCGGAGCGTTGAGCGCGCGGCGGCCTCCGGCCGGCCGATGGCCCGGGCGGCACGGCGGCCGTCCGGCGCCATCGTGAGTGACCCGGCGGCTTGCGGGAACGCTGCCGCCGTGAGGGAAACGCGCGGGCGGTGCCGGCCGCATCCACCGCCCGGCCGCAGGCGCTGCAAGCGCCCGTTCCGCCGGGCAATCTCAGCCGCGCTGCTGCAGCGCCAGCCGCAGGCCGAAGCCCAGCAGCGCCGCGCCGCAGGCGCGGTCCATCCACGATCCGATGCGCGGCCGCCGTTGCAGCAGCCGGTGGATGCGCGCGCCAAGCAGCGCCAGCACCAGCGACCAGCCCAAGCCGGTGCCGATGAAGCTCAGCCCCAGCACCAGCAGGCCCAGCTGCGGATGCGGCGCGTGCGGGACGATGAACTGCGGCAGGAAGGCCAGGTAGAACAGCGCCACCTTGGGGTTCAGCACGTTGGTCAGCATGCCCTGGCGGAACGCGGCGGCGAAGCCGCGGCCGCGCGTCTCGGCGGGCGCGCGCACGGCCTGCCGCGCGAGCAGCATGCGCAGGCCGATCCACACCAGGTAGGCCGCGCCCAGGTACTTCAGTGCCGAGAACGCCAGCGCCGAGGTCGTCAGGATCGCCGACAGCCCCAGCACCGCGGCCAGCGTGTGCACCACGCAGCCGGCGCTGATGCCCAGCGCGGCGCCCAGGCCCGCGGCGTGCCCCTCGCGGCCGCTGCGCGCGAGGATGTAGAACGTGTCCAGGCCCGGCGTGAGGTTCAGCGCGACGCAGGCGGCGAGGAAGGCGCCGTAGTGCTGGATGCCGTCCATCGGGTTCACTCCGTGTCGCGGTGCTTGCCGCGGTAGCCGCGGAACAGCGCGCGGATGCGCGCCATGTCGGCCTCGTGGTCGTCGGTGGCGCGCTGCAGCGGGCCCAGCGTGAAGGTCCTGCTCGGGTAGTCGATGAACACCGGCAGGATCGGCACGCCGGCCTCGCGCGCGATGCGCAGGAAGCCGCTCTTCCAGTGCTGCACCCGCTTGCGCGTGCCCTCGGGGGTGATGCCCAGCCACATCCGCTCGCGCTCGCCGAAGCGCTGCACCATCTGGCCGACCACGTTGAGCGCGGCGCTGCGGTTGATCGGGATCATGCCGATGGGCCGCAGGACCAGCCCCAGCGGGCCGTCCAGCACCTCGCGCTTGATCATGATGTTGACGTCGATGCCCAGGCCGATCTTCATCAGCAGGCCCCACACGCCGTCCCAGTAGGACGAGTGCGGCGCGCCGATGATGATCAGCTTGGGCACGTCGGGCAGGCTCCCGAGCAGGCGCCAGCCGGACAGGCGCAGGATGCCGCGCATCAGCCAGGGCCAGAAGCGGCTGTTGAGGCGGGGCGCCTGCGGCGGCACCGGGGGCAGGATGGCTGGGCTCATTCGTGGGTCCACGGGCGCGAACGGTTCTGCTTGAGGCGGCCGCGCTGCTGCTTGCCGGCCAGGCGGCGTTCCTGCGAGGCGCGGGTGGGGCGGGTCGCCACGCGCGGCTTCGGCGCGGCGAGCGCGGCGCGGATCAGCCCGGCCAGGCGCTCGCGCGCGTCCTCGCGGTTGCGCGCCTGGTCGCGGAAGCGGCGCGCCTGGATCACCAGCACGCCCTCGTCGGTGAGGCGGCGGTCGCGCCGCGCCAGCAGCCGCGCGCGCACCGCCTCCGGCAGCGAGGGCGAGCGCGCCACGTCGAAGCGCAGCTCCACCGCGCTCTCGGTGCGGTTGACGTGCTGGCCGCCGGGGCCGTCGGCGCGCAGGAAACGCTCGGTCAGCTCGGTTTCGGGCAGGGCGAGAGTGCGGCTGACGATGAGCATGATGCGCGCAAGTTTAGCCGGTACGGCCCCGCGGGGCTTTCGGCGCGCTCGCCGGCCTTGCCGGCTTGAAGGTCATCCCTGCGCCGGGTCCCGGGTCGGCAGCAGCCAGCCGAAGCGCGCGAGCAGGCCGGCGAAGGCCGCGTCCAGCGGAGCTTCCACGGCGAGCGGGCGGCCGTCGAGCGGATGGTGGAAGGCGATCCGCCAGGCGTGCAGCAGCATGCGGTGGCAGCCGAAGTGCTGCTTGTAGAGCCGGTTGTGGTCGCTGCGGCCGTGCTGGCAGTCGCCGATCACCGGGTGGTGCACGTGCGCCAGGTGCTTGCGGATCTGCCGGAAGCGGCCGGTTTCCGGCTCGGCCAGCACCAGCGCGTAGCGCTGCTGCGGGTAGCGGCCCAGCGCGATCGGCACCTCCGCCGTGGCCAGCCGCCGGTAGCGCGTGCGCGCCTCGCGGCGCGGGCCGGTCGCGCGCGCGCCGGGCAGCGGGTAGTCGATCACGTCCTCGGCCGGCTCCGGCCAGCCGCGCACCACGGCGAGGTACTGCTTGGCGACGTTGCGGCCCATGAACTGCTCGCCCAGGGCGGCGGCGACCTCGGCCGAGCGCGCCGCCAGCAGCACGCCGCTGGTGGCGCGGTCGAGGCGGTGGGCCAGGTGCACGGCGCCGCCGAGCTGCTCGCGCAGCAGGTCGACCAGGAACGCCTCGGCGGGTCCGATCAGCTTCGAGCGGTGCACGGGCAGGCCCGCGGGCTTGTTCACCGCGATCAGGGCGTCGTCCTGGTAGAGGATGTCGATGGGAGCCAAGGCGGTTCTCGCCGGTGCACTGTGCTTGTTCCCTCTCCCCTCCGGGGAGAGGAAGCCGGTGGTCGCAGCGGTGTCGCCCGCGGTCAGCGCCGCGGCCAGGTCCGCGCGAAGGCGAGCAGGCCGGCCGCGCCGGCCAGCAGCGGCAGCCACGCGCCATGCTGCGGCGCCAGCGACCACAGCAGCGCCGCGCCGAGCAGCAGGCTGCCGCCGAGCAGCCCGCCGGCGAGCGTGCGCCGCTGCTGCCGCGCCAGCGCCGACCGCTGCGCGAGCTCGCGCGGGTCGGCCAGCGCGCGCCGCTCGCCGCGCGCGGCCTGGCGCAGCGCGTCGCGCACCAGCTCGGGGAACTGCGGCGCGGCGTGGAACCACTCCGGCAGGCGCCTGCGGATCTCCTTCAGCGTGCGGCGCGCGCTGTAGCGCTCGCGCAGGATGCGTTCGAGCACCGGGTGCGCCACCGCCCAGATGTCGATGTCCGGGTCGAGCAGGCGGCCCACGCCCTCGATGTTGAGCAGGGTCTTCTGCAGCAGGATCAGCTGCGGCTGCAGGGTCAGCTCGAAGCGGCGCGCGGTCTGGAACAGCTTGACCACCAGCTCGGCCAGCGAGATCTGCGACAGCGGGCGGGTGAAGTAGGGCTCGCACACCGTGCGCACCGCCGCCTCCAGCTCGTCCAGGCGCACGGTGTCCGGCATCCAGCCGGCGTCCACGTGCAGCCGCGCGATGCGCGCGTAGTCGCGCTCGAACAGCGCGATGAAGTTCTGCGCCAGCCAGTACTGGTCGGCCTCGGGCAGCGAGCCCATGATGCCGAAGTCCAGCGCGATGAAGCGCGGCTCCTCGCGCCGCGCGAGGTCCACCCAGACGTTGCCGGGGTGCGCGTCGGCGTGGAAGAAGTTGTCGCGGAACACCTGCTCGTAGAACACCCGCACGCCCTTGGCGGCGAGCTTCCTGCGGTCGATGCCGGCGGCGTCGATCGCGGCCAGGTCGTCGCTGCTCGCCCCGCGCACGCGCTCGAGGGTGAGCACGCGGCCGGTGGTGAGCTCCCAGTGCACCTCGGGCACGTACAGGTCCACGCCGCTGGCGAAGTTGCGCCGGAGCAGGCTGGCGCTGGCGCCCTCGCGCTGCAGGTCCAGTTCGTTCTCCAGCATCTTCTCGACCTCGGCAACGACGTCGAGCGGGCGGATCTTGTCGGCGTTGGGGTGCCAGCGCTGCGCCAGCCCGCCGAGCGAGCGCAGCAGCGCCACGTCGCGCGCGATCTGCGCCTGGATGCCGGGGCGCAGCACCTTCACCACCACCTCGCGGCCGTCGCGCAGCGTGGCGGCGTGCACCTGCGCGATCGAGGCGGAGGCGAGCGCGGTCTCGTCGAAGGCGGCGTAGAGCGTTTCGACCGGCGCCTTCAGCTCGCGCTCGACGATGGCGCGCGCCTCGGCACCGGGGAACGGCGGCACCTGGTCCTGCAGCAGCGACAGCTCGTCGGCGACGTCGGCGGGGATCAGGTCGCGGCGGGTGGACAGCACCTGGCCGGCCTTGACGAAGATCGGCCCCAGTTCGGTGAGCGCGCCGCGCAGCCGCGCGCCGCGCGACAGCTGCGCCACGCCGGGGCGCGCGCGCGCCAGCAGCGGGCGCAGCAGCTTGAGCGGGCGGTACAGGTGCGCCGCGTCGACCAGCTCGTCCAGCCGCCAGGCCAGCAGCACCGAGGCGACGCGCAGCACGCCCGGGACCACCTTCAGCGGCGTCACGCGGCCGCCCCCTTCAGCCGCGCCTCGAGGCGGGCCAGGCGCGCTTCCAGCCGCTCGCTGCGTTCGCGCAGGGCGTCCACGCCGTCGAGGAAGTCGTCCACCTCGCCGCGCGGCACGGCCAGGCGCGCCTCGTCGCGCAGCCAGTCGGCGGCGTCTTCGGACAGGTGCGCGGCGCCGTCGCGCGCGTGCGCCAGCGCCGCGCGCACGGCGCGCGCCAGCGGCACGCCGAGCACGTCGCCGAACGTGCGCGCGAAGGCTTCCTCGAAGTCCGGCGCGAACTTCGCGGCGAGCTTCTCCAGGCGGCGGGCGAGATCGGCGTCGCCGGCGATCTCCACCCGGCCCGGCGCCGCGCCTTCCTCGTCGCGGCGCAGCGCCATCGCCAGCAGGCTGCCGGGGGTGGCGGCCACGCGCAGCTGGCTGTCGTTCCGTGGCGGGCCGACGCGCAGGCGGCCCTCGGCCACGGTCACCGCCAGCGCGAGCTCCGGGCCGCGCAGGTGGAGCTGCACGCTGCGGCCGTCCAGCGCGGCGAGCTTCCGCTGCGTGTCGGGGTCGAGCGACAGCGCGTGGTTCAGCGCGCTTTCCAGCGCGCGGCCGGCGAGCCGGCGCAGCGGCAGGGGCAGCCAGGCGTTCGGGGCGGGGGTGTTCATCCGGCGATTGTAGCGGGGCGGGCGGGAGGGGCGCGGCCATCGCGGCCGGAGGCCGCTCCCCCAGGTTCACGGCAGGGCCGTGGGAGCGGCCTCCGGCCGCGATTCAATCGGCCGCGCCGGGAAAGCCCAGCTGCCGCCACGCCTCGTACACCGCCACGGCGACGCTGTTGGAGAGGTTGAGGCTGCGGCTGTCCGGGCGCATCGGCAGGCGCAGGCGGCGCCCGGGCGGGATCGCCTCCAGCACCTCGGCGGGCAGGCCGGCGGTCTCGCAGCCGAACAGCAGCGCGTCGCCCTCGGCGTAGGCCGCGTCCACGTGGCGCACGCGGCCGCGGGTGGAGAAGGCGAACACGCGCGGGTGGCCGAGCGCGGCCAGGCAGGCGTCGAGGTCGTCGTGCACGGCGATGCGGGCGTACTCGTGGTAGTCCAGGCCCGCGCGGCGCAGCCGGGCGTCGTCCAGCGCGAAGCCGAGCGGGCGGATCAGGTGCAGCGCCGCGCCGGTGTTGGCGCACAGGCGGATCGCGTTGCCGGTGTTGGGCGGGATCTCGGGGCGGAACAGGATGACGTGCAGCATCGGCCGATTATCGGCCGGATGGGGGCGCCGTAGCGATCATTCCGGCGCTGCGCCTCGCGGCCGGAGGCCGCTCCCACCGGAGGCGCTCCCACGGGATCAGCCGGGCAGGCGCGGGCACATCACGCCGTCGGCCGGCAGCGCGCAGGTGCTCGGCGCGGCCAGCAGCGCCGTGCCGAGGCTGCCGCCGCTGGCCAGCCGCATCGAGTGCGCGGGGTCGCCGAGCATCGCGCCGAGGATCAGGCCGCAGACCACCAGGCAGGCGGTGAACAGGCCGCCGAGCAGGTAGCTTTCGAGTTTCATCGTCGTCTCCGGGTGCCGGGTCAGGCGGCGTGCGCGGTCGCGCCCTGGCCGGCCAGCTGCACCGGCTGGGTCGGGGTGTGCAGCATCGCGCCGAGGGTCAGCGCGCAGGCCAGCAGGCAGGCGGCGAACAGGCTGCGCAGCAGATAGGTCTCGAGTTTCATGGCATGTCTCCGATGGAGAAGTGGTGTCCCTGCATGACGACTATCGCAAGCCGCGTGCCAGCCTTTCAGTGGCAGATAAACCCTTGATCCCTTGACAGTTGTCAGCCGCGACGCGGCGGCGCGAAGGTGTCCGCGGACAGCCGCCGCGCGCGCCGGACAGTCGCGCGGACAGTGTCCGCGCGTGCCAAAGGTTGGGTTTGCGGCCGCCTGGAGCGCGGGCTAGCCTCGCCGGGTTCATCCGCGCAAGGAGGTTCGCCATGAGGAAGAAGCCGCTGGCCCTGCTCGCCGCCAGCCTGTGTTCGTTCGCCTTCGGCGCCGCGCCGTCGCTGGCCGCCCCGGCGCCGGCCGCCGCGCCGTCGATCCCCGAGCTGGCCTACCAGCGCTTCGTGCTGCCCAACGGCCTGACCGTGGTGGTGCACGAGGACCACAAGGCGCCGGTGGTGGCGGTGAGCGTGTGGTACCACGTGGGCTCCTCCTACGAGCCGGCCGGCAAGACCGGCTTCGCGCACCTGTTCGAGCACCTGATGTTCCAGGGCTCGGAGAACCACAAGGACGAGTACTTCAAGCCGTTCGAGCTGGCCGGCGCCACCGACATGAACGGCACCACCTGGCTGGACCGCACCAACTACTTCGAGACGGTGCCCACCACCGCGCTGGACATGGCGCTGTGGATGGAGTCCGACCGCATGGGCCACCTGCTCGGCGCGATCGGCCAGGCGCAGCTGGACGAGCAGCGCGGCGTGGTGCAGAACGAGAAGCGCCAGGACGAGAACCAGCCCTACGGCCGGGTGGGCGAGCTGATCCAGGCCGAGGCCTTCCCGGCCAACCATCCCTACCACCACGACACCATCGGCTCGATGGCCGACCTGAACGCCGCGTCGCTCGCCGACGTGAAGCAGTGGTTCCGCGACTACTACGGCGCCGCCAACACGGTGGTGGTGCTCGCCGGCGACGTCACGCCGGCGCAGGCGAGGGAGAAGATGCTGCGCTACTTCGGCGACATCGCGCCGGGCCCGCGCGTGCCGCGGCCGCAGCCGTGGGTGGCGCCGCGCAGCGAGTCCACCCGCGGCACGATGACCGACAACGTGGCGCAGGTGCGCATCTACCGCGAGTGGAACGTGCCCTCGCGCACCGACGCCGAGCTCAACCAGCTGCAGCTGGCCGCCGCGGTGCTGGGCGGCGGCAAGACCTCGCGGCTGTACCAGCGGCTGGTGTACCGGGACAGGCTCGCCGACGACGTCTCGGTGGACATCGAGCAGCACGTGCTGGCCAGCCTGTTCCAGCTGCAGGTGGACGTGAAGAAGGGCGTCGACCCGGCCCGGGTCGAGGCGGCGGTCGCCGAGGAGTGGGCCAGGTTCCTCAAGGACGGCCCCAGCGCCGACGAGCTGGAGCGCGAGAAGACCACCGTGCGCGCCGCCTTCGTGCGCGGGCTGGAGAAGGTCAACACGCAGGCCTCCATCCTCGCCGAGGGCCAGCTCTACCAGGGCGACCCGGGCGCGTACCTGAAGGACTTCCGGGGGCTGATGGCCGCCACGCCGGCCAGCGTGAAGGCCGCCGCGAACCAGTGGATCGCGCGCGGCGACTACACGCTCACCGTCGTTCCCGGCAAGGTCGAGGCGCAGGACCTGGCCAGCAGCGCCGGCCGTCCCGCCGCGCCGGGCAAGCCCGCGCCGGTGCTCTCGCCCGCGGGCGACTTCCGCACGGTGAAGAGCGGGGTCGACCGCGGCCAGGGCGTGCCGGCGGTGACGCGCTTCCCCGACCTGAGCTTCCCGTCGCTGCAGCACGGCAGGCTCGCCAACGGCATCCCGGTGGTGCTGGCCGAGCGCCACACGGTGCCGGCGGTGCAGCTGCAGCTGCTGTTCGACGCCGGCTACGCCGCCGACCAGGGCCGCAAGCTGGGCACCTCCAGCTTCACCATGGCCATGCTCGACGAGGGCACCGCGCGGCTGGACTCGGTGGAGATCGCCAAGCGCAAGCAGCGCCTGGGCGCGGCGATCGCCTCCGGCTGCGGGCTGGACCACTGCAACGTCTCGCTCAACGCGCTGGACGACAAGCTGGCGCCCTCGCTGGACCTGTTCGCCGACATCGTGCGCAACCCGGCCCTGCGCGACGCCGACGTGGCGCGCGTGCGCGGCCAGTGGCTGGCCGGCATCGCGCAGGAGAAGAGCCAGCCGGTGGGCATCGCGCTGCGCACGCTGCCGCCGCTGCTGTACGGCAAGGGCCACGCCTACGCGATCCCGTTCACCGGCTCGGGCACCGAGGCGTCGATCAAGGCGCTCGGCACCGAGGACATGCGCGCCTTCCTGCGCGACTACATCCGGCCGGACAACGCGAAGATCCTGGTCGCCGGCGACACCACGCTGGCGGCGATCATCCCGCAGCTCGACCGCGTGTTCGGCGACTGGAAGGCGCCGGCCGGCAAGGTGCCGGCGAAGAACCTCGCCGAGGTGGCGCCGCCCGGGGCCGCGCGCGTGTTCCTGGTCGACCGCCCCGGGGCGCAGCAGAGCCTGATCCTGGCCGGCAGCCTGGCGCCCTCCACGCGGGCCGCCAACGACGTCGAGATCCAGACCATGAACGGCGCCTTCGGCGGCACCTTCACCTCGCGCCTGAACATGAACCTGCGCGAGGACAAGCACTGGGCCTACGGCGCCTTCAGCTTCCTGCGCGACGCGCAGGGCCAGCGCCCGTTCCTGCTGTACGCGCCGGTGCAGACCGACAAGACCGCGCCGTCGGCGGCCGAGATCCTCAAGGAGAGCCGCGCGGTGGTGGGCGACCGGCCGCTCACCGCCGAGGAGATCGCCAAGATCAAGGTCGGCGACGTGCGCTCCATGCCGGGCCGCTACCAGACCACCTCGGCGGTGATGGGCGCGCTGCAGGACATCGCCCTGTACGACCGCCCCGACGACTACGTGCAGACCCTGAAGGCGCGCATCGACGCGCAGAAGGACGCCGACGTGGAGGCCGCGGCGAAGGAGCTGATCCACCCGGACCGCTTCACCTGGGTGATCGTCGGCGACCTCAGGCAGATCGAGGCGCCGGTGCGCGCGCTCAAGCTGGGCGAGGTGCAGGTGCTCGACGCCGACGGCAACCCGGCGCCGGCCAGGTAAGCCGGCGTTCGGCGACGCGCGCGCCGCGGCGCGCTAGGATGAAGGCCGGGCGCGTGCCCGGCCTTCTCCGTTTCCATCCATCGTGGAGCCTTCCATGCGCAAGACCCTGCTGCTGCTCGCCCCCGCCGCGCTGCTCGGCGCCTGCACCTGGGGCATCACCCTCGACGACGGCGGCAAGCAGGTGCGCACGGCCTGGAGCGGCGACGTGTCCTCCTGCCGCGAGCTGGGCAAGGTCACCGTCTCGGTGATGGACCACGTCGGCCCGGTCGACCGCAACGACATCAAGGTGCGCGACGAGCTGGAGGTGATGGCGCGCAACGAGGCGGCCAAGATGCACGCCGACACCATCAAGCCGCTGGCCGAGCCCAGCGACGGCTCGCAGCCGTGGGGCGCCTACCAGTGCGGCGCGGCGGCGCCGGCGTCCGCCGCGCCGGCCGGCAGCGCGGCCCCCGCGGCCCCGGCCGGCGGCGCGCAGACCTACCCGATCAAGGGCGGCTGAGCGGCGCTCGCCGCGCATGAAAAAAGGCGCCGCGATGCGGCGCCTTTGCCGTTGCGGCGGGCGCTGCCCTACAGGTGCCCGCTGGCCAGCTCGTCGGCCAGCCGCGGCAGCTTGTAGACCTTGCGCACCGCCTCCACCAGCGCGGCGGTGTCCACCGCGACCGCGCGGTTCACGCTGCCGTCGAAGACGAAGTTGCCGCCCAGCGAGTGGATGTTGCCGTCGAAGATCAGGCCCACCGCGCGGCCCTCGCGGTCGATCACCGGGCTGCCGGAGTTGCCGCCGATGATGTCGTTGTCGGTGACGAAGTTCATCGGCGTGGACGGGTCGAGCGCGTCCTTGGCCGCGAGCCAGCTCTCCGGCAGCTTGAACGGGTCGGCGCCGGTGGCGCGCCGGTACAGGCCGGCGAAGTCGGTGAACGGCGGCACGTCCTCGCCCTTCTCCTTCCAGCCGGCCACCTTGCCGTAGGACAGGCGCGGGGTGAAGGTGGCGTCCGGGTAGCTGGAAGCGCCGTCGCGCGCGAAGCGCGCCTGGGCGATCGCCTCGCCGGCCTTCTTGGTGGGCGCCTCCACCTCGTCCTCGTACTGCTTGCGGATGCGCGTGGCGACGGGCTCGATCCTGCGCGCCAGCGCGATCATCGGGTCGTCGGAGGCGGCGATCGCCTTGGCGCCGCCGTCCCACAGCCGCTTGCGCACCGCCGGGTCGGCCAGCCTGGTGCCGGCGACCAGCTGCTGCGCCAGCTGGTCGGGCGACTGCCTGCCCAGCGTCTCGCGCACGAACGGGTCGTCGGCGCCGAGGATCTGCCGCATCTTCTCCATCGACCAGGCCATCATGGTGCGCTCGAACGCGGGGTACACCGGCACGTTCGCCTCCAGCGACTGCTCCACCGCCGGCAGGTTGGCCTCGCGGAACGTCGGCAGGCGCTCGGCGTCGGGCTTGGCGCGCTGGTCGGCGCCGCGCACCAGGGTGAGCGCGTCGGCGAACAGCTGGGTGCCGACGCCGAAGCCGCGGCCGCCGGCGATCATCGTGTAGCGGTCGCGCAGCTCCTTGCCGCGCCGCTGGGCCTGCTCCAGCTCGGCCCACGGGTCGCCGTATTTGGCGCGGCGGGCCGGGTCGGCGGCGATCCAGTCGCGCAGCGCGGCGTCGTCCTTCTGCTTGCGGCGGATGAAGTCCTCGTCGGCCAGCGTCTGCAGCCAGCCCTTGTAGACCTTCAGCGAGTTGTCGATGCCGAACAGCAGGTCCTGCGCTTCCTTGGCCTGCTGCGCGCCGGCGCGGCTGTACTGCCACAGCACGCCGCGCAGGTCGGACAGGTAGCCGTAGGTGGGGATCAGCGAGCCATCGCGCATCGCCGCCAGCTGCGTCCACGGCGTCTCGCGCTGGGTGGAGCCGGGGTTGCCGACCACGAAGGTCAGGTCGCCGGCCTTCGGTCCCTGCGTGTTGAACTTCAGGAACTGCGGCGTCCTGGCCGGCTTGCCGTCCTGGTAGGCACGAAAGAAGGTGACGTCCAGGTCGTAGCGCGGGAAGTTGAAATTGTCCGGGTCGCCGCCGAAGAAGGCGATGCTCTGCTCGGGCGCGAACACCAGCCGCACGTCCTGGTAGCGGCGGTACTTGTACAGCGCGTAGCGGCCGCCGTGGTACAGCGTGACCACGTCGCAGCGCCAGGTCCTGGCGTCGCCGCCGACGCAGGACTGCTCGAGCTGGCTGCTCACCGCGCGCTCGGCCTTGATGCGCTCGGCGCCGCTCCTGCCGGCGGTGGCGGCGTTCACCCGCGCGGTGACGTCGGTGATCGAGTCGAGCTGGTTCAGCTCCACGTCGGGGCACTTGGGCTCGTCCTCCTGCTTGCGCGCGAGGTAGCCGTCGGCCATGTAGTTCTGCCCGCCCCTGGACAGCTGCGACAGGCAGGTGTTGGCGCAGTGGTGGTTGGTCATCACCAGGCCGTCGGCGGAGACGAAGGAGCCGGAGCAGCCCTCGGCCAGGCGCAGCGCGGCGTGCTGCACCAGGTCGATCCACTGCGGGCTCGGGGTGAAGCCGTAGCGCTGCTGCAGCTGCTGCACCGGCAGGTGGTCCAGGGTCCACATGCCTTCGTCGGCGGCCGCGCCGGCGCTGGCGCCGAGCAGCAGGCCGGCGAGGCTCGCCATCGTCCATCGTTTCATCGCGGGCACTCCATCGGGATGGGCCGGCGCGCGGCGCCGGACAGGGAGGGTTCCCCGCATCGTGGCACCCGCCGGCCGGGCGGGGAAGGTGACTTTCGGCCCAGGCGGCTTGCCGCCGGCGGGCCGCTGGCCTAATATTCACATATTGATATTACATATATGAAATAATGCCGCGGCATCCACCGGCTTCCCGGGACCCGTCATGAGCAGCTTCGAGCCCACCGAACAGCGCCTGGCCTTCACCTGCCGGCAGTACCCGGCCTTTCCCCGCCAGCCGGCGGTGCTGGTGCGGCTGGTCAAGCACATCTACAAGCGCGTGCACGACGACGCCAACGCGCAGCTCAGGCCCTGGGGCATCAACCACGCCGAGTACAACCTGCTGATGATGCTGTACGGCACCGCGGGGTATACGCTCAACCCGTCGCAGCTGGCCGGGGCCGCGGGGGAGAAGTCGGCCAACATCACGCGGCTTGCCGACGGGCTGTGCGACAAGGGGCTCGTCGAGCGCGCCAGCAGCGACGCGGACCGGCGCAAGGTGGCGCTCACGCTGACCAAGGCGGGTGTGGCGATGATCGAGGACTTCCTCCCGGGCATCTGCGCGCTGCTGCAGCGGCAGGCCGCCGCGCTCGCGCCGCGCGAGATGGCGCAGCTGGAGAAGCTGCTGAAGAAGTTCCTCGACGGGCTCGACCGGGGCTGAGGCGATGGCCGCCGTCTCCGACGCCGCCGTGCAGGCCCCGCGCCGGCCCTGGCTGGGCGGGTTCCTCGCCGGCGAGGGGCGCGCGTGGATCTTCGTCGGCAAGACCATGCTGGCGATGTACCTGGGCGCCTGGCTGGCGATGTGGCTGCAGCTGGAGCAGCCGGCCACCACCATGATCACGGTGTCGATCGTGATGCACCCGCACAGCGGCATGGTGCTGGCCAAGAGCTTCTACCGCGCGCTGGGCACGCTGGCGGGCAGCCTGGTGGGGCTGGCCCTGATGGGGCTGTTCCCGCAGCAGCGCGAGCTGTTCCTGCCCAGCCTGTCGCTGTGGGTGGCGCTGTGCGCGGGCGGCGCGATGCGCTACCGCAACTTCATGGCCTACGGCTTCGTGCTGGCCGGCTACACCGCGGCGATCGTGGCGCTGCCGGCGGTGGGCGATCCCTACGGCGTGTTCGACTCGGCGGTGATGCGCGTGAGCGAGGTGCTGCTCGGCATCGCGGTGTCGGCGCTGGTCAGCGAGGTGGTGCTGCCCGAGCGGCTGCGGCCGATCCTGCGGCAGAGCGCGCGCGCCCACTTCACCGGGTTCCTCGCCTTCGTGCGCGGCAGCACCGCCGGCAGCATCCCGCGCGAGGCGATGCAGGACGCGCAGCTGGCCTCGGTGCGCGCGGCGGTGCGGCTGGAGGACCTGCGCGCCTCGGTGATCTTCGAGGACCCGGAGGTGCGCCTGCGCAGCCGCCGCATGCGCCTGCTCAACCAGCGCTACATGGCCGCCGCCACCAGCTTCCAGTCGCTGCACCACCTGATCAACCGCATGCAGCGCGGCGGGCGCGCGGCGGTGGCCGCCGCGCTGATCGCGCTGTACCGCCCGCTCGCCGCCGCGCTCACGCCGCCGGCCGGGCAGGCCGGCGACGGGCTGGACGCGCTGGTGCCGCAGCTGGACGCCTGCGCGCGGGCGCTGCCCGGGCGCGCCGCGGAGCTGCGCGCGGGCCTCGCCGGCGACGGCGAGCGGATGGAGTTCGACACCGGCGCGGCGCTGCTCGCGCGCTTCGTCGGCGAGCTGGCGGACTTCGTCGCCACCGAGCAGGCGCTGCGCACCGGCGCGGCGGTCCGCGGCGGCGTCGAGCGGGTGCATTTCAGCCGCAGCACGGACATGGCCAACGCCGGGCTGGCGGTGCTGCGCACCTTCCTCACCATGCTCGCGCTGAGCGCGTTCTGGCTAGCCAGCGGCTGGGCCTTCGGCGCCAGCGCGATGCTGCTGGCGACCATCTTCAGCGGGCTGATGGCGGCCTCGCCCAACCCGGTCGGCTCGGTGCTGCACACCCTGGCCGGCTACGCGCTGGGCATGCTCGGCGCCGCGGTGACGGTGTTCGGGCTGCTGCCGGGCAGCGACGGCTTCCCCATGCTGGTCGCCGGCACGCTGCCGCTGCTGCTGATCGGCCCGTACCTGTCCACCCGCGACGGCCTGCCGGGCGTCGGCGCGGGCTACACGCTGGGCTTCGTCTACATCCTCGCGCTGAAGAACCCGATGGTCTACGACCCGGAGCACGTCTTCAACGACGCCATCGCCCAGCTCGGCGGCCTGGCGCTGTCGGGCGCCGCCTTCATGCTGCTGCCCGGCCTGGCCGGCACCGGCTGGCAGCGCCGCCGCCAGCTGCGGCAGCTGCGCCGGCTGGTCTGGCTGGCCGGCACCGCGCCGCTGGCCGGGCTGCTGTGGCGCTTCGAGAGCCGCAGCCGCGACCTGCTGCTGCAGGCGGTCACGCACACGCGGCCGGGCAGCGCCGAGTCGCGCACCCTGCTGGCCTGGTCGCTGGCGGTGCAGGAGAGCGGCCGCGCGCTGATCGAGCTGCGCCAGGACCTCGCCGCGGGCGGGCTGGCGCCGGCCGCGCGCGCCGCCGGCGAGGCGGCCGTGCAGGCGGTGGCGGCGCTGTACCGCTGGCCCGACGCCGCGCGCTGGCGCGCCGCCGACCGCGCGGTGGACACTGCCATCGCGCTGGCGCCGCCGCGGCCGCGCAACCACCTGTACCAGCTGCGCAGCGCGCTGCGCGACGACGAGTCGCCGCTGGTCGCCGCGCTGCGCGCCGCTCCTCCGGTGGAGTCCGCCGATGCCGCTTGAGATTGCCTTCCACGGCATGTTGATGCCCGGCCTGCTGCCGGTGTTCGTCGGCTGCCTGGTGCTGATGGTGCTGCTGGACCTCGCGTTCGGTCGGCTCGGGCTGTACCGCCGGGTCTGGCACGCCTCGCTGTTCCGTCTGGCCCTGTTCGTCTGCCTGTTCGGCGCGGCGGGGCTGCTGCTGGTCCGTTGAGTCGCCGCCATGAAAATCGCCTCGCTCCTGCGTTTCCTCCTCACCGCCGCCGTGGTCGCGCTGGCCCTGCTGCTCGGCCGCGCGCTGTGGCAGCACTACCTGTATTCGCCGTGGACCCGCGACGGCCGCGTGCGCGCCGACGTGGTGCAGGTGGCGCCGGACGTGTCCGGCCTGGTCAGCCGGGTGGCGGTGCGCGACAACCAGTTCGTGCGCAAGGGCGAGCTGCTGTTCGTGATCGACCAGGCGCGCTTCCGCAACGCGGTGGCGCAGGCCGAGGCCAACCTCGCCGCCGCCGCGGCCGGCGCGCGCGCGGCCGGCGCCAGCATCAGCGCCGCGGCCGCCGGCGCCGCCGCGCGCCGCGCCGAGTACGAGATGTACGCGGCGCAGGCCGAGCGCCGCCAGCGCATCGGCGACGTGATCTCGAAGGAGGCGCGCAACGACGCCGTCGCCGCCGCCAACTCGGCCCGCGCCACCTGGCAGCAGGCGCAGGCCGGCGGCAGCCAGGCCGCGGCGGCGCGGGAGCAGGCCGCGGCGGCGGTGGAGCAGGCGCAGGCCGCGCTCGACCGCGCGCGGCTCGACCTGGCGCGCACCGAGGTGCGCGCGCCGGTGGACGGCTACGTCACCAACCTCGACCTGCGCGTGGGCGACTACGCCGCCGCGGGCGCGGCACGGCTGGCGCTGATCGACAGCCACAGCTACTACATCTACGGCTACTTCGAGGAGACCAAGCTGCCGCAACTGCGCGTGGGCGACGGCGTGGACATCCGGCTGATGGCCGGCGGCGCGCGCCTGAAGGGCACCATCACCGGCATCGCGCGCGGCATCACCGACCGCGACAACCCGGCCGGCAGCGACCTGCTGGCCGACGTCAACCCCACCTTCAACTGGGTGCGGCTGGCGCAGCGCGTGCCGGTGCGCATCGCCATCGACACGGAGCACCTGCCGCGGGACGTGCTGCTCGCCGCCGGCATGACCGCCACCATCGAGGTGCACCCGCACCGCGCCGGCGACGGCTGAGCGGCGCGGCCGCGATACCATCGCGGCCATGAGCCCGCTCGCCGCCTCCCGCCGCCTCGCCCGCCGCCTGCTGCCGCGACGGCCACCGTCCGGCGCGCGCGCGCCTGCGCCCGCCTTCGCCGTGCCGGCCGCGGCGATCCGCCCGCTGGACGGGCCGGCGCAGTTCCGCCGCACGCTGCTGGAGCGCATCGCGCAGGCGCGGCGGCGCATCGTGCTGGTGGCGCTGTACCTGCAGGACGACGACGGCGGCCGCGAGGTGCTTGATGCGCTGTATGCGGTCAAGGCCGCGCAGCCGGCGCTGCAGGTGGCGGTCTACGTCGACTGGCACCGCGCCCGCCGCGGCCTGATCGGCAAGGCGCGGGGCGAGGGCAACGCGGCGATGTACCGCGACTACGCCGCCCGCCTGGGCGAGGGCGTGGCGGTCTACGGCGTGCCGGTGCAGAACCGCGAGCTGTTCGGCGTGCTGCACCTGAAGGGCTTCGTGATCGACGACGCGGTGCTGTACAGCGGCGCCAGCCTCAACGACGTCTACCTCGCCAGGCACGGCCGCTACCGGCTGGACCGCTACCACCTGGTCGAGCACGCGCCGCTGGCCGAGAGCATGGCCGGCTTCGTGCGCGAGCATTTCCGGAACGACGCGGCGGTGCAGCGGCTCGACCGCGCGCCGCTGCCGTCCACGCGCGAGCTGCAGCCGGCGATCCGCCAGCTGCGCCGGCGCCTGCAGGGCGCGCGTTACCGCGTGCCGGCGGCGGAGCTGGCGGCCGGCGAGGTGGCGGTGACGCCGCTGCTCGGCTTCGGCCGCAACGGCAACGCGCTCAACGACGCGGTGCTCGCGCTGCTGCGCGACGCGCGCGAGCGGGTGGTGCTGTTCACGCCGTACTTCAACCTGCCGCGTCCGGTGCGCGCCGCGCTGGGCCGGCTGCTGCGGCGCGGCTGCACCATCGACATCATGGTCGGCGACAAGACCGCCAACGACTTCTACATCCCGCCGGAGCAGCCGTTCCGCCGCATCGGCCTGCTGCCCTACCTGTACGAGGCCAACCTGCGCCGCTTCGCGCGCGCGCACCAGGCGCACGTCGCGCGCGGCCAGCTCAACCTGTGGCTGTGGCGGCACGGCGAGAACAGCTACCACCTGAAGGGGCTGTTCGTGGACCATGACGTCGCCCTGCTCACCGGCCACAACCTCAACCCCCGCGCGTGGGCGCTGGACCTGGAGAACGGCCTGTTGCTGCGCGACCCGGCCGGCCTGCTCGCCGCGCAGCACGCGGCCGAGTGGCAGGCGCTCCGCCGCCACGCCGTGCGGCTGGACGACTACCGCGCGCTGGAGAGCCCGCGCCGCTACCCGGCGGAAGTGCGCCGGCTGCTGCGCCGGCTGAGCCGGGTGCGGCTGGACCGGCTGATCAACCGGCTGCTGTGAGGGCGGTTGCCGCGAGGATGGGCCCCGGGTTCCCTCGTCGCCCGGCTTTTCGATGGCGTCGTTCCCGCGCAAGCGGGCATCCATCGTCCGTCGCGCGCAAGAGCCACCTGGATTCCCGCTTGCGCGGGAACGACGGTGTAGGAGAAGTGGATGCCGCGCCCATCGATGCCGTTCCCGTAACGGGTGGCGATGAGGGAAGGATCCGCCAGGCCACGCCGCCGCCACGTGCGCGCCACGCCACGGCCCGCGGCGGCTAGGCGTCCAGGTCCGGGATCAGCTTGCTCTCCAGCCGCGCGATGGCGTCCTTCAGCAGCAGCTTGCGCTTCTTCAGGCGGGTGAGCTGCAGCTCGTCGTAGCCGAACGAGGACGCCAGCTGCGCGATGGCGGTGTCCAGATCGCGGTGCTCCTGGCGCAGCTCGGCCAGGTGGCGGGCGATCTCGGCGGGATTCTGAAGCTGCATGGGCGGTGGCTACAGCGTGGCGAACCCCAAGTCTAGCGCGCCCGGGCCGCGCCGGCGGCGGCGGGCTACAATGCGCGTCCCGCACGCCTTTCCCCGCCCATGTCCGCGCAGCCCGAACCCTCCCGCAAGCAGACCTACGAGGCCGGCAAGCTGGCCAAGCGCCTGCGCCACCAGGTGGGCCAGGCGATCGCCGACTTCCAGATGATCGAGGAAGGCGACAAGGTGATGGTCTGCCTGTCCGGCGGCAAGGACTCCTACACCCTGCTGGACGTCCTGCTCTCGCTCAAGGCCAGCGCGCCGGTGCGCTTCGAGCTGGTCGCGGTGAACCTGGACCAGAAGCAGCCGGGCTTCCCCGCGCACGTGCTGCCGGAATACCTCGCCGCGCGCGGCGTGCCGTTCCACATCATCGAGCAGGACACCTACAGCACGGTGACGCGGGTGATCCCGCAGGGCAAGACCATGTGCAGCCTGTGCTCGCGGCTGCGCCGCGGCGCGCTGTACACCTGGGCGGCGGCCAACGGCGTGACCAAGATCGCGCTGGGCCACCACCGCGACGACATCCTCGCCACCTTCTTCCTCAACCTGTTCCACCAGGCCAGCCTGAAGGCGATGCCGCCCAAGCTGCGCTCGGACGACGGCCGCCACGTGGTGATCCGCCCGCTGGCCTACTGCAGGGAAAGCGACATCGCCGAGTACGCGCGGCTCAGGCAGTTCCCGATCATCCCGTGCAACCTGTGCGGCTCGCAGGAGAACCTGCAGCGCAAGGCGGTGCGCCGGATGCTGGACGAGTGGGAGCGCCAGCATCCCGGCCGCAGCGAGACGATGTTCCGCGCGCTGGGCAACGTGGCGCCCTCGCAGCTGGCCGACCGCCGCCTGTTCGACTTCGCCGCGCTGGGCGCGCGCGAGGGCGTGGCGCGCGCCGACGCGCACGGCTGGCTGGCCGGCGCGCCGCATGGCGACGGGACGTGAGCGCGTCCGGACGTCTATACTTCCATCCTTTTCAACCCAAGCGAGCGAGCCTGACCGTGTCCCTGTTTGCGCATGTCGAAATGGCCCCGGGCGATCCGATCCTCGGCCTCACCGAGCAGTACCTGGCCGATCCCCGCCCGAACAAGGTGAACCTCGGCGTGGGCATCTACGTGGACGAGGCGGGCCGGGTGCCGCTGCTGGAGTGCGTGCGCGAGGTGGAGCAGGCGCTGGCGCGCGACCCCAGGCCGCGCGGCTACCTGCCGATCGACGGCCTGCCGGCCTACGACCGCGCCACCCAGAAGCTGCTGTTCGGCGCCGACTCGCCGCTGCTGGCCGCCGGCCGCGTGGCCACCGCGCAGACCATCGGCGGCAGCGGCGCGCTGCGCGTGGGCGCGGACCTGCTCCGGCAGATCCTCGGCCCCGGCGCGAAGGTGGCGATCAGCAGCCCGAGCTGGGGCAACCACCACGTGGTGTTCCGCACCGCCGGCTTCGAGCTGCTCGAATACCGCTACTACGACCCGGCGAGCAAGGGCGTGGACCACGCCGGCCTGCTGGAGGACCTGGGCCGGCTGCAGCCGGGCACGGTGGTGCTGCTGCACGCCTGCTGCCACAACCCCACCGGCGTGGACCTGGACGCCACGCAGTGGCACCAGGTGGTGGCGCTGCTGAAGGAACGCCACCTGCTGCCGTTCGTGGACATCGCCTACCAGGGCTTCGACCGCGGCACCGAGCGCGACGCGCTGGCGATCCGCCTGCTCGGCGAGGCCGGCGTGGACGCCTTCGTGGTGGCCAACTCGTATTCCAAGTCGTTCTCGCTGTACGGCGAGCGGGTGGGCGCGCTGTCCTTCGTCGGCGCCGACCGCGAGGAGGCGGCGCGGCTGCGCTCGCGCATCAAGGCGACCATCCGCGCCAACTATTCCAGCCCCGCCGCGCACGGCGCGCTGCTGGTCGCCGGCGTGCTGGAGAGCGACGAGCTGCGCGCGCGCTGGGAAGGCGAGCTGGGCCAGATGCGCGGGCGCATCCACGCCATGCGCGCCGCGCTGGTGGACAAGCTGGCCGCGCGCGGCGCGCCGCAGTACGGCTTCTTCACCCGGCAGGCGGGCATGTTCTCCTACTCGGGCCTGTCCAGGGCGCAGGTCGAGCGCCTGCGCGAGGAATACGCCATCTACGCGCTCTCCACCGGGCGCATCTGCGTGGCCGCGCTCAACGAGGCCAACATCGACTACGTGGCCGAGGCCGTCGCGGCGGTGAGCAAGGGCTGACGGCGGCATGACGCAAACGAAAAAGGGCGGCCCTGCGGCCGCCCTTGTTTTGCGGGAGCGACAGGTTCAGTAGTCGTAGCTCGCGCTCAGCCGCACGTAGCGCGGCGCCTGCTGCACGGTCGGCGTGCCGTACAGCGGGTTCTCCACGTTCGGGCCGCCGGCCAGCTCGCGCTGCGGGAAGATGCCGAGCACGGCGTGGCTGTTGGTCACGTTGAACACGTTGAGCGCGAAGGCCAGCCTGCCGCCGGCGAACAGCGGGCGGTAGCTCGCGCCCAGGTCCAGCTGGCGGTACCAGGGCAGGCGGCCGTGGCTGCCCGGCGGCGAGGGCTCGCCCCAGCAGAAGTGGTAGTTGTTCTGGTAGCCGGCCGGATCCTCGCGGTCCTCGCCGTAGTAGCCGAGGCAGGGCCTGGGCGCGCCGGAGATCAGGCTCAGGTTGGCCGACACCAGCCACTCGGGCGTGAGCTGGTAGTAGCCGTACAGCTTCAGCTGGTGCTTGTGGTCGTTGTTCTGCACGCCGTTGGTGTTGACCATGATCGGGGCGTTGTCCCAGTCCTCGCTGGTCGAGGTCGCGGTCTGCCCGGAGTCGCGCGCCTGGCTGTACAGGTCCGAGCGCAGCTGGCCCTCGGTGTTGCCGTAGCTGCGCGAGAAGGTGTAGTCGATCCGGCCGTACCACCTGCCGTCGAATGGGTGCTCCAGGAAGGCTTCCAGCGCGTAGTAGCGGCGCTTGAGCCGCTGGAAGCCGAAGTCGGCGTTGCTCAGCGTCACCGTGTGGTAGGCGCCCGCGGTGTCCACCACGGTGAAGGCGTTGGCGCGGCCCGGGTTGAACAGCCAGCAGCTGACCGGGTTGCTGTCCAGGGTGACGTCGTAGCCCAGCGCGGCTGCCTTGGCCGCCACCTTGTCGAAGTCGCAGTAGTCGTCGATCGCGTTGCGCAGGATGCGCTGGGTGAGCTTGGCGCCGTACACCCACGCCGGGCCGGCGGTCTTGGTGAAGCCGAGGATGAACTCGTCCTGGTACTCGGCCTTCATGCCCCGGGCGCTGACCGTCTTCGGGTCGGGCAGGACGCCGTAGGCGTTGTTGGCCGACACCGGGCCGGAGATCTGCGTGAGCCCGGTGGGCGTGCCGTCGGGGTTGATGCCGCCGTAGGTGTAGTACTGCTGCGTGCTGACGTAGGCGCCGGCGGCGTTGAGTGCGGGGTTCAGCGGCAGGCCCAGGTAGTAGCGGCCGGCGTTGCCGTAGACCTTGAAGCTGGAGTCGCCGTCCACGTCCCACGAGAAGCCCAGGCGCGGCGCCCACTGCGGCTTGTGCTGGGTGATGAACGCATCGCCGTCGCTGTTGTAGTTCTCGAACTGGTCGTTGCGCAGGCCCAGCGAGAGCAGCCAGCGGTCGTTGAGCTGCCACTTGTCCTCGACGTACTGCGCGCGCTGGGTGGAGCGCACCGTGGCCAGGCTGCTGGCGACGTTCCTTGACACCCAGTAGCCTTCCGCGCCGTTGGGGAAGCCGCCGGTGGCCGGCACGCCCAGGCCGGTGGAGATCGGCGTGTCCGGGTCGCTCTGGCCGTAGGACCACGAATAGCCGGGGCCGGAGGTGATCGAGCCCTGGTCGATCGCCTTGGCGGTCTGGTTGTCGATGCCCGCGCCCAGGGTGTGGTCGCCCAGCCGGTAGCTGACGTCCACGCGGAAGTTGCTGGTGCGGTTGCCGCGCTTGGCCGAGGACAGGCTGTCGACCGGCTGCAGGTTGCGGGCGTCGCCCACCAGGGCGGGGTTGGCGCTGGTGAGGCCGGTGACCTGCGTGTAGCTTGGGTCGTAGGCGCCCGGCGCGTCGTAGGCGCGCGTCTTCAGCTTGCCGTACTGCGCGCTCAGCGTGAGGTCGTCGGTGAGGTAGCCGGTGTACTTGGCCGTCCACAGGTCGCCGCCGTTCTTGGTGTCGTCGTCGGGGCCGATCCGCGCGCCCCGCGCGCGGGCGGCGTAGTCGTAGTCGTACACCGTGCCCGAGGTCTCGTACTTGTCGGAGGCGCCGGTCAGCTCCAGCAGGTGGTTGTCGGTGATGTTCCAGTCCAGCTTGGCGTACCAGCGCGGCAGCTTGTAGGTGTAGTCCTGCTCGGGCTTGGCCACGCTGACCGGGTTGACGTTGTCGCCCTCCTGCTTCTGGAACTCGCCGGCAACGAAGAAGAACAGCTTGTCCTTGACCAGCGGGCCGCCGGCGTAGGCGCTGGCGGTGGCGCTCCAGTAGCCGTCCTTGCCGTCGGGCGAATACAGGGCGCCGGCCACCGGCGTGGCGGGCAGGCCGTTGGCGTAGTAGCGGTTGTCCTGGCGGGCGCGGGCGAACGCGGGCTCCCACAGGAGCTGCGCGCCGAAGTGCCACTCGTTGGTGCCGCGCTTGCCCACCACGTTGATCACGCCGCCGTCGGAGCGGCCGTACTGCGCGCTGTAGCCGCCGGTGTAGACCTCCTCCTGCTCGATCGCCCCGTAGGGCAGCGACAGGCCGCCGAAGCCGCGCAGCGGGTCGGTGGTGTTGAAGCCGTTGATGTAGTAGGCGTTCTCGCTGGCCGCCGAGCCGCCGAAGCTGAGCAGCGACTGCCCGGTGGGGCCCTTGAAGTTGCCGGTGTTGTTCGCCACGCCCGGCGCGAGCAGGGCGATGGACTCGGCGCTGCGGCCCAGCGGCAGCCGGGCCAGCTGCTCGCTGGTGACCACCGTGCGCGAGTCCACGCTGGTGACGTCGATCGAGGGCAGCGCGTTGGCGCTGACGCTGATCCCGGCGAGGTTCCGCGCCTCCGGCGCGGCGAAGGAGACGTCGGTGCCGGCGCCCACCTTCACGGTGACGTCGTCGCGCGTCTCCACGTCCTGCCCGCCGCGCTGCAGGACCACCTTGTAGCTGCCCACCGGCAGCTGTCCCGCCGCGTAGCGCCCGCGCTCGTCCAGCGGCACCTGGCGGCTGACGCCGGTGCTGCTCTTGATCAGCACGCTGTCGCCGCGGCCCGCGGCGACCTGGCCGAAGATGCTGCCGGTGGTGGACTGCGCCTGCGCGCCCTGGCCCAGCCCCAGCCCCATCGCGCAGGCCAGCGCGCCGAGCGCCAGGCCGGTTCCGGATCTCGTGGTCTTTCTCATCGCACTCCCCTGGCTCGTCATGGTGTACCGCACGCCTCTTGTTATTGCTGCGGCCGCAAACGCCGGATGGCGCGCGGCGGCGGCCTGGGGCTGGGCCGAATCCCGCCCCGTGGCGTGAGGCTTCGTGGAAAACTCGGATGCACGGCATGCCCTTCCGCTTCCGCCGTGGATTGCTGCGGCGCGGCATGCGGGGACAGTTATAGCCAAGAAGACGTCTAGATGTATAGATGTCCGCATAGCTGTCGCGCATGGCTTTTCCCGGCGGCGCGAGGCGCCGCGCCCGCCACGGCGCGGCCCGGCGGGCCCCGGACGGGTCCGACATGACGTATTGGCATATGCACATGCGCGGGCGGCATCGCGGTTCCGCGCGCCCGTCCGGCGGCGCGCGCGGCAGGCGGCGCGGGCGGCGGCATGGCCGTTTCGGCGCGGCCGGGTCCGTCCGGTATGATGGGCGTCTTTGGCCGCGCCGCCTGCCGCCGCGCGGGCCTGCCGAGGAATCCGACCGCCCCATGTTCTTCCGCAACCTCACGCTGTTCCGCTTCTCCCCCGCCGTCGCCGCCGACCTGGATCGCCTGGAGGAGGCGCTGGGCGGGCACCGCCTGCGCCCGTGCGGCCCGCTGGAGCTGTCCACCCGCGGCTTCGTGCCGCCGGTCGGCCGGGGCGAGGAAGCCGCGCTCACCCACAGCGTGAACGCCTGCACCTGGGTCAGCGTGGGCGGCGAGGACAAGCTGCTGCCCGCCGCGGTGGTCAACGACGAGCTGCAGCGCCGGGTGCGCAAGATCGCCGAGGAGGAGGGCCGCAAGGTCGGCGGCCGCGAGCGCAAGCGGCTCAAGGAGGACCTGCTCAACGAGCTGCTGCCGCGCGCCTTCGTGCGCAGCTCGCGGCTGTCCGCCTACGTGGACCGCAAGCACGGCTGGCTGGTGCTGGACACCGCCAGCCGCAAGTCGGCCGAGAACGCGCTGACCCAGCTGCGCGAGGCGCTGGGCAGCTTCCCCGCGGTGCCGCTGGCGCCGGAGGAGGGCCCGCGCGTGCTGATGACCGACTGGCTCGCCACCGGCAGGCTGCCCGGCGGCCTGGCGCTGGGCGACGAGTGCGAGCTGCGCGACCCGGCCAGCAATGCCGGCGCCATCGCCAAGTGCCGCCGCCAGGACCTGGACGCCGAGGAGGTGAAGGAGCACCTGCGCAACGGCAAGCAGGTGTTCCAGCTGGGCCTGGTGTTCGACGACCGCATGAGCTTCGTGCTGGGCGAGGACCTGGTGGTGCGCAAGCTGAAGTTCCTCGACGTGGTCACCGAGGAGCTGGGCGACAGCCACGAGGACGCCGCCGCCGAGGCGGACGCCCGCTTCGCCCTGTTCACCCTGGAGCTGGAGCGGCTGCTGGCCAAGCTGGAGGAGTGGTTCGGCCTGCCGCGGCCGGTCGACGGCTGACCATACGCATACGTATGGAGAGGCCGGAGGTCCCGCCGCCGGCCCGGCTTGCGAAGCTCACGCGCCCGCCCCACATTCCCTGCCAGAATCACCGGGCAGGGTTCTTGGATCGTTCGGGCGTGACATGGCGCAGCATCTGGAAGGCGACTGGCTGGAACTGGCGACGGCGGGCGGCAGCACCATCCGCGTGCTGAAGTCGGCCCATCCGCGCGCGCGCCGGCTGCGCCTCACCGTCACCCCGAAGGGCGCGCGCGTCACCTATCCCAGCGGCACCCACCCGGCCCAGGTCAGCGCCTTCCTGCGCAGCCACGCCGACTGGCTGGAGCAGAAGCTCGACGAGCTCAACCTGATCGTGCGGCCGCTGCCACCGCTGCGCGTGGGCTACGCCACCGAGTTCCCGCTGCGCGGCGAGACGGTGCTGCTGGACTGGGCCGAGGGGCCGTACCCGCGCATCGAGCCGTTCGACGGCGGGCTCACCCTGGTGATCCCGCGCCCGCACACGCGCGCGCTGCCGGTGGCGCGCGGCCTGCTCGCCTCGCACCTGGAGGCGCAGGTGCGCCGCGACGTCTCGCGCTGGCTGGCCGGCTACGTGCCGCAGCTGGGCCTGGCGCCCACCGCGCTGAAGATCCGCCCGATGAAGAGCCTGTGGGGCAGCCTGGACACGCGCGACCGCATCAACCTCGACCTCGCGCTCGCGCTGGCGCCGCCCGCCGCGCTGCGCTACGTGCTGGTCCACGAGCTGTGCCACCTGAAGGTGCGCAGCCACGCGCCGCGCTTCTGGGCCCAGGTGGAGGCGCTGTTCCCCGACTGGCGCGAACAGCGCGACTGGCTGCGCGTCAACGGCGCGATGCTGAAGGCGGAGCTGGACCGGCTGGTGGCCGACGTCGCCGACTGAGGGGTTTCGCGGCCGCAGGCCGCGAAGCAAAGCGGCTGACACCCGTCACTTGCCACGCCCCGGCGCGCCCGCCAGCCTGTCCGCCATCGCCGCGCGCCGGCGCCCGCCACGGAACAGCCGATGGAACTGCCGATCGCCGCGATCATCGAGGCCGCCTGGATCGTCTTCGCGCTGTACTGGCTGTGGGGCTGGCAACGGGTCAAGCGCCCCAGCCGCAGCGAGTCGCCGCTCTCCCGCCTGCTCAAGTACCTGCTGCCGCTGGCCGTCGGCATCGGCCTGCTCGGGCCGGAGGCCTGGTTCGGGGACAGCGTGCTGCACGCGCGCATGTACCCGGCCGCGGCGTGGATCGCCCTGCTCGGCGCGGCGCTCGCCTGGACCGGCGTCGCCTTCGCCTGCTGGGCGCGCCACGTGCTCGGCCGCAACTGGAGCGCGGTGGTGCAGGTCAAGCACGATCACGAGCTGGTCGAGCGCGGCCCCTACCGCTGGGTGCGCCATCCGATCTACAGCGGCCTGCTGCTGGCCTTCCTCGGCACTGCCCTGGCGATCGGCGAGTGGCGCGGCCTGCTGGCCGTGGCGATCATCGCCGCCTCGTTCTGGTTCAAGCTCCGGCTGGAGGAGCGCTGGATGCGCGAGCAGTTCGGCGCCGCCTACGCCGACTACATGCGACGGGTGAAGGCGCTGGTTCCCGGCGTGCTGTAGCCGTGCGGCTCGGAGCGCCGGAGCCGACCGTGCGCGGGTCAGGGAAAAGGAAAGGAATGGACGGTCCGTGATGACGCGGCATGGACGGGGCGATTCGCGGCCGGAGGCCGCTCCCACAGGGGAGCCTCGCAAGCCTTGCGGGAGCGGCCTCCGGCCGCGATCAGCCTGACCCGGGCCGCCAACGGCCCCGATGCCAAGCCCATCGCGGCCATTCCCCGGAAGGTTTTGAACGGGCGCTCAGTGCGACAGCGCGAAGCCGGTGAGGATGCGCGCGACGTCGGCCGGCTTCTCCACGTTGGGCATGTGGTTGCAGCCGTACAGCACCGCGCTGTCGATCGAGGCGGCGGCGGTGAGGCCGCCGCGCAGGCTGTCCAGCGCGGAGACGTCGATCACCTTGTCGTCGTGGCACCACAGGCCCAGCACCGGCATGCGCAGCTCGCCCAGCCGGCGCTGCAGCGCGAGGTACTGCGCCGGCTGGCGCAGCACGTCGAAGGTGCGCTGGAGGAAGGCGCGGTTGTCGCGGTTGCGCTTGACCAGCACGTCCTCGAGGCGGCCGGGGATCGACGGCGGCGTGGCGAAGGTGAGCGCGAGCACGCGCTCCAGGCCGGCGCGGTCGTCGAAGACGAACGGGTTCCTGCCGGCCAGCACCTCGCGGGCGAAGTCGTTCTCGCGCATCTGCAGGCCGAACGCATCGATCAGCGCCAGGCCCGTCACGTGCTCGGGATGCCCGGCCGCGTACACGCCGGCGATGCCGCCGCCCATCGAGTGCCCCACCAGCACGAAGCGGCCGAGGTCGAGCGTCTGCACGAAGGCCTGCAGCCGCGCGGCCTGCGCGTCGAGGTCGTAGCTGGCGCCGTCCGCGCGCGTGGACTCGCCCCAGCCGGGCAGGTCGGGGATCACCAGGTGGAAGTGCGGCGTCAGTTCCTTGGCCAGCGGCAGCCACACGTTGCGGTCGGCGCCGAAGCCGTGCAGCAGCACCAGGGTCGGCCCTTCGCCGCCCTCGTAGTAGACCCAGCGCGTGTCGCCGGCCTGCACGCTGTGCCGCTCCAGGTGCGCGGCCATCGCCTGCCGCGCCATGTCCGCGCGCAGCAGCCACTGCGGCGCGAACAGGTAGCAGCCGCCGAACAGCAGCGCGAGCAGGGCGACCACGATGGCGAGGAACTTCAGCCGGCGCAGCAGCAGGCGCTGCCAGAGCGGGCGGGACGGGGCGGCGGTGTCGGTCATGGCGGCGTTTCAGGAATGCGGGGACGAGGATGCCGGCGCCGGGCCGGAGGATGCGTTCTTGTTCGCGTAGTAATCGTTGGTGATGCGGAGGTAGTCGGCCAGTGGCAGAAGGCCCATCGCGGCGCGGCGCGGGTCCACGTGCGCCGGGTCTTCCAGCGGCTGCACCGTCATGCGACCGGGCTCGCCGGCCGGCAGCGGCGCCGGCGCGGCGAAGGCGAGCAGCAGCAGCGCGGCACACACCCGATGCTTCATGTGTTCTTCCTCCCTGGAAGCGACGCGCGCGAGGGAGCCGCGCCGGACGCGGCCCCCGGTGGCCTCATGGCGAGGCCTTGGCCTTGCCGGCCTTGGCGAAGATGCCCTCGATCGCCGCCTGGGTCAGCGGGTGGTAGCCGTCCTTCGCCTGCGCGTAGGCGGCCTCGGCGTAGGCCAGGCCCTCGGGCGTGGCGGCGAAGGCGCGGTACACCGGCGTGGTGAGGTAGATGCGGCCGATGCGGGTCATGTGCTCGGCGGCGGCCGGCCACACGTCCTTGTCGCCGGCGGCGATGGCGTGGCTGTACCAGCGCATGCCGATCTCGGCGTTGGGCGTGCCGGTGAGGTGCCAGGCCGCGTCCAGCTCGCGGATCTTCGCCAGCGGGGCGACGTCGGGCAGGCGGTCGAGGAAGTACATCCATTCCTGCGTGTTCCAGCCCTTCGCGTCGAGCTGGTCGGCCGCCAGCGTGCCGGCGAGGAAGGCGCCGCGTTCCTTGTCGATCGCGTCGAAGCGCGGCGAGGCGGGCAGCGGGGCGTCCTTCGGGAGGCCCGGCTGGTACACCCAGGCGCGCACCTCGTCCCAGCTCATCTTGCCGGGATGCTTGTCGATCAGGTTGGGCCTGAGGTCGTCCAGCATCTGCTCGGTGGTGATGCTGGTGAAGGCGTGGCGCTGGAAGTAGCCCTTCAGCCAGGCGTCGAAGTCGGCGCGGCCGAAGCGCTGCTCCAGCGTGCGCAGGAACCAGGAGCCCTTGTCGTAGGCCACGTCCGACAGCGCGTCGTCGGCGCCGATGCCGCGCGGCTCGGGCGCCAGGCGCTGCGCGTTGGCCGGCATCCTGCCGATCGACTTCTGCAGCGCGCGCGCCGACAGCAGCGCCTCCTCGTCGGCCAGCGCCTTGCCGTACACCGCCTCGGTGATGCGGCCCTGCACGTAGGTGGTGAAGCCCTCGTTGAGCCAGATGTCGCGCCACGCGGCGCTGGTCACCAGGTTGCCCGACCAGGAGTGCGCCAGCTCGTGCGAGACCAGCGAGACCAGGCTCTTGTCGCCCACCAGCACGGTCGGCGTGGCGAAGGTCATGTTGGGGTTCTCCATGCCGCCGAACGGGAACGAGGGCGGCAGCACCAGCAGGTCGTAGCGGCCCCAGGCGTAGGGGCCGTACAGCGACTCGGTGGTGGCGATCAGCTTCTCGGTGTCCTCGAACTCGTGCGCGGCCTTGTCCACCACGGGCGGCTCGGCGTACACCGCCGAGCGCGGGCCGGTCTCCTTCACCGCGATGTCGCCGGCGGCGATGGCGAGCAGGTAGGAGGGGATCGGGTGCGGCTGGTCGAAGCGGAAGTCGCCATCGAGCGGGTGCCTGGCGTCGTTGAGCGCGCTCATCACCACGCGCACGTCCTTCGGCGCGGTGACGTGCGCACTGTAGGTGAAGCGGACCGCCGGCGAGTCCTGCAGCGGCACCCACGAGCGCGCGTGGATGGACTCGGACTGCGAGAACATGAAGGGCAGCTTCCTGCCCGCGGTCTGCGCGGGCGTGAGCCACTGCAGGCCGGAGGCCGCGGGCGAGGTGGCGTAGGTGATGCGTACCGCGCGCGGGTGCTGCGGCGCGCGGATGGTGAGCTTGCTGCCCAGCTCCTTGTCGCGCGGCGCCAGCGCGTATTTCAGCGCGGAGGTGCGGCCGTCGCCGTCGACCGCCTCCACCCGCGCGATCTTCAGGTCGCGGGTGTCCAGCACCAGCGCGGCGGCCTTCGGGTCGGCCCAGTCCAGCGTCAGCGTGGCGCGGCCGGTGAGCTGCTTCTGCGGGAAGTCGATCGCCAGGTCCAGGTCCAGGTGGGTCACGCGCACCTGGTCGGGCTGCGCGTAGGAGTGCGGATCGGCGGCGAAGGCGGCCAGCGGCAGCGCGAGGGCGCCGAGGGCGAGGACGTGGAACAGGCGCATCGGGAAACTCCATCAGCGGGAGCGGCGAGTATGCCATCGCCGCCGCGGCGCCCGCCTGTGCGCGGCGGTGCCGTCGCCGCGCGGCCGCGCTCAGCGCGCGCTGGAGGAGGCCGCGGGCGCCGGGCGTTGCAGCGAATGGAGGTAGGCCGCCACGTCGTCCTTCGACACCTGGCCGCGGTGCGCGCGGTCGATGGCGTCGAAGTGCCGGTAGATGAAGGGCGTCGGCCCGTTCTTCGCCTCCTCGCGGGTGAGCAGGCCGTCGCGGTCCTTGTCGGCGATGTCGAAGTTCTTCTGCATCCGGTCCAGCGTGCCGGCCAGCCGGTTGAGGCCGGTCTGCGCCTGGGCGGCGCCCGCGGCGGCGATGGCGAGGGCGATGAGGGCGATACGGCGGTGGCGCATGGCATTCTCCCGGCGGTCGTTGGCCGAGTATGGCACCGCGCGCTCCTACACGTAGCGGTCGGCCAGCCGGTCGGTGGCCTGCACCAGCGCGTCGACGATCGCCGGGTCGGCGGCGCTGTGCCCGGCCAGCACGATGCGCAGCTCGGCCTCGGGCCAGGCGTTGGCCAGGTCCCAGGCGGTCTTCACCGGGCAGATGATGTCGTAGCGCCCGTGCACGAGGGTGGCGGGCAGGCGGCGGATGCGCCCGACGCCGCGCAGCAGCTGGTCCGGTTCCAGGAAGAAGCGCTGCCGGAAATAGTGCGCCTCCGTCACCGCCAGGCTGACCGCCTTGTGCGGCTCGTCGAACTCGCCGGGCGCGTCCGGGTCGTGCCGCAGGCTGGTGCTGCCGCCCTCGTAGGCGCTCCAGGCCCGCGCGGCGGCGAGCCGGGTCGCCTCGTCGTCGCCGGTCAGGCGCTGCCAGTAGGCTTCCACCATCGCGCCGCGCTCGGCCTCCGGGATGAAGTCGCGGAAGCGCGCCCAGCGCTCGGGGAAGACGTGGCGCGCGCCGCCGTCGGCCTCGTTGAACCAGCGCAGCTCCTCCGGCCGCGCCAGGAAGATGCCGCGCAGCACCAGCCCCAGCACGCGCTCGGGATGCGCCTGCGCGTAGGCCAGGGCCAGCGTCGAGCCCCACGAGCCGCCGAACACCGCCCAGCGCTCGATGCCGAGCGCCTCGCGGATCGCCTCGATGTCGGCCACCAGGTGCCAGGTGGTGTTGTCGACCAGCTCGGCGAACGGCGTGGAGCGCCCGGCGCCGCGCTGGTCGAACAGCACGACGCGCCAGCGCGCCGGGTCGAAGAAGCGGCGGTGGTAGGGCGCCAGCCCCGCGCCGGGCCCGCCGTGCAGGAACACCACCGGCAGCCCGTCCGGGTTGCCGCATTCCTCCACGTACAGGGTGTGCCGCGCGTCGACCGCGAGGCGGTGCGTGCGGTAGGGCTCGATCTCGGGGTACAGCTCGCGCATGGCTCGGGTCCTCGGGGTGCGATCGGGCCTCAGCCGGCGAAGTCCAGCGCCGCGGTGAGGTCGCCCGGCTCGATGCCGGAGGCCTCGCGCATCGCCCGCTCGCGCAGCGCCAGGCCCGGCAGCTTCTCCAGCCCGAAGCGGCGGGCGAGGAAGCGCAGGATCGAGCCGGTGTCGTACACGGTGTGGTCGACGTGGCCCTTCTTCGCGTGCGGCGAGACGATGATCGTCGGGATGCGCGAGCCCGGCCCCCAGCGGTCGGCCCTGGGCGGCGCCACGTGGTCCCACCAGCCGCCGTTCTCGTCCACGGTGACGACCACCAGCAGGTGCGGCCAGTCCGCCGAGTTCTGCAGCGCCTCGACGACGCGCATGACGTGGCGGTCGCCGGCGTCCACGTCGGAGTAGCCGGCGTGCATGTTGAGGTCGCCCTGCGGCTTGTAGAAGCTCACCGTGGGCAGGCGGCCGGCCTCGACGTCGGCGAGGAAGCGGTTGGTCCGCGCGGTCTCGCCGGTGCCGGCGTCGCGCAGGTGCTCGGCGCGCTCGCGGGTGCCCGGTGCGAAGCGCTTGAAGTAGTTGAGCGGCTGGTGGTGGATCTGGAAGTTGGGCCGCTGCGGGAACTCCTTCTGGTCGCCGTCGCCCTTGCCCTCCAGCGCGAGCTGCCAGCCGCCGGCGTACCAGGCCCAGTCCACGCCGGCGTCGGAGAGCACGTCGCCGATGGTCTTGTGCACCTGCGGCGGCAGCGTGTTGGGGCTGTCCGGGTCGGCCAGCTCCGGGTGGCCGGGCATCTGCGTGGCGCTGGGCGCGTAGGCCGGCATCATCGTGTTGACCGCCCAGAAGTCGGGCGTGAGCGCGCTGCGCGAGGCGAACTTGGGCTTGCCGTCCATCGCGCTGGCCGGCGAGTCGTGGGCCAGCTTGAGGCGGATGTCGGTGGCCTCGCCGCTCTCGGTCTCGGCGATGTTGAAGCGCGCCGGGCTCCGGTCGGCATCGGGGTAGTACGGCGGCTGCGCGGCCACCAGGTACTGGTGGTTGAGGAAGGAGCCGCCGAAGGCGCCCATGAAGAAGTTGTCGCACAGCGTGTACTGCCGCGCCAGCTGCCACAGGCGCAGGTTGGCCGCGCCGTGGGCGTAGTAGCCCATCACCATCGCGCCGGTGTCGCCCCAGGCGACGAAGCCGTCGTTGCGGCCGCCGTTGATCTGCAGCTGGTTCTCGTAGAAGCGGTGCACCAGGTCGCGCGTCACCACGCCGGTCGGCAGCGGCTCGCCGTCGCCGGTGCGCAGCGCCCACGGCGCGTTGGGCAGGCCGGTGATGTCCTCCTGCAGGACCTGGTAGCTGCGGTGGTTGACCACCTGCGCGTGCGGCGCCAGGCCGTGCCAGACCGGCGGCAGGGTCTTGAGCAGCGAGCCGTCGCGGTCGCGCTGCTGGTACTGCTCGGGCTTGAGCGCGCTGAGCGGCTGCCGCACGCCGGGGAAGTCGGCGAACAGGTTGTTGAAGCTGCGGTTCTCGGCGTAGATCACCACCACCTTGCGGATGCGCTCGCGCAGCAGCGCGTCCAGCCGCTCCGGCGGCAGGGGCGGCGCGGGCCTGCCGGCGCGCGCCGCCGTGTGCGCGTAGCCGCCGGCGGCCAGGGTCGCGCCGGCGGCGGCGAGGCCGCCGAGCAGGCGCCGGCGCGCGGGATCGGCGGGGGCGTCGGCGGCGGCGGGCGGGGCGGGGGGATCGGGGCGTTTGTCGTCGGTCATGGAGCGGGTCGGGAGAGGCGCGCGCCGCGCCGCGGCGCGCCGGAGGGAAAGGACGGCGCCACGGCGGGCGCGGAACGCGGCGGACGGGCGCTCACGACGGTTGCGCGTCCTGCGCGTCGCGCCACATCGCGCGGGTGATCGGCCGGTTCGCGTGCGGCGTCTGCAGCACCACCAGCGTGGTGGTGCTGATGCTCGGGTGCAGCTTGAGCAGGCGGTCGAGCACCAGCTCCAGGTGCGGCACCGACATCGCCACCACGCGCAGCAGGGCGGAATCCTCGCCGGCGAGGCGGCGGCAGTCCAGCACCTCGGGGATGTCCGCCACCACCTGGCCGATGCGCGCGCAGACGCCGCCGTCGCAGCGCAGCCGGATCATCGCGTCGATGGCGTAGCCCAGCCGCTGCGGGTCGACCACCGCGCGGTAGCCGGCGATCACCCCGGCCTCCTCCAGCCGCCGCACCCGTTCGGCCACCGCCGGCGCGGACAGCCGCACCTTGCGGCCCAGCTCGGCATAGCCCAGGCGCGCGTCCTGCTGCAGGGCCTCCAGGATCTGCCAGTCCTTGGCGTCCATGGCGGTTTTCGATTCGAAGGTCATGCGGGCGTGGCGGATTCGGCTTCGATGGCGGGGGATGCACACTGTACGACGATCCGTCATTCCGGCGCAGCGGGCACGCCGCTAGCATGCGCAGCATTCCCCACCCGGAAACGTCCCATGGACAGCTCCCCGCGCCTGGACGGCCAGGCGCTCGCCTGCATCGCCGTCGCCCTGCTCACCTGGTCGTCCGCCTACGCGGCGATCGCCTACGCGCTGCCCGCGTTCACGCCCGGCGAGGTGGCCTTCGCGCGATTGGGCATCGGCGCGCTGTGCTTCCTCGCGCTGGCCGCCGCGCGGCGCATCCGCCTGCCCGGCCCCGCCGAGTGGCCGCGGCTGGCGCTGCTCGGCCTCGCCGGCCTGACCGTCTACCACCTGTGCCTGAACGTCGCGGAGACGCGCATCGCCAGCGGCACCGCCTCGATCCTGATCTCGCTGGCGCCGGCCGCCACCGCGGCGCTGTCGGCGCTGTGGCTGGGCGAGCGGCTGCCCGCGCGCACGCTGGCCGGCCTCGGCGTGGCGCTGGTCGGCGTGGTGCTGGTGGTGCTGGCCAGCGGCAGGCAGGTGAGGTTCGAGCCGATGGCCGCGCTGGTGCTGGTCTGCGTGCTGGCCACCTCGATCTACTTCGTGGGGCAGAAGCCGCTGTTCGCGCGGCACGGCACGCTGGCGGTCACCACCTGCACCTTCGTCGCCGGCGCGCTGGGCGCGCTGCCGTTCGGCGCGCACCTGCCGCAGGCGCTGGCCGCGGCGTCGTGGCCGCACATCGCCGCGCTGCTGTGGCTGGGCGTCGCGCCCACCTTCCTCGGCTACCTCGCGTGGAACTACGCGGTGCACCGCGCCACCGCCTCGCAGGTGACCAGCTTCATCTACTTCTCGCCGCCGATCGCGGTGCTGATCGGCTGGGTCTGGCTGGGCGAGCGGCCCGGCCTGCTCACCCTGGCCGGCGGCGTCATCACGGTGGGCGGCGTGGTGCTGGCCAACACGCGCCGGCGCGCCACGCCACCGCAGGCGGCGCTGCCGGACGAGGCGTGCGAGCGCGGCTGAGAGCGCCGCGGTATGCGCGCGCCGGCTCCCGAGCGATAGGAGGTCAGCATGCCGGTCTTCCGTCACCAAGTGACGATCGCGGCCGCGCCGGAGCGGGTCTGGCGGGTGCTGGCCGAGGTCGAGCGCTGGCCCGAGTGGACGCCCACGATGCTGCGCGTCGAGCCGCTGCGGCCGGGGCCGCTGGAGGCCGGCGCGCAGGTGCGCATCGCGCAGCCGCGCCTGCGCCCGGCCGTGTGGACGGTGACCGACTGGCGCCCGCGGCAGGGCTTCGTGTGGGTTTCGCGCGGGCCGGGCGTGCGGGTGGTCGCGGGGCACTGGATCGAGCCGTCGCCGCAGGGCGCGGCGGTGACCCTCGAGGCGCGCTTCGAGGGGCCGCTCGGCATCCTGGCCGGCTGGCTCGGCGGCGCGCCGACCCGGTCCTACCTGGCCACCGAGGCGGCAGGGCTCAAGCGCCGCTGCGAAGACGCCGCGCCCGCACGCGCATCGACCTAGAAACCTCCGGGAGCCGTCCGTGTACGAACTGCACATCGCCAACAAGAACTACTCGTCCTGGTCGCTGCGGCCGTGGCTGCTGCTCACCGAGCTGGGCATCCCGTTCGCCGAGCGCATCACGCCCTTCGGCGGCCCGGACAACTGGCGGGCGTTCCGCGCCTTCTCGCCCAACGGCAAGGTGCCCTGCCTGCGCGACGGCGAGGCGGTGGTGTGGGAATCGCTGGCGATCGCCGAGTACCTGGCCGAGCGCCACGCCGGCGTCTGGCCGGCCGACGCCGCCGCGCGCGCCTGGGCGCGCTGCGCGGCGGCGGAGATGCACGCCGGCTTCGCCGCGCTGCGCGGCACCTGCCCGATGAACTGCGGGCTGCGCGTGCGGCTGCGCGGCATCGGCGCGGCCCTGCAGGCCGACCTCGGCCGCCTCGCCGAGCTCTGGAGCGAGGGCCTGGACCGCTTCGGCGGCCCCTTCCTCGCCGGCCCGGCGTTCGGCGCGGTGGACGCCTTCTTCGCCCCGGTGGCCTGGCGCATCCAGAGCTACGGCCTGCCGCTGGCGCCGGAGCCGGCCGCCTATGCCGCGCGCCTGCGCGAGCTGCCGGGCATGCGCCGCTGGTACGCCGAGGCGCTGGCCGAGCCCTGGCGCGAGCCGGCGCACGAGGCCGACGCGCTGGCGCACGGGGAGCTGGCCGAGGATCTGCGCGCGGTTTGACTCAAGGCCCGGCGCGAATGGCGCTGCACGTAGTCGCGCAGCACCTGGTCCATGCGCGCCTGCCAGCCTTCCCCGGTACTCTTGAAGTACGTCAGGACCTCGGGGCTGTAGCGCACCGGCACCGGTTGCCTGGCCGCGTTGGACCGGGGCGTCCGCGCAGCGCTTTCATCGGGACCACCGCCTTCGGTTGCTTCGGCGCCAGCGGGCGCGCGTCCGGGTCGGTTTTCGCGGCGGCGCGGATCGCCTTGTCTTCCCGGGCGGAGGGCAAGGTGATGGCGGCGCGCTTGCTGGATGCTTTCGACATGGTGTTTCACTTCCCGCCAGGTGGCGCGGCGCAGGCTGATGATCCGCAGCGCATCGCCAAGTCCACGAAAGCCACGTAGTAGAGGGTTCGGGTCTTCGGAGCGAGCGCGACCATGCGCCATGCGTCATAGTCGAAACGGCGGTCGGCCCGGACCAGCGCGGCATCCCGATCGAGTTCGGCTGCCAGTCCCCAGCGAAACCCCGTGTTTCGTGAGGTTGGCCTTGTCCCTGGCCGGGCCGAACTCGATGCGCACGATTTGATGCAGCTGCATCAAATCGTGCGGGTCAAGCCGGCTGGCTAGAGCTTGTAGCCCCTGTGGATCGCCACGATGCCGTTGGTGAGGTTGCGCACCTCCACGCGGCCGAAGCCGGCGCGCTCCATCATGCCCTTCAGCGTCGCCTGGTCCGGGTGCTTGCGGATCGACTCGGCCAGGTACCGGTAGCTGTCGGCGTCGCCGGCGAACAGCCGGCCCAGGCGCGGCAGCACCTGGAAGGAGTGGAAGTCGTAGAGCTTGCCGAACAGCTCGCTCCGCACGCGGCTGAACTCCAGCACCAGCGCGCGGCCACCCGGCTTGAGCACGCGGCAGATGTCGGCCAGCGCCTTGTCCTTGTCGGTGACGTTGCGCAGGCCGAAGGCCATGGTCACCGCGTCGAAGCTGGCGTCCGGGAACGGCAGGCACTCGGCGTTGAGCTGCGCCCAGCGCAGGCCGCCGACCAGGCCGCGGTCGGTGAGGCGGTCGCGTCCCACCTGCAGCATCGCCGCGTTGATGTCGCCGACGACCACCTCGCCGGCCGCGCCCACCACCGGCTTGAGCAGCGCGGCGATGTCGCCGGTGCCGCCGGCCAGGTCCAGCACGCGGTCGCCGGGGCGCACGCCGCTCACCGCGACGAAGTGGCGCTTCCACAGGCGGTGGATGCCGAACGACATCAGGTCGTTCATCAGGTCGTAGCTGCGCGCGACCGAGGTGAACACCTGGCCGACCAGCCGCTGCTTCTCGGCCACCGGCACGTCGCGGAAGCCGAAGTGGGTGGTGCCGGCGTCGGATTGGGGCTGCTCGTTCATGCGCGCATGCTACAGGATGGGACGTTCAGGCCGGCGGTTCCCCGCCGCCGGGCTTCTCCTGCGCGACGACGGTGCCGGCCTCGTGGGCGTGCGCGTGCCGCTCGGCGGCGACGTGGCGCGCGTGCAGGTCGGCGCTGCCGGCGTCGTCGGGCAGCGGCGCGGGGGCGGGCTGCGGCGCGGCGGCCCGCGCCTCCTCGGCGCGCGCGGCGTCGCGGTCGCCGTCGCCGGTGATCTTGAGGATGGAGTGGCGCACCTCGCGCGAGAGGATCACCCGCGCGTCGCGCACCATGTCCTCCAGCGCCTCGGCGTAGTCGAGCTTGCCGTTCTCGTCGGTCCACACCACGCGCTGCTCGCGCAGCTTCTGGATGAAGCCGCGGAACAGCGCCTTGTCGAAGAACTCCGGCGCGGTCTGCTCGTTGAGCAGGGACAGCCGCTGCGCGGTGAGCGCGCAGGCGTTCTCCAGCTCGGCCGCGGTGAGCTTGTGCGGGCCGCTCTTGGCCAGCGCGGCGATGGCGATGTAGTAGCGCTCGAAGGCCTGGATCAGGCTGCGCGCGATCACCTTGAGCTGGAAGGCGGCGTCGTCCTGGCCGGGGCCGCGCTCGAGCAGGCGGCCCTCGCCGCTGGACTCGAGCAGGCCGCGGCGCACGAAGAAGTCGATGGTGGCCTGCATCTGCGCGCCGAAGCCCTCGGCGTCCCACGGCAGGAACAGCTCGCCCTGGATGAACGGGTAGACGATGCGGCCCAGCCGCACCACCGAGGCGCGCGACATGCGCCGGTTGTTGAGGAAGCAGCAGGCCACCCAGGCCGCGGTGGCGGCCAGGTGCAGCACGTTGTTGCGGAAGTAGCTGAGCAGCACCGCCGGCTCGTCGTCGGCCACCAGCACGTCGCCCTGCGGGTGGCGCACGCGGCGGATCCAGCCCATCTGCTCGCCGTAGGCGATGATCGCGGCCGGCTCCAGCGGGGTGAGGGTGATGCGGTCGGAGTAGGGCAGCTCGGCGACCAGGGCCTTGGTCAGCTCCAGCTGCGCGAGCAGGTCGCTTTCGGCCATCGCGTGCTTGGGCGTGGCCAGCAGCGCCAGCGCCAGCAGGTTGATCGGGTTGACGTCGGCGGCGCGGTTGATGTTGACCTGGATCTGCTCGGCCAGGCGGTCGACCACGCCGCTCAGCCATTCCGGCTTGGCGTCGGGGTTGCCGGCATGGGCGCGCCAGTCCGGGCTGGCCTGGTCCAGCAGCGGGGTCAGCTCGATCGGCTCGCCGAAGTTCAGCGCCACGTGGCCGTAGCGCTGGCGCAGCACGCCGCCGAGGCCGCGCAGCAGGCCGAGCAGGGACTCCTTCTCCTTCGGCTTGCCGGACAGTTCGCCGATGTAGCTCTTGCCCTCCATCAGCTTCTCGTAGCCGATGTACACCGGCTGGAACAGCACCGGCCGGCGCGGCGCGCGCAGGAAGGCGCGCACGGTCATCGCCAGCATGCCGGCGCGCGGCGCCAGCAGGCGGCCGGTGCGCGAGCGGCCGCCCTCGATGAAGTACTCCATCGGCACGCCGCGGTCGATCAGCTGCGCGACGTACTCGTTGAACACCACCGAGTACAGCGCGTTGCCCTTGAAGCTGCGGCGCAGGAAGAACGCGCCGCCGCGGCGCAGGATCGGGCCGATCACCGGCAGGTTGAGGTTCACGCCCGCGGCGATGTGCGGCACCACCACGCCGGACACGTGCAGCTGGTAGGACAGCAGCAGGTAGTCGGTGTGGCTGCGGTGGCTGGGCACGTACACCACCTCGTAGCCCGGCGCGGCGGCGCGGGCCTTGTCGAAGTGGTGCATGGCGATGCCGTCGTACAGCTTGTTCCAGAAGTTCGACAGCAGGAACGAGGCCGAGCGCACCACCGGGTGCGAGTAGTCGGCGGCGATCTCGAACATCAGCTTCTGCGCGCGCCGCCAGGCCTTGGCGTAGGAGATGTTCTCCTTCGCCGCGGTGGCGGCGATCGCGTTGCGCACCGGCTCGGCGTTGAGCACGGCGTCCACCACCGTGCGCCGGTGCGACAGGTCCGGCCCGATCACCGCCGCGCGGATGCGCCGGAAGTGCGTGCGCAGCACCCGCGCCACCTTGCGCGCCAGCCGCGGCGGCGGGATCGCGCCGGACTCCTCCATCACCGCGCGCAGCGACACCGGCGCGGAGAAGTGCACCACCGTGTCGCGGCCGTTGAGCAGCAGCGCCAGCAGGCGGCGGAAGCGGCCCACCATCACCCAGTTCTCGGAGAACAGCACGCTGAACCAGCCCGACTCGCGCGCCGGCGCGCGGCCGACGTAGATCGACACCGGCACGATCTGGATGTCGCGCTCCGGGTCGCCCTCCAGCGCGCGCACCAGCTGGCCCAGCGTCTCGTTGGGCGCGCGGTGGCGGTTGCGGCCGAACAGCCAGCCGTCGCGGCGCACCAGGGCGAACACCGAGCGGCGCCGGCGCGCGCCGGGCAGCGGCCGCATCGGCGAGGGCAGGCCGGCCTCGCGGCAGGCGCGGTCGAGGATCAGCGCGTCGGAGAAGCCGTCGCGCTCGATCACGTAGCACACCGGCACGCCGGGCTTGAGCAGGCCGGCCGGCTCGGCGGGGTCGCGGCGCAGGCGCACCCAGGGCTCGAGCAGGTGCCCGGCCAGGTTGAACCACCAGGGCGCGCGGCTGCGGGCGGAGGAGTCCGCGGTCATGTCAGGCATCGCAGGATTGTACCGGTTGGGGCGTGAGGACTGCGCTGCGCGGTCAGGCGCGCGCCGGCGCGGGGCGGCGGGATGGCGGACGCATGGGGCGGCTCTCCTCGCGGAAGGGCGGCCGGGAGCCGCCGGGCGCGCAGGGTACGGGGCGCGGCCCGCGGCCGGCAAGCGGGCCAAGAAAAAACCCCGCGGGCGGTGGCCGCGCGGGGCAATTCCGGCCGCGCCGGAAGGGAAATGGCCTTGCCTGCAAAGGATCTGGAGGTCAGCAGGGGTCGGCGGAGGGCATGTTACGCGGCCGTCAAACTTAAGGCAACACCTTATGAATTTGTGTGCAAGTCATTGAATTCAATCAATCGACGCGAAGGGCCTCGATCTTCTGGCGGCGCCGTTCGCCGCGCGGGGCGCTCCAGTCGTTGTTGAACAGCGCCGGCTCCCAGCCGCCGTAGGTCGGGTTGGGCAGCACGAACCAGCGCGTGCCGATCCAGTCGCGGTAGGGCGCCAGCGCGCGCTCGCGGCCCTCGGCGTTGTTGGCCAGCACCGTGACGAAGTCGCCGAGCTGGTCGCCGAACTGCATCAGCACGCGGTACCTGCGGCTGATCAGCTGGCGGCGGCAGCCCTTCTCGGTGCCGACCTGCTCGCAGCCCTCGACGAAAGTATCCAGGCCGAGGAAGGCGTCCGGGCCGGAGACCGGGAAGCCGGCCTTGCGCAGGTTGGCCAGGGTCGGCCCGTTCAGGTCCTTGGCGCGGTTGGAGACGTAGATCACCGCGATGCCGTGCCTGGCGGCGAACTGCGCGAACGCCACCGCGCCGGGCAGGGCGCGCGCCTTCTCCTCCTTGCACCAGGCGGCCCAGTTGGCCTCGTTGTACTCGCCGCCGCTGCGCACCAGCCGCGCCTGGTAGGGCGAGTTGTCCAGCGCGGTCTCGTCGATGTCCAGCACCACCGCGGGCTTGAGGCCCTTCGCCGGCGCCATGCGGTCGTCCTTGGCCAGCGCGTCCCAGGACGGGTCCTTCAGCGCGGCGAGCAGGCGGGCCTGGGCGTCGCGGTAGGTCTGCAGGTAGATCAGGTCGTGCTCGATCGCGGTCTGCGTCCAGGCCACGGCGTTGAGGTTGTCGTCGGCGGGCGTGTCGGCCTTCGGGGCCGGCGCGGACGCGGCGGCGGCGGGCGGCGGCGGGGCGGACGAGGGGGCGGTGGCGCAGCCGGCGAGCAGGAGCAGCGCGGCGAGCGTCGGCAGGCGGAACGTCATGGAATCGGCCTTGTGGAAAGTGAAGGGCGCAAGAGCTTGGCCGGAGTTTACGACAGCTGGATGTCCGCCCCGGCACACTGGCATTGCCCGCGGCCGGCTGCGAGACTGGCCCGCCGCATAGCCCGTTTCCGCCATGCCGACGAATCCGTCCACGTTCCGCGCGCCGACGCGCGCCACCGAGATCGCCAGCTACGCGCTGGCCGGCGCCGCGCTGGTAGCCGTGCTGTGGCTGCACCTGCTGCCGGCGCTGTTCGCCGGCCTGCTGGTGTACGAGCTGGTGCAGACGATCAGCCCGCGGCTGGGCCGCGGCATCTCCGACGACCGCGCGCGCATGCTGGTGGTGGCGCTGCTGGGCGCGGTGGTGGTGGGGCTGCTGATCCTGCTCACGCTGGGCACGATCAGCTTCGTGCGCCACGAGGTCGGCAACCCCGACGAGCTGTGGCAGAACCAGGTGATGCCGCTGGTGGACAAGGCGCGCCAGCAGCTGCCGCCGGCGCTGGTGAACTGGCTGCCCGACAGCGTGGACGAGCTGCGCCTGATGGCCGGCGAGCTGACCCGCAAGCACGCCGGCAGCCTGCAGCTGGCCGGCCGCGAGACGGCGCGGGCGCTGGTGCGCATCGTCATCGGCCTGGTGCTGGGCGCGATCGTGGCGCTGGGCCGCGCGCGCCCCGCGCACCAGGTCGGGCCGCTGGCCGCCGCGCTGGGCCGGCGCTGCCGCGGCCTGGCCGAGGCGTTCCACAACATCGTGTTCGCGCAGCTGAAGATCTCGCTGATCAACACCGCGTTCACCGCGGTGTTCCTGCTCGGCGTGCTGCCGCTGTGCGGCATCCACCTGCCGCTGGCCAAGACGCTGGTGGTGGTCACCTTCGTGGTCGGCCTGCTGCCGGTGATCGGCAACCTGATCTCCAACACCGCGGTGACCATCGCCGGCCTGTCGGTGTCGCTGTGGGTGGGCGTGGCGGCGCTGGGCTTCCTGATCCTGATCCACAAGCTGGAGTATTTCCTCAACGCGCGCATCGTCGGCACGCAGATCCGCGCGCGCGCCTGGGAACTGCTGGTGGCGATGCTGGCGATGGAGGCCGCCTTCGGCCTGGCCGGCCTGATCGCCGCGCCGATCTACTACGCCTACCTCAAGAGCGAGCTGGAGCGCGAGCGGCTGATCTAGCCCCTGCCTCCCTCTCCACTCCGGGGAGAGGGCCGGGGTGAGTGGCCGGCCTTGCGGAGGCCCCGCGCTCGAGCGGGCGAGGCGCCAGGAGCATGGCGCCTCGCAAGCGCACCCCCCACCTCGATCCCTCTCCGCCGGGGCGAGAAGGCAGAACCTCACCCCCCCGCCAGCATCGCCGCGATGCGCGCCATGTGCGACTCGGCCGTCTCGCGCACCACTTCCCTGTCCGCCTCCGGGTCGCGGCCCTGCCAGTGCAGGTCCTCCTGCGGCAGCTCGTGCAGGAAGCGGCTGGGCTGGTTGGCGAGGATCTCGCCGTACTTCTTCGCCTTGGCCGACCACGACAGCGTGAGCAGCTCCTTGGCGCGGGTGATGCCCACGTACATCAGGCGGCGCTCCTCGTCCACGCGGCCCTCGTCGATCGCGCCCTCGTGCGGCAGCGTGCCCTCCTCGCAGCCGACGATGAAGACGAAGCGGAATTCCAGGCCCTTGGCCGCGTGCAGGGTCATCATGCGCACGGCGTTGCCGGGGTCGTCGCGGTCGGCGTGGCTGAGCAGGGCGAGCTGCGCGGCGAGGTCGCCGGCGCCGCCGCTGTCGCGCTGCATCGCGCGGAACCAGTCGGCCAGTTCCCTGAGGTTGCCGAGCTTGCGGTCGCGCGTGGGCTGGTCGGGGATCGAGGCGGCCAGCTCCGCGGCGTAGCCGGTGCGCTGGAGCACGCGCTCGACCAGGTCGGCCGCGCTCTCGTGCAGCGAGGCGCTGCGCAGCTCGTCGATCAGCTCCGAGAACTTCGCCAGCGCCGCCGCCGGCCGCGGCGAGAGCTGGCGCAGCACGCCGTCGCTGCGCGTGGCTTCCAGCAGCGAGCAATGCCGCGACTGCGCGAACTGGCCGAGCTTCTCCAGCGTGGCGGCGCCGATCTCGCGCTTGGGGCAGTTGACCACGCGCAGGAAGGCCGCGTCGTCGCTGGGGTTGGTCAGCAGGCGCAGGTAGCACAAGAGGTCCTTCACCTCGGCGCGGTCGAGGAAGCTCAACGCGCCGGTGAGGTGGTAGGGGATGCGCGCCAGCCGCAGCGCCTTCTCCAGCGGCCGCGCCTGGAAGTTGCCGCGGTAGAGGATGGCGATGTCGTGCCAGCGCGCCTTGTGCTTCTCGGCCAGGGTGGCGGCGATCGCGGCGACGCGCTCGGCCTCGTGCTCGGCGTCCTTGCACTCCAGCACGCGGATCGGCGCGCCTTCCGGGTGCTCGCTCCACAGCTTCTTCTCGTGCAGGTGCGGGTTGTGCGCGATCAGCCTGTTCGCCGCGCGCAGGATGCGCTTGCCGCAGCGGTAGTTCTGCTCCAGCTTGATCACCCGGAGGTTCGGCCAGTCGCGGCCGAGCTGCTCGATGTTCTCCGGGTTGGCGCCGCGCCAGGCGTAGATCGACTGGTCGTCGTCGCCCACGCAGGTCATGCGGCCGCGCTCGCCGGCGAGCGCCCTCAGCAGCCGGTACTGCGCGTCGTTGGTGTCCTGGTACTCGTCCACCAGCAGGTAGCGCAGGCGCTCGCGCCAGGCGTCGCGGCACTCGGCGTCGGTTTCCAGGATGCGCAGCGGCAGCCGGATCAGGTCGTCGAAGTCCACCGCGTTGAAGGCGGCCAGGCGCTGCTGGTACGTCTCGTAGATGGTCGCCGCCTCCAGCTCCTTCGGGCTGCGCGCGGCGGCGAGCGCCTCCTCCGGCGAGAGGCCCGCGTTCTTGGCGCGGCTCAGGAGGTTGCGGATGCCGAACAGCACGTCGGGCTTGGCGCCCTTCGGGGCGAGCTCCTTGACGATGCCCTCGCTGTCGTCCGCGTCCAGCACCGAGAAGCCGCGGCGCAGGCCGGCGCGCGCGTGCTCGATCTGCAGGAACTTCAGGCCCAGCGCGTGGAAGGTGCACACGGTGAGCGCGGCGGCCTCCTCGCTGCTGACCAGCCGGCCCACGCGCTCGCGCATCTCGCGCGCGGCCTTGTTGGTGAAGGTGATCGCGGCGATCTTCGCGGCGGGCAGCTTCCGGCGCTGGACCAGGTGGGCGATCTTCTGCGTGATCACCGAGGTCTTGCCGGAGCCGGCGCCGGCGAGCACCAGCAGCGGGCCGTCGCAGTACTCGACGGCGGCCAGTTGTTGGGGGTTGAGCATGGAGGAGGGCGTGCGTGGGTGGAGCGATGCGGTGATGGTAGCAGGCGGGGGGTGGGGGACAGGGCGGGAACGAGCGGCTAGGGGCGGGTAGCGAGGGCGCACGATCCAGCGCTGCGCCAGACCGTGCGCCCTCGCTACCCGTCCCTCGTCCCTCGTCCCTCGCCCCTGCCCCCGCTACCATGCGCGCATGGCCAAGCTCTACTTCTACTATTCGGCGATGAACGCCGGCAAGACCACCACGCTGCTGCAGAGCGCGTACAACTACCACGAGCGCGGCATGCGCACGCTGATCCTGACGCCGGCGCTGGACGACCGCTACGGCGAGGGCGTGGTGGCCTCGCGCATCGGCCTGAAGGCCAACGCGCGCCGCTTCGCCGCCGACGCCGACCTGTATGCGCTGGTCGAGGCCGACATCGCCGCGCGCGGGCCGCTGCACTGCGTGCTGGTGGACGAGGCGCAGTTCCTCGCCAAGGCGCAGGTGTGGCAGCTCACCGACGTGGTGGACCGGCTCCACGTCCCGGTGCTGGCCTACGGCCTGCGCACCGACTTCCGCGGCGAGCTGTTCGAGGGCAGCCAGTACCTGCTGGCCTGGGCGGACAACATCGACGAGATCAAGACGATCTGCCACTCCGGCCGCAAGGCCACCATGGTGGTGCGCGTGGACGAGCAGGGCCGCGCGGTCACCGAGGGCCCGCAGGTTGAGATCGGCGGCAACGACCGCTATGTCTCGGTGAGCCGCGCCGAGTTCAAGAAGATCACCGAGGGGCGCGGCCGCATCGAGCTGCAGCAGGCCGTGCTGCCGCTCGGCGAAAACCACTGAGCGCGCCCGCGCGGCCATCCACCGAGGACTTCACCATGAGCGAACCCGCCGCCGCGCCCGAATGGCCGCGCCCCTACTGGCAGCAGCCCGGCGGGAACGCCCTGCTGCAGTTCTACGTGTTCGGCGGCTTCGCGCCGGACCTGGCGATCCCCGCCGCGCGCTACGCCAGCGCCGGGTTGCCCAGGGGCGTGGAGCTCAAGCGCTTCCAGAACGCCGTGCTGCGCGGCTGGGAGGGCTATCCGCTCGCCGGCGCGCTGGGCGAGGTGCTGCGCGAGGAGTCGCCCGAGGCCTACGAGGCCGCGCGGCGCGCGCCCGAGGCGCTGGTGATCCGCGGCGAGCTCGCCGACCAGGCCTCGCTCGACTACCTGCGCGACACCCTGGGCGTGATCGCCGGCCTGCTCGACGTGGGCGGCGGCGCGGTGCTCGATCCGCAGATCCTCTCGCTGTTCTCCGCCGCCGACTGGCGCCGGCGCTACCTCGTGCCCGGCGGCGCGCCGCCGCGCAGCCACGTGCTGATCCTGCGCCGCGAGGAGGCGCAGTCGGGCCGCTCGCGCATCAACACCCGCGGCCTGCGCAAGTTCGGCCGCCCCGACCTCGACCTGCGCAACGTGCCCGACCGCGACCTGGACCGCGCCGGCCTGCTGTGCGAGCGGCTGGTGGAGCTGCTGGCGCTCGGCGCCGACTTCGCCCAGGGCCAGGCGCTGGAGGTCGACGGCCTGCCGGTGCCGCTGGTCGCCGAGCGCGGCGGCGACGCCGGCGATCCGGAGTTCGGCAACGCGCACGTGGCGTTCCGCTGGGTCTGAAACCCTGGATCGCAGACGTTGACGTCGCCCCTGGTCAGGCGACGTGCTGGCACCAGGGTGTGATGCCATCCAGTGTCTTGGCGATGCGGTCCTTGGCCTGCGCGCGGTCGTGATCGTCCTGCAGGCCCGTCCAGAAACCTTCGCTGGTACCGAAGAACCGGGACAGGCGCAGTCCGGTGTCGGCGGTGATGGCGCGCCGGCCGGCGACGATCTCGCCCACGCGCGTGGCCGGAATGCCGATCTCCTTGGCAAGCCGGTACTGGCTGATTCCCATCGGCACGAGGAATTCCTCCAGCAGGATTTCGCCGGGATGCGGATAGGGGACGGTGCGCATGGTTTGTCTCGGTGGTGTCGCGGTTTCAGGTTCGGGACTTCAGTGGTAATCGACGATCTCCACGTCGTAGGCATCGCCTTTGTGCCAGCGGAAGCGCACGCGGAACCGGTCGTTGAGCCGGATGCTGTATTGCCCGGCCCGCTCGCCTTTCAGGGCTTCGAGCCGGTTGGCGGGCGGTATGCGCAAGTCATCCAGTCGTCCGGCGCGATGGAGCATGGCGAGCTTGCGCATGGCAACGGGTTCGATGCCGACCCAGCGGCGCGCGCGCTTGCCGTTGAAGAAGGCTTCCGTGTCGGCGCAGCGAAAGGTCTCGATCACGGCCTGGTAGTAACGTTGTGCGTTACTAACGTCAACCGTTACTAGCGATGCTTCAGCGCTGACAGCGCGGACACCAGAACGTCGAGCGCTGGCCCAGCACGACCTGGCGGATCGGCGTGCCGCAGGCCTTGCAGGGCTGGCCCGCGCGGCCGTAGGCGAAAAGCTCGCGGAAGAAGTAGCCCGGCGCGCCGTCGGGGTTGAGGAAGTCGCGCAGGGTGGTGCCACCGCGCTCGATCGCCCAGGCGAGGATGCGCTTCACCTCGGCGGCCAGCCGCGCGTAGCGCGCGCGGGAGACGCTGCCGGCGGGCCGGCGCGGGTCGATGCCGGCGGCGAACAGCGCCTCGCTGGCGTAGATGTTGCCCACGCCGACGACCACCGCGTTGTCCATCAGGAACAGCTTCACCGCCGCGCTGCGGCCGCGCGAGAGGTGCCAGAGCAGGTCGCCGTCGAAGGCGTCGGTGAGCGGCTCGGGGCCGAGCGCGGCGAGCAGCTCGTGCGTCTCGCCCGGCGGCTGCCACAGCAGGCAGCCGAAGCGGCGCGGGTCGGTGAAGCGCAGCACGCGCGGGCCGCCGGTCCGGCCCGCTTCCAGCGCGATGTCCACGTGGTCGTGCCTGCCCGGCGGCGCGTCGGGCGGCAGCACGCGCAGCATGCCGCTCATGCCCAGGTGCAGCAGCGCGCTGCCGGCGTCGGTGCGCAGCAGCAGGTATTTCGCGCGCCGCTCCACCGCCTCGATGCGCTGGCCGGGCAGGAGCTCGGCCACCTCGCGCGGGATCGGCCAGCGCAGGTCCGGCCGGCGCAGCGTCACCGCGGCGATGCGGCGGCCGACCAGGTGGGGCTCGATGCCGCGGCGGGTGGTTTCGACTTCGGGGAGTTCGGGCATGGGGGGCGTGCGCGGGGCACGTGGGGATGGTTTGTCGGCGTGGCGGGTGTTTGGTCATCGCGGCCGGCGGCCGCTCCCGCGGGAGAATGAGGCCAGCCCTGTGGGAGCGGCCGCCGGCCGCGATGGGCCTTTTCGTTCACTCCCACGCGGCATGGAAGCTGCCTGGCTTGTCGACGCGCTCGAAGGTGTGCGCGCCGAAGAAGTCGCGCTGCGCCTGGATCAGGTTGGCCGGCAGCCGCTCGCTGCGGTAGCCGTCGTAGTAGGCGATCGCCATCGAGAAGCACGGCACCGGGATGCCGCGCGCCACCGCCAGCGCCACCACCTCGCGCAGCGCGTCCTGGTAGGCCAGCGCGATGTCGCGGAACTTCGGCGCCAGCAGCAGGTTGGTCAGCCCCGGCTGCTGCGCGTAGGCGTCGGTGATGTCCTGCAGGAAGCGCGCGCGGATGATGCAGCCGCCGCGCCAGATCGAGGCGATCGCGCCGTAGTCCAGCGGCCAGCGGTATTCGTCCGCCGCCGCGCGCAGCTGGGCGAAGCCCTGCGCGTAGGACACCAGCTTGCTCAGGTACAGCGCGCGGCGCACCGCCTCGACGAAGGCGGCGCGGTCGCCGTCGAACGGCCTGGCCCGCGGGCCGCGCAGCGCCTCGCTCGCCGCCACGCGCTCGTCCTTCAGCGCGGACAGCACGCGCGCGAACACCGACTCGGTGATCAGCGACAGCGGCACGCCGAGGTCCAGCGCGCTCTGGCTGGTCCACTTGCCGGTGCCCTTCTGCGCGGCGCGGTCGAGGATCACGTCGACCAGGTCCTTGCCGGTGTCGGGGTCCTTGCGGCGGAAGATCTTGGAGGTGATCTCGATCAGGTAGCTGTCCAGCTCGCCCCGGTTCCACTCGGCGTAGGTGTCGGCCAGCTCCGCGTTGGACAGGCCGAGCACGTGCTTGAGCAGCGCGTAGCTCTCGGCGATCAGCTGCATGTCGCCGTACTCGATGCCGTTGTGCACCATCTTCACGTAGTGGCCCGCGCCGTCGGGGCCGACGTGGGTGACGCACGGCGAGCCGTCGGGGGCGCGCGCGGCGATGGCCTTGAGGATGGGCTCGACCAGCGCGTAGGCCTCGGCCGGGCCGCCGGGCATGATCGAGGGGCCGTGCAGCGCGCCTTCCTCGCCGCCGGAGACGCCGGTGCCGATGAAGCGCAGGCCCGCCTCGCGCATCATGCGCTCGCGGCGGATGGTGTCCTGGAAGAAGCTGTTGCCGCCGTCGATCACCACGTCGCCGGGCGCGAGCAGGGGCTTGAGCGCCTCCAGCATCTGGTCGACCGGGTCGCCGGCCTTGATCATCAGCAGGATGCGCCGCGGCCGCTCCAGCGCGGCGACGAAATCGGCCAGCTCGAAGCAGGGATGGAGCTGGCCCGGGTGCGCGGCGACCACCTCGTCGGTGACCGCGCGGTTGCGGTTGTAGACCGCGACCCCGAAACCGCGGCTGGCGATGTTGAGCGCGAGGTTGCGCCCCATCACCGCCATGCCGACCACGCCGATCGCCTGCTGGCCCATCGCGCTGCTCCCGTTGGACGAATGCCGCACGATATGGGGGCCGCGCGGCGCGTCGCAAGCGGGTGGCGCGCGGCGGTGGTCCGGGCGTGCCCGCCATTTCGGTGAGCGCCGGGCGAACGCGCACAGCGCGAGGAACGCCCTCGGGCGGCCCCGCAGGAGCGGACGTAGCGGGTCATCCGGCGAAATGCGCTGCGCGAAGCGCCCCGCCCGGGTCTTGTGTGCTTCGCACCCGTGCCCGGCTGGATTCCGGCCTTCGCCGGAATGACGTCGAGGGAGCCGGGCGGCTCGCTCGCAGGACGGGCGCGTGCCGTACCCGTGCCTGCGCCGGGTTTGCGTCCGGCGGTCGCGGCAGGCGCTAGTTGAGCGTGAGCCGCTTGCCGCCCGCCGCGCGCGGCGCGTAGCGCAGCGGCACCAGCGCGACGTGGGCGCCGTCCACGCGCACGTAGCGCTGCGGGCCGGTGACGGCGGTTTCGCCGAACTCCAGCACGTGGCCGTCCAGCCGCAGCACGGCCTGCGGCGGCGCGAGGCCGATCCGGGCCGGGTCGAAGTCGCCGGCCGGCCGCCAGGCCAGCACCGGCGCCTGCGCGGTGGCGGCCAGCTCGCCGAGGCGGCCCTGGTCGGCCGGCGCGGGCGTGCCGTCGGTGCGCCACCAGCGGCCGTCGCGCCTGGCGTAGTGCTCGGTGGGCGCGCCGGCCAGGCGCAGCTCGACGGTCCGCACCGCGTCCGGGTCGAGCGCGAGCAGCTGCGACGGCTGCCGCGCCTGGTCGTGCCGCCACTGCCAGAACGCCAGCGCGAGCAGCGCGGCGACGCCGCCGGCGAGCAGCAGGCGCTGGCGCGCGGCGCGCCTCACCGGCGGCGCCGGCGCCAGGCGACCAGGCCGCCGATGGCGAGCAGCAGCAGCGGCAGCGCCACCAGGAAGCCCCAGGTGAGCGCGCCCAGCGCGCCCTGCGAGAGCTCGACCACGCGGTCCGGCGCGCCGCGCGGCGGCAGGTTCACCAGCGCGTCGTCGCCGAGCAGCCAGTCGAAGATGCGCTCGCCCAGCGCGCGGTTGCCGCCGTTGCCGAGGAAGGTGTTGGAGAGGAAGTCGCCGTCGCCGATCACCACCGCGCGCTGCACGCTCTTGTCCGGGCTCGGCGACAGCCGCGACAGCGCGAAGCCGAAGTCCAGCGGCCCCTTCAGCTCGCCGGCGTCGGCGTCGTAGCGGATGGTCGAGTCGCCGTCGTTGCGGATCGGCTGGAACTCGGTCCAGCTCTGCGGGCCGGAGCGCAGGAACGGCACCGCCGCCCAGTCCTGCGCGCGGGTGCGCGCCAGCGCCGAGGCCTGCGGGAACAGCGTGGCGAGGGTGAAGCCGCGGGTGATCGGGTGGATCGGGTAGCTGCCCAGCGCGATCAGGCGCGGGTCCTTCAGGCCCAGCGCGGCGCCGCCGCCGTCCACCAGCACGCCGGGCAGCGCGCGCACGCCCAGCGCGTCGGCGAGCGGGGCGAGGCCGAGGTCGTCGTTGCCCGGCTCGGACAGCCACAGCAGGTTGCCGCCGCCCTGCACGTAGTCGACCAGCGCCCTCACCGCGCCGGCCGGCAGCGGCGTCTCCGGGCTGGCCAGCACCACCAGGTCGGTGTGCCGCGGCACCGCGGCGACCTGCGAGAAGTTCAGCGGCACCGCGCGCAGCCCGCGCGGCTCCAGCTGCGCCATGAAGGTGCCGAGATCGGCGTTGGCCCTGCCGTCGGCCTGGCGCTCGCCGTCGCCGGTGACGAAGGCGACGATGCGCTCGCCGCCGCGCGCCAGGCGTTCCAGCGCGTTGGTCAGGCTGCGCTCGGACAGCTCGTCCAGGCGCTGCTCGCGGCCCTGGTAGCGCACGACCAGCGCGCCGTCCACGGTGATGCCCAGCTCGCGCATCGCCGCCGGGTCCTGCTGCGGGTCGACGAAGGTGAGCGTGAGGTCGGGCTTGGCCCGCCGGTAGCGTTCGAGGAAGCCGGCCACGGTCTGCCGCAGGTCGCCCTGCGGGCTGGCGTAGCAGGTCACCTCCACCGGGCCGGCGAGCCGGTCCAGCACGGCGCGGCTCTCCGGCGCGAGGCTGGCGCGGCCGCCGCGGGTCCAGTCGGCCACGTGGGCGTGGCGGGCGGAGAGGTAGCCCAGCGCGCCGGCGCCGGCCAGCAGGGCCAGCGCGAACAGCCAGCCGTTCAGGCGTCCGGACGGGCGCATCAGTCGCGCTCCTTTTCGTCGGCCACGCGGCGCACGGCCAGCGCCAGCGCCAGCGCGACCAGCAGGCCGAACCACGCCAGGTCGGCGCTGGAGACCAGCCCGCGCAGCAGCGGCTGCAGGTGCGTGCTCATCGCCAGCCAGTTGATCGCGCCGCCGTCGAGGCCCGCCATCCGCGCGCCCAGGTTCACCGTCCACAGCGCCAGCGCGAGCGCCAGCGCGGCGGCGGCGGCGATCGCCGGGTGCGCGGCGAAGGCCGAGCAGGCCAGGCCCAGCGCGGCCAGTGCCGCCAGCAGCAGCGCCAGGCCCAGCGCGGCGGCGGCCAGCTTGCCCCAGTCCAGCGAGGTGGCGCGGGCCAGCGCCAGCGGCATCGCCAGCGCGAGCAGCAGCCACAGCAGCAGCCAGGCGAGCAGCGCGAGGTACTTGCCCAGCACGATGCGCGAGGGCGGCAGGCCCATCCCGGCCATCAGCGCCAGCGTGCCGGCGCGGCGCTCGCCGGCCAGCGCCGACATGGTCAGCAGCGGCACCACCAGGAAGGCGAGGAAGGCCAGCTGCGCCAGCAGCGGCACCGCCACGATGTCGGTGAAGCCGGGGCCGTCGGGCAGCGCCGCCAGCCGGATCTGCATGCCGAGGAACTGGCCCAGCAGCAGCACGAAGCGCCAGGCCAGCCAGGCCAGGGTCAGCGCGGCCAGCACCCAGGCCAGCGGCTGCACCATCAGGCGGCGCAGTTCCAGCCGCATCACCGCCAGCGTGCTCATGCGGCTTTCGCCTCGCCGCCCATGGCGATCTCGAAGAAGCGGCGCTCCAGCGCCGCGGCGTCGGTGCCGGCCAGCGGGCCCTCGTGGCGCAGCGTGCCCTCGTGCAGGATCGCCACGCGGTCGCACACCGCGGTGACCTCGGCGAGCAGGTGGGTGGACAGGATCACCGCGGCGCCGTTCGCCGCCTCCTCGCGCACCAGCGCGCGCAGCGCGGCCACCTGCACCGGGTCGAGCGCGTTGGCCGGCTCGTCCAGCACCAGCAGCGCGGGTCTGTGCAGCAGCGCGCAGGCCAGCCCCAGGCGCTGGCGCTGGCCCTGCGAGAGCACGCCGGCCAGGCGGCGCGCCAGCGGCGCCAGCTCCAGCCGCGCCAGCGCGTCCTCGCGCGCCCGGCGCAGCGCGGCGCCGGCCAGGCCGCGCAGGCGGCCGTGCGCGTCCAGGTGTTCCGCCACGGTCAGTTCCGGCCACAGCGGGGCACGTTCCGGCAGCCAGCCGAGCAGGCGGCGGGCCAGTTCCGGGTGCTCCAGGAAATCCCGCCCGTCCAGCGCGATGGCGCCGCCGTCCGGGCGCAGCGCCCCGGCGACCATCGCCAGGGTGGTGGACTTGCCGGCGCCGTTCACGCCCAGCAGGCCCAGCACCTGGCCGCGATCCAGCGTCAGGCTGAGATCCTTCACGGCGGGCCGCCCGGCGCGGCGGCGGCGGAGCTTATCCAGCCTTAACAGGGGAGATGGCATAGTCATCGCCTGATTGTCCGGGTGCCCCCATGGTGTGGCAACCGGCAAAAACGTGAGCCCTGCGGCATCGCGCGCCGCCGGCCATGCTGGTGGGTACGGAACGCCCTCGACTAGACTGCCTCCACGCTTCCCGAGTACCCCTCACGATGTCAGACGCCGTACTGAACTTCCTGGCCAACGGCCTCACCCACGCCGGCTGGCTGGCCAAGCTGGTCTACCTGCTGGTGATGACCCAGCTGACCATCTTCACGGTGACGCTGTACCTGCACCGCTGCCAGACCCACCGCGGCGTGGACCTGCACTGGTCGGTGTCGCACTTCTTCCGCTTCTGGGGCTGGCTCACCACCGGCATGGTCACCAAGGAGTGGGTGGCGGTGCACCGCAAGCACCACGCCAAGGTGGAGACCGAGGAGGACCCGCACAGCCCGCAGATCTACGGCATCAAGAAGGTGTTCTGGGACGGCGTGTCGCTGTACCGCGAGGCCGCGCTGAAGAAGGACGACCTGGAGAAGTACGGCCGCGGCACCCCGGACGACTGGATCGAGCGCAAGCTCTACGGCGGCCACCCGTACTGGGGCCCGGCGCTGATGCTGGTCATCGACGTGGCGCTGTTCGGCGTGATCGGCGCGGCGATCTGGGCGGTGCAGATGATCTGGATCCCGTTCTGGGCCGCCGGCTTCGTCAACGGCGTCGGCCACTGGTGGGGCTACCGCAACTTCGAGAGCGCCGACACCGCCACCAACCTCATCCCGTGGGGCTTCTGGATCGGCGGCGAGGAGCTGCACAACAACCACCACGCCTTCCCCAGCTCGGCCAAGTTCGCCCTGCGCAGGTGGGAGTTCGACATCGGCTGGGCGGCGATCTGCGCGCTGCGCGCGGTGGGCCTGGCCAAGGTGCTGCGCGTGGCGCCCGCGCTGGACGTGCGCCCGAACGTGCACCTGCCCGACGCCGAGACGCTGAAGGCGGTGCTCACCCACCGCTTCCAGGCGATGACCGACTACTACCGCGGCGTGATCGTGCCGACCCTGCGCGAGGAAGCCGCGCACGCGGGCGAGAGCCTTCGCTCGGTGCCGCGCCGCCTGCGCCGCGCGCTGGCCGACGGCGGCCGCTGGCTGGACAGCGAGGGCCGCGAGCGCATGCAGGCGGTGCTGGCCAAGCGCCCGACCCTGCGCACCGTGTACGAGTTCCGCAACCGCCTGGCGGCGCTGATGGAGCAGCGCGGCGCCGAGCAGGCGCTCAAGGGGCTGCAGCAGTGGATCGTCGAGGCCGAGCAGAGCGGCATCCGCGCCCTGCAGGAGTTCGCCGCGCGGCTGAAGGGCTACGCGGTGGCCGGTGCCTGAGCCGGCCCCTCCGCCGGCCGCACCGAAAAGCCCGCCGACCGGCGGGCTTTTTTTGTGCCGGCAGCGGCCGCCTTCCGGGACGCCGGCGCGGTAGGGCGGCGACGCGGGACCGGCCGGCTCATGGCCCCACCTCGAAGTCGCGGCTGGCGGCGACCCGGCCGTCGAGCAGGATCTCGACGCGGTAACGGCCGGTCGGCCAGGGCTGCGGGTTGCGCAGCTGGAAGGCGGTGACCGCCGCGCCGTCGGTGGCGATGGCCTGGTCGATCGCGCCGATGGTCTGGCCCGCGCCTTCCAGGTAGCGCCAGCGCGCGCCCAGCACCACGCCCGCGGTGCGGCCCCGCGTGGCCACGCTGGCGTAGATCGACGGCTGCGCGGGCGCGAAGCGGTCCTTCGGCCGGAGCACCGCGTGCGCGGCGTCCACGGCGTCGCCCAGCGCGACGCTGGCGATGCGGAAGCGGTCGTCCGCCGGTGCGGTGCTCGCGGCGGCCGCGGGTACCGGAGAAGTGCCCGGCGTGGCCGCGCCATGCGCCACGGCGGCAGGGGCGGCGGAATGCGCCGTGGCCGTCCGGGCGGGCGGCGCCCGCGTCTGTTCCGTCGCTGGCGGGGGCGGCGGCTCGTGCCGGCCGCAGCCGCCGGCCGCCAGCGCGCCGAGCAGCACGGCGACGCGGACGGCCGGCTGGCGCGTGTTCATCGGCCGGCCGCGCCGCGGCTCACTGCCGCGCGCCGCGCGGGTTGCCCGGCGCGGCCTGCGGGTCGGTGCTGCGGAACGGGTTGATGTCCAGCCCGCCGCGCCGCGTGTAGCGCGCGTACACGCTCAGCTCGCGCGGCGCGCAGCGCGCCATGACGTCGACGAAGATGCGCTCCACGCACTGCTCGTGGAACTCGCTGTGGGTGCGGAAGGACACCAGGTAGCGCAGCAGCCCCGCGCGGTCGATCGGCGCGCCGCGGTAGCGGATCTGCACGCTGCCCCAGTCCGGCTGGCCGGTGACCGGGCAGTTCGAGCGCAGCAGGTCCGACACCAGCGTCTCCTCCACCTCGGCGGCGGAGGCGTCGGCGCGCAGATGGCCGGCCTTGGGCGGGCCGTAGTCGTCGAGGTCCAGTTCCAGCGCGTCGATCGAGTCGCCGTCCAGGTCGGCGAACGGCAGCCCGCGCGCGCTGGGCGCATGCAGCGCCACGCCCACCGGCGCGCCGGCGGCGGCCGAGAGGTCGCGCGCGAGCGTGGCGGCGAGCGCCTCCTCGTCCGCGACGCGCTCCTGCGCGAAGCCGTTCAGGTACAGCTTGAAGGACTTGGATTCCACGATGTTCGGCGAGTCCGCCGGCACGCGGAACTCGGCCAGCGCCACGCGCGGCTTGCCGCGCGCGTCCAGCCAGGACAGCTCGTAGGCGTTCCACACGTCCACGCCGCGGAAGGGCAGCGCGCCATGCAGGCCGAGCTCGGCGCGCTTGGGCGCGCGCGGGATCGGGAACAGCAGCGCGGGATCGTAGCGGTCGGCGTAGACCGTGGCCTTGCCGAGCGGGGAGTGTTCGGGGGTGCTCATGCGGCCATTCTAGCGGAGCGGCCCCGGCGCCCCGTTTGGACGTCCGAATGCGCGGCCATCCGTGACTTGTGGCCTACCCGGCCCGCGCGGGGCGGCCATATAGTGCCGGTTCGTCCCCGGCTCCCCGAAGGAACCCGCCATGAAGAACCCGGCTACGGCCCGCTGCGCCGCGGCAGTCCTGATCGTTGCCGGCGCGCTGGCCGTGCCCGCCTTCGCCGGCGGCGCGGACGGCGGCGGCTTCGACCCGCAGGCGCTGTTCGCGCCGCTGTCGCTGCCCGACGCGCCCAATGCCTTCCGCGACGGCGCCGGCCGGCCCGGCCCGCTGTTCTGGCAGAACCGTGCCGACTACGCGATCCAGGCCACGATCGACCCGGCCACGCACACCCTGGCGGGCGACGAGACCATCACCTACACCAACCGCAGCCCCGACGCGCTGGACGTGCTGTGGCTGCAGCTGGACCAGAACATCTACCGCCGCGACGCGCGCACCGCGCTCAACGGCCGCTTCGTGCGCAAGCAGGCCACCGACGGCTACCGACTCGAAGCGGTGGAGGTGGACGGCAAGCCGGTGCGCTACCTGGTGGACGACACCCGCCTGCGCGTGGACCTGCCGCGGCCGCTGGCCGGCGGCGGCAAGTCGCTGAAGCTGCGCATCCGCTACCGCTACGCCGTGCCGGGCCCGTGGGGCGGGCGCACCGCGGTGACGCCGACCAGGAACGGCGACATCTACGAGATCGCGCAGTGGTACCCGCGCATGGCGGTGTACGACGACCTGCGCGGCTGGGACACGCTGCCCTACCTGGGCTCGGAGTTCTATCTGGAGTACGGCAGCTTCGACTACGCGGTGACCGTGCCGTGGAACTGGATCGTGGCCGGCTCCGGCGAGCTGGCGAACCCGAAGGAGGTGCTCACCGCCACCGAGCAGCAGCGCCTCGCCAGAGCCGCGCAGAGCGACGCCACGGTGTACATCCGCAAGCCGGAGGAGGTGGCCGACCCGGCCAGCCGCCCGAAGCGCGAGGGCACGCAGACCTGGCGCTTCCACATGGAGCACACCCGTGACGTGGCCTTCGCCGCCTCGCCCGCCTTCGTGTGGGACGCCGCGCGCATCGACCTGCCGGAAGGCCGGCACGCGCTGGCCATGTCGGTGTACCCGGTCGAGGGCGTGGGCAAGGACAGGTGGGACCGCTCCACCGAGTACGTGAAGGGCGCGATCGAGCACTTCTCCTCCAAGTGGTACCCCTATCCCTGGCCGGTCGCGGTGAATCTGGGCGGCCACGGCGCGGGCATGGAATACCCCGGCATCGTGTTCGACGGCTACGAGGACCACGGCTCGATGCTGTTCTGGATCACCGCGCACGAGCTCGGCCACGGCTGGTTCCCGATGATCGTGGGCTCCAACGAGCGCCGCCACGCCTTCATGGACGAGGGCTTCAACACCTTCATCGACGTCTACGCCTCCGACGCCTTCAACCACGGCGAGTACGCGCCCAAGCGCGACAGCGAGTACGCGCCCAAGGGCGGCAACCCGGTGGACGAGATCCTGCCGGTGCTGGCCGACCCCGCCGCGCCCACGCTGATGGCGCCGGCGGATTCGGTCTCGGAGAAGTACCGCCACGCGGTGAGCTACTTCAAGGGCGCGCTGGGGCTGGTGCTGCTGCGCGAGCAGATCCTCGGGCCCGAGCGCTTCGACCCGGCCTTCCGCAAGTACATCGCCACCTGGGCCTACAAGCACCCCACGCCGTCGGACTTCTTCCGCTTCATGGGCAGCGCGGCGGGCGAGGACCTCGCGTGGTGGTGGCGCGGCTGGTACCTCAACAACTGGCAGCTGGACATGGGCGTGAGCGGCGCGTCCTACGTGGACAACGACCCGGCCAAGGGCGCGGACGTGCACCTGGTCAGCCGGCAGAAACTGGTGATGCCGGCCACCCTGCGCATCGACTTCGCCGACGGCAGCACGCAGGACATCCGCGTGCCGGTGGAGGCGTGGCGGCAGAGCGCGACGCCGGAGGTGTTCCTGCCCACCGCCAAGCGCATCGCGCGGCTCACGCTGGACCCGGACCACAAGCTGCCGGATGCCGACCGCGGCAACAACGGCTACGCGATGCCCTGAGCGGCCCGCCACGGGCGCGCGGGCGGAGGCCGCGCCCACGGGCTTGCGGCAAAGCCTTGTGGGGGCGGCTTCCGGTGGGAGCGGCCTCCGGCCGCGAATCCCCGGTCCCCGCCCCGGCTGCTGACAGCACGCTGGCAGCAAGGCCTGCGCAGACGGCATCGCCGTGGTGCGCGGTGTTGGTCGCCTTGCGCAAGAATCGGAGTGATCCGTGCCGGCCATCGCCCGGATCATCGAGGGCTGGTCCGGCAAGGCCTGGGCATCCCTGTCCTTGGCGGATGGCAATCCAGACGATCGAGGGGAGATGCAGGTGCGCGCCGAAGGCTTGCCGAAGCGAATGCGGACGAAGGCGTGGCCGCTGGCCCGCCGGCTCCGCTGGCCTGCCGCGATGGCGGCCCTCTGCCTGTGCGCCGCACTGGCGCCCTCCGCGGCCCCCGCGCAGGACGCGCCCGCGCCGCGCCAGTCGCTGGACGACGCCTGGTGGACCGGCCCGATGCTGGCCAACTCGGCCGCGACCCTGCCGCAGGGCCACTTCCTGGTCGAGCCCTACCTCTACGACGTGAGCTCGCACGGCGTCGACGGCTACGGCTCGCTCACCTACATGCTCTACGGCGTCACCGACCGGCTCACCGTCGGCCTGGTGCCGGTGTTCGGCTACAACCGCGTGGACGGCGGCCCCGACAGCCGCGGCATCGGCGCCGGCGACCTCTCCGTGCAGGCGCAGTACCGCCTGCACCAGTTCCGGGAAGGCAGCTGGCTGCCCACCGTCTCGCTGCAATTGCAGGAAACCCTGCCGACCGGCAAGTACGACCGCCTGGGCCGGCGGCCCGCCGACGGCCTGGGCGGCGGCGCCCACGCCACCACGCTGCAGCTCAACACGCAGACCTACTTCTGGCTGCCCAGCGGGCGCATCCTGCGCATGCGCTTCAACGTGGCGCAGACCTGGTCGCGCCACGCGGACGTGCGCGGCGTGAGCGTGTACGGCACGCCGGAGGGCTTCCGCGGCCGCGCGCGGCCGGGCGACTCCTTCTATGCCAACGCCGCCTGGGAATACAGCCTGACCCGCCGCTGGGTGCTGGCGCTGGACCTCGCCTGGCGGCGCAACGCCAGCACCCGCGTGGACGGCGTGCTGCCGGACCCCGACGCGGCGATGCCGCCGCGCACCCTGCGCGCGCGCTCGGGCCGCAGCGACGCCTACAGCATCGCGCCGGCGGTGGAGTACAACTTCAGCGCCAACCTGGGCGTGCTGTTCGGCACCCGCGTGATCACCGGCCACCGCGCGCCGACCACGATCACGCCGGCGGTGGCGCTCAACTACGTGCACTGAGGCGGCACGCCGGCACCGTATTCGTTCCGTGTGATGCGCTGCCGCGATGGGCGCCGTCGTGCCTGCGCACGGCGGCGCCGGCAGCGATCAGCGGTCGATGGTACGCATAACCGCTTCCGGATAGCGCTGCCCCGCCGCCGCGTCGGGCGGGAACACCGCGTCGATCGCGGCCAGCTCCTCCTTCGACAGCGCCACGTCCAGCGCGCCGAGGTTCTCGTCCAGCCGCTCGCGGCGCTTGGTGCCGGGGATGGCGAACACGTCCTCGCCCTGCGCCAGCACCCAGGCCAGCGCGAGCTGGGCCGGCGTGCAGCCCTTCTGCGCGGCCAGCGCCTGCACCTTGTCCACCAGCGCCAGGTTGCGCGCGAAGTTCTCGCCCTGGAAGCGCGGGCTGTGGCGGCGGTAGTCGTCGGCGTCGAAGTCCTGCGGCGAGCGGATCGCGCCGGTGAGGAAGCCGCGGCCCAGCGGCGAGTAGGCGACGAAGGCGATGCCCAGCCGGCGGCAGGTCTCCAGCACGCCGTTGCCTTCCGGGTCGCGCGTCCACAGCGAGTACTCGCTCTGCAAGGCGGCGATGGGGTGCACCTTGGCGGCGCGCTCCAGCGTGGCCGGCGAGGCCTCGGACAGGCCCAGGTGGCGCACCTTGCCGGCCGCCACCAGCTCGGCCATCGCGCCCACGGTCTCCTCGATCGGCACCTGCGGGTCGACGCGGTGCTGGTAGTACAGGTCGATGGTCTCCACGCCCAGGCGCTCGAGGCTGCCCTCGCAGGCGGCGCGCACGTACTCCGGGCGGCCGTTGACGCCGCGCGCCTGCGGGTCGGCGGGGTCGCGCACGATGCCGAACTTGGTGGCGAGGAAGACCTGCTCGCGGCGGCCCTTGATCGCCCGGCCGACCAGCTCCTCGTTGGTGTGCGGGCCGTACATGTCGGCGGTGTCGAGCAGGGTGAGGCCGCGGTCGAGCGCGTGATGGATGGTGGCGATGGATTCGGCGTCGTCATGCCTGCCGTAGAAGTCGCTCATGCCCATGCAGCCGAGGCCGAGGGCGGAAACCTGGGGGCCGTGCTTGCCGAGCGTGCGTGTCTGCATGGTGGAGCCTCCTTGGGGGTGTGGGTGGAAGGAAAGCGGCGGGAGCGGCCTCAGGCCGCGAGGGCCCCGCCCGGGAGCCCCGGGCCGATCGCCCCGCACCGGAATGCCCGGCGATCATCCGCCCGTGCCGCTGCCCGATAAATGCTCAATAATCGCCAACACCATCCAAAGGAGCTCAACAATGGACCGCCTGCAGGCGATGCGGCTGTTCGCGCGCATCGTGGAGCTGGGCAGCTTCACCGCCGCGGCCAGCGACCTGGACCTGCCGCGCGCCACCGCCACCCACGCGATCCGCGCGCTGGAGGCGCGGCTCGGGACCCAGCTCCTGCAGCGCACCACGCGCCGCGTGCGGCCCACCCGCGACGGCGAGGCCTACTACGCGCACTGCCGGCGCCTGCTCGCCGACGTGGAGGAAATGGAGGGCAGCCTGCGCGACGCCAACCGCCACCCGCGCGGCCGCCTGCGCGTGGACCTGCCCACCGCGCTGGCGCGCGTGGTGGTGATCCCGGCGCTGCCGCGGTTCCTGGCGCGCCACCCGGAGATCGAGCTGGAGCTGAGCACCTCCGACCGCTTCGTCGACCTGGTGCGCGAGGGCGTGGACTGCGTGCTGCGCACCGGCGAGCTGCCCGACTCGGGCCTGGTCGGGCGGCGCGTGGCGCTGCTGCCGCAGGTCACCGTGGCGAGCGCCGCCTACGTGCGCCGGCACGGCCGCCCCGCGTCGCTGGCCGAGCTGGCGCGGGGCCACCTGGCGGTGAACTGGAAGTCGCCCACGCACCAGCGCTGCGAGCCGCTGGAGTTCGTGGTGGGGCGGCGCCGGCGCGAGGTGACGCTGCCGGGCCCGGTGACGGTGAGCGGCGTGGAGGCCTACTTCGCCTGCTGCGAGGCCGGCCTCGGCATCGCGCAGTTCCCGCGCTACCGCCTGGCCGGGTGCCTGGCCAAGGGGCGGCTGCTGGAACTGCTGCCGGACACGCCGCCGCCGCCGTTGCCGCTGAGCGTGCTGTATCCCGCGCAGCGCCACCTGCCGTTGCGCCTGCGCGTGTTCGTGGACTGGCTGGCGGAGTTGATGGGGCAGGTGTGAGTGGTGCTTCCATGGGGTGGGTATCGCGGCCGGAGGCCGCGATGCCTTCCCCTCCGGGCCTCAGCCGCGCGGCACCCCATGCCGTGGCCGGTCGGTCCCCAGCGTCCACTCGGTCAGCGGCGCGCCGACCGCGGCCAGCGCGGCGCGCTGCTCGGGCGGCGGGATGCGCAGCATGGCGTCCTCGTAGCGCGCCAGCTTGCGCAGCGGCTCCAGCGCCAGCACGCGCTCGACGAGGGCGGCGGTGCGCGGCCAGCGCGCCGGGTCGGGCGCGTAGCGCACGAACGCGGCGGTGCGGAAGTAGCTGGCGATGCTGACGTCGGCGACGCACGGCACGCCGAACAGGAAGCCGTCCGCCGGCAGCCGCGCCTCCAGGTAGTCCAGCGCCGGCGGGAGCTGCACCTCCAGCGCGTCCCGCACCGCCGCCTCGTCGGTGTCCTCGCCGAAGATGCGGCGGCGGATCGCGCGCTGGTAGAACACGCGCCAGATCAGCAGGTCGGCCAGCCGCGTGTCGGCGAACTCCTCCAGCCAGCGCGCCTGCGCGCGCTGCGCGACGTCGGCCGGGTAGAAGGCCGGCGCGGGATGCCTGTCCTCCAGGTACTGGCAGATCACCGAGGAGTCGTTGAGCACCAGCTCGCCGTCGATCAGCACCGGCACCCGCCGCAGCGGGCTGAGCCGGGCGAACTCGTCGTTGCCGTAGAACGGGATGATCGGGTCGATGCGGTAGTCCAGGCCCTTCAGCTCCAGGCACGCCAGCACCTTGCGCACGTAGGGCGAGATGTAGTTGCCGATGACGGTGAGCGACATGCCAGGGACTCCGCGGCTTGAGACCGCCCCGCAGACTGCGCGGCGCCGGCGGCGCCCGTCAAGCGGGCAGCGGCGGCACCGCCACGGGCGTGCCGTGCGCGTCCAGCGCGATCATCACGAAGCGGCCGGTGGTGCACACGCGGCGGTCGCCGCTGAGCGGGTCCTCCGCGGTCATCTCCACCTTCACCTGCATCGAGCTGCGGCCCACCGCGACCAGCCGCGCCACCAGCTCCACCAGCTGGCCGGCGCGCACCGGCACGCGGAAGTTCACCTCCTCCGAGCGCGCGGTGACCACGGTGCGCCGCGCGTGGCGCGAGGCCACGATGAAGGCGGCCTTGTCCATCCACGCCAGCGCCTGCCCGCCGAACAGCGTGCCGAGGTGGTTGGTGTGGTCGGGAAAGACCATTTCGAGCAGGCGGGCTTCGGGCAGGGCAGGCATGGGGGCTTTCCACCGGAGGGGGCCGCCATTCTGCCGCAGCGCCGCGGAGCCGGGACCAATGGCAGGGGTGCCATGACTACCGGCACGGTAGGATCGGCCGCTGGCCGCGCAGCGCCCTGGGCCTGCCCGGCAGGAGGTTCCTTACTTTCGGCAACTGGGGAGCACGAGATGGCTTCGAACACGGTCCGGCCGCATCTGGCCGGCATGCTGGCGCTGGCGCTGCTGGCCGGCGGCGCGCACGCGCAGGGGCGCACGCTGAGCGCGGACGACTACGCGCGCGCGGCGCGCTTCCTCGGCTTCAACGCGGCGCCGCTGGTCGACCACGCGGTGCAGGACGTGAAGTGGCTGGACGACGGCCACTTCTGGTACGTCGACCACGACGCCAGGGGCGACCGCTACCTGACGGTCGATGCCGCCACCGGCAAGGCCGCGCCGGCCTTCGACCAGGCGAAGCTCGCCGCGGCGCTGGCCAAGGCCGGCGGCAAGCCGGTGAAGGCCGAGAAGCTGGGCGTGCGCGACTTCGGCATCGCCGCCGACGGCCGCCTGGACGTGCAGCGCGGCGGCAAGCGCTACCTGTGCGACCTCAAGGCCGCCGCGCCGTCCTGCGCCGAGAAGGCCGCCAAGGGCGGCAAGGAGCCCGGGGTGCTCTCGCCGGACAAGAAGCGCGAGGCCTTCATCCGCGACTGGAACCTGTGGGTGCGCGACGTCGCCACCGGCAAGGAGACCCGGCTCACCACCGACGGCGTGGAGAACTACGGCTACGCCACCGACAACGCCGGCTGGAAGCACACCGACAACGCCATCCTGGTGTGGTCGCCGGATTCCACGAAGATCGCCACCTTCCAGCAGGACCAGCGCAAGACCGGCGACATGTACCTGGTCACCACCAACGTGGGCCATCCCAGGCTGCTGCAGTGGAAGTACCCGCTGGTGGGCGACAAGGACGTGACGATGATCGAGCGGGTGGTCATCGACGTGGCGGCGGGGAAGGTGACGCGGCTGAAGATGCCGCCGGACCAGCACCGCTCCAGCCTGTGCGACGACGTCAGCTGCGGCCGCGACGGCGGCTGGGACGACGTGAAGTGGGCGCCGGACGGCAAGACCCTGGCCTTCGTCTCCACCTCGCGCGACCACAAGCACGAGTGGTTCCGCATCGCCGACGCCGCCACCGGCGCGGTGCGCACGGTGTTCGAGGAGCAGGTGCCGACCTACTACGAGAGCGGCAACGACCAGGTCAACTGGTTCTACCTGCCCGAGAGCCACGAGGCGATCTGGTTCTCCGAGCGCAGCAACTGGGGCCAGCTCTACCTGTACGACCTCGACACCGGCAGGCTCAAGCACGCCGTCACCAGCGGCGAGGGCAACGTCACCCAGGTGCTGCGGGTGGACCCGAAGACGCGCACGGTGTGGTTCCGCGGCGTCGGCCGCACGCCGGGCGTGAACCCGTACTACCAGCAGTTCTGGAAGGTGGGCCTGGACGGCGGCCAGCCGCAGCTGCTCGCGCCGGAGGACGCCGACCACACGATCACCCTGTCGCCCGACGGCACCTACTTCGTCGACTCGTACTCGACCCCGACCACGCCGCCGGTCGCGGTGCTGCGCCGCGCCGACGACGGCGCCACGGTGGCGCCGGTCGCCAGGGCCGACGTCGGCCGCCTGCTCGCCGCCGGCTGGAAGGCGCCCGAGCCGTTCACGGTGAAGGCGCGCGACGGCAGGACCGACCTGTACGGCCTGATGTTCAAGCCGACGGACTTCGATCCCGCGAAGAAGTACCCGGTGGTCGACTACATCTACCCCGGCCCGCAGACCGGCTCGGTGGGCTCGCGCAGCTTCGCCGCCGCGCGCGGCGACCACCAGGCGCTGGCCGAGCTGGGCTTCGTGGTGGTCGCCATCGACGGCATGGGCACGCCGTGGCGCTCCAAGGCCTTCCACGACGCCTACTTCGGCAACATCGGCGACAACACGCTGCCGGACCAGGTGGCGGGCATCAAGGAGCTGGGCAAGCGCTACCCGTGGATCGACCTCGACCGCGTGGGCATCTGGGGCCACTCGGGCGGCGGCAACGCCACCGCCGGCGCGCTGTTCCGCTACCCCGACTTCTTCAAGGTCGGCTGGGCCGAGAGCGGCAACCACGACAACCGCAACTACGAGGACGACTGGGCCGAGAAGTGGCAGGGCCTGCTCGTCGCGGACAAGGACGGCAAGGGCAACTACGACGACCAGGCCAACCAGAACCACGCGGCCAACCTCAAGGGCCACCTGATGCTGGTGCACGGCACGCTGGACGACAACGTGCCGCCCTACGAGACGCTGCTGGTGGCCGAGGCGCTGATCAAGGCCAACAAGGACTTCGACATGCTGCTGATCCCGAACGTCCACCACGGCTACGGCATGCCCGCCACGCTGTACGCGATGCGCCGGCGCTGGGACTACTTCGTGCGCTACCTCGCCGGCGACACGCCGCCGAGCGGGTTCGAGATCAAGGCGCCGAAGCCGGACTGACGCCGCGCCGCGGCGTCGCAAGCACGCGGCCCGCCTCGTCCGAGGCGGGCCGTTCTGCTTCTCAGCCCGCCAGCCGGCTCTCGGCGAAGCGCATCAGCGCGTCGAAGCCGCGGTCACTGAGCAGGCGGCGCAGCAGCAGGATGGTACGCGCGCCGCCGCCGGTGGCGTAGCGGGTGCGCGGCCGCCGCGCGCGCAGGGCCCTGGCGATGGTGGCGGCGACCACCTCGGGTGGCGAGGCCAGCGCGGAGGTGTCGCCGCCGCTCAGCATGCGCGCGTGCGCCTCGGCCTGCGCCGCGTAGGCGGTGTGCCCGGAGCGCGCCAGCAGGCTGTCGCGGGCGATGCCGCTCCATTCCGTGCGGATCGCGCCGGGCTCCACCACGACCACGCGGATGCCGAACGGCGCCAGCTCCATGCGCAGGCAGTCGCTCAGGCCCTCGACGGCGAACTTGGTGGCGTGGTACCAGCTGCCCAGCGGCTCGTGCATCTTGCCGCCGATCGAGGTGACGTTGACGATCGTCCCGCCGCCCTGCGCGCGCATCGTCGGCAGCGCCAGCTGGGTCAGCCGCGCCAGGCCGAACACGTTGACCTCGAACTGCCGGCGCGCCTCCTCCAGCGGCACGTCCTCCAGCGCGCCGTAGGAGCCGTAGCCGGCGTTGTTGACCAGCGCGTCGAGGCGGCCGCATTCGCTGCGGACGGTCTCGACGGCGGCGACCATCGAGGCGTCGTCGCACAGGTCCAGCGCCAGCACGCGCGCACCCAGCGCGGCGAGCGTCTGCATGCGCTCGACGCGCCGCGCCGCCGCGTAGACCCGCCAGCCGTCGGCGGCGAGCCGGCGGACGGTGGCCTCGCCGATGCCGGACGAGGCGCCGGTGACCAGGGCGATCTTGTTCATGGGCGTGACCCGGTGGAAGGACGGCCGGCAGTCTAAACTCGGGGCCATACCCCCCGGTCAAGAGGTGTACCGTGCGCATCGCCGAATTCCGCCGCCGGACCGGCCTGACCCGCGACGCGGTGAGGCTGTACGTCGGGCTCGGGCTGCTCAGGCCGGCGCGCGACCCGGCCAACGGCTACCAGGAGTTCGCCGAGGCCGACGTCGGCCGCGTGGCGGTGATCCGCGCGGCGCAGCGGCTCGGCTTCAGCCTGAAGCAGCTGGTGCCGCTGGCGCGCGAGTACGAGGCCGGCCGCATGGACGTGCGCCGCCGCCTGGCGGTGATGCGCGAGCAGCTGGCGATGATCGGGGAACAGGCCGCCCGCCTCGACACCATGCGCGATTACGTGCGCGCCAAGATCGCCTGGCTGGAAGGCGGCGAGCGCGGCGAGCCGCCGCTGCTCGGCGAGCTGCGCCACGCCTGCGGCGATGCCGGAACGCCGGCGGAGCAGGCGCCGCGGGTCCGACGGGCCCGCGGCCGGGCCGCCGCCGCCGCGGGCCGGCGCTAGCGGTCGCCATGGACCGGCGCTCGCATCCCAGGATGCCGACCCCGCTACCATGCCTGGCCAGGCGCCCGAGGGGAGAGCGAACGATGCGGACACGCCGGACGAAAAGCCGCGGGACGTGGTTCGCATGGGCCGCGCTGCTCGCGTGCGTCCTCGCGCTGCCGGCGGCCGCGCGCGCCGCGCCGCCGCCGGTCGCCGCCGCCTTCGAGCGCTTCTGGCAGGCCGCGCAGGGGCGCGCCTTCGCGCAGCAACTGGCGCTGTGGGATGGCCTGGTCGAGGCGCCCTACGGCGACCTGTACGCCATGGTGGTGTGGGAGCGGCGCGAGCATCCCGACTGGGAGGCGCGCAAGCGGCGCCTGCTGCAGGTGCGGTTCGCGGCCTATCCGTCGATCGCGGCGCGGATCCCGGCGGCGGCGCGGACGCTGCAGGCGGTCCTCGCCGCGCAGGTGCCGCGCTTGCGCGCGCTGTTCCCCGACGCCGACCCGCAGCCGCCGGTGGAGCTCGTGCTGGCGCCCGGCTTCGACGCCAAGAGCGGCGTGCGCGCGGACGGCACGCCCGTGCTGGCCTTTGCGGTGGACTCGCTGCTGCTCGAACGCGCGCCGCTGGACATCCTGGTGCCGCACGAGCTGTTCCATCTCTACCACGCGCAGCACGCCGGCATCCGCAACGACGGCGTGATGCCCGGCGCGCGCCTGGCCCTGCCGCTGTTCGAGGAAGGCCTGGCCACCTACGTCAGCGGACAGCTGGCGCCGGGCCACGGCGACGGCGAGCTGCTGCTGCAGGACGACCTGGGCCGCCTGCCGGCCGCGCGGCTGCCCGAGGTCGCGCGGCGCTTCCTCGCCGACGCCGGCAAGCCGGCCGTCGATCCGGCCCACCCGGAGCCGTTCCGGCGCTGGTTCAACGCGGGCGCCGCGCGCTACCAGCCGGACCTGCCCAACCGCAGCGGCTACTGGCTGGGCCTGCAAGTGATCCGCGATCTGCGCCGGAGCTACTCGCTGGCGCAGATCGCGGCGTGGCCGCCGCGGCAGGCCGAGGCGCGGACGCTGGCCGTGCTGGAGCGGATGCGCCAGGCAGCGCGGGCCGCGCCCGCCGCGCGGCGAAACTACCGCGCGCCGTCGCGGATCGCCGCCACCGGCGGCACCGCCGCCGCGCGCAGCGCCGGGCCCAGCACCGCGCCCTGGCCGAGCAGCCACAGCAGCGCGGCGCCGGCCGGCAGGTACGGCGGCGGCAGCCGCGGCAGCTCGTAGTGCAGCATCAGCAGCGCGTTGAGCGCGTAGCACAGCACCGCGCCCAGCGCGATGCCGAAGCCCACGATCAGGAAATTCTCGGCCTGGAAGTAGCGCAGGATGTCGCCGCGGGTGGCGCCCAGCGCGCGGCGCACGCCGATGGTGCGCCGGCGCTGCTGCACCCAGAAGCTGGCCAGCCCGGCGATGCCCAGCGCGGTGACCAGCAGCAGCCCGCCGGCCGCGGCCAGCAGCAGGCCGATCATGGTGCGGTCGCGGCGGAAGTACGCCTCGCGCATCTGCGCGAAGGTGGTCGGCCGGCGCAGGATGCGGTCGTGGTCGAGCGCGGCCAGCACCTCCGCCGCCCTGGCCAGCACGCGCTCGCGCTGCGCCGGCGCGGTGCGCAGCACGTAGATGACCTGGGCGTCGTCCGGCAGCATCGGGAACAGCATCGCGTACTCGTTGCCGTCGCGCTCGCGCGGGCGCGGCCGCAGCAGGTGCTCCACCACGCCGACGATGCGCACCGGGCCGTCGCCGGGGTAGACGGTCCTGCCCAGCGCGCTCTGCCCGGGGAACAGCCGCGCGGCGAGCGCGCGGGTGACGATGGCGGCGGGCACGCGGTCGATCCCGCTCCAGCCGTGCGCGCTGTCCAGCGGCAGGTATTCGCCGGGCAGGAAGTCGCGCCCCTCCACCAGCTTCAGCCCCAGCGCGGCCCGCTCGCCCGGCGTGCCGTCGAAGGCGGCGGCGGTGAGCATGGCCTCGCCGCCGGGCGCGGTGGCGATGCCGTTGCCCCATTCGCCGCGGCCGAACGGCAGCGCGTCCACCGCGGCGGCGGCGCTCACCCCGGGGATCGCGCGCAGCGCGGCCAGGTCGGCCTCGTGCCGCGCCAGCGGCTGGCCGGGTTCGGCCAGGTCGATGCTCTCGATCGCCACCAGCTCGTCCTCGGCCAGCCCGCTGGGCAGGCGCATCAGCGCGGTGCGCTGCACGATCATGAAGGCGACGTTGCACACGATGGCGCAGGTGAAGGCCACTTGCAGCACCAGCAGCAGCACGGTGAGGCGGTGGCGGGTCAGGGTGGCGAGGATCGGTCGCAGCATGGGGTCCTCACGGGGTCTTCAGCTGCAAGGCGGGGGCGACGCGGCAGGCGCGCCAGGAGGGCAGCAGCCCGGCCAGCACGCTGGCGCCCACCGCCAGCGCGAAGGTGGCCAGCAGCATGGACGGGTCCATCCGCGCCAGCTGCGCGTAGCCGTCGGGGCGCTGGCGCACGCTCCACAGGCCGAGCTCGGCCAGCGCCAGCCCCAGCGCGCCGCCGGCCAGCCCCACCACCGCCGACTCGACGCCGAACTGCAGGAAGATGTCGCGCCGCCGCGCGCCCAGCGCGCGGCGCACGCTGATCTCGCCGCTGCGGCGCAGGAACTTGGCCAGCAGCAGCGCCACGATGTTGACCATGCACACGAACAGGAAGCCCAGCGCCAGCCACAGCTGCAGGCGCAGGTCGCCCGGCACGGCGCCCTGCAGGTCGAGCCAGTCCATCAGCCCGTACAGGGCGGCCGCCTGCGGCCGCGGGAAACGGCCGTGCGCCCGTTGCTCGCCCAGGTAGTCCTGCAGGAAGCGCCGGTAGGCGCCGGCCTGCGCGGGGCCGTCCAGCTGCACCCAGAACTGCAGCCAGGCGCACTGGCCGCTGCCGCGCTGGTCGCCTTCGCTGCCCCAGCAGGAGAGCCGGCCCTGGAAGTCCATCTTCAGGTCCAGCGCGGTCTGCAGCGGCAGGAAGAACTGGTCGGCGCGGCCGAACACGCTCTCGTCGACCGGCGCGTAGAACAGCGGCTGCGGGTGCCAGTCGTCGAGCACGCCCACCACGCGGAAGTCGGTGTTCTTCAGGCGCACGCTGCGCCCCAGCGCGGGCGCGTCGCCGAACAGCCGCGCCGCGAGCCCGGCGTTCAGCACCACCACGCGCGCGCGGGCGTCGTCGTCCTGCGCGCTCCAGCCGGCGCCGGCACGGAACGGCGCGCCGAACATCGGGAAGAAGTCCGCGGTGACGTAGCGGCCGCTTTCGAAGAACGGCAGCCGCGCGCCCTGCGGCGGCCGCACCGGCGCGCCGCCGCCGGCCATCGCCGCCTGGCGCGCGGCGCGGCGCGCGCGCAGCAGGGCCAGCGCGTCGGGCCAGGCGAGGTCGCCGTTGGGCGGCGCCTCCGCGTGCCGGCCGTGGCCCAGCGGGCGCGCATCCAGCAGCGGCACGTAGAGCGAGCCGCTGCGCCCGGGCAGGGGATCGCCCGACATCACGTGCAGCACGGTCAGCATGGTCATGCTGGCGCCGATGCCCAGCCCGATGGCCAGCACCATCAGCGCGGTGAGCGCGCGGCTGCGCGTCAGGCTGCGCAGGGCCAGTTCGAGGTAGTAGGCGAACACGGCGGCGTCTCCCTGCGGTCACCGGCCCACGGGCGGCGCCGGCGGCAGCGGCAGCGGCGGGACCAGCCGGCGGTAGTCGGCCGCCCCTATCCACAGCGCGAGGGGCTGGCCGGCGCGCAGCACCCGCAGCTGCACCGCCGCCGGCTGGCTGTCCCTGAGCACGGCGAGCAACTGCGCGTCGCTCGCCGGCGGCTTGCCGCCGGCGGCCAGGATCACGTCGCCGGGGACCAGGCCCGGATAGCCGCGGCTCGCCGCCTCGACCCGCAGGCCCGGCGCGGACGGCGACCGGGACGACAGCGCCAGGCGGGTGCCGCCGTCCTCGAACCGGTAGTGGTCGGCGCGGGCGGCGCCCGCCGCCAGCACGATGGCGAACAGCACCCTGGGGCTTGCGCGTCGCATGGCCTGTCTCCCGGAAAGTGGCGGCATGAGGCGGCCCGCTCCGCCGCCCGTCGGCGGCGGAAAGGTTCGACCCGGAAAGGTGCGGCGGCCGGCGGCCGCCACCGTGGCTCAGCGGCGGCTGGCGTCTTCGGCCAGGCCCTTGGCCAGCGCCTCGTCGATCAGCCGGCCCATCGCCTGCTGGGCAGCGCGGTCGGCCTGCTGCTGGCGCTGCTCCAGCGCGCGCTGCTGCTGTTCCAGCGCCTGCTGCTGGGCTTCCAGCGCCTTGCGCTGGGCGTCCAGGTCGCCATGCGAGCCGGCCTGCCGCTGCTCCAGCTGCGCCTGCTCGCGCTCCAGCGCGCGCTGCTGTGCCTCGGCGTCGCGTCGCTGCGCTTCGGCCTCGCGCTCCAGCGCGCGTTGCTGTGCCTCGGTGGCACGCTGTTGCGCTTGGGCTTCGCGCCGCAGCAGTTCCGCGCTGCGTTGCTGCGCGTTCTGCGCCTGCGCCTCCGCCTGCCGTTGCGCCAGCGCGGCCTGTTCCTGCGCCAAGGCGGCGTCGCGTGCGGCCAGGCCCGCCTGCCGGCCCGCCAGCGCGCCTTGCTGACCGGCCAGCCGGCCCTGCTCGCGCGCGAGGGCGGTCACCGGCGCGTAGATGGCCTTGGCGCGCTCCATGGTGGCCTTGTCGCGGATCACGTAGGCCTGGTCGCCGCGCCGTACCCACAGCAGCGGGCCGCCGCTGGCCCGGTGCAGGCGTTCGGCGCGGCCGAGGTCGGCCTGCGTGCCGTTGACGGTGATGGTGTCGCCGTCGTACAGGGCGAAGCCGTTGCGGGCGTTGCTGTAGGTGTCGATGTCGACATGCCTGGCCGCATAGCCTTTGGGTGGAGTCGGCGGAGGAGCCGGCGGCGCGGGCGGTGGCGGCGGCAGGGGAGCGGCCGGCGGCGGTGGCGGTGGCGGTGGCGCGGGGATTGCCGCGCCGGGGGCCGCCTGCCGGCTTCCGTTCCGGTCGACGTCGACGGCTTCTGCGGCCGCGCGCGGAGTGGCCGCCGGGCGAGCCACCGGCGTCGCCGCCGCAGCCTGCGCGACCGTGGCCGCAGGGGATGGCTGCGCCTCCTTCGCGGCGTGCGCGGTGACACGGTAGGGCAGCACGCCGGCCAGCGCGACCACGGCGACCAGCAGCCAGCCGTACAGGCGCTGGCGGGAAGGCATGTCGGTGAACTGCAGCATGGTCAGTCGCCTCTTCAGGTTGCGGAAGGTGGGGGATGCGCCGGCCAGGCCGGCGTGCAGGGGATGGGCCACGCCCAGGCGCAGCAGCAGGCGGCCGTAGTCCTGCGCCGCGCCGCCGGCGTAGCGCAGGACCTGCGCGTCGCAGGCCGCCTCGCGTTCCAGCGCGTACTCGCGCATCGCCCAGCGCAGCAGCGGGTGGAAGAACAGCAGCCATTGCGCCAGTGCGGGCAGCCAGCCCAGCCACAGGTCGCCACGGCGCAGGTGGGCCAGCTCGTGCGCCAGCGCCAGCGCGGCCTCGTCGCGGTTCAGCGCATGGCCGGCGGGCAGCAGCACCACCGGGCGGCGCAGCCCGACCACCTGCGGCGAGGCGATCGCCGCCGAGACGCGCAGCGGCGGGCAGCGGCGCAGGCCCATCGCCTGCGCCTGCCGCGCGCATAGTGCTTGCAGCGCAGGATCGTCCAGCGGCGCGGCCCCGCGCAGCAGGGCGCGCGTGCGCAGGCCCTGGCGCAGCAGCGTCGGCAGCTGCGCCAGCAGGCCGGCCAGCCACAGCGCGGCGACGACGCCTCGCCAGGATGGCGCATGGACTTGGCCCGGCATTGCGGGCGACACATCGGCAGTCCTCCGCGGTGCGAGCCGCACGGCCGGCGAGGCGTCGGGGCCCGGGGACACCGCCAGGACCGCAGCGGCCGGCGCGGCCTCCTGCGCCGCCGGCGCCACCAGCAGCGGCAGCTCGATCGGCGCGTACCAGGCCAGGCCCAGTACCGCCTGCAGCGCCACCAGCCACCACAGCACGCAGCGCGCCGCGGCCGGCAGGCGCGGCAGCGCGCGGCACAGCAGCGCGATGGCGCCGGCCAGCAGCGCCGCCTGCAGCGAGGTCCAGGCCAGCCGTTGCAGCAGCAGCGCGGCGAAGTGATCGGGCGCGGCCATGTCAGCGCTCCCGCCGGCCGGACTGCAGCTTCGCCACCAGCGCCTGCAGCTCGGCCAGCTCGGCGTCGCTGACCTGGCCGCGCTCGGCCATCCACGCCACGAACGGCGACACCGAGCCGCTCAGCGTGTTCTCGACGAACTGGCCCACCGCGCGGCGCATCGCCTCGCCGGGGCCGGTGGCGGTGCTGTAGCGGTACACGCCCTGCGCCTGCCGGCGCTTGAGGTAGCCCTTGGCGCGCAGCCGCTCCATCATGGTCAGCACGGTGGAGCGGGCCAGCCCGCGCGCCTCGCCGAAGCCGGCGGCGACCTCGCCCACCGAGACGGGCTCGTGCTCGGCGAGGTAGTGCAGCAGGGCGAGCTCCTGGTCGCCGATGGATGGCCTGGGCATGGCGCGGCACCTTCTGGTTGACTACAGGTGTCGTCAAGGTACGCCTTGACTACTCGTGTAGTCAATAGGGCGGACACGCCGGCGCATGCCGGGCCGGCATGGCCGCTCAGGGCGGCGGCACGCGCGTGGCCTCGGTGAACACCACCTGCCAGGCGCCGTCGCGCTCGCGCCAGACGTCGGCGAAGCGCAGGCGCACCTTGAACGGCCGGCCGTCGCTGGTGCCTTCCAGCGTCACCGCACCGGCCATCACCGCGCCGCCGGGCCACAGCCGGATCACCTCGTCCTCCACCGTGTACGGTTGCAGCCTGTAGCCGGGCGCGGTGTAGTCGCGGATGAAGTCGGCCTTGTCCTCGATCAGCGCGCGGCTGTTCACCAGCACGTAGTCGTCGGCCAGCAGGCGCCGCAGCGCGGCGCCGTCGCCGTGGATCTGCGCGTGGTCGAACTCGGCCACCGCGCGGCGCAGCGCGGGCGGCAGCGCGGCGTGCGGATCGCCGCCGGCGGTGCCGTCGGCGGTGGCCAGGGCCAGCGCGACGGCGAGCGGGGAGAGCAGTGCGATGCTTTTCATGGGGCGCTCCGGCGGCGTGGCGCATCGACGGCGCGGGCAGCCTCGCGCCACGCCGCGCGGCCGCGGGCGGTCGCCTGCGACGGCCCGCCGGAACGCTAGCCGCGCCGCGGCGGGAGCGCTGTCAAATTCCTGCCCGCGCGCGCCAGGCCGGCGCCGCGCAGCGCCTCGCGCGCCGCGCTCGGCGTGAGGCCGAGCTGGCGCCGGAACGCGGCGGCGAAGTGGCTGTGGTGGCTGAAGCCCAGCTCGCAGGCCAGCGCGGCCAGATCGCCGGCGCCCTGCGCCAGCCGCTCCAGGCCCAGCGCCAGCCGCAGTCGCGTGCGGTAGCCGGCCAGGCCGATGCCGTGCGTGCGGCGGAAGATGCGCGCCAGGTGGAACGGCGAGCAGCCGGCGTCGGCGGCGAGCGCCTCCAGTCCCACGTCGCCGGCCGGATCGGCGAGCAGGCGCTCTTGCGCCCGCAGCGCCAGCCGCCAGGCCGCCGGCGTCGGCGGCCGCGCGTCGCGCGGCGGCCCGCCGCGGCGCAGGATCGCCTCGCACAGCACCCGCGCTTGTTCCTCGACCGCCAGCCGGCCGGCGTCGCCGCGCCGCAGCGCGGCGAGCAGCCCCTGGTGGCGGTACTGGTCGGCGGGCGTGGCGGGCCGGCAGGCGTCGCGGCGCTCGTCCAGGCGACGGCCGAACAGTTCCTCCTCGTGCGCGGGCGCCACCTCGAAGCAGGTGCAGGCGTCGCCGCCGTCGCAGGGGTGCGAGACGCGGTAGCTGTCGCCCGCGCGGTACAGCAGCGCGGTCGCCGGCGTGCCGTGGTGGACGCGGCCGCGCAGGTGGTAGCCGAAGCCGCCGCGGCGCAGCAGCGCCAGGTGGGTGCGCTCGCCGCCGCGCTCCTCGCCGCAGCCGCCGCGCGGGTGGCGGCAGTCCACGCCGACGATCCGCAGCAGCGGGCTGTCGAAGATCACGCTGGCGCTGGACAGGCCCATGCCCGCTGCCTCGCTCGTTCGCGGCACCGGGCGCCAGCGTGTCAGAACGCCATGTCGAACGCCACCTCGCCCTGCACGCCGACCTGGTAGGCCGAGACGCGGCGCTCGAAGAAGTTGGTCACTTCCTGCACGTCCTGCAGGTCCATGAAGTCGAACGGGTTCCTCGCGCCGTACTTCCTCGGCAGGTCGAGCTGGGCCAGGCGCTGGTCGGCGCAGTATTCCAGGTACTGGCGCATGTCCTTCACCGACAGGCCGGCCACGCCGCCGGAGAGCACGTCCTCGGCGAACTGCGTCTCGCAGGCGATCGCCTCTTCCAGCATCTGCTCCACCTGCTCGCGCATGGACTCGTCGAACAGTTCCGGTTCCTCCGCGCGCACCGTGCGCACCACCGCGAAGGCGAACGCCATGTGGCAGCTCTCGTCGCGGAACACCCAGTTGGTGCCCGAGGCGAGCCCGTGCAGCAGGCCGCGCGAGCGCAGGAAGTACACGTAGGCGAACGCGGCGAAGAAGAACAGCCCCTCGATGCACGCGGCGAAGCAGATCAGGTTGAGCAGGAACTGGCGGCGCTGCTCGCGCGTCTCCAGGCGGCGCAGATCCTGGACCGAGTCGATCCACTTGAAGCAGAACGCGCCCTTCTGGCGGATCGACGGGATGTTCTCGATCGCCGCGAACGCCTTGTTGCGCTCGGCCGGATCGGGGATGTAGGTGTCCAGCAGGGTGAGGTAGAACTGCACGTGCAGCGCCTCCTCGTAGAGCTGGCGCGAGAGGTACATGCGCGCCTCCGGCGCGTTGACGTGCTGGTACAGGTTCAGCACCAGGTTGTTCGCCACGATGGTGTCGCCGGTGGCGAAGAACGCCACCAGGCGGTGGATCAGGTGGCGGTCGGCGGCGGACATCTTCGCGCGCAGGTCGGTGACGTCCAGCGAGAAGTCCACCTCGTCCACGGTCCAGGTGTTCTTGATGGCGTTCCTGTACATCTCGTAGAACTCGGGATAGCGCATCGGGCGCAGGGTGAGTTCGAAGCCGGGGTCGAGGATGTGCTGGGCGCGGTCGGGCTGGGCGGACATGGGCGGTTCCTTGAGTTTCATTCGTCATCCCAGCGCAAGCCGGGATCCGGTGGCTTTCGCCTACGGGACGATGGGGCGGGTGCCTGAGGCGCCGGATTCCAGCTTGCGCTGGAATGACGGCTCGGGTGTGTTCGGAGGAAATCGGCAATGGAGCGGCGACCTTGTGTCTACATGCTTGCGAGCAAGCGCAACGGCACGCTGTACGCAGGCGTCACCGCCAACCTTGCGGCGCGCGCCTGGCAGCATCGCCATCAGTTAGTTGAAGGCTTTACGAAGCGGTAGCACGTACACACCCTCGTCTGGTTCGAGACGCACGACACGATGGCATCGGCGATCACGCGCGAAAAGGCGATCAAGGCATGGAAGCGGGCCTGGAAGATCGAGCTCATCGAGAAATCCAATCCGTATTGGCGTGACCTGTACGCTGAGATTTGCCAGTGAGGCCGGTTGCCCCTCACCGTCATTCCAGCGCAAGCTGGAATCCAGTGCCTTTACGGGCCACATGCCAGAGCAAAGGCACTGGGTCCCAGCTTGCGCTGGGACGACGGCGGGGCGTTACTGGCAGGCCTCGCAGTACTCGGGATTCTCCAGCGAGCAGAACACCGCCGCCGTCGCCTTCTCCTGATCGTCCGCCACCGGCTCGGGCACCGCCGCCTTGGCGGCCGACACCGTGGTCTTGGCGATCTTCGTCGCCGGCCGCGAGCGCAGGTAGTACGTCGTCTTGATGCCCGCCTTCCACGCGTACATGTACATGGACGAGAGCTGCCCGATGTTCGGGTTCTCCATGAACAGGTTGAGCGACTGGCTCTGGTCGATGTACGCGCCGCGCGCGGCGGCCAGGTCGATCAGCGCCTTCTGCGGCAGCTCCCACACGGTGCGGTAGATGCGGCGCAGCGGCTCCGGGATCGCCGCGATGCCCTGGATCGAGCCCTCCGCCAGCTTGATCGCGTCGCGGATTTCCGCGGTCCACAGGCCCAGCGTCTTGAGCTCCTCCACCAGGTAGCGGTTCACCACCAGGAAGTCGCCCGACAGCGTCTCGCGCTTGAACAGGTTGCTCACCTGCGGCTCGATGCACTCGTAGCAGCCGGCGATGGAGGCGATGGTGGCGGTCGGCGCGATGGCGATCAGCAGCGAGTTGCGTAGGCCCTTGGCCTTGATCGCCTCGCGCAGCGCGTCCCAGCGCGCCTCGTCGTGCGGCTTGGCGCTGGGCCAGTAGTCGAACTGCAGCTCGCCGCCGGCGGCGCGGCTCTCGGCGAAGCCCGGGTGTGCGCCGTGCCGCGCCGCCAGCTCGTTGGACTGGCCCAGCGCGTGGAAGTAGATCTCCTCGGCGATGCGCGTGGACAGCGCCAGCGCCTCGGCCGAGTCGAACGCCAGGCGCAGCTTGAAGAACACGTCCTGCAGGCCCATCACGCCCAGGCCCACCGGGCGCCACTTCATGTTCGCCGCGCGCGCGGTGGCGATCGGGTAGAAGTTGAGGTCGATCACGCGGTCGAGCTGGCGCACCGCGGTGCGCACGGTGGCGGCCAGCTTGTCGAAGTCGAAGGCGCCGTCGACCACGTGGCGGGCGAGGTTCACCGAGCCGAGGTTGCACACCGCCGTCTCGTCCGCGCTGGTGACCTCCAGGATCTCGGTGCACAGGTTGGACAGGTGGATGACGTTCTCCGGCCTGGCCGTCTGGTTGCTGGTGGCGTTGCAGCGGTCCTTGAAGGTCATCCAGCCGTTGCCGGTCTGCGCCAGCGTGCGCAGCATGCGCGCGTACAGCTCGCGCGCCTTCACCTTCTTCACCGCCAGCCCGGCGGCCTCCGCCTCGCGGTAGGCGCGCTCGAACGCCTCGCCCCAGCGGTCCACGAAGTGCGGCACCGCCTTGGGGTCGAACAGCGACCATTCGCCGTCGCTCTCGACCCGGCGCATGAACTCGTCGGGGATCCAGTTGGCGAGGTTGAGGTTGTGCGTGCGGCGCGCCTCGTCGCCGGTGTTGTCGCGCAGCTCCAGGAACTCCTCGATGTCGGCGTGCCACGGCTCCAGGTACACGCAGGCCGCGCCCTTGCGCTTGCCGCCGTTGTGGGCCAGGCCGGCGCAGGTCATGTAGGACTCGTCGCCCTCCACCTTGAGGTCGATCACGAAGGGCACCGGCGCCATGGGCTCGATCCCGCGCACACGCGTGAAAAGGCAGTTCTGCCACTGTATCCAGTTGCGCTTGCCGAGCGGGGCGCAGCCGACGCGGGCGGCCAGTTCGGGGACGGCGGGTATGCGCAGATCGTAGCTCTTGCCGATGCCGTCAAAATGGATGCGGCTGCCATCGGCGCGTCGCGCCGCATGTTGCTGCGCCCGTTCGCGGTATTGGCCGGCGCACGGAATGCCGAGGCGCAGCAGTTGATAGCGAACGCCCTCGGCCAGCGCCGGCGAGGCGTTGGTGAAGTAGATCTCTTCGCCGCGGGAAACCCCGCCGTCGGTCTCGATCAGACCGTGCAGCAGTGCGAGCGTCTGGGGGCGCGGCAGATGGTTCAGGCGGCGGGCGATCCGCTTGTTGCCGTGCTCGTCGTACAGGTCGTCGCGGGTGATGGGCAGCGTGGCAGTGCCGGCGCCGACGATGCGGCCCGTGCTGCCGTCGCGCACGACGCCCCGGTCATGGGCCCAACGTATCTGGACGTAGCTGTCGCCGCGCGACGTTTCCCAGTATTGGATGCCGCGTGCGCTCAGATAGCGGCGCACGAAGTCCAGATGGGTATCCGTTTGCGGATGGCCGGACACGCCCCATTCCTGGCCTTGCTTGGACAGGTGTCCATCGCCGAGCAGGATGCCGTAGAGCCGCGCATCGTCTTCGTCGAAGCCGTCCACCGGGACGACCTCGACGGGAATGACCTGGGCGACGTAGTCGCCCTTGGAAAGCTCGCCGGCATCCGTCCAGGCGGCCCGTACCTTGCCCTTTCGCAGCCAGTCGAGTGTACGTTCGATGCTTTGCTCCATCGGCACGCCACGAATGGCGTAGAACGGGTGGCCGGCCGTGACGCGCATCGGCTCGATAGCGTGCTTGATGTCTAGCGCCACCATCGGGTCGCGCTGGTTGTAGACCAGCTTTTCCTCGACGCGCCGGTACTGGCCGGAAATGCCGAGCACCAGGTCGCCGGGTTCCACCTCGCGGATGGGCTTGGCGCCGTCGGCGGTGTAGACCCGCGTTTCCGGAGCGAAGCACTGGTTCACCGCGGCCACCGAGGCGTCCAGCGTCTTCAGCCACGGCACCAGGCCGTTGGAGTGGCCGTTGGTGCCCTTGATGAGCGAGCCGCGCGAGCGCACCCGCGAGTAGGCCAGGCCGATGCCGCCGGCGAACTTGCTGAGCTTGGCCACGTCCGCGTACTTGTCGTAGATCGACTCCAGCGAGTCGGCCGGCGAGTCGAGCAGGAAGCAGGAGCTCAGCTGCTCGTGCGCGGTGCCCGCGTTGAACAGCGTGGGCGAGCTGGCGATGTATTCCAGCGAGGAGAGCAGGCGGTACAGCTCCAGCGTCTCGCCGATCGCGTCGCCGCCGAGCGCGCAGGCGATGCGCATGAAGAAGTGCTGCGGCGTCTCGATCACCTTGCGGGTCTGCGGGTGGCGCAGCAGGTAGCGGTCGTACACCGTGCGCAGGCCGAAGTATTCGAAGCGGCGGGTGGCGAGCGGGTCGATCGCGTCGTTGAGCTTGCGCGCGTTGGCGGCCACGAAGTCGCGCAGGCGGTCGTTGAGGATGCCCAGCTCCGCGCCGCGCGCGATCGACTGCGAGAAGCTCTGGATCTCCTGCCCGCTCACCTCCTTGTCGATGTACGCGCCGAGCAGGCGCGCGGCGAGCAGGCCGTATTCGGGCTCCTCCGCGGTGAGCGCGGCGGCGGTGCGGATCGACAGCTCGTCCAGCTCCTGCGTGGTGGCGCCGTCGTACAGTCCGCCGATGGTCTTCAGCGCCACGCGCAGCGGGTCGACCGCGTGCAGCCCCTCGGCGTTGCGCGTCACCGCGCGCACGATCTTGTTGACGTCCACCACTTCCTGGCGGCCGTTGCGCTTGGTCACGCGCATCTGGCCGGGATTGTGCGGCGGGGTGAGCGCGAAGCCGGCGGCGTCGGGCGCCGGCCCGGCGGGCGGCGCGGACGCGGCGGCGCGTTCGCGGGAGGCGGTGTCGAACGGGTCCATGCGGAATCTCCATGGGAGGGAAGCCGCCGCGCCGACCCGGAGGGGAGGTCCAGCCGACGCGGCGCTTCCGGAAACCAAAACGCCTGCTCCCGCGCGCAGGGGCCTCGAAGGGCTCGGGCTTTCGCGGAAGGACGCCGCACCGCGGACGCACGGCGGTCCGCCTGCGACGCGCCTCCCCGCGGAAGCGGTCACCCGCGCCGGGCGGCTTGAGGGTCGGACGCGCGCGTCTCGCGGGACGCGACGCCGGCCCGGGGCCCGACGTGCCGGCAGGTCTTCGGACTCGCGGACCCGGGCCGGGAGGCCCACCTACTGGTCCCCGCTTCCCAGGCGCTGCGGCCCAGTGCATGTGGGGACGTTCGTTTCCGCTTACCGCTGCGGGGCAGTTCCGGATTCGCACCGGATTCCCTTTTAAGCCCGACCGACAGCCGCGTCTGGTCGGGCACCGACGGCCACAACATATCGGGCCGCCAGGGCTGGGTCAACCCAACAACTTGTGGATAACTGCCGGCGACGCGCGCGGTGCGCGGCGGCGGCTATGCTGGCCTCCCGCCGCGCCGGAGCCCTGCATGAGCCAGCCCACGCCGAGCTACGTCAACGGCGCCAGCCGCAAGCCCCTGCTCGGCGAGACGGTCGGCGCGCTGCTCGACCGCGTCGCCGCCGCGCACGCCGACCGGCCGGCGCTGGTGGTGCGCGCGCAGGGCGTGCGCATGGACTACCGCCGCTTCCACGCCGAGGTGGAGCGCGTGGCCGCCGGCCTGCTCGCGCTGGGGCTGGCGCCCGGCGACCGCGTCGGCATCTGGGCGCCCAACCGCGCCGAGTGGGTGCTGCTGCAGTTCGCCGCGCCGAAGGCGGGGCTGGTGCTGGTCAACATCAACCCGGCCTACCGCCTGCACGAGCTGGAGTACGCGCTGAACAAGGTCGGCTGCCGCGCGCTGGTGCTGCCGCGGCGCTTCAAGACCTCGCACTACCTGGAGCTGCTCGGCGAGCTGGCGCCGGAGCTGGCGGCCGCCGCGCCGGGCCGGCTGCGCGCGGCGCGGCTGCCGGAGCTGCGCGAGGTGATCCTGCTCGACGAGGCGGCCGCGCCGGGCACGCGCGCGTGGCGCGAGCTGGGCGCGCTGGCCGACGCGGCGGCCTACGCGAAGCTGCGCAAGGTGGAGGCGGAGCTGTCCTTCGACGACCCGGTGAACATCCAGTTCACCTCCGGCACCACCGGCGCGCCCAAGGGCGCCACGCTCACCCACCACAACATCGTCAACAACGGCTGCTTCATCGGCGAGGCGATGCGGCTCACCGAGCGGGACCGCCTGTGCATCCCGGTGCCGTTCTACCACTGCTTCGGCATGGTGCTGGGCAACCTGGCCTGCGTCACCCACGGCGCCTGCATGGTGGTCCCCGGCGAGGGCTTCGACGCGCTGTCCACGCTGGAGACGGTGCAGGAGGAGCGCTGCACCGGCCTGCACGGCGTGCCGACCATGTTCATCGCCGAGCTGGAGCACCCGCGCTTCGGCGAGTTCGACCTGTCCAGCCTGCGCACCGGCATCATGGCCGGCTCGCCGTGCCCGATCGAGGTGATGCGCCGGGTGGTGGAGGAGATGCACATGGCCGAGGTGACCATCGCCTACGGCATGACCGAGACCAGCCCGGTGAGCTTCCAGACCGTGCCCGACGACCCGCTGGAGCGGCGCGTGGACAGCGTGGGCCGCGTGCACCCGCACCTGGAGGTGAAGCTGGTGGACGAGGCCGGCCGCATCGTGCCGCGCGGCGAGCCGGGCGAGCTGTGCACGCGCGGCTACTCGGTGATGCGCGGCTACTGGGGCGACCCCGAGCGCACCCGCGAGGCCATCGACGAGGGTGGCTGGATGCACACCGGCGACCTGGCCACGCTCGACGCGGACGGCTACTGCCGCATCGTCGGCCGGCTCAAGGACATGATCATCCGCGGCGGCGAGAACGTGTACCCGCGCGAGATCGAGGAATTCCTCTACACCCATCCGAAGGTGCGCGACGTGCAGGTGTTCGGCGTGCCGGACGCGAAGTTCGGCGAGCAGGTGTGCGCGTGGGTGCGCCTGCGCGAGGGCTGCGCGGCCAGCGAGGCGGAGATCCAGGACTACTGCCGCCGTCACCTGGCCTACTTCAAGGTGCCGCACTACGTGCGCTTCGTGGAGTCGTTTCCGATGACGGTGACCGGCAAGGTGCAGAAGTACCTGATGCGCGAGGCGATGGTCGAGGAGCTGGCGGCGCGGGGCTGAGGTGGTTCGCGCTTTTCGGGTTTTCGGTGTGGCTTGGCTCGTGGGCCGTCGTTCGTCCGTTCGCCCGGAAAAGCGATGGCGTTCGGGCTTGCATGGAGCCTCCCGCGGCTGGGTCGCCTGCGGCGGGTTTCGGTCGCCTGCCGGCGACCGAGCTACTTTTCTTTGGGCCAGCAAAGCTAAGGGAACTCGCTGGCCGGCAGGCCAGCGAAACCCGCCGCAGGCGACCCAGCCGCGGCAGCCCCCGCGCGATGCCGGCTTCGAGCGAGCAGACAACACCACCGCCGCGCCCCGGCGGCGACGCTACCCCCGCCGCGTCGGCAACACCGGCCGCTCGGCCAGCCAGCGCGGCACCTCGGCCGCCGGCAGGGGGCGCGCGATGTGGAACCCCTGCGCCTCGTCGCAGGCCATCTCCAGCACGTTGCGGTAGATGTGCGCGGTCTCCACCCCCTCCACCACCACCCGGAAACCCAGGTTGTGCGCCAGCTCCGCCACCGAGCGCACGATCGCCGCGTCGTGCTCGCTGGCGCCCATGCCGCGCACGAAGGACTGGTCGATCTTCAGGCTGGTCGCCGGCATCTGGCGCAGCGCGGCCAGGTTGCTGTAGCCGGTGCCGAAGTCGTCGATGGCGATGCCGGCGCCGAGCTGGCGGATCGCCTCCAGGTGGTGGCGGGTGGTCTCGCTGTGCTCCATCAGCGTGCCCTCGGTGAACTCCAGCTCGAGCGCGTCCAGCGCGACGCCGTGGCGCTCGCCCGCGCTGCGCAGGCGGCTCACCAGGTCGGCGCCGAGGTCGGTGCTGGAGACGTTGAGCGAGAGCGCGACGTCGTGGCCGGCGCGCCGCCAGGCGGCCAGCTGCGCCAGGCCGTGGTCGAGCGCCCACTGGGTCAGCGCGCGCATCAGGCCGGCGCGCTCGGCCAGGCCGATGAAGTGGCCGGGCGAGATCAGCCCCAGCGTGGGGTGCTGCCAGCGCGCCAGCGCCTCCAGACCCGTGCAGCGGCCGTCGTCCAGGTCCACCCGCGGCTGGTAGTACAGGTCCAGCTCGGTGCGCTCGGTGAGCGCGGCGGCCAGCTCGGTGACCAGGAAGAACTCCTGGCGGTGCCGCTCGTCCTGCGCGCGGTCGTACACGGCCCAGCCGCGCACGCTCTGCTGGGCGGCGTGGGAGGCGCTCATCACCAGCCGCAGCGGATCGCCGCCGCGCAGCTCCGCGGCGGCCACCTTCAGCAGGCCGACGCCGGGCTGCAGGGTCAGCGGGATGCCCAGGCAGTCGAACGGCTGGCGCAGCTGCGCGACCAGCTCGTCCAGCCGCGCCGTGTCGATCTGCCCGTGCCGGCCCGGCAGCACCGCGGCGAAGCGCGCCGCGCCGACCTGGTACAGGTGGGCGTCGGGCGGCAGCCAGCCCTGCGTGCGGCCGGCGACCGCGCGCAGCAGCTCGTCGGAGTAGACGTGGCCCATCGCGCGCACGAAGGCGTTGAAGCGCTGCACCGGCGCCACGTCGATGGCGATCACCCACACGTCCGGCATGCCGTCCAGGTGCGCGCGCAGGTCCTCGAAGAAGGCGTTGCGGTGCGGCAGCTGGGTCACCGGGTCGGTGCGGCCCAGGTAGCCGCGCAGCACCACGCCGGCGCCGGCCAGCGCGGCGGCGTCGCGCAGGGCGGCGCGCTCGGCCTCGCGCAGCTCCTCGCGCAGCTCCTCGCGCGGGGCCGCGTCCATCACGCACAGCGCGCCGATCTGCTGGCCGGTGAGGGTGAACACCGGCTCGCTGGCGAAGAAGCGCACCGGCGCGGAGGCCGCCTCGGGGTGCAGGACCACGTCGCGGAAGCGCTCGTCGTGGCGGGTGTCCAGCACCACCTGCGCGGTGAGCCGGTGCGCCATTTCCAGGTAGAGCGGATGCAGCGGACGCGGGTCGTGCGCCGGCACGCCGCTGCCGCCGGTGAACCAGTAGGCGCTGCCGTCGTTGAGCACCAGCGACACCAGCGGCACGCCCAGCGAGCGCGCGGCCAGGCGGGCCACGGCGTCGAAGCCGGGCACGGAGAAGCCGTCCACGGCCGTCGCCCCGGCCGGGCGGGCCATGACCGGACCCGGGTCGATTCCCGTGGTCGTGCGCATTCGCATCCACCCCTGTCCCGAACGGTGCGATTCCCCTGGACGGCACGCTACCGCGACGCACGTCACGCCGCAATGCGAAAAACGGCCGGCCGGGCCGGATCTTTAGTCGGCGCGGTGGGGCAGGGCCAGGTATTCGCGGCTCTGCATCTCGATCAGGCGCGACTCGGTGCGGCCGAACTCGGCGCGCAGGCGCTCGCCGTCGTACAGCTCGGTGACCGGCGCGGCGGCCGACAGCACCAGCTTCACGCGGCGGTCGTAGAACTCGTCCACCAGCAGCACGAAGCGCCTGGCGGCGTCCTCGCTGTAGACGGTGAACTGCGGCACGTTGGAGACGATCACGGTGGGGCCGGCCTTGGCGATGGCGATGTAGTCGGCCACCGCGCGCGGGCCCTCGCACAGCGCGTCGAACTCGAACCACAGCACGCCCTCGGCGCGGCGGCGCACGGGGATCGGCCGGCCGTTGACCTCGATCGCGCCGCCGTCCTGCGCCTCGCCCTGCGCCTGCCCGGCGAAGATGCGCGCCAGCGCGCGCTCGGCCTCGGCGCCGGGCGGGGTCAGGTAGACCGGCGCCTGCGCCAGCGCGCGCAGCCGCCAGTCGCGCGGCGAGACCATTTCCACCACGTGGCAGTGCTTCCCGATCAGCGCGATGGCGGGCAGGAAGCGGGCGCGCTGCAGGCCGTCCCGGTAGAGGTTCTCCGGCGCGGTGTTGGAGGTGGTGACCAGGCTCACCCCGCGCGCGAACAGCGCCTCCAGCAGGTTGGCCAGGATCATCGCGTCGCCGATGTCGCTGACCATGAACTCGTCCAGGCACAGCACGCGGCAGCGCCGCGCGAGGTCGGCGGCCACCTCCACCAGCGGGTCCTGCCGCTCGCCCAGCGCGCGCAGCTGCGCGTGCACCTCGCCCATGAAGCGGTGGAAGTGCCGGCGCAGCGCCACCCCGCGCGGCAGGCTGGCGGCGAACAGGTCCATCAGGAAGGTCTTGCCGCGGCCCACGCTGCCCCACAGGTACAGGCCCGGCACCGCCTCGCGCTCCTCGCCGCCGAGCAGCGCGCGCAGCCGGCCGAGCAGGCCGTTGCCGTTGGACGGCGGGGCGCACAGCGCGGCGTGCAGGCGGTCGAGTTCGGGCAGCACCGCCTGCTGTGCGGGATCGGCCTCCCAGCGGTGCGCGGCGACGCCTTCCTGGTAGCGCGCGCTGGGCGCGATCGGGGCGGGTTCGGTCATCGGGAATCGCTTGCGTGGCGTGCGGCGGCTCAGCCGCGCGGCGGCGGCAGCCAGTCGTGCACGGCGTGCTTGATCGCGCCGCGCAGGTCCATCAGGCGGCGGTGGAAGAAGTGGCCGGTCTCGGGCATGCGCACCAGCTCGGGGCGGCGCTCCAGGCCGTCGATCCAGTCGAACACCGCCTGCGGCTCCACCACCTCGTCCTCCTCGCCCATCACCACCAGCCAGGGACAGGCCGGCGGCGCGATGTCCTCGAACGGCCAGCGCCCGGCCGGCGGGGCGATGCTGATCAGCGCGTCGGCCCGCAGCGCCGCCGCGTTGCGCAGGGTGACGTAGGCGCCGAAGGAGAAGCCGGCCAGCCACAGCGCGTCGCCGGGGCGCACGCGGCGCACCCAGGCGACCACCGCGGCGAGGTCGTCGCCCTCGCCGGCGCCGTGGTCGTAGCTGCCCTCGGAGGCGCCGGTGCCGCGGAAGTTGAAGCGCACGGTGTCCAGCCCCAGCTCGCGCAGGGAGCGTTCCACCATGGTCACCACCTTGTTGTGCATGGTGCCGCCCTGCGCGGGATTGGGGTGGCAGATCACCGCGGTGCCGCGGCGCGCCGCGGCGCGCTCGGCCACGTCGGCGACGGTTTCCAGCTTGCCGGCGGGGCCGCTCAGCGCGAAGCTGGCGGCCTGTTCGGGAAAGCGCGCGGGATCGGCGGGGATTTCGGCGGGAGTCATGCGCACGATGATAACCGCCGCGCCGTCGCCCCGCCCGGAAGGACGGCGGCGATGAACCACCTGGCGCACGCGCTGCTGGCCGGCGACGACGACGGCCTGCGGCTGGGCGGCCTGCTCGGCGACTTCGTGCGCGGCGCGCCCGATCCGGCGCTGCCGACGGCGGTGGCCGCCGGCATCCGCCTGCACCGCGCGATCGACGCCTACACCGACGCGCATCCCGAGGTGCTGGCGGCCAAGGCGCTGCTGCCGCCGCCGTACCGGCGCTACGCCGGCATCCTGCTCGACATGTGGTTCGACCACTGCCTGGCGCGCGACTTCGGCCGCTGGAGCGCGCGGCCGCTGGCGGACTTCGCGGCCGGCGTGCGCGCGCTGCTGCGCCGCGAGGACGCGCGGCTGCCGCCCGCCCTGCGCCGCTTCGCCGCGTACATGGAAGCGCACGACCTGCCTGCCGGCTACGCCGATCCGGCCGTGCTGGCGCGCGCGCTGGCGGGCATCGGCCGCCGGCTCAGCCGCGCCAACCCGCTGGACCGCGCGCTGCCGGTGCTGCAGGCGCTGGACGCGCCGCTGCAGGCGCGCTTCGAGGCGTTCTTTCCCGACCTGCGCGGGCACGCGGCGCGGTGGATCGAGGCATGGCAAGGCTCCCCCGCCGATGGCACGCACCACGGCCCCCTCTCCCCTGCGGGGAGAGGGTTGGGGTGAGAGGCGGCTCTTGCGAATGCGTCCGGCAGCTCGATGAAGGGCGGCGCATGGATTGAGGAGGGCCCGTCGGGCGTTGCCGCGAGCCCCGGCCCCTCATCCCGGCCTTCTCCCCGGAGGGGAGAAGGGGCAAAGCAAAAGCATCGCCCCGGCCGGCGTCTGGCGAAGTCCTTGGCTCCCTCTCCCCTGCGGGGAGAGGGTTGGGGTGAGGGGCGGCTCTTGCGAATGCGTCCGGCAGCTCGATGAAGGGCGGCGCATGGATTGAGGATCGCCCGTCGAACGCCGCCGCAAGCCCCGCCCCCTCATCCCAACCTTCTCCCCGGAGGGGAGAAGGGGCAAAGCAAAAGCATCGCCCGGGACGACGCCTGGCGGAGTCCTTGGCTCCTCTCCCGCAAGGGAGAAGGGCCGAACGAAAACGCCGCCCCGCGGGCGGCGTTTGGCGATGCTCGTCGGGCCGGAGCGAGGCCTACTTGGCCTGCCCCACGATCCACTGCACGGCGTTCTTCACCTGCTCGTCGGTCAGCGCCGGGTTGCCGCCCTTGGGCGGCATGAAGTTGCCGTCCGGGCCGTGGTAGCCCTCGACCGCGTGCTTGACCAGGGTGTCCAGGCCCTGCGCGATGCGCGGGCCCCAGGCGCCCTTGTCGCCCAGCTTGGGCGCGCCGGCCACGCCGGCGGTGTGGCAGCTGTGGCAGAGGTTGTCGTAGATGGTCTTGCCGTCGGTGCTGCCGCCGTAGGCGACCTGCGCGGCGGCGGCCTTGGCGGCGGCCTCCTGCGCGGCCTGCATGGCGGCGCGGCCGGTGTTGCCGGCGTACACCGCGCCGGCCGGTGCGATGCGCGAGGCGGTCTGCTGCGGGGCGGTGGGGTCGGTTTCCTTGGGCTCGTGGCTGTAGATGGCGTAGGCCGCGCTGATCAGCACGATGGTCAGCACGGCCAGGCCGGCAATCAGCAGCGAGAACTGACGCAGGAAACCCTGGTCGGATTTGCTCATGGAACCGCTCACGCAAATACTCCGGACATCGAATGGAAACGCTGCGCCGGCAGCCTGTGGCGGCGGCCAGGGCAAGAAGCGGGCGATTATAGACGAAAGCGGCGCGCAAGTTTCGGGGCCGGCGGCCGCGCCGGGCGCGGCGCGGGGCCGGCGGCGCGCCCCTGCCATCGGTCATGGACCCCCCCTGTCAACCGGCATTGTCCATTATCGTTCCCCTGCCCCTATCCTTCGTCCCCAACATCCAAGTCAAGTGCGCGCATCGCGCCGGGCCCGTCCGGGCCGCCGTCCACTCGGGAGTTTCTGCACATGTCGCGTTTTTGGAAGATCGCGCTGATCGTCGTCGTGGTGCTGGTCGCGCTCGCGCTCGGCTTCCGCCTGCTGCACAAGCCCGGCGGCGCCGGCATGGGCGGCCAGGGCCGGCCGGGCGCCGAGGGCGCCGACGCGGCGCCGGTGCCGGTCACGGTGGAGCCGGTGGTGCGCCAGGACGTGCCGGTGTACCTCACCGCGCTGGGCACCGTGCAGGCGCTCAACACGGTGACGGTGACCCCGCAGGTGAGCGGCCAGCTGCTCAGCCTGCACTTCACCGAGGGCCAGGAGGTGAAGAAGGGCGACCTGCTCGCGCAGATCGACCCGCGCACCTTCCAGGCCAACTACGACCAGGCGGTGGCGAACAGGAAGCGCGACCAGGCGCAGCTGGCCACCGCGCGCAGCAACTACGCGCGCAGCCAGGACCTGGCGCCGAAGGGCTACATCTCCAAGCAGGACCTGGACAACCTGCGCAACACCGTGGCCCAGCTCGAGGGCACGGTGGCCGCCGACGAGGCGGCGATCCGCGACGCGCAGGTGCAGCTGGGCTACACCAAGGTGCTCTCGCCGATCGACGGCGTGGCCGGCATCCGCGGCGTCGACCCCGGCAACCTGGTCAGCACCTCCAGCAGCATCGTCACGCTGACCCAGCTGCACCCGATCAACGTCATCTTCAACCTGCCCGAGCAGAACCTCGAGCAGGTGCGCGCGGCCTTCCAGGGCGGCGCGCCGCTGGAGGTGGCGGCGGTGGACCGCACCGACGCGCACGTGATCGCCAGCGGCGGCGTGCTCAAGGTGATCGACAACCAGATCGACACCAGCACCGGCACCTTCAAGCTGAAGTCGGAGTTCCCCAACCAGGACAACAGCCTGTGGCCGGGCCAGTTCGTCAACGTGCAGCTGAAGGTGAGCACCGTGAAGGGCGGCCTGGTGATCCCGGCGCAGGCGGTGCAGCGCGGCCCGGACGGCGACTACGTCTACCTGGTGCAGGCCGACAAGACGGTGAAGATGCAGCCGGTGACGGTGGCGCAGGAGGTCGGCGACAGCCACGTGATGGTGAGCAAGGGCCTCGGCGAGGGCGACCGCGTGGTCACCGAGGGCCAGTTCCGCCTCAAGCCGGGCAGCAAGGTCAACGCGCTCAAGCCCGGCGAGGTGCCGGCGGTGCCCACCGCGGAGGAGATGCAGAAGGCGAAGAAGAACGGCCAGCGCGGCGCGCGCCGCGGCGGTCGCGGCGGCTGATGAGCCCGCGGCCGCGCGGCCGGCGCCCGCGGGGCGCCGCGCGCGGCCGGGCCAGGCCCCTGTCCAACGCGGTCAGCCGCTGACCGCCACGATGGCTGCATAGATACCCATGGGATTCTCCACGATCTTCATCCGCCGACCGATCGCCACCTCGCTGCTGATGGTGGCGGTGCTGCTGCTCGGCGTGCTCGGCTATCGCCAGCTGCCGGTCTCGGCGCTGCCGGAGATCGATGCGCCCAGCCTGGTGGTGACCACCCAGTACCCCGGCGCCAGCGCCAGCACCATGGCGGCGCTGGTGACCACGCCGCTGGAGCGCCAGTTCGGCCAGATCTCGGGCCTGGCGATGATGAGCTCGGACTCGTCGGCCGGCCTGTCGACGATCATCCTGCAGTTCAACATGGACCGCGACATCGACATCGCCGCGCAGGACGTGCAGGCGGCGATCAAGCAGGCGCCGCTGCCCGGCAGCCTGCCGTACCCGCCGGTCTACAACCGGGTGAACCCGGCCGACGCGCCGATCCTCACCCTCAAGCTCACCTCCGACACGGTGGCGCTGCGCGACGTCAACAACCTGGCCGACTCGATCCTGGCGCAGAAGCTCTCGCAGGTGCAGGGCGTGGGCCTGGTCTCGATCGCCGGCAACGTGCGCCCGGCGGTGCGCATCCAGGTCAACCCGGCGCAGCTGTCCAACCTCGGCCTCACCCTGGAGGACGTGCGCAGCGCGCTCACCCAGGCCAACGTCAACGCGCCCAAGGGCACGCTCAACGGCACCACGCAGAGCTACTCGATCGGCACCAACGACCAGCTCGCCGACGCGGCCGAGTACAAGAACACCATCATCAGCTACAAGAACGGCGCGCCGGTGCGGCTGTCCGACGTGGCCAGCGTGGTCGACGGCGTGGAGAACGACCAGCTCGCCGCCTGGGCCAACGGCAAGCCGGCGGTGCTGCTGGACGTGCGCCGCCAGCCCGGCGCGAACATCGTGGAGACGGTGCAGCGCATCCGCGCGATCCTGCCGGAGCTGCGCAGCGTGCTGCCGGCCGACGTCAAGCTGGACGTGTTCGCCGACCGCACGGTGACCATCCGCGCCTCGGTGGAGGACGTGCAGTTCACCCTGCTGCTCACCATCGGCCTGGTGGTGGCGGTGATCTTCGTGTTCCTGCGCCGGCTGTGGGCCACGGTGATCCCCTCGGTGGCGGTGCCGCTGTCGCTGCTGGGCACCTTCGGCGTGATGGCCTTCGCCGGCATGTCGCTGGACAACCTCTCGCTGATGGCGCTGACCGTGGCCACCGGCTTCGTGGTGGACGACGCGATCGTGATGATCGAGAACATCGTGCGCTACATCGAGCAGGGCAAGGACGGCAAGGAGGCCGCCGAGATCGGCGCGAGGGAGATCGGCTTCACCGTGCTGTCGCTGACCGTGTCGCTGATCGCGGTGTTCCTGCCGCTGCTCTTGATGCCCGGCGTCACCGGCCGCCTGTTCCACGAGTTCGCCTGGGTGCTGTCGATCGCGGTGGCGATATCGATGCTGGTGTCGCTGACGCTGACGCCGATGATGTGCGCCTACCTGCTCAAGCCCGACCAGCTGCCCGAGGGCGAGGACGCGCACGAGCGCCACGCCGCGGCCGGCAAGCGCACGGTGTGGGCGCGCACGGTGGGCCTGTACGAGCGCTCGCTGGACTGGGTGCTGGGGCACCAGCGGCTGACCATGCTGGTGGCGACCATCACCATCATCGTCACCGTGCTGCTGTACATCGTGATCCCCAAGGGCCTGCTGCCCGAGCAGGACACCGGCCTGGTCACCGGCGTGGTGCAGGCCGACCAGAACGTGGCCTTCCCGCAGATGGAGCAGCGCACCCAGGCGGTGGCCGAGGCGCTGCGCAAGGACCCGGCGGTGAGCGGCGTGGCCGCCTTCATCGGCGCCGGCACCATCAACCCCACGCTCAACCAGGGCCAGCTCTCGATCGTGCTGAAGGACCGCGGCGACCGCGGCGGCCTGGACGAGGTGCTGCCGCGGCTGCAGCAGGCGGTGGCGAACATCCCCGGCGTGGCGCTGTACCTCAAGCCCGTGCAGGACGTGACGCTGGACACCCGCGTGGCCGCCACCGAGTACCAGTACGCGATGTCCGAGGTGAACTCCGCCGAGCTGGCCAAGTACGCCACCCAGATGACCCAGGCGCTGCGCCAGCGCCCGGAGCTGGCCGACGTGGACAACAACCTGGCCGACTCGGGCAACGCGCTCAAGCTCACCATCGACCGCGACAAGGCCAGCCGCCTGGGCGTGCCGGTGCAGACCATCGACGACACGCTGTACGACGCCTTCGGCCAGCGCCAGATCTCCACCATCTTCACCCAGCTCAACCAGTACCGCGTGGTGCTGGAGGTGGCGCCGGAGTTCCGCAACAGCGCGGACCTCTTGAACAAGCTCACCGTGCGCGGCAACGGCTCGGGCGCGCTCACCGGCAGCAACGCCACCAGCTTCGGCCAGCTGGTGTCGAGCAACTCGGCCACGCCCACCGGCATCGGCCAGTCCAACACCGGCCTGCAGCTGGGCGCGGGCGGCTCGATCCCGATCTCCTCGCTGGCCACCGCCACCTACACCAGCGCGCCGCTGGTGGTGAGCCACCAGAACCAGCTGCCGGCGGTGACCATCTCGTTCAACCTGGCGCCGGGCTACTCGCTGTCGCAGGCGGTCAAGGCGATCCACGAGGTGGAGCAGCAGCTGAAGTTCCCGCCGCAGGTGCGCGGCGAGTTCGTCGGCAAGGCGGCGGAGTTCTCCACCTCGCTGACCAACGAGGTGCTGCTGCTGCTCGCCTCGATCATCGTGATCTACATCGTGCTGGGCGTGCTGTACGAGAGCTACATCCACCCGCTGACGATCATCTCCACCCTGCCGCCGGCCGGCGTGGGCGCGCTGCTGGCGCTGATCCTGTGCGGCATGAGCCTGTCGGTGGACGGCATCGTGGGCATCGTGCTGCTGATCGGCATCGTCAAGAAGAACGCGATCATGATGATCGACTTCGCCATCGAGGCGAAGCGCACCGGCCTCAACGCGCACGACGCGATCCGCCGCGCCTGCCTGCTGCGCTTCCGCCCGATCATGATGACCACCGCGGCGGCCATGCTCGGCGCGCTGCCGCTGGCGCTGGGCAACGGCATCGGCGCCGAGCTGCGCCGGCCGCTGGGCGTGTCGATCGTGGGCGGCCTGCTGCTGTCGCAGCTGGTCACGCTGTACACCACCCCGGTGATCTACCTCTACATGGAGCGCTACTCCGACTGGCTGCGCGCACGCCGCGAGCGGCGCGAGCTGGCGCGCGCGCAGCAGGCGGGCGGACACGCGGCATGACGCGATGCGGCTGACATCGCGGCCCGCGCCGAGGCGCAGGCCGCAGCCGACGAGGGGCGTGGCCGCCGGCCGCGCCCCTTTCCGCGTCGTGCGCGGCCGCCGCCGTTCAACCGTTGCCGCCGTCGCGCGTTGTAGACCGATGCCGCGTATCCTGCCCGCTCCCACCCGCCCGTCCGACGCATGAACATCTCCGGCCCGTTCATCCGCCGCCCGATCGGCACCTCGCTGCTCGCCGCCGGCGTGTTCCTCGTCGGCATGATCTGCTACGGCCTGCTCGGCGTGGCGGCGCTGCCGGAGATGCAGTTCCCGGTGATCTTCGTGCAGGCCTCGCAGGCCGGCGCCGACGCCAGCACCATGGCCTCCACCGTGGCCGCGCCGCTGGAGCGCCACCTGGGCCAGGTGGCGGGCATCGACACGATGCGCTCGCGCAGCTCCGAGGGCAGCGCCTCGGTGTTCCTGCTGCTGCAGAGCGGCCGCGACGTAGACGCGGCGGCGCGCGACGTGCAGGCGGCGATCAACGCGGCGCAGCCGGACCTGCCCAGCGGCCTCAACAGCCCGCCCAGCTACCAGAAGGCCAACCCCAACGACGACCCGGTCATCGCCTTCGCGCTCACCTCCGACACGCAGGACGCGGCCACCCTCTACAACCTGGCCGACTCGCTGCTGGCGCAGCGGCTGCGCCAGCTCGACGGCGTCTCCTCGGTGGACATCGCCGGCGCCGCCACCCCGGCGATCCGCGCCGACGTGAACCTGCGCTCGCTCAACGCGATGGGCCTGTCGATGGACCAGCTGCGCAACGCGCTGACCGCCGCCAACGTCACCTCGCCGCAGGGCTTCCTCTCCGACGGCAAGACCACCATCGCGATCACCGCCAACGACCAGCTGCACACCGCCGAGGACTTCGCCTCGCTGATCATCGCCAACAAGAGCGGCACGCCGATCCGGCTGTCCGACGTGGCGCACGTGTACGCCGGCCAGCAGGACGCCTACCAGGCGGCCTGGTTCCAGCACAAGCCGGCGGTGCTGATGTACGTGTACAAGAAATCCGACGCCAACGTGATCGCCACCGTGGACGCGGTGAAGGCGCTGGTGCCGGAGCTGCGCGCCTACCTGAGCCCCGGCACCGAGCTGACCCCGTACTTCGACGGCACCCCGACCATCCGCGCCTCGCTGCACGAGGTGCAGGCCACGCTGCTGATCTCGCTGGCGATGGTGGTGCTGACCATGGCGCTGTTCCTGCGCCGGCTGGCGCCCACCCTGATCGCCGCGGTCACCGTGCCGCTGTCGCTGGCCGGCGCGTTCGGCGTGATGTACGTGCTCGGCTACACGCTCAACAACCTCACCCTGCTGGCGCTGGTGATCGCCATCGGCTTCGTGGTGGACGACGCCATCGTGGTGATCGAGAACGTGATCCGCCACATCGACGAGGGCATGCCGCGGCTGCAGGCCACGCTGACCGGCGCGCGCGAGATCGGCTTCACCATCGTCTCGATCACCGCCTCGCTGATCGCGGTGTTCATCCCGCTGCTGTTCGCGCCGGGCTTCACCGGCCTGTTCATGCACGAGTTCACCATGACGCTGGTGGCGGCGATCACGATGTCGGCGCTGGTCTCGCTGACCCTCACGCCCTCGCTGTGCGGGCGCTTCCTGAGCGGCCACCGCGAGCCGGAAAGGCCCGGCCGGCTGGGCCGCGCGCTGGACCGCTTCCACGCCGGCATGCTCGGCCTCTACACCCGCGCGCTGGACTTCTCGCTGCGCCACGCGCTGGCGCTGGCGCTCACCCCGCTGGCGCTGATCGTGGCGACGGTGTTCCTGTTCGGCATGGTGCAGAGCGGCCTGTTCCCGCCGCAGGACACCGGCCTGCTCGCCGGGCGCGCCAGCTCCAGCGCCACCGTGTCGTTCCAGGAGACCATCGCGCGCCAGCGGCGCATCACCGACATGCTGCTGGCCGACCCGGACGTGAAGGCGGTCAGCTCGCGCCTGGGCACCAGCCGGCAGGGCACCAGCGGCTCGTTCAACATCGAGCTGAGGACCCGCGCGGAAGGGCGCCGGGACGACACCTTCGCCGTGCTCGACCGGCTCAGCGCCAAGGCCGCCGAGTACCCCGACCTCAACCTGCGCCTGCGCGCGATCCAGGACCTGCCCAGCGGCGGCTTCGGCGGCGGCGGGCAGGGCGCGCAGTACCAGGTGTCGCTGCAGGGCGACGACCTGGCCGAGCTGCAGACCTGGCTGCCCAGGCTGGTCGAGCAGCTGAAGAAGAACCCCAAGCTGCTCGACGTCGGCTCCGACATCGACGAGGCCGGCCTGCGCCAGAACATCGTGGTGGACCGCGACAAGGCCGCGCGCATGGGCGTGAGCATGGGCACCATCGACGGCGCGCTGTACAACGCCTTCGGCCAGCGCCAGGTGTCCACCATCTACTCGGACATCAACCAGTACAAGGTGGTCATCACCGCGCTGCCCAACCAGACCGCCACCCCGGCCGCGCTGGACAAGATCTACGTGCGCTCCAGCGGCGGCGCGATGATCCCGATCACCGCCTTCGCCCGCCAGGAGCCGGGCCTGGCGCCCTCGCAGATCGCGCACGAGGACCAGCAGACGGTGATGGACCTGAGCTTCAACCTCGCCCCGGGCGTGAGCATGGGCGAGGCGATGGCGATCATCCAGCACACCGTCGACAACATGCGCATGCCCGGCGACATCAAGCTCAACGTGGGCGGCGACTTCCGCCGCTTCCAGCAGTCGCAGAGCGGCATGCTGTGGCTGATCCTGGCCGCCGTGCTCACCGTCTACATCGTGCTGGGCATGCTCTACGAGAGCCTGATCCACCCGGTGACCATCCTCTCCACCCTGCCGGCGGCGGGCGTGGGCGCGCTGCTGGCGCTGTGGATCACCGACACCGAGCTGTCGGTGGTGTCGCAGATCGCGCTGGTGCTGCTGATCGGCATCGTCAAGAAGAACGCGATCATGATGATCGACTTCGCCCTGGTGGCCGAGCGCGAGCACGGCAGGACGCCGCTGGAGGCGGCGCGCGAGGCGTGCATCGTGCGCTTCCGCCCGATCATGATGACCACCATGGTGGCGATCCTGGCCGCGCTGCCGATCGCCATCGGCCTGGGCGAGGGCTCCGAGCTGCGCCGGCCGCTCGGCATCGCGATGATCGGCGGCCTGCTGTTCTCGCAGAGCCTGACCCTGCTCAGCACGCCGGCGCTGTACGTGATCTTCTCCTGCCTGGCGGCGCGCTGGCACGGCTGGCGCGCCGCGCGCCGCGCGCGCCGTCCGGGCGCGCGCCGGACCCCGCGCGCGGCCTGAGCCGGCGGCGGGCGGGCCTGCGCCGGAAACGGCGGTCCAGCGCGGGCCGCGGCGGGAGGAAGGTCGCCGGGGATGCGGCCGCGCGCGCGCATTCCGCCGGTGCGGGCGGCCGCGGGCCGGACACGGCCGGGCCGGGCCGCTACAATTACGGGGTTACGCCGTGCGGGTGCAGCCAGCCCATCCAGATGCCGAACACCACCATCAGGATCAGCAGCACGGACAGCCCGATGCGACGGGTCAGCGCCCAGACCGTGCGCTTGCTGCCGTCCTTGTCGGTCATCATGAAATACAGCGCCTGGCCCAGGTTGAACAGCACGACCAGCAGCAGGATCACCAGCGCATATTTGTAGACGGTTTCCACGTGATTGGTCCGAACGACTACGACCCGGGCAGTATAGCCCCCGCCCGCGGAGCCCCCGTGTGAGCGGCTGGCGGCGTCCCGCCTGGTGGGCGGTGCTGCTGACCCTCGCCGGGGCCTTGCTGTTCCTGCGTCTGGGCGTGTGGCAGCTGCACCGCGCCGACGAGAAGGAGGCGCTGCTGCGACGGTATGCCGCAGCGCAGGCCGCGCCGCCGCAGGATTTCGCGCAGGCGCTGCGCGCGCCCGCGGCCGGCGCCTTCGCGCGCGTGCGGGTGCGCGGCCGCTACCTGGCCGACCGCGTCTACCTGCTGGACAACCCGCGCCACGACCGGCGCGGCGGCGCGGAGGTCTACGTGCCGCTGCAGCTGGCGGGCGACGAACGGCTGCTGCTGGCCGACTTGGGCTTCCTGCCCGGCGACGGCACCGACCGCGCGCCGCAGCTGCCGCCGCTGCCCGCCGGCGAGGTGGAGCTGCACGGCCTGTACCTGCCGCCGCCGGGCGCCGGCTTCGAGATGGGTGGCGACGCGCTGGCGCGGCAGTCGCGCTGGCCCAAGACCAGCATCTACCTCGACCTGGCCGAGGTCGCCCGCGACCTCGGCCGGCCGCTGTACCCGCGCGTGCTGGCCCTGGACGCCGACCCGGCCTCGATCTACGTGCGCGAGCACGCCTACGACTTCTCCGCGATGCCGCCGGCGCGGCACCGCGCCTACGCCTTCCAGTGGTTCAGCTTCGCCGTGGCGGCGGTGGCGATCCTCGTGATCCTGCACCGGCCGCGACGCACTCCCAGGATGCCCGACCGATGACCAAGCCGCTTCCCCCGCAACGCGCCAGCCGGCTCAAGCTGGTGCTGATCATGGCAGTGTTCGCCGCGCCCGTCCTCGCCGCCGCCCTGCTCACCGCGATCGGCTGGCAGCCCGGCGGCAAGGGCCATGGCCTGCCGGTCGAGCCGCAGCGCAACTTCGCCGCCGAGCAGGTGCGGGTGACGCTGGCCGACGGCTCGACCTACGCCTGGCGCGACGCGCAGCCGCGCATGACCCTGGTCGCGCTGGCGGGGCCGGACTGCGCGGCGCGCTGCCTCGACGCGCTGACCAAGATGGCCGCGGCGCGGATCACGCTCAACCAGAACGCGCCGCGCCTGCGCCTGCTCTACCTCGGCGCGCCGCCGGCGGACGCCGAGCGCAGCGGCATGACCCGCTACTGGCAGCTCGGCCGCGACGCGGACGGCCGCCTGGCCGCCTGGCGCCCCGCCGCGCCCGACAGCGTGAGCGCGCTGCTGGTGGAATCCGACGGCACCGCGCTGGCGCGGTATCCTGCCGGGTTCGATCCGACCGGCCTGCGCCAGGACCTGCAGAAAGTGATCCGCTGATGACCGCCCGTTCCGCCAAGACCCTGCGCTGGCTCGCCGCGCTCGCCGCCGTGTTCGCCTTCGGCGTGGTGATGTTCGGCGCCTTCGTGCGCCTGTCCAACGCCGGCCTGTCCTGCCCGGACTGGCCGACCTGCTACGGCCGCGTCACCTGGCCCGAGCACGCGCACGAGATCGCCCAGGCCGACGCCGCCTTCCCGGACCGTCCCTACGAGGACCACAAGGCGTGGCGCGAGCAGGTGCACCGCTTCCTCGCCGGCACGCTGGGCACGGCGGTGTTCGCGCTGGCGCTGCTCGCCGCCTGGCGCAGCCGCGCCGCGCGCGCGGCGGTGATCGCGGGCGCCGCCTGCGCGGTGGTGGGCGTGGCCCTGTACATGCGCGGCGACCGCGTGGTGTCCTCGGCGGTGTCGGCGCTGGCGATCGGCCTGCCGCTGGGCGCGGCGATCGGGCTGCGCCGGCCCGGCGCGTGGCGGATCAGCGTGCTGGCGCTGGCGGTGATCATCTTCCAGGCCATGCTCGGCATGTGGACGGTGACCCTGCTGCTCAAGCCCATCGTGGTGATGGGCCACCTGCTCGGCGGCATCACCACCTTCGCGCTGCTGGCCTGGGCCGCGCTGCGCTACGCCGGCGTCGGCGCCGACGGCGACGGCTACGCGCCGCTGCGCCGCGCGGTGGTGCTGGGCATCGCGCTGCTCGCCGTGCAGATCGCGCTGGGCGGCTGGACCTCGTCCAACTACGCGGCGCTGGCCTGCGGCACCGACTTCCCCAGGTGCCTGGGACAGTGGGCGCCGCCCACCGACTTCCGCGAGGGCTTCGTGCTGTGGCGCGGCATCGGCGTGAACTACGAGGGCGGCGTGCTCGACATGGCCGCGCGCAGCGCGATCCAGATCGCCCACCGCATCGGCGCGCTGGTGGTGTTCTGCTACCTCGCCTGGCTGGCGTACCGCGTGGCGCGGCGCGGCCTGCGCGGCCTGGGCGCCGCCATCGGCGCGGTGCTGGTGGCGCAGGTGCTGCTGGGCATCAGCAACGTGCACTTCGGCCTGCCGCTGCCGGTGGCCACCGCGCACAACGGCGTGGCCGCGCTGCTGCTGTTCACCCTGCTCGCCGCGCTGGCGCGCACGCAGCCGCTCGCGGACGACGCGCCGGAGCGCGCGCGATGATCGCCCGCGTCCGCGAGTACCTGCAGCTGACCAAGCCGCGCGTGGTGGCGCTCCTGGTGTTCTGCGCGGTGATCGGCATGTTCCTCGCGGTGCCGGGCCTGCCGCCGTGGCGCGCGCTGGTGTTCGGCACGCTGGGCATCTGGCTGGCCTCCGGCTCGGCCGCCGCGTTCAACCACCTGATCGACGAGCGCATCGACAAGCTGATGGCGCGCACCGCGCGGCGGCCGCTGGCCACCGGCGCGCTGAGCGCGCGGCAGGTGCTGCTGTTCGCGGTCGCGCTTGGCGTCGCCTCGATGCTGGTGCTGGCGCTGCTGGTCAACCCGCTCACCGCCTGGCTCACCTTCGGCGGGCTGATCGGCTACGCGCTGGTCTACACGGCCTACCTCAAGCGCGCCACGCCGCAGAACATCGTGATCGGCGGCCTGGCCGGGGCGATCCCGCCGGTGCTGGGCTGGACCGCGGTGACCGGCGAGCTGCACGCCTTCGCGCTGCAGCTGTGCCTGATCATCTTCGTGTGGACGCCGCCGCACTTCTGGGCGCTGGCGATCTTCCGCCGCGAGGACTACGCGCGCGCGCAGGTGCCGATGCTGCCGGTGACGCACGGCGTGGTCTACACCCGCTGGCACGTGCTGTTCTACACCGTGCTGCTGGTGCTGGTGACCCTGCTGCCGGCGCTCACCGGCTTCAGCGGCCTGGTCTACCTGGGCGGCGCGCTGGTGCTGGGCGGCGGCTTCCTCTGGTACGCGATCCGCCTGATGAGCCCGCCGGACGAGTTGTTCGCCATGCGCGTGTTCAAGTACTCGGTGGTCTACCTGATGGCGCTGTTCGCCTTCCTGCTGGCCGACCACTGGCTGGTGCCGCCGCTTGGAGCCGGCGGGCTCTTCCTGCGCCCTGCCTAGGGCGTGTCATCAATTGAGCAGGATGACGGCGGCAGCGCCGTAGATAGCACCGAGGAAATTACGAGCCGTTTTGTCGTATCGAGTGGCGATGGCGCGGTACTGCTTGAGCTTGGCGAAG
>Ga0182749_1000053_pt1 | contig 162607 bp, 135 predicted proteins | sample eDN3rd37CKraftMG_FD_128875 | JGI IMG/M metagenome (GOLD analysis project Ga0182749, IMG submission 128875) | Enriched Miracle-Growth compost microbial communities from Emeryville, California, USA - eDNA 3rd pass 37_C Kraft MG (version 2) (version 2) ...
CGCCGGCCTCGGCACCCGCTTCCTGCCGGCCACCAAGGTGGTGGCCAAGGAGATGCTGCCGGTGCTGGACCGCCCGCTGATCCAGTACGCGGTGGACGAGGCGGTGGACGCCGGCGCCGACACGCTGGTGTTCGTCACCAACCGCTACAAGCACGCCATCGCCGACTACTTCGACAAGGCCTACGAGCTGGAGGCGAAGCTGCAGGAGAAGGGCAAGGACGACCTGCTGGCGCTGGTGCAGGGCACGCTGCCCAGGCACGTGCGCGCGATCTTCGTGACCCAGCCCGAGGCGCTGGGCCTGGGCCACGCGGTGCTGTGCGCCAAGCCGGTGGTCGGCGACGAGCCGTTCGGCGTGATCCTGCCCGACGACCTGATCTGGAACCGGGGCAAGGGCGCGCTGCGCCAGATGGCCGAGCTGGCCGAGGCCGAGCGGGCCGGCGTGATCGCGGTGGAGGAAGTGCCGCACGACCAGACCGACAAGTACGGCATCGTCGACGCCGAGCCGGTGGACGGGCGCAGCGCGCGCATCCGCTACATGGTGGAGAAGCCCAAGCCGGCCGACGCGCCGTCCAACCTCGCCGTGGTGGGCCGCTACGTGCTGCCCGGCCGCATCTTCCAGCTGCTGGAGCAGACCACGCCCGGCGCCGGCGGCGAGATCCAGCTGACCGACGCCATCGAGGCGCTGCTGCTGGAGCAGGGCAAGGTGCTGGCCTACCGCTTCGAGGGCATCCGCTTCGACTGCGGCAACAAGGCGGGCCTGGTGCGCGCCACCATGCACATGGCCATGCAGGACCCGAAGCTGGCGCCGGTCGTGCGCGACATGGCCGGCAAGCCGTAGAAAGCCCGCGCCGTCCGCACGGCGGGCGGCAACATGCCAGAATCCGCGCCGTTCCCTGCCATCTGCGGGCGGCAGGATGAGTAGGGGAGAGCAACACCGATACGCGCCGTCCGGCCGCCGCCTGGCGGCCGGCTGCGCGCGACTGTAGCCGCCGGCCGGGCCGGCTCCATGGAACAAGCACGGGAAGGCTTTATGGATCTGCTGCGGTTTCTGCTTCTGCTGCCGGTGCGCCTGGTGCGCGGACTGCTGACCGGGATCGGCTGGCTGCTGCGCCCGCTGCTGGGCGAGCTGCATTGGTCGGCGCCGGCCTGGATGCCGGCCACGGCGGCCGCCGCGCGGCGGCGGCCCCTGCATTTCGCCGGCGGCACGGCGGCCGCCGTGCTGCTGGCCGTCGGCGGCTGGTTCGGCTGGCAGTGGTACCAGCACCGCCCGAAGCCGCCCGAGCCGGAGCGGGTGAACTTCGAGGCCAAGGCGCCGGCGATCACCGACTACACCGCGCAGACCATCAGCTTTCCTCCGCTGGACGTGCGCTTCTCGGGTTCCGCCGCGCCGCTCGCGCGGGTCGGCAAGCCGGTGCCGGAGGGCATCGTGATGCAGCCGGCGGTGAAGGGCGAATGGCGCTGGGTGGGCGACCGCCTGCTGCGCTTCCAGCCGGCCGAGGACTGGCCGGTGGGCCGGCACTTCGAGGTGCGCTTCGACGTGCCCAGGGTGTTCGCGCCGCACGTGCGGATGGCCGACGATCGCTTCGCCTTCGACACCCGGCCGTTCGAGGCCCGTCTCGGCAGCGGCGAGTTCTACCAGGACCCGCAGGATCCGGCCGCCAGGAAGACCATCGTGCAGGTCCGCTTCAACTACCCGGTGGACCCGGCGCAGTTCGAGAAGCGGGTGTCGCTGGCGCTGCTGCAGCGCGACGGCACGCGCGGGCCGGAGCTCAAGTTCAGCGTCACCTACGATCCCTACAAGCTCAACGCCTGGGTGCACTCGCAGCCGCTGGACCTGCCGCGCGACGACGGCGCGGTGCAGTTCCGGCTGGACAAGGGCGTGCGCAGCGCGCGCGGCGGCGACGGCACGGACGAGGCGATCGAGAGCCGGGTGCGCGTGCCCGGCCTTTACAGCCTGGCGCTGGACGAGATCAGCCCCACCCTGGTCGACAACGACAGGTACGAGCCGGAGCAGGTGCTGGTGCTGCATTTCAACGGCGCCGTGCGCGACGGCGACGTGGCCGGCCTGGTGCGCGCCTGGGTGCTGCCCAGACGCAAGCCCGGCGTCGCGCAGGACGAGGACGCGCCGCCCTACGCCTGGGGCGGTTCGGAGGTCGGCGAGGCGGTCCTGCGCCAGTCCACCCCGCTGGCGCTGGACGTGGTGCCCACCGAGAACGACTTCGCCGAGCTGCAGAGCTTCAAGTACCGCGCCGAGCCGGGCCAGCGGATCTACGTGCGGGTGGAGCGCGGGCTGAAGTCCTTCGGCGGCTACGTGATGGGCCGGCCGCGCGTGGAAACCTTCACCGTGCCGGACTACCCGAAGCTGCTGCGCTTCATGGCCGACGGCGCGCTGCTGCCGCTGAGCGGCGACCGGCGCGTCTCGGTGGTGGCGCGCAACCTGCCGGGCATGAGGCTCGCCATCGGCCGCGTGCTGCCCGACCAGCTGCAGCACCTGGCCAGCCTCAACCAGGGCAGCTACGCGCGTCCCTCGCTGCCGTGGAATTTCGGCGAGGACCACATCGTCGAGCGCTTCGAGCAGAAGGTCGCGTTCCCGGCCGGCGAGCCGGGCAAGGCGCACTACGAGGGCGTCGACCTCTCGCAGTACCTCAAGGACGGCAGACGCGGCGTGTTCCTGCTGCACCTGTCCGCCTACGACCCCAAGGCCGAGGCGCGCAAGGCGAAGGCCGCCGCCAAGGCGCAGGACGAGGCCGGGCAGGGCTATGCCGCGCCGCCGCCCGCCGACGAGGCCGAGCCCGGCAGCTACGACGAAGCCGCAAGCGGCGAGGGCGACGAGGCCGGCGGCGACGATGCGGGCGACGGCGGCGACGTCCCGCAGGACACCCGCCTGGTGGTGGTCACCGACCTCGGCCTGATCGTCAAGCGCGCGCTGGACGGCAGCCAGGACGTGTTCGTGCAGTCCATCCACGGCGGCCAGCCGGTGGCCGGCGCCAGCGTCGCGGTCTACGCGCTCAACGGGCAGGTCCTGTTCACCCAGTCCACCGGCGCCGACGGCGTGGTGCGTTTCCCCACCTTCAAGGGCCTGGAGCGCGACAAGAAGCCGGTGATGTACGTGGTGCAGAAGGACGGCGACCTGTCGTTCCTGCCGATCGGCGCCTACGACCGCCAGCTCGACTTCTCGCGCTTCGACATCGGCGGCGAGCGCAACGCGGTGAACCAGGGCCAGCTGTCCGGCTACCTGTTCTCCGACCGCGGCATCTACCGGCCCGGCGACACCTTCCACATCGGCCTGATCGTGCGCGCCGCGAGCTGGACGCGCAGCGTGGCCGGCATCCCGCTGCAGGCGGAGATCGTCGACCCGCGCGGCGTCACCGCCAGGCGCGTGCCGCTGAGCATGGACGAGGCCGGCTTCGGCGAGCTGGCCTACGCGCCGGCCGAGGCCGCGCCCACCGGCACCTGGACGGTGAACCTGTACATCGTCAAGGACGGCCGGCCCGGCGCGCAGATCGGCAGCACCACGGTGCAGGTGAAGGAGTTCCTGCCCGACCGCATGAAGGTCGCGGCGAAGCTCTCGCCGCAGCTGCCCGAGGGCTGGGTCAAGCCCGACCAGCTCAAGGCGCTGGTGGACGCGCAGAACCTGTTCGGCACGCCGGCCGCCGGCCGCCGCGTGGAGGGCGCGCTCACCCTGCGCCCGGCCTGGCCCGCCTTCCATAGCTGGCCCGACTACCACTTCTACGACGTGCGCCGCGCCAAGGAGGGCTACGAGGAGACGCTGGAGGATGCCAGGACCGACGACCAGGGCCACGCCGAGTTCGCGCTGGACCTGAAGAAGTACGCCGACGCCACCTACCAGCTGTACTTCCTGGCCAAGGTGCACGAGGCCGAGGGCGGCCGCAGCGTGGCGGCCGCGGCGCAGACCCTGGTGTCCGCCAACGACTGGCTGGTCGGCTACAAGGCCGCCGACGGCCTGGACTACGTGAGCCGCGGCGCGACGCGCGCGGTGCGGCTGGTGGCGGTGGACCCGCGGGCCAGGTCGATCGCGCTGGACGGCCTGCGCGCGCAGCTGGTCGAGCGGCGCTACGTCTCCGTGCTCACCAAGCAGCCCTCCGGCGTCTACAAGTACGAGTCCAGGCTCAAGGAGATCCAGGTGAGCGAGCAGCCGCTGAACATCGCGGCCGGCGGCACGGACTACCCGCTGCCCACCGACAAGCCGGGCGACTACGCGCTGGTGATCCGCCGCGCCGACCGCACCGAGGTCAACCGGGTGGACTACTCGGTGGCGGGCGCGGCCAACCTCGCGCGCTCGCTGGACCGCAACGCGGAGCTGCAGCTGCACCTGGACAAGAGCGACTACGCGCCGGGCGAGCGCATCGCCATCGACGTGCGCGCGCCCTACGCCGGCAGCGGCCTGATCACCCTGGAGCGCGACAAGGTCTACGCGCACGCCTGGTTCCACGCCGACACCACCGCCTCGGTGCAGCACATCACCGTGCCGGCGGACTTCGAGGGCAACGGCTACGTCAACGTGCAGTTCGTGCGCGACCCGTCCTCCGACGAGGTCTTCATGAGCCCGCTGAGCTACGGCGTGGTGCCGTTCTCGGTGGACCTGGACGCGCGCCGCAACGCGGTGACGGTGGATGCGCCGGCGCTGGTCAGGCCGGGCGAGACGGTCACCTTCAAACTCCGTGCCGCCAGGCCGACCCGGGCGGTGGTGTTCGCGGTGGACGAGGGCATCCTGCAGGTGGCGCGCTACAAGCTGGGCGACCCGCTGAAGTTCTTCTTCCGCAAGCGCATGCTGGAGGTCGGCACTTCGCAGATCCTCGACCTGGTGCTGCCGGACTTCGCCAAGCTGATGGCGATGGCCGCGCCGGGCGGCGACGCCGACGCGGCGATCGGCCGCCAGCTCAACCCGTTCAAGCGCAAGCGCGACAAGCCGGTGGCCTACTGGTCCGGCATCGTCGACGTGGACGGCGAGAAGGACCTCGACTACGCGGTGCCCGACTACTTCAACGGCAGGCTGCGCGTGATGGCGGTGGCGGTGTCGCCGCAGCAGGTCGGCACCTGGGAGGGCGCCACCACCGTGCGCGGCGACTTCGTGCTGTCGCCCAACGTGCCGGCCACGCTGGCGCCGGGCGACGAGGCCGAGGTCAGCGTGGGCGTGGCCAACAACCTCGCCGGGCTGGGCGGCAAGGCGGTGCCGGTGAGCGTGAAGCTGGCCACCGGCCCGCAATTGCAGGTGCTGGGCGCCGCCACGCAGACGCTCGATCTGGGCGAGATGCGCGAGGGCGTGGTGCGCTTCCGCGTCAGGGCCACCGACCAGCTCGGCTCCGGCAGCCTCAGCTTCGTCGCCGGCTACGGCGGCAAGTCGGCGCGGCAGAGCGTGGACCTGTCGGTGCGCCCGGCCTCGCCCTACCGCGCCCAGGTGGACGTGGGCCGCGTGGACGCCGGCGGCAAGGCCGACCTGCCGGGCCTGCGCAAGCTCTACGACGCCTACGCCTCGCGCGAGGCGGCGGTGTCCCCGCTGCCGGCGGTGCTGCTGCAGGGCCTGGCCAGCTACCTGGTGAACTTCCAGAACTACTGCAGCGAGCAGCTGGTGAGCATGGCGATGCCGCGGCTGGTGCTGTCGCGCTGGCCGCAGGTGCCGCTGTTCCAGCACGCGCTGCAGCCGGCCTTCGGCGACAGGAAGGTCGGCAACGCCGAGCTGCTCTCGCGCAGCCTGGACGTGCTGCGCAGCCGCCAGAACGGGCAGGGCGGCTTCGGGCTGTGGACGGCCACGCCGGACAGCGAGCCGTTCGTCTCGGCCTACGTCGTGCACTTCCTGCTGGAGGCGCGCGAGCGCGGCGTGGACGTGCCGAAGGACATGCTCGACGCCGGCGACCGCTACCTGCGCCAGCTCGCCGCCGACGGCAGCGTGGACTCGCTGCAGGGCCTGCGCGAGCGCGCCTACGCGGTGTACCTGCTGACCCGCCAGGGCAACGTCACCACCAACGACCTGGCCGCGGTGCAGAAGCGCCTGCAGGAGGCCTACCCGAAGCAGTGGCCGGACGACCTGGCCGCCGCCTGGCTGGCGGCCTCCTACCAGCTGCTCAAGCAGGACCGCGAGGCCGCGCGGCTGATCGCCGGCCCGGAGAAGCTGCTCCGGCGCAGCGCGGTGGGCGACTACGACTACGGCTACTACTACGACCCGCTGATCCGCGACGCCAGCGTGCTGTACCTGCTCGCCAGGCACTTCCCGGAGCGCGCCAAGGCGCTGCCGCCGCGGGCGCTGGAGAACATCGTCGAGCCGCTCTCGCACGGCTGGTACAACACGCTGTCCTCGGCGATGACCCTGCTGGCGCTGGACGCCTATGGCGCCGACGCGGCGCCGGGGCTGGACAAGCTCGGCATCGGCGAGGTGCACGCGGACGGCAGCGTCAGGCCGTTCGCGGCGCCGCAGGGGGGGCTGGTGCAGGCCGGCAGCTGGAGTCCCGCGGCGGCGCGGCTGCGCTTCACCAACGGCAGCGACCTGCCGGCCTGGTGGGTGGCCAGCCAGGGCGGCTACGACCGCGACGCGCCCGCCAAGGCGATCGCCGAGGGCATCGAGATCGTGCGCGAGTACACCGATACGGACGGCAAGCCGCTGGACCGGATCGCGCTGGGCGAGGAGATCGACGTGCACGTGAAGATCCGCGCCACCGGCGACCAGGGCGTCGGCAACGTGGCGATCGTGGACCTGCTGCCGGGCGGCTTCGAGCCGGTGATCGAACCGCCGCCGCCGGTGACCGACCACCAGGACGACGGCAGCGGCGACCGCGACCAGGGCGGCGACAGCGAAGTGGCCGCCTCGGCCTGGCGCTCGCCGATCGGCCTGGACAGTTCCAGCTGGCGGCCCGAGTACGCGGACATCCGCGAGGACCGCGTGGTGATCTACGGCACCGCCACCCCGGACGTGCGCGAGTTCGTCTACCGCATCAAGGCCACCAACGCGGGCCGCTACGCGGTGCCACCGGCCTACGGCGAATCGCTGTACGACCGCCGCGTGCAGGCCCGCTCCGCCGGCGGCGGCACGCTCACCGTCACCGACAAACCATGATCTCCACGCGATCACTCCCTCTCCCCGCCGGGGAGAGGGCCGGGGTGAGGGGCCGGCGCTCGCGGCAGCGTCGGATTTGCCGCCTCTGAACCTACCCGCCCGCCGTGAACCTCCAAGCCCGCCTGAAGCCGCTCGGCCACACGCTGGCCCGCTGGCTGCACCGCTGGCAGAACGGGCTGGTGGGCCTCGCCCTGCTGGCCGCCGTGCTGCTGGGCTGCCGGCTGTGGCCGCACCCGCCGCTCAAGGCATGGCTGCCGTCTTCCACCGCCGTCTACGACGACCGCGGCCGCCTGCTGCGCCTCACCCTGGCCAGCGACGGCCGCTACCGCCTGTGGGTGCCGCTCAAGGACGTCGCGCCGCCGCTGGTGGGAGGCGTGCTGCTGCACGAGGACCGCTGGTACCGCTGGCATCCCGGCGTCAATCCCTACGGCCTGCTGCGCGGCGCCTGGGTCACCTACGTGCGCCACGGCCACCCGCAGGGCGGCTCCACCGTCAGCATGCAGCTGGCGCGCCTGCTGTGGCGGCTGGACACGCGCACGCCACTGGGCAAGCTGCGCCAGATCGCGCGGGCGCTGCAGCTGGAGCTGTGCTACTCCAAGGACGCGATCCTGGAGGCCTACCTCAACGCCGCGCCCTACGGCGGCAACGTCGAGGGCGTGGCGGCGGCCAGCCTGGCCTACTTCGGCAAGCCGGCCGCGGCGCTCACCCTGCCGGAGGCGCTGACCCTGGCGGTGGTGCCGCAGGACCCCTCGCGCCGCCTGCGCGCGCCGCGGCAGGGCGTGATCAACCCGCCTTTGGCCGAGGCGCGCAACCGCCTCTACGCGCGCTGGCTGCGCCGCCATCCGCGGGACGCCGCGTGGGCGCCGCTGTTCCGCCTGCCGCTGGCGCTCAGGCCGTTGTCGCAGCTGCCGTTCGAGGCGCCGCACGCGGTGGAGCAGGTCCTCGCCGCGCGGCGGCTGGCCGGCGACGACGGCGGCGCGCGGATCGACACCACGCTGGACCTCGACCTGCAGCACAGCCTGGAGCGCCAGCTGCGCCAGTACGTGCGGCGCAACGACGCGCGCGGCATCCGCAACGCGGCGGCGCTGCTGATCGACGTGCGCGACATGGGCGTCAAGGCGCTGGTCGGCTCGGCCGACTACTTCGATGCGGAGATCCAGGGCCAGGTCAACGGCACTGCCGCCAAGCGCTCGCCGGGCTCCACCCTCAAGCCCTTCATCTACGCGCTCGGCTTCGACCAGGGCGTGCTGCACCCGCAGACCGTGCTGCGCGACGTGCCCACCGCCTTCGGCCCGTACCAGCCGGAGAACTTCGACGGGCATTTCCTGGGGCCGGTCACCGCCACCGAGGCGCTGATCCGCAGCCGCAACATCCCCGCCGTATGGGTGGCCTCGCAGCTGGCGCAGCCGAGCTTCTACCAGTTCCTGCGCGACGCCGGCGTCGGCCGCCTGGCCAGCGAGCGCCACTACGGCCTGGCCCTGGTGCTGGGCGGCGGCGAGGTGACCATGCAGGAGCTGGGCGGGCTGTACGCCATGCTCGCCAACCGCGGCGCGCTGAAGCCGCTGCGCTTGCTCGCCGCCGATCCGCAGCCGCCGGGCACGCGCCTGTTGAGCGAGGAGGCGAGCTTCATGGTGATGGACATGCTGCGGCAGAACCCGCGCCCCGACGCGCCGGTGCTGGGGCAGCCCGCGCGCCTGCCGGTGTACTGGAAGACCGGCACCTCGTGGGGCTTCCGCGACGCCTGGACCGCCGGCGCGTTCGGCCCCTACGTGCTGGTGGTGTGGGTGGGCAACTTCGACGGCAGCGGCAATCCCGCCTTCGTCGGCGTGGACGCGGCCGCGCCGCTGTTCTTCGCCATCGTCGACGCGCTGCGCGCCGAGCACGCCGACCTCGCCGAGCCGGTGCGGCGCATGCCGCCGAACCTGAAGCGCGTGCAGGTCTGCCTGGCCAGCGGCGAGCTGCCCGACCAGTGGTGCCCGCAGAAGGGCTGGACCTGGTTCATCCCCGGCAAGTCGCCGATCCGGGTGAGCAACGTGCACCGCCCGGTGGTGATCGACGACGCCACCGGGTTGCCGGCCTGCCCGCCCTACGAGGGCAGGCGCACGCACGTGGAGGTGTACGAGTTCTGGTCCTCGGACCTGCAGCGCGTGTTCGCCCAGGCCGGCATCCCGCGCCGGCAGCCGCCGTCCAACCCGGCCTGCGCCGGCGCCGGCCGCTCCGACGGCGACCCGCCGCGGATCACCTCGCCGCTGCGCGGCAGCACCTACGCGATGCGCCTGAAGCAGCTCGGCCAGGAGCGCATCGCCTTCAGCGCCACCAGCGACGCCGACGCGCACACGCTGTACTGGTTCGTGGACGACGCCTACCTCGGCAGCAGCGCACCGGGCCAGGCGCTGTTCTGGCAGCCGCAGACGGCGGGCAGCTACACCGTGCGCGTGGTGGACGACCACGGCCGCAGCGACCAGCGTCCGCTGTCGCTGACCCTGGTCGACTAGCCCGCGAGCCTTGTTCCCTCTCTCCCTGGGCGGCGGCAGCGCTTGACTCCCTCTCCCCTCCGTGGAGAGGGCCGGGGTGAGGGGCCCGGGGCTCGCCCAGCCCTTCCATGGTGCCGTCCTTCCCCTAAACGCCACGACGCCCGTCATGCCCCAAGTCATGGCAGCCCCACCGCACGCCTGCGCTATGCTCCCGCGTCTCGTCCACCGGAACCGTCCGCGACGATGCCGCCCGCCGCCGTCTCCTACTACCGCGCCACCGCCGCGCCCTACGTGCCCTACGCGCCGCTGAGCGGGCGGCACGAGGCGCGCGTGGCGGTGGTGGGCGGCGGTTACGCCGGGCTCAACACCGCGCTGGGCCTGGCCGAGCGCGGCGTGCGCGACGTGGTGCTGCTGGAGCGCGAGCGGATCGGCTTCGGCGCCTCCGGGCGCAACGGCGGCTTCGTGTTCGCCGGCTACTCGCTGGGCGAGCAGGCATTGCTCGACCGGCTCGGCGAGGCGCGCGCCCGCGCGCTGTTCCGGCTCACCCTGGACGGCGTGGCGCGCATCCGCCGGCGCATTGCCGACTACCGCATCGCCTGCGACGCGGTGGACGCCGGCGTGATCTGGGCCAACTGGTTCCGCGACCCGCGCGTGCTGCGCGCGCGCCAGCAGCTGCTGGCCGAGCGCTACGGCGTGGAGTGGGAATGGCTGCCGGAAAGCGCGCTGCGCGGCCTGGTGCGCAGCGCGCGCTACCACGACGGCCTGTACGAGCGCGACGCGCTGCACCTGCACCCGCTCAACTACGCGATCGGCCTGGCCGGCGCGGCCTCCGCGCTGGGCGTGCGCATCCACGAGGGCAGCGGCGCGCAGCGCCTGGAGCGGACCGGCGCGCAGTGGCGCGTGCGCACGGCGGAAGGCGAGGTGCTGGCCGAACAGGTGGTGCTGGCCTGCGGCGGCTACCTGGCCGGGCTGGAGCGGCGCATCGACCGCGCGATCCTGCCCGTCGCCACCTACGTGATGGCCACCGAGCCGCTGGGCGACCGGCTGGAGGAATGCCTGGCCACGCGCGCCGCGGTCTACGACACCCGCTTCGCCTTCGACTACTACCGCCCGCTGCCCGACACGCGGCTGCTGTGGGGCGGCCGCATCAGCGTGCTGGACCGCCCGCCGCGCGCGGTGCAGCGGCTGCTGCTGCGCGACCTGCTCAGGGTGTTCCCGCAGCTGGAGGGCGTGCGCGTCGAGCACGCCTGGTCGGGCCTGATGAGCTACGCGCGCCACCAGATGCCGCAGCTCGGCGGCGACGGCCACGGGCTGTGGTGGGCGCAGGCCTTCGGCGGCCACGGGCTCAGCTCCACCTGCGCGGCGGGCGAGCTGCTCGCCGCGGCGATCGCCGCGGGCGACGGGGGCTGGCGGCAATTCGCCGACTACGGCCTGCAGCGCACCTGGCGGCCGCTGGGTTTCCTCGCCGCGCAGGCCAGCTACTGGCGCGCCGGCTTCGACGACTGGCTGAAGACGAGACTGGAAGGATGAGCGAAACGGCTTCGACGCCGGGCGAGATCGCCTGGGCGGACTTCGAGAAGGTGCTGATCGTGGCCGGCACGGTGACGCGGGTGGAACCGTTCCCCGAGGCGCGCAAGCCGGCGTGGAAGGTGTGGGCCGACTTCGGCCCCTACGGCGAGAAGAAGACCAGCGCGCAGATCGCCGCGCTGTACCGGGCGGAGGACCTGCTCGGCCGGCAGATCGTCGGCGTGATCAATTTCCCGGAGAAGCAGATCGGCCCGTTCCGCTCGCAGTTCCTGCTCACCGGCTTCCCCACGCCGGAGGGCGTGGTCGTCACCACCACCGAGCGCGCGGTGCCGAACGGCACGCGGCTGGCCTGAGGGCCGCACGGTCGCCGTGCCTGCCCGGAAAGGCCGGAGGGGCGTTTCCGCCCGCTTTCCCTTCGCGGCCGAAGGAGGCGCGGTCCGGCGCGATGCGTCCGCGCTTCGCCCGGCGCCGGCCCGCGCGGTTCCAGGCCGCGCCGCTACCCTTGGGTGATCCCGCGGATGGGACGATGGAGGCATGACGTGATCCTGCGCGAAGCGACGATGGACGATGCGGGCGGGCTCGCCCGCCTGGCCGGCGAGCTCGGCTATCCCACGCCGGCCGGCGAGATGGCCGCGCGCCTGCAGGTGCTGCTGCGCGACCCGGCGCACCGCATCCGCGTCGCCGCGGACGATGGCCGGCTCGCCGGCTGGATCGACGTGGAGCGGCGCTGCACGCTGGAGTCGGGCGAGCGCTTCGAGATCGCCGGCCTGGTGGTGGACGCGGCCGCGCGCGGCCGCGGCGTGGGGCGGCGGCTGGTGGAGGACGCCGAGGCCTGGGCGCGCGGGCAGGGCGCCGCGACGATCACCGTGCGCTCCAGCGTGGCGCGCGAGCTGTCGCATCCGTTCTACCTGCGGCTCGGCTACGAGCGGCGCAAGACCCAGCACGTGTATGCCAAGGCGCTGGCCCCGCCTGCCAGCATCGCGCCATAGCGCGGCCAGCCCGCTTGCCGGGGCGGGTGGCAGCCTGGGCAAACCCCTTTCCTCCACGGAGCCGACCATGCGCCTCGGGCATTGCCTCGCCATCCTCCTGCTGGCCGTCGCTTCCAGCGCCGCGACGGCGGCCGGTCCCCACGCGAATCCCGCCTGGACCGCGCCGCAGCGGCCGTTCCGCATCTACGGCAACACTTGGTACGTGGGCACGCGGGGGCTCGGCGCCATCCTGGTCACCTCGCCGCAGGGCCACGTGCTGATCGACGGCACGCTGCCGGAGAACGCGCCGCTGGTGGAGGCGAACATCCGCGCGCTCGGCTTCCGGCTGCACGACGTGCGCGCCATCCTCAACTCGCACGCGCACGTCGACCACGCCGGCGCGATCGCCGCGCTGGCCCGCGACACCGCCGCCGGAGCGACCTCCGTGGGAGCGGCCTCCGGCCGCGATAGCCATGAGCCCGGAGCCACCGTCTACGCCAGCACCGCCGGCGCCCGCGCGCTGCGTGCCGGCGGCGACGATCCGGACGACCCGCAATACGGCGAGATCCCGCACTATCCGCCCGTCCCGGCCGCGCGCGCGGTGGCGGACGGCGGCACGGTGCGCGTGGGCGAACTCGTGCTGACGGAACACGACACTCCCGGCCACACGCCCGGCGCCGCCACCTGGACCTGGCGCTCGTGCGAGGACGGACGCTGCCTGTCCATGGTCTATGCCGACAGCCTCTCGGCCTTCGCCGGCGACCGCTACCGCTACGGCGACCCGGCGCATCCGCAGCGCGTGGCCGCGTTCCGCCGCAGCCTGGCGACGCTGGCGGCGCTGCCCTGCGACGTGCTGATGACCCCGCACCCGGAAGCCAGCGACCTGCTGGCGCGCGCGGCGGCGCATGCGCGCGGCGCGCGGCCGGACCCGCTCGTCGATGGCTCCGCCTGCCGCCGCTATGCCGCGAAGATGCAAGCCATGCTGGACGCGCGGCTGGCCAAGGAGCGCGCGGCGGACCGCGGCAGGAAGTAGACCGCGACCGCGCTCAGTCGCCGGCGGCGTCGCGCACGCGCAGCGGCAGCTCGCCGTCGGCCAGCCGCGCGCGCAGCGGCTCGCCGGCCTCGACGCCGCGCACCGAGCGCACCACGCGGCCGTCCGCGTCGAACAGGATGGCGTAGCCGCGCTCCAGCGTGGCCAGCGGGCTGACCGCGTGCAGCGCGCGCGCCGCCTGGCGCAGGGTCAGCCGCTCGCGTTCCAGCCGGCGGATGATCGCCTGCCGCAGCGCGCGCGCGTCGGCGTCGAGCCGGCGGCGCAGCGGCTGCAGGCCGGGGCGGGGATGCTGCGCGAGCAGGCGCGCCTGCAGCCGGTCCAGCCGCGCGAGGCGCTGCCGCAGCGCCTCGCGCGCCGCGGCCAGCAGGCGGCGTTCGAGCTGTTCCAGCCGCAGGGCGTCGCGCGCCAGCCGCGCCTGCGGGCGCTGCGACTGCAGGCGCGCCTGCAGATGGTCGAGCCGCTGCGCCAGCGATTGCAGGCGGCGTTGCTCGAGCGAGCGGAGCTGCTGTTCCAGCTGGCGCAGGTGGCGCTCCACGGCGGCCGCGTCGGGCACCAGCAGCTCGGCCGCCGCCGAGGGCGTGGGCGCGCGCAGGTCGGCGGCGAAGTCGGCGATGGAGAAGTCGATCTCGTGGCCCACCGCGCACACCACCGGCACCGCGCTGGCGGCCACGGCGCGCGCGACCGCCTCGTCGTTGAAGGCCATCAGGTCCTCCAGCGAGCCGCCGCCGCGGGTCAGCAGCAGCGCGTCGTAGCGGCCGCAGGCGGCGGCCTTGCGCAGCATCGCCACGATCGCCGGCGGCGCCTCGCGGCCCTGCACCGGCACCGGCAGCACCTCCACCTCCACCAGCGGCCAGCGCCGCGCCAGCACGCTCAGCACGTCGCGCACCGCGGCGCCGGTGGCCGAGGTGATCACGCCGAGGCGGCGCACGTAGCGGGGCAGGGGACGCTTGCGCGCGGGATCGAACAGGCCCTCGGTGTCGAGCCTGGCCTTCAGCTCCTCGAACTGCCGGCGCAGCGCGCCCTCGCCGGCCGGCTCCATGTGCTCGGCCACCAGCTGGAACTCGCCGCGTGGCTCGTACAGGCCGACGCGGGCGCGCACCAGCACCTGCATGCCGTCGGCGGGCCGGAAGCGCAGCCAGCTGCTCCTGGGCTTGAACATCGCGCAGCGCACCTGCGCGGCGCTGTCCTTCAGGGTGAAGTACAGGTGCCCCGAGGCCGGCCGCGAGACGTTGGACAGCTCGCCCTCCACCCACACCAGCGGCAGCGCGTCCTCCAGCAGCCCACGCACCAGCCGGTTGAGCGTGCTGGGGGTGAGGATGTGGCGCGGGGGCGCGTTGTCGCCGGGCGTCTGCATGGACCGTCGAGCCTAGCACGGGCTGCTTGGAGAACAAGCGCTTGCCGGTGCCTGTGAAAGAACTTTCTCGCCTCCCGCCGCTGCGGGCCGAGGGCGGGGGCGGCCTTCCGCCGCGACGGCTCCATCGGCCTCGGGCCGCCGGCCTCATGCCCCCGGATGGCGGCACCCCTCCACCCTCGTGGAAGCGGCCTCCGGCCGCGATGCGCTGCTCCCGTCAGGCCGCGGCGCAGACGGCTCCTGGTGGAACATGGGGGGAAGCGTGGACAGGCGCTCAGGCGGCGTCGTTGCGATGCCGCCGGCGCTGGCGCCAGGCGTCGATGCCGAGGTTGAGCGCGAACCACGCCGCGATCGCCGCCAGCGGCCAGGCGAGCGCGGCGGGCCAGAGCGCGCCGACCACGGCCAGCGCCAGCAGCAGGACGGTGCCGCCGAGCAGCGGGCCGGTGGCGGTGTCGCCCAGCTCGCGGCGGTCGGTCAGCGCGGCGCCGACGCGGTTGGCGATGCGCAGCGCGCCCGCCGCCGCGCGGCCCGAGCTGCCGCCTGCGCGGCGCGGCCGCGGCGGGCGCGCCTGGGTGCTGCTCACGCGCTCGCCGCTGCGGTAGCGGCGCGGCGCCAGCACGATCTCGGTGGCGTCGGCCAGGTCGCGCTCGTACTGCGCGGCCAGCTGCGTGGCGAAGCCGGCGTCCTCGACCGCCACGTCCAGCTCGTGGTTGTTGAGCCAGCTCGCCACGTTGAGGTTGGACGAGCCCACCCGCGCCCACAGGCCGTCGGCCACCGCGGTCTTGGCGTGCAGCATCGAGCCGTTCCACTCGAACACGCGGATGCCGGCCTTCAGCAGCGGCCGGTAGCCGGAGCGCGACATGCCCGCCACCATCGGGATGTCGCTGCTGCCGGGCACCAGCAGGCGCACGTCCACGCCGTCGCGCGCGGCCGCGGCCAGCGCCTGCACGTAGGGCGCCACGCCGACGAAGTAGGCGTCGGTGAGCCACAGCGTCCGCCGCGCCATCGCGGCGATCAGCTGGTCCAGCCGGTACATGCCGGCGGTGGAGGGCTGGGTGGCGATCACCCGCAGCGCCACGTCGCCGGCGATGGGGGGAACCTCGTCGCCGAAGTCCGGCAGCGGCGGGCCCATGCCGCGCCAGTTCTGCGCGAAGGCGTGCTCCAGCTCCGCCACCGCCGGGCCGCGCAGCGCCACGCCGGTGTCGCGCCATGGCGGCACGCCGCGCCGGGGGTCGCCCAGCCACTTGGCGCTGATGCACACGCCGGAGAGGAAGCCGAGCCGGCCGTCCACCGCGAGCAGCTTGCGGTGGTCGCGGCTCAGCCAGCCGAACGATTGGCCCAGCTTCGGCGGGTTGAACACGCGCACCTCGCCGCCGGCCTCGCGCAGCGGCTTCCAGAACCGGCCGCGCGACTGGCCCAGGCAGCCCATCCAGTCGCAGATCACCGCCACCCGCACGCCGGCGCGCGCGCGCTCGACCAGCGCGTCGCGGAAGGCGCGGCCGACCTCGTCGTCGCGGATGATGTAGTTCTCCAGCAGCACGCGCCGCCGCGCGCCGCGGATCGCCGCCAGCCAGGCGGCGTAGTGCGCCTCGGCGTCGATCAGCAGCTCCACCGCGTTGCCGCCCAGCAGCGGCGCGCCGGCGGCGCGGCTCAGCGCCTGCTCGGCGAGCAGGCGGCTGGCGGTGGAGGCGAGCGGCAGCGAGGGCATGCCGGGGAGTGTAGGGCATGCCTGCGACGATGCCGTAGATGCGCCGCGGCGAAGGCTTCTGCCATGATCGGCGCATGTCGCCCCAGCTCCGCTTCACCGACACCGATGCCTGCGCGCGGCACCTGGCCGAACGGCTGGGAGCGCACCTGCGCGTGGCGGCGCCGCTGGGACTGGGCAAGCCGCACGGGCTGCTCAACGCGCTCTACCGCCTGGTCGCGGCGGACGCCGCGCGCTCGCTGACCCTCTACACCGCGCTCTCGCTGACCCGGCCGCGGCCGCGGCCGGGCCTGGAGGCGCGCTTCCTGCAGCCGTTCCTCGACCGCCACTTCGGCGCCGACTGCGAGGACCCCGCCTACGCGCTGGACATGGCGCGCGACGCGCTGCCGGGCAACGTGGCGGTGCACGAGTTCTACCTGCAGTCCGGCGCGCTGCTGCACGCCGGCCGCGCGCAGCGCGACTACATCAGCCAGAACTACACCCACGTGGCGCGCGACCTGGTGGTGCAGGACATCAACCTGCTGGTGCAGCTGGTGGCGCGGCGGGAGACGGCGGACGGCGCGCGCTACAGCCTCTCCTGCAACCCCGACCTCACGCTGGACTTCCTCAGGCGGACGGAGCAGGCCGGCATGCCGCGGCCGCTGTGCGTGGCGGTGGTGCACCCGGAGCTGCCGTACCTGAGCGGGCACGCGCAGGTGCCGGAGCGCTTCTTCGACGTCGAGCTGGCGCCGGCGCACTCGCCGCGCCTGTTCGCGCTGCCGCGCCAGCCGGTGGAGCCGACCGAGTACGCGCTCGGCCTGCACGCCAGCGCGCTGGTGCGGGACGGCGGCTGTTTGCAGATCGGCATCGGCGCGCTGTCCGACGCGCTGGTCAAGGCGCTGCTGCTGCGCCAGCAGGACAACGCCGCCTGGCGCGAGGGCCTGCGGGCGCTGGACGCGGAAGGCGCCACGCAGGCGCTGGCCGGCCACGTCGGCGGGCTCGAACCGTTCGCCGCCGGCCTGTACGGCGCCAGCGAGATGGTGATGGACGGCTTCATGCACCTGGCGCGCGCCGGCATCCTCAAGCGCCGCAGCTGGGACAACCTGGCGCTGGAGCGCGCCGCGGCCGCCGGCCGGCTGCACCCGGACACGCCGGGCGGGCACTGGCTGCGCGGCGCTTTCTTCCTCGGCACGCGCGAGCTGTACGAGTGGATCGCCGCCACCGAGGCGGCCGACCCGGACGCGATCGACATGTGCCCGGTGTCCAACGTCAACCAGCTCTACGGCGACCACCAGGCGCTGGCCGCGCTGCAGCGGCGCGGCGCGCGCTTCTTCAACACCTGCATGATGGCCACGCTGCTCGGCGCGGCGGTGTCCGACGCGCTGGACGACGGCCAGGTGGTGAGCGGCGTGGGCGGGCAGTACAACTTCGTGGCGATGGCGCACGAGCTGCCGGACGGCCGCTCCGCGCTGCTGCTGCGCGCGACCCGGCAGGGCCGGCACGGGGTGGAGACCAACATCCGCTGGAACTACGGCCATACCACCATCCCGCGCCACCTGCGCGACCTGGTGGTCACCGAGTACGGCGTGGCCGACCTGCGCGGCAAGAGCGACGGCGAGTGCATCGAGGCGATGCTGTCGGTCTGCGACGCGCGCTTCCTCGACGCGCTGGCCGCGGAAGCCAAGGCGCACGGCAAGCTGGCGCCGGACTTCCGCGTCCCCGAGGCCTGGCGGCGGCACCGCCCGGAGTGCCTGCGCGAGGCGCTGCGGCCGCTGGCCGAGCGCGGGCTGCTGCCGGCGTTCCCGTTCGGCAGCGACTTCACCGAGGTCGAGCGGCGGCTGCTGCAGGCGCTGGAATGGCTCGAGCGCCGCGGCGGCAGCTGGCGCGGGCGCGCGGCGCTGCTGGGCGCGCTGCTGCGCCCCGGCGAGCCGGCCGGAAGCGAGGCGGAGGCACTGCAGCGCATGGACCTGGCGCAGCCGGCGAGGCTCGCCGACCGGCTGCAGCGGCGCCTGCTGCAGGCCGCGCTGCGCCGCGCCGGCTGAGCGACAGCGGGCGGTCACGTCGGCGCAAGGGCGATCGGCTATCCTTGGCGACATTCGCCGCAGTCCTGCGGCCTGGTTTTTGTGTGGTTTCGGCATGAGCGAGACATCCCGGCAGCCGCGCGAGGCGGCGCCCGCGCCGCGCCGCCCGAGCGTGGGCGTGAGGATCGGCAAGGTGACGGTGGGCGGCGGCGCGCCGGTCGTCGTGCAGTCGATGACCAACACCGACACCGAGGACCCGGCCAGCACGGCCAGGCAGATCGCCGAGCTGGCCCGCGCCGGCTCCGAGCTGGTGCGCATCACGGTGAACACGCCGGCCGCCGCCGCGGCGGTGCCGCGCATCGCCGAGCGGCTGGCGATGATGGGCGTGGAGGTGCCGATCATCGGCGACTTCCACTACAACGGCCACCAGCTGCTGGAGTCCGAGCCCGCCTGCGCCGAGGCGCTGGCCAAGTACCGCATCAACCCCGGCAACGTCGGCTTCGGCAAGAAGAAGGACGGCCAGTTCGCCGCGATCATCGAGAAGGCCATCCAGTTCGGCAAGCCGGTGCGCATCGGCGCCAACTGGGGTTCGCTGGACCAGGCGATGGTCGCCACGCTGATGGACGAGAACGCCAGGCGCGCCGAGCCATGGGACGCCGCCCACGTGGCGCGCGAGGCGCTGATCCGCTCGGCGCTGGACTCGGCGGCGAGGGCCGAGGAGATCGGCCTGCCGCGCGACCGCATCATCCTCTCGTGCAAGGTCTCCGGCGTGCAGGAGCTGATCGCGGTGTACCGCGACCTGGCCGGGCGCTGCGACTACGCGCTGCACCTGGGCCTGACCGAGGCCGGCATGGGCTCCAAGGGCATCACCGCCTCCAGCGCGGCGCTGGCGGTGCTGCTGCAGGAGGGCATCGGCGACACCATCCGCATCTCGCTCACGCCCGAGCCGGGGCAGTCGCGCACCGCCGAGGTGGTCGTGGCGCAGGAGCTGCTGCAGACCATGGGCCTGCGCGCCTTCACCCCGCTGGTCACCGCCTGCCCGGGCTGCGGCCGCACCACCAGCACCTTCTTCCAGGAGCTGGCCAAGACGGTGCAGGAGCACGTGCGGGCGAAGATGCCCGAGTGGCGCGTGAAGTACGACGGCGTGGAGAACCTCACCCTGGCGGTGATGGGCTGCGTGGTGAACGGGCCGGGCGAATCCAAGCACGCCAACATCGGCATCTCGCTGCCCGGCAACGGCGAGGCGCCGTCCGCGCCGGTGTTCATCGACGGCGAGAAGGCGGTGACCCTGCGCGGCGACAACATCGCCAGCGAGTTCGTCGGCATCCTGGACGACTACGTCAGCCGCAAGTACGCCAGTCGCGCCGGCTGAAGCCGTGGAAGCGCGCGGTCCGCGGAGCGGCTGGCGCACATCGAACATGGGCGATGTGCCATTGGCAGTGCGGCAAGCACAGCGAAGGCATCGGTCAGGAAAATGGAAGCCCGGTTGTCCCGGCAAGGCAAGGTTGGTCGAACGCTGGGGTCGACAGATTGCAGCACCTTACGGGCAACCTCAGCGAAGAAGGTAAGGATCGATATCACGAGCAGATTCGCGGACATCTGCCACTGATTGCCAGTGCTCTCTCGAGGGGCTAGTCAAACCGGCCGCATCCATGGCCTGAGGCATCCCTTTCGCGCCAGTGAAGTGGTTGCAGGTGGTCGTCCGTCGCTCAACGGAGCGCTTCCGCAAACCTTGCTAGTACGGCAGCGACCGTCTGCGGATCGAGAGGGGCGGAAGCGGCCCGCAGGCGCGCTTCCGCACTGGCCACGATCCCGGAGGCCGATTCCAGTACGTCACGGCCTTTCGTCGTCAGCTCGGTCCTTTGGACGCGCCCGTGTTCAGGATGGGGCGTCCGCGAAATGAAGCCTGCGCGCTCGAGAGCGACCAGGATGGCCTGCATCGTCTGCGGGGTCACAAAAGCCCGGCGCGCGAGCGCGGCGTTCGAGGCTCCTGCCTCCTCCCTCAGATAGGTGAGGACCGCGTACTGGGGTGTAGTCAGCCCGATCTCCCGCAGTCCGGAGTCCAGACGGGTGCGCAGCGCCTGCTGGGCCAGCTTCAATGCATAGCCGATCGTCGCGTACGGATCGCTCATCTTCGGGTGGGTCCCGCCGCTTGACATATCAGGGTCCTTATATAAGTATCAGCACACTGACACTATCGCCTTGCCCAACGAAAGGAAACCCAGTCATGCCCCATCTGATCGGACCCGATTTCATCGGCATTCAAGTTGAAGACCTCGATGCCGCACGCACCTTCTACACCGAAGTCGTCGGGCTGAAGGCCGCCGCCAAGAGTCCCCCCGGCGCCGTCGTGTTCGATACCAGGCCCATCCCGTTCGCCGTCCGCACCCCATTGGTCGAACTCAAGGGAACGGACGAACTGGGCGAGGGCATCGCCATCTGGTTCGGCTGCGATGACGCCGACGCGCTGCATGACCATCTTGTCCGGCACGGGGCGCACATCGTCTTCGCGCCGAAGGACGGGCCGTTCGGCCGCTACTTCGCGTTCCGCGACCCGTTCGGCTACACGATCACCCCCCATACGGTCGAGAAGTCCTGAGCACGGCGACCCGAGGAAATCAAGATGGCGGATTCCAGTCGGCCCCGCTTGTTCGTCACCGGTTCGACCGGCGGGCTCGGACGCCTCGTGATCCGCGAACTCCTCAAGCGGGTTCCGGCGGGCAGCATCGTGGCGGGCGTCCGCTCGACCCGTCACGACGTCGCCAGGCAGTTCGCCGCGCAAGGCGTCGAGGTCCGCGTTGCCGACTACACGCGGCCCGACACCCTGTCGGCGGCCTTCGAGGGCATCGATCGGCTGCTGCTGATCTCGTCGAGCGCGATGGGCGGCCGCACTGCCCAGCACGGGAATGCCATCGAGGCCGCGAAGGCCGCAGGTGTCGGCCTGCTCGCCTATACGAGCCTGCTCCATGCCGACGCCTCGCCCCTCGGCCTCGGCGAGGAACACCGGCGGACCGAAGCGCTCCTGAAGGCGTCCGGCCTCCCGATCGTGCTGCTCCGGCATGGGTGGTATACGGAGAACCACCTGGCCTCCGTCCCGCCAGCGCTGCAATATGGGGCGGTGCTCGGCAGCGCGGGCGAGGGCCGTTTCTCGACCGCGACGCGCGCGGACTTCGCCGAGGCGGCCGCCGTCGTGTTGACGACCGATGGTCATGCGGGGCGCGTCTATGAATTGGCCGGCGACGAGAGCTACACCCTGGCCGACCTCGCCGCCGCGATCGCGGCGGCCTCCGGCCGGCCGGTCGTCTACAAGGACATGCCCAAGGCGGACTTCAAGGGCGCCCTTGTCGGCATGGGGCTTCCCGAGGACGTGGCGGAACTTGTCGCGGACTCGGACGCCGCCGCCTCGACGGGTGGACTGGAGGACAACGGCCGCCAGCTGAGCGCGTTGATCGGCCGCCCGACGACCCCTTGGCGCCAGACCGTCGAGCAGGCGGTTGCCGCCACCTGAACCCGGCGCTCCGGATGGATGCCATGCGCCGCCGACCCGCGCGATGCCGGCGGACGCGGCGGCCTCGGCCCGATGCAGCTCAGTTCGCACTCGTGCGCAGCGGTCGGGCGTTTTTCTTCAGGCGGTGGCGTCTTGCCGCAGCAGCTCGGCAGCGTGCAGCGGCGCGGCGCCATGCCAGGGCACATCGTCGCAGGGCTGGTCGGCCAGCGCCCGGGCCTGGGCGAGGAAGGCGCCGCGCGGGATTTCCACCGCGCCGAGAGCCAGCAGGTGCGGGTTGCTCACCTGCGCATCGATCAGCGGGAAGCCCCAGCCGCGCAGCAGCCTCGCCAGTGCGCACAGCGCCAGCTTGGAGCCGCCGCTCTCGGCGCTGAACATCGACTCGCCGCAGAACAGCCGGCCCACCGCCACGCCGTAGATGCCGCCGACCAGGCGCGCGCCGGCCCATACTTCCACGCTGTGCGCGTGGCCCTGCGCGTGCAGGGCGGCGTAGGCCTCGATCATCGCCGGGCCGATCCAGGTGCCGCGCTGGCCCGGCCGCGGCGCGGCGCAGGCTTCCATCACGGCGCGGAAGGCGCGGTCCGCGGTGACCGTCCAGCCCTTGCCGCGCAGCTGGCGGCGCAGGCCGCGGTTGGGCCGCAGGCGTTCGGTGAGGAACACGCAGCGCGGGTCGGGCGACCACCACAGGATCGGCTCGCCTTCGTTGAACCACGGGAAGATGCCCTGCCGGTAGGCGGCGAGCAGGCGGCGCGGCGAGAGGTCGCCGCCGAAGGCGAGCAGGCCGTTGGGCTCGGCCAGCGCCCGCGCCGGATCGGGGAACGCCTCGGGCGCGTCGTCGCGGAGCAGGGGCAGGCGGATCATCGCTGGGCGTAGGGCGAGTGCGTGGCCAGGTCGTCCAGGTAAGCGTGGACGGCCAGCGCCTCGCGCGCAAGCGCGGCGCGCACGGCGTCGCGGAAGCGCGGGTCGGCGATGAAGTGCCGCGAATGCGTGCGCACCGGCAGGAAGCCGCGCGCCAGCTTGTGCTCGCCCTGCGCGCCGGGCTCGAAGCGCTCCAGGCCCTCGGCGATGGCGTACTCGATGCCGCGGTAGTAGCACAGCTCGAAGTGCAGGCCGGGCACCTCGACGGCGGCACCCCAGTAGCGCCCGTACAGCGTCGTGCGGCTGCGCAGGAACAGCGCCATCGCCACGATGCGTCCGCCGTCGCGCGCCAGCGCCACCTGCACGGCGTCGCCGAAGGCGCGCAGGCCGGCGAAGAAGCGTGGCGTCAGCGCCGCATGGTTGCCCTTGGCGTCGAAGGTCGATGCGTAGAGCGCGTGCACCGCGCGCCACTCGTCCGCCGGGAGCGCGGCGCCGGCGCGCATTTCCACGGCGAGGCCGCTGGCGGCGACCTGCGCGCGCTCGTGGCGGATGTTCTTGCGCTTCTTGTGGCTGAGCGTGGCGAGGAAACCGTCGAAGTCGCGGTAGCCGCGGTTGGGCCAGTGGAACTGCACGTCCGAGCGCGCCAGCCAGTCGCCGTCGAAGGCCGCCGTCTCCGCCTCGGGCAGGAAGTTGGCGTGCACCGAGGACAGGCCGTGGCGCTCGGCCTCCGCGCGCATCGCCTGCGCCAGCGCGCGGCGCAGCAGCGGGGCGTGCGCGCCCTCGCCGGCGAGCAGGCGAGGGCCGGTCACCGGCGAGTAGGGCACCGCGTTGAGCAGCTTGGGGTAGTAGTCGCCGCCGGCGCGCTCCCAGGCGCTGGCCCAGCTCCAGTCGAACACGAACTCGCCGTGCGAGTTGCCCTTGAGGTACAGCGGCGCGGCGGCGACCAGGCGGCCGCGCTCGTACAGGCCCAGATGATGCGGCTGCCAGCCCCAGTCCTCGCGGATGCAGCCGTCGCGTTCCAGCGCGTGCAGGAAGGCGTGCGCGAGGAAGGGGTTGTCGTCCGGCCGCAGCGCGTCCCAGTCGGGCGCGGCGATGTCGGCGATGCGGTCGTGGAAGCGGGCTTCGATCACGGGTCGATCATGCCATTGCCATCCAGTCGCATGCCGGTTCCCTCTCCCCTCCGGGGAGAGGGTCGGGGGTGGGGGGCCGGTCCTGCCGCATCACCCGGACGTGTCGTGGTAAGAATCTCGAAGCGGAAGATCGTCATGCCAAGCCGAGCCGAGCGTCGGGGCTAGGTTGGCCCTTCACCCTAGCCCTCTCCCCTCGGGGGGAGAGGGAAAAACGGGTCAGACGCCGCCCGTCTGCTCCAGCCAGCGCTCGGCGTCCAGCGCGGCCATGCAGCCGAAGCCGGCCGAGGTGATCGCCTGGCGGTACACATGGTCGGCCACGTCGCCCGCGGCGAACACGCCGGGCACCGAGGTCATCGTGGCCATGCCGTTCTGGCCGCCTTGGATCCTGATGTAGCCGTCGTGCATCTCCAGCTGGCCCTCGAAGATGCCGGTGTTGGGCGTGTGGCCGATCGCCACGAAGAAGCCGGTGGCCTCGATGTCGCGGGTGGCGCCGGAGTTGACGTCCTTCACGCGCACGCCGGTGACGCCGGAGTCGTCGCCCAGCACCTCGTCCACGGTGTGGTTCCACACCAGCTCGATCCTGCCGGCGGCGGCCTTCTCGAACAGCTTGTCCTGCATGATCTTCTCGGCGCGCAGCTTGTCGCGGCGGTGCACCAGGTAGACCTTGCTGGCGATGTTGGACAGGTACAGCGCCTCCTCCACCGCGGTGTTGCCGCCGCCGATCACCACCACCACCTGCTCGCGGAAGAAAAAGCCGTCGCAGGTGGCGCAGGCGGACACGCCCTTGCCCTTGAACTTCTCCTCGCTGGCGATGCCCAGGTACTTGGCGGTGGCGCCGGTGGCGACGATCAGCGCGTCGCAGGTGTACTCGCCCGAGTCGCCCTTCAGGCGGAACGGGCGCTGCTTCAGGTCCACGCTGTGGATGTGGTCGAACACCATCTCGGTGTGGAAGCGCTCGGCGTGCTCGGCCATGCGCTGCATCAGCGCCGGGCCCTGCAGGCCCTCGACGTCGCCGGGCCAGTTGTCCACGTCCGTGGTGGTCATCAGCTGGCCGCCCTGCTGCAGGCCGGTGATCAGCGTGGGCTTGAGGTTGGCACGCGCCGCGTACACCGCCGCGGTATAGCCGGCGGGGCCGGAACCGAGGATCAGCAGGCGGCTGTGCTTGGGGGTGGTCATGGTTATAATCCTTGGGTTTGCTGGCGGCTCGAAACGGTTTTCGCTTCACCCCGCGCGAAGGTTTCTTCGCCGCGACCTGGAAACCGGGGGAAGGGGAGGCTGACCCGGAAGGATGGGGAACCGCACGGCACGATTCAAGGAGCAGCGGATTTCACCACCGGCCACGGCGACCCCGTGGCTTTTGCTTGAAGCACACAGGACTCTCCATGCGCATCGGTATCCCCTCTGAAACCAAGACCCTCGAAGGTCGTGTCGCCCTCGTCCCCGCCGCCGCCGCCGACCTGGTCCGCCGCGGCCACGAGGTGTTCATCCAGTCCGGCGCCGGCGAGAAGAGCGGCTTCGCCGACGAGGCCTACGCCAAGGTCGGCGTGAAGATCGTGCCGGACGCCGCCGCGCTGTACGAGGCCGGCGAGCTGATCGTCAAGGTGAAGGAGCCGATCGCCGGCGACCTCGCCCTGCTGAAGAAGCACCACCTGCTGTTCTGCTACCTGCACCTGGCCGCCGAGCCGGCGCTGACCAGGTCGCTGCTCGACATCGGCCTGACCGGCGTGGCGTTCGAGTCGGTGGAGGAGAACGGCGGCCTGCCGCTGCTGCTGCCGATGTCGGTGATCGCCGGCCGCATCGCCACCCAGATCGGCACCACGCTGCTGCACCGCCCGCAGGGCGGCAAGGGCAAGCTGCTGGGCGGCATGGCCTCCACGCCGCGCGGCAAGGTGGTGGTGCTGGGCGCCGGCGCCGCGGGCGGCAACGCCGCCGCGCTGGCCGCGGCGGCGGGCGCCAACGTGGTGGTGTTCGACAAGCGCCAGGACCGCCTGGCCGAGATGATGGCGCTGGGCCCCAACGTCACCGCGCTGTACGCCTACGAGTCCAGCGTGGCCGAGGAGGTGCGCGACGCCGACATCGTGGTGGGCGCCGTGCTGATCCCCAGCGCCAAGGCCCCGCGCGTGGTCACCGAGGAGATGGTCAGGACGATGGAGAAGGGCAGCGTGCTGGTGGACATCTCGATCGACCAGGGCGGCTGCTTCGAGACCTCGCGCCCGACCACCTGGAAGGAGCCGACCTACGAGGTGCACGGCGTCACCCACTTCTGCGTGACCAACATGCCCGGCGCGGTGCCGCAGACCTCCTCGCTGGCGATCTCCGCCGCGATCCTGCCCTACGTGCAGCGCCTGGCCGCCGGCGCCGAGTGGCGCGACTTCGAGCCGCTGAAGAAGGGCATCAACGTCGACGGCGGCAAGCTGGTGCATCCGGCCCTGCAGGGCATGGCCTGAGCCCGGCCGCCCAGCGACGGGCCCGTGCGCGGGCGTCGCCGGTCCTGCCCGATGCGGCAGGGCCGGCGGCGCCCGCGCCGTTTCCGGCGCCGCGGCCCTGCCGGGAAGCGTGCGCGGCGAGCCTTCTGGACGGTGGAGCGGCTGTGTAGACTTGGACCGATCATCCGTAGGAAGCCCAACCCGGTGGCGCGCAGCGCGAACGTCAAGAAAGAAAAAGAGAAAGTGGGGCTGAGCGAGGAGCTCAAGCGCCGCCTGCGCGAGGCCGGCGCGCTGCTGCTGCTGCCGCTGGCCCTGTACCTGCTGGTGTGCCTGCTCAGCTACAACGACCAGGACCCGAGCTGGGGCCACGTCGGCACGGCCGAGCACGCGCGCAACTTCGGCGGCGCGGTGGGCGCCGACATCGCCAACCTGCTGCGCTACATCTTCGGGCTGGTGTCCTACTGCTTCCCGCTGCTGCTCCTGCTGCTGGGCGTGCAGGTGCTGCGCCAGCACGGCGAGCGCAGCGTGCACCCGTGGGAGCCGTCGCTGCGGCTGATCGGCTTCGTGTTCTTCTTCATCACCGCGCCGGCGCTGCTCTACCTCAACTTCAACGGCACGCCGGTGCTGCCGCAGGGCGTGGGCGGCATCATCGGGCAGTGGGTGGGCGGCGCGCTGCTGCGCGCGTTCGGGCCCACCGGCGCGCCGCTGCTGCTGCTGGCGCTGTTCCTGGTGGCGGTGACGCTGGCCACCGGGCTGTCCTGGTTCAAGGTGATGGACTGGACCGGCCAGGCCACGCTGGCGCTGTTCGGCTGGCTGCGCGGCAAGCTGCGCAAGGCGCCGGAGGTGCTCATCGCGCAGCAGGCCCGCGCCGAGCGCGAGGTGGTCAAGAAGACCGAGGCGGTGAAGCAGGCCAGGCGCGAGCCGGTGCGCATCGAGGCGCCGGCGGCGCCGGTGGCCAAGAGCGAGCGCGCCCGGGTGGAGACGCAGATCCCGCTGTTCACCGGCGCCTCGCAGCCGGGCGAGCTGCCGCCGCTGTCGCTGCTGGACGAGGCGCCGGAGCAGGGCCCGGGCTACTCGGAGGAGACGCTGGAGGTGCTCTCGCGCCAGGTCGAGCTCAAGCTCAAGGACTTCCGCATCGAGGCCAAGGTGGTGGGCGTCTACCCCGGCCCGGTGATCACCCGCTTCGAGCTGGAGCCCGCCGCCGGCGTGCGCGGCTCGCAGGTGTCCAGCCTGGACAAGGACATCGCGCGCGGGTTGTCGGTGGTGAGCGTGCGCGTGGTCGACGTGATCCCCGGCAAGAACGTGATCGGCCTGGAGATCCCCAACGCCAGGAAGCAGATCGTCTACCTGTCCGAGATCCTGCGCTCGGACAAGTACGACCAGATGAAGTCGCCGCTCACGCTGGCGCTGGGCAAGGACATCGGCGGCCGCCCGGTGGTGGCGGACCTGGCCAAGATGCCGCACCTGCTGGTGGCCGGCACCACCGGCTCGGGCAAGTCGGTGGCGGTCAACGCCATGGTGCTGAGCCTGCTGTACAAGGCCAGCCCCAAGGACGTGCGGATGATCATGATCGACCCGAAGATGCTGGAGCTGTCGGTGTACGAGGGCATCCCGCACCTGCTGGCGCCGGTGGTCACCGACATGAAGGAGGCGGCCAACGCGCTGCGCTGGTGCGTGGCGGAGATGGAGCGCCGCTACAAGCTGATGGCCGCGGTGGGCGTGCGCAACCTGTCCGGCTTCAACAAGAAGGTGAAGGACGCCGAGAACGCCGGCCAGCCGCTGCTTGACCCGCTGTTCCGGCCCAACCCCGAGATGCCCAACCTGGCCGCCGAGCCGCTGGAGCCCTTGCCCTACATCGTCGTGATCATCGACGAGTTCGCCGACATGATGATGATCGTCGGCAAGAAGGTGGAGGAGCTGATCGCCCGCCTGGCGCAGAAGGCGCGCACCGCCGGCGTGCACCTGGTGCTGGCCACGCAGCGCCCGTCGGTGGACGTGATCACCGGCCTGATCAAGGCCAACATCCCCACCCGCATCGCCTTCCAGGTGTCCAGCAAGATCGACTCGCGCACCATCCTCGACCAGTCCGGCGCGGAGACGCTGCTCGGCCACGGCGACATGCTGTACCTGCCGCCGGGCACCGCCACGCCCGAGCGCGTGCACGGCGCCTTCGTGGACGACCACGAGGTGCACAACGTGGTGGCCTGGCTGAAGGCGCAGGGCTCGCCGCAGTACATCGAGGGCGTGCTGGAGGAGGTGCAGGCCACCGCCGACGGCAAGTTCATCAACGACGCCGGCCTGCCGCAGGAGGGCGAGGAGGGCGGCGACGCCGACGCGCAGCTGTACGACAAGGCGGTGGCGATCGTCACGCAGACGCGGCGCGCCTCGATCTCCGGCGTGCAGCGCCACCTGCGCATCGGCTACAACCGCGCCGCGCGGCTGATCGAGCAGATGGAGGCCGACGGCGTGGTCAGCGCGCCCCAGCACAACGGCAACCGCGAGGTGCTGGCCCCGCCGCCGCCGAAGGGCTGACCGCCTTCTCCCACTCCCTTCGGGGAGAAGGGAGTGGCCCTCGCTTTGCGCCCTCTCCCCTCCGGGGCGAGGGGGCGGGGCTCGCCGCAGTACCTGCCTGCTGGTCCCGATCCATCGCGGCGCTTCCGCAAGACCGCCCCCTCATCCCAACCTTCTCCCCGCAGGGGAGAAGGTGCAGGAAAGCGCGCGGAAGGGTCGAATGCTTTGCTCCCTCTCCCCGCCGGGGCGAGGGCCGGGGCGAGGGGCCATGGCTCGCCGCAGTATCCGCTTGTTGGCCCCGACCCGTTGCGCGCTCCCGCAAGCACCGCCCCCTCATCCCACTCTTCTTCCCGCAGGAGAGAAGGAGCAAAAGCGCGCGGGTCGGCGCCCGGTTAAGCCTTCCCGCTTACAATGCGCCAACCGCACCCCGCACAGGGCCTCCATGAAACGCCTCCTCCTCATCGCCGCCGCATTCCTGCTGCCGCTGGCCGGCCCGGCCCGGGCCGCCGACACCGCGCGCGCGCGGCTGGACGCCTTCGCCGGCGGCCTGCACTCGCTCACCGGCCGCTTCACCCAGACCCTGAGCGGCGGCGAGGGGCAGGCGCCCAAGACCAGCTCCGGCACGCTGGCGCTGGAGGCGCCGCGGCAGTTCCGCTGGGAGACCACCGCGCCGTACAGGCAGACCATCGTCGCCGACGGCAGCCGCGTGTGGCTGTACGACCCCGAGCTGGAGCAGGTCACCGTGCGCGTGCAGAGCACCGAGGAGGCGCACAGCCCGCTCACCGTGATCACCGACCTCAGGCAGCTCGACCGCGACTTCAAGGTGACCGAGCAGGGCGAGCGCGACGGCCTGCTGTGGCTGCGCCTGACCTCCACCGCCAAGGACCCGCAGTTCGACTACGCCGACCTCGGCTTCGACGAGCACGGCCTGGCGCGGATGAGCTTCCGCGACCAGCTCGGCGCGGTCACCGACATCCGCTTCTCCGGCTGGCAGCGCAACGCGCCGGTGCCGCCCGGCACCTTCGAGTTCACCCCGCCCAAGGGCGCCGACGTGATCGGCGACCTGCCGGTGATCACCACCCGGCCGCTGAAGGACTGAAGCCCCGCGCATGCTGCGCCAACTGCCGCGCTGGGCCTGGATCGGCGGAGGCCTGCTGGCGTTCATCGCCGGCAGCATCAACGCCGTCGGCTACCTGTGCTTCCGCCACCAGCCGATCACCCACCTCACCGGCACCAGCACCGAGCTCGGCATCGCGCTCTCGCGCCTGGACCCCGGCGAGATCGTGCACTGGGCGCTGGCGATCGCCTCCTTCCTCGCCGGCGCGGTGGCCAGCGGCTTCATCGTGCAGCAGCGCACGCTGCAGCTGGGCCGCCGCTACGGCGTGGTGCTGATGATCGAGTCGGCGCTGCTGTTCGCCGCCACGCCGCTGATCCACGACGGCCGCGACCTCGGGCTCTACCTCGCCTCGGCGGCCTGCGGCCTGCAGAACGCGATGGTCAGCACCTACAGCGGCGCCACCTTCCGCACCACCCACCTGTCCGGCATCTTCACCGACCTGGGCATCTACCTCGGCCAGCGCCTGCGCGGGCTGGAGGTGGACATGCTGCGCATCCACGTCTGCCTGCTGGTGGCGACCAACTTCATCATCGGCGCGACCGCCGGCGCGGTCGGCTTCGCCTGGCTGCAGGAGCGGGTGCTGCTGGCGCCGGCCGCGCTCACCGGCCTGGTCGGGCTGGGCTACGCGATCTACCGGCATCGCGCGATGGCGCGGTGAAGGCGCCGCGCCGTCACGGCGCCGCGACGCAGCGGTTGCGCCCGGCGCGCTTGGCCTCGTACAGCGCGCCGTCGGCGCGCGACAGCCACTGCGCCAGGCTCTCGCCCTTGCGGTAGGCCGCCACGCCGATGCTGGCCGTCACCGCCAGCGTCTGGCCGCCGTGGGCGATGCCGCCGGCGGCCAGGCTGGCGCGGATGCGCTCGGCGATCGCCATGCCGTCCGCCAGCGCGCAGTCCGGCAGGCACACCACCAGCTCCTCGCCGCCGTAGCGGCCGGCCAGGTCGCCGGCACGGCACTGGCGCAGGATGCTCCGGGCCGCGCCGCGGATCACCGCGTCGCCCGCCAGGTGGCCGTAGGTGTCGTTGATCCGCTTGAAGCGGTCCAGGTCCAGCAGCGCCATGCAGGCGTGCCCGTCCTGCGCGGTCTGGCGGATGCCCTCGGCCAGCTCGAGGAAGCGGCGGCGGTTGCAGGCGCCGGTCAGCTCGTCGGTGCTGGCCAGCTCGTCCAGCCGGCGGTTGGCTTCCAGCAGCTCGTGCGTGTGCATGTCGATCTGGCGCTGCAGCTGCCGCGCCTGCCGGCGCAGGTAGAGCGTGCGCAGCTGCACCAGCCCGACGACCAGCAGGAACAGCAGCAGCACCGCCACCAGCCGCGCCGCGGCGGTCTCGTACCAGCGCGGCTCCACCCGCACGCTGAAGGCGGTCTCGACGGTGCGCGGCCGCATGCCGCGCGTCTGCGCGCGCAGACGCAGCGTGTACTCGCCGTGCGGCAGGTTGGTGTAGATGGCGCTGGGCAGGCTTCCGCGGGGCATCTCGATCCAGCCCTCGTCGAAGCCCTCCATGCGGTAGCTGTAGGTCGTCTCGGAGGGCGCCTGGTAGTCGAGCAGGGCGAAGTCCACGCGCAGGCTGCGCTTGCGCGGCGCCAGCGTGAGCGTGTCGCCCGGGCGCGGCAGCTGGCCGAACGGCAGCGGCGCGCCGTTGACCACCGCCTGGCTGACCGCCAGCGGCGCGTCGGGGACCGGCGGCGGCTGCCAGCCGGGGCGGATCACGGTCAGGCCGCCCAGGCCGCCGAACAGCAGCTCGCCGCCCGGCGCGCGCGTGGCGGCGGCGTAGATGTAGCTGGGGATGCGCAGGCCGTCGCGGATGCCCAGGGTGTGCACGGCATGGCTGGCGCCGTCGATCATCGCGATGCCGTTGGGCAGGCTCAGCCAGAGGTTGCCGCGGTCGTCGGACAGCACGGCGTTGACGTTGTCGCTGTCCAGCCCGTCGGCAGTGCCGAAGCGGCGGAAGCGGTACGGCGGCGCGGGCGCGTCGAGCAGGCCCAGGCCGCCGGCGGTACCGACCCAGACCCGGCCGGCCGGATCGACCGCGACCGAGCTGACCGGGTTGGCCGGCAGCGAATGCGGATCGCCCGGCCGCGCCGCCAGGTTGACGAAGCCGCGATCCTGCCCGGCGTCGGCGGCGATGCTGATGCCGCGGCCGGTCAGGTACCAGATCGCGCCGCCGACGCGCGCGATGCTGCGCACGGTGTTGCCGGCCAGGCTGCCGGGATCGCGCTCGGCGTGCTCCAGGTGCTGCAGCGCCCGCGTGCGCAGGTCGTAGCGGTAGGCGCCGTCGTAGGTGGCGATCAGCAGGCGCTCGCCGTCGGCCAGCAGGTGCAGCACCGGCGCGTCGTCGAGCGCGGGCAGGACGGAGTCCTGCACGGCCAGGCTGTCCGGGTCCACCCGCGCCAGCCCCTGGGTGCCGACCCAGATGGCGCCGTCCGGCGTCTCGGCGAACGCCTGCACGTCGCGGCGGCGCTGGCTGCCGTCCAGCTCGAGGTGGCGGATCTGCCCGGCCGCCAGGTCGATCACGTCGATGCGGCCCGCGCTCAGGCCCAGCCAGATGCGCTTGCGCCGGTCGACGTAGATGCCGCGCACGTTGGTGTTGGCCAGCGCGTGGGCCTCGCGCATCGACGGCAGCAGCGCGAAGGCGGTGCGCGCGTCCGGGTGGGTGTGCGCTACGCCCAGGTCGGTGGCGGCCCAGACGTTGCCCGAGCGGTCCAGCATCAGCGCGCGCACGGAGTCGCCCGGCAGCGAGGACGGCATCGCGGTGTCGTGGCCGATCTCGCGCACCGCCGCCGCGCCGGGCGCGTAGGCCAGCACGCCGCTGCCGTCGGTGGCGATCCACATCGTGCCCGAGGCGAGCTCCTGGAAGTCGCGCACGGTGGCGCGCCGCGCGTGATCGGCCTGGTAGCCGCTGAAGCCGGGGACGGCGTGCCAGCCGCCGTCCGGGTCGCGCCAGGCCGCGCCGGCCTGCACGCTGCCCGCCCAGAGGCGGCCTTCGCGGTCCTCGCGGAGGGCCCAGATCTGGTCGGCCAGCACGATCGCCACGCTCTCCTCGCGCGGGCGCGGCGGGCGCACGAATTCGCGCGTGCCGGCCCGGCGCACGAACAGCCCGGCGTTGTTGCCCAGCCACAGGTTGCCCGCGCGGTCCTGCAGCACGCTGAAGCTGCGCGGGGCGGGGCCGTCGCCGGTGGCGACGTGCTCGATGCGGTCGCTGGCCAGGTCCAGGTGGTCCAGGCCGTGCTCGGTGGCGATCCACACGCCGTGCCCGCCGTCGTCCGCCAGGGCGTAGATCTTGCGGTCGACGGTGCCGCCGTCGCCGACCGGGTAGTTGCGGAAGCGGTTGCCGGCCGGGTCGAAGCGGCTCAGGCCGCCGGCGTTGGTGCCGATCAGCAGGCCGCCGTCGGGCAGGGCGAGCAGGCAGCGCACGTAGGCGTCGGGCAGGCCCGGCGCGCGCCCGGCGACGTCGGCGAAGACCTGCAGGCGGTAGCCGTCGTAGCGCACCAGCCCGCCCATCGTGCCGATCCAGACCAGCCCCTGGCGGTCCTGCACCACCGCGGTGGTGATCGAGTGCGGCAGGCCGTCGGCAATGCCCAGCCGGTCGAACCAGGGCGTGTCGAACGGCTCCCACGGGTCGTCCGCGCCCGTCGCGCCGGACGGCAGCGCGCAAAGCAGGAAGACGAGCAGGGCGAGCCAGCCGGAGAGGCGGCGCATGCGGCGGCTCATGGCTGGCGGGAAGAAGGGCGGGCGACGGGAAGCGCGGAAGCGGCCATCCTCAACCGTCCCAGGGAAGCTTGCCTTCTCGCCATGCCGTCACCCCGCCGCGGCCCCTGCGCCGCTGGGGACGCATGATAGCGGGTGCTCCGCGCCGCCGTGTGCAAGCGCGGCGGCGCCGCCTGCGGCATCCTGTCCTATCATGCCGCGATGCCCTCCACGTTCACTCCCCGGGACGCCGGCCTGTTCCCCGAGCCCGACGCGCTCAAGCCGCTGGCCGAGCGCATGCGCCCGCGCACGCTGGACGAGATCGTCGGCCAGCAGCGCCTGCTCGGTCCCGGCAAGGCGCTGCGCCGCGCGCTGGAGGCCGGCCGCGTGCACTCGATGGTGCTGTGGGGCCCGCCCGGCTGCGGCAAGACCACCCTGGCGCTGCTGGTGGCGCGCTACGCCGACGCCGACTTCCGCGCCGTCTCCGCCGTGCTGTCCGGCCTGCCGGAGGTGCGCAAGGCGCTGGCCGAGGCCGAGGCCAACTTCGCGCAGGGGCGGCGCACCGTGCTGTTCGTGGACGAGGTGCACCGCTTCAACAAGGCGCAGCAGGACGCCTTCCTGCCGCACATCGAGAAGGGCGTCATCATCTTCGTCGGCGCCACCACCGAGAACCCCTCGTTCGAGCTGAACTCGGCGCTGCTCTCGCGCTGCCGCGTGCACGTGATGGAGGCCGTCTCGGCCGACGACATCGTCGCGGCGCTGCACCGCGCGCTGGACGACGGGGAGCGCGGGCTGGGCGGGCTGCGCCTCTCGGTGGACGAATCCGCGCTGCGCCTGATCGCGCAGGCCGCCGACGGCGACGTGCGCCGCGCGCTCACCCTGCTGGAGATCGCCGGCGAGCTGGCCGAGGACGGCCGCATCGGCGAGACCACGCTGGAGCAGGTGCTGGCCGACCGCACGCGCCGCTTCGACAAGGGCGGCGAGCAGTTCTACGACCAGATCTCGGCGCTGCACAAGTCGGTGCGCTCCTCCGACCCGGACGCCGCGGTGTACTGGCTGTGCCGCATGCTCGACGGCGGCTGCGACCCGCTGTACCTGGCCCGCCGCATGACCCGCATGGCGGTGGAGGACGTCGGGCTCGCCGAGCCGCGCGCCTGGCGCATGGCGCTGGACGCCTGGGACACCTACGAGCGGCTGGGCTCGCCGGAGGGCGAGCTGGGCCTGGCGCAGCTCGCCCTCTGGCTGGCCGTCGCGCCCAAGAGCAACGCCGCCTACCAGGCCTACAACGCGGCGCGCGCCACGGTGCGCGAGACCGGCACGCTGGAGGTGCCGATGCACCTGCGCAACGCGCCGACCAGGCTGATGAAGGGACTGGGCTACGGCAAGGGCTACCAGTACGACCACGACGTCGCCGGCGGCGTGGCGCTGGACCAGCAGTGCCTGCCCGACGCGCTGGACGGCACGGTGTTCTACGAGCCGACCGAGCGCGGGCTGGAGGCCAAGCTGCGCGAGAAGCTCGCCGCCCTGCGCGAGGCGCGGCGGAAGGCGCGCGGCGGCTAGGCCGCCCGGCCGGCTTGCCGCCGCGGCGGCGCGGGCCTAGAGTCGCGGCACGCCTCGGAGGGGAGGATGTGTCATGCGCGTATTCATCGCCGGCATCGTCGGCGGCATCGTGGTGTTCCTGTGGGGCGCCATCGCCCACACGGCGCTCGGGCTGGGCAACGTCGGGCTGCGCCCGCCGGCGGCCGAGGACAAGGTGCTGGGCGTCCTGCACGAGGGGCTGGGCGACGATCCCGGCGTGTACGTCCTGCCCTGGCTGGGGCCGGAGAAGATGGGCGACCGGGCGGCGGTGCAGGCCTACAGCGACAAGAGCTCCGCCTCGCCCTACGCCTGGATCGTCTACCAGCCGCGCGGCAAGGACATGACCCGGATGGGCCGGCAGCTGTTCCACCAGTGGCTCTCCGACACGCTGGCCGCGCTGGCGCTGGCCTTCGTGATGACGCTGGCCGCGCTGACGTTCCGCCAGCGCCTGGGCCTGGCGCTGGCGGCGGCGCTGTTCGCCTGGCTCGGTGTCCAGGTGCCGTACTGGACCTGGTACCGCTTCCCCGGCGACTTCACCCTGGCGGCGCTGGTCGAGCAGGTGGTCGGCTGGCTGCTGGCCGGCGCCGCGATGGCCTGGTGGATCGGCTGGAGCGAACGCCGCGCGGCACGCTGAGCGCGCGGCGAATGCCCGCCGCAGGCGCGAGCGGGCGGCGGGTTGGTCGGGCCGGAACGGCCGCCCCGCCGGGCGCTCACGGCGTGGCGGCCGGCTCCAGCGCGAGGTCGGCGAACCAGGCGTTGGCCTGCGAGCGGGTGTTGTCGGTGTCCGCCGCGATGGCGATGCCGGTGATCCGCGGCGCCGGCGCGCCGAACGCCTTGCGGAAATCCGCCGCGAGATCGCGCGTTTCCGCCTGCCACTGGCCGGCCCTGGCGTCGCCGCTCTCGACCACGATGGTGCGCACCGGCGCGTAGAACGGGTTGGGCGCGACGGTGCCGACGGGGTGGCGGTTGTCCCACACGTAGCAGAGCGCCGCGCCGGGCAGGTCCTGGCCGGTGAAGTCGCGCGCCAGCGCCAGCTTCATGCGCTGGCCGAAGGTGAGCTGGCTGCGGGGCACGTCGAAGAACACGTAGACGCGCGCCGCGAAATCGTCGCCCGCCTTCTTGCCCAGGTCGCCCTTGGCCACGGTGCGGTCGATCTTCCAGCGCCAGCGCAGGGTGGACTGCGCCGGCGCGTCGAAGCGGTGCGCGATGGCGCCGGCGCCGCGGTCGGCCGCGATGTGGACCACGCTGCGGCCGTCCATCGCTTCCACCGTCACCGCGGCGGGCGGCTTGTGGCGGGACATGGCGTAGCGCGTCCAGCCGGCCGGCAGGTTCGTGCCGGGCGCCGCGCCGGAGAAATCGAGCGACGGCCCGGCCGCCGGCGCGGGAACCGGGGAGAGCGCGAGCAGACCCGCCATCGCGGGCCGGAGGAGTCGGTGCATCGGCATTGCGGAACGGCCTGGCATCGGGGGCATGCGCCAGCCTGCGCGGCGGCATGTGCAGGCGGCGTCGGCGCAACGTGGCGCATTTGCGCGGCCGCGGTCGCCGCCGCGATAATTCCGGTCTTATCCGCTTGCAAGGAACGACCATGCTGGACCCGGTGCTGCTGCGCGGCCAACTCGCCGAAACCGCCGCCCGCCTGGCGGAGACGCGCGGCTACGCGCTCGACGTGGCCGCGGTCGAGGCGCTCGAGAACGAGCGCAAGCGCCTGGCCACCGAGACGCAGGAGCTGCAGAACCTGCGCAACACCCGTTCCAAGGCGATCGGCCAGGCCAAGGCCAGGGGCGAGGACGTCGCGCCGCTGATGGCCGAGGTCGCCGGCATCGGCGACAGGCTCAAGGCCAACGAGCAGGCGCTGGCCGAGGTGCAGGCCCGGCTCGCGGGCATCGCGCTCGGCATCCCCAACCTCCCGCACGAGTCCGTGCCGCGGGGCAGGGACGAGCACGACAACCGGGAAGTGCTGAAGTGGGGCGAGCCGCGCCGCTTCGACTTCGAGGTGAAGGACCATGTCGACCTCGGTGCCCGCCACGGCTGGCTGGACGGCGAGGCCGGCGCGAAGCTCTCCGGCGCGCGCTTCACCGTGCTGCGCGGCCAGCTGGCCCGGCTGCACCGCGCGCTCGCCCAGTTCATGCTCGACCTGCACACCCGCGAGCACGGCTACCTGGAATGCAACGTGCCGCTGCTGGTCAACCCCGACACCATGCAGGGCACCGGCCAGCTGCCCAAGTTCGAGGAAGACCTGTTCGCCACCCAGGTGGGCGAGTCGAAGCGCTACCTGATCCCCACCGCCGAGGTGTCGCTGACCAACCTCGTGCGCGACAGCATCCTCGACGCCGCCGAGCTGCCGCTGCGGCTCACCGCGCACACCCCGTGCTTCCGCGCCGAGGCCGGCAGCTACGGCCGCGACGTGCGCGGCATGATCCGCCAGCACCAGTTCGAGAAGGTGGAGATGGTGCAGGTCGCCCGCGCCGCCGACTCCTACGCCCAGCTGGAGGAGATGGTCGGCCACGCCGAGACCGTGCTCAGGAAGCTCGGCCTGCCGTACCGCAAGGTGCTGCTGTGCACCGGCGACATGGGCTTCGCCGCGGCCAAGACCTACGACCTGGAAGTGTGGCTGCCCAGCCAGGGCGCCTACCGCGAGATCAGCTCCTGCTCCAACTGCGAGGACTTCCAGGCCCGCCGCATGCAGGCCCGCGTGCGCAACCCGGACACCGGCAAGCCGGAGCTGGTGCACACCCTGAACGGCTCCGGCCTCGCCGTGGGCCGCACCCTGATCGCGGTGATGGAGAACTACCAGAACGCCGACGGCTCGATCACCGTGCCCGAGGCGCTGCGCCCGTACATGGGCGGCCTGGAGGCGATCGCCTGAGGACGGCGGCTGCGGCGTGGGCCGCTGGCCGCGACGATGCCGTCCATCCTTGCTAGGATGCGTGGGCATGTCCCGGGACGTCATTCCCGCGGAGGCGGGAATCCAGTGCCGCGGTGGCGATGAGGCCAAGGGCACGGCTATTGAGCCGAAAAGCGGAAGACAGGGAAGCCGCCGGGCAAGCCAGCGAAGCGGTGCGCCGAGCGCGCCGGCAACCATGCGATCGGAGAGATGGCCGAGCGGTTTAAGGCACCGGTCTTGAAAACCGGCGAAGGGTCAAACCTTCCGTGGGTTCGAATCCCACTCTCTCCGCCAGATGTCCACGAAAAGCCTTTTTCAAGGGCTTTTTTGCAAACTGAGAGAAACGGTGCTTGGCCAAGCCGGTTGGTCAACAGCCATGCGGCTTGCACACCATCTCTTGCGTCACGCATCCGGGGCCCGTGGGCCGGATTGGCTTCGTAACCCCCATCTTCCAGCGATGCCCCGGATGAACAACCTACCGAGAGATCACAGCTAGCCGAATGTCACGCGTGTCGAGCGGGAGGGAATCCCTGGCGGCCGCGTCGCGGACCGACGGTTCCTGATCGGCGCTCCCGCCCCGATGCCCGCATGGCGCTCATGGGCCGGGCAAGATGGTCATGCCCGACAGCGGGCTTGCTGCATTCAGACCGCCCTCGTCACGTCTTGCCGCCCTCCGCCAGCGCGTCCATGTCGAGCGCGTGGTCTTCCACCCAGCGGTCGAGCGCGGTCACCACGCTGCTGAGCGACCAGCCGAGCGGCGTCAGCGCGTATTCGACGCGCGGCGGCACTTCGGCAAAGCTGGCGCGGCTGACCAGCCCGTGCTGCTCCAGCCGCCGCAGCGTCTGCACCAGCATCTTTTCCGAGATGCCGCCGATGCGACGGCGCAGCGCGCCGGGGCGCCGCTCGCCCTCGGCGAGCGCGTGGATGACCAGCAGCGCCCACTTCTCGGCCAGCAGGCCCAGCACGCGGCGGGCCGGGCAGTCGGCGAGAAAGACATCGCAGTCGGCGGGGCGAAAGGTTTTTTCCATACTTACCCGGAGGTGCGTACTTGTGGAGGGGTGCCGCCGTTCGCAACTGGTGCCGCGCGGATCGATCCGCCCACTGCGAACGGAGGTTTCACCCATTATGAAGTTCCTGCTCCCATTCGTCGCGCTGCTCGCCTGCGGCGTGGCCGCGGCCGCGCCGCAGGCCGCCCCGTCGTCCGCCAGCCCGTCCGCACAGGCGCCGGGCTATTACCGCGTCAGGCTCGGCCGGATGACGGTCACCGTGCTGAGCGACGGCACCGCCGCGGTGCCGTTCGACCAGCTGCTGCGCGGGCTGCCGCGCCCCGCGATCGACCGCGCGTTCGCCGCCGCGGGGGAAACGGCCGACCGCGCCACCTCGATCAACGCCTTCCTCGTCGACACGGGCGAGCACCGCATCCTGATCGACGCCGGCGCCGGCGCGCTGTTCGGCCCGTGCTGCGGGCGCCTGCCGCAGGCGCTCGCCGCGGCCGGCTACCGTCCCGAGCAGATCGACGCGGTGCTGCTCACCCACGTCCACGGCGACCATTCGGGTGGCCTGGTCCGCGATGGCGCCCGCGTGTTTCCCAACGCGGACCTGTACCTGTCCAAGACCGAGCTCGACTTCTGGACCAGCGACGCCGAGCAGGCGCGCGCCACGCCGAGCCACCGCCAGATGTTCGTGGAGGGCCGCGCCGCGCTCGCGCCCTACCTCGCGGCGCACCGCGTGCATACCTTCGCCGGTCGCAGCGAGGTGTTTCCCGGCATCACCGCCGTGCCCGCGGCGGGCCACACGCCGGGCCACACGTTCTACGAGCTGGAGAGCGACGGGCATCGCCTGCTCGTCGTCGGCGACCTCGTCCACGCCGCCGAGATCCAGTTCGGCCGGCCCGCGGTGACGATCGACTTCGACATCGACCAGGCCGCCGCCGCGGCGCGCCGTCGCGCCGCACTGGCAGCGCTCGCCGACAGCCACGAGCTGGTCGCGGGGGACCACCTGTCCTTCCCCGGGCTCGGCCACGTGCAGCGGCTCGGCGACGCGTTCGTCTGGGCGCCGCTGCCCTACCAGGCCGACGTGGCGCAGGTGGGGCGATGACGGCGCGGCTCGTCCTCGCGCTCACGCTCGCGCTGGCGTGCGCGGTGGCCGTTCCTGCCGCCGCGCACGCCGCCACGGTCGCGGCCGCGCCCGCCGCGGACGAACGGGTGGCGGAGATCGGCGCCTTCGCCTTCGAGCATGGCGGGCGCCTTGCGCGGATGCGCGTGGGCTACGCCACCTGGGGGCACCTCGCCCCCGACCGCGGCAATGTCGTACTGCTGCTGCCGCCGACCAGCGGTACGCGGCACAGCTATGACGCGTGGATCGGTCCCGGCCGGGCGTTCGATACGGACCGCTTCTTCGTGATCGCGGTCGATCCGATCGGCGGCGGCCGCTCGTCGCAGCCGGGCGACGGTCTTGGCAGCGCGTTCCCCCGCTACACGATCCGCGACATGGTGGAGGCGCAGCGGCGCCTGCTGTCCGGTCTGGGGATCGACCACCTGCATGCGGTGGCGGGGGCCTCGATGGGGTCGTTCCAGGCGGTCGAATGGGGCGTCGGGCACCCGGATGCGATGGACCGGCTGCTGCTGGTCGCGCCCGCCGCGCGTAGCGACGCGCATCTGCGCTCGATCGTCGAGGGCATGGCGCAGACCCTGACGGCGAATCCGCACTGGTCCGATCCCGGCGCGCGGGCGGCGTGGTCGCCCAACCTGCGCGCCGCGGCCGCACAGTTCTATCCGTGGCTGCGCAGCGACGCCTATCTGGACCGCCGGGGAACGGCGGCCGACCTGGCCGAGGCGCAGGCGCTGGGGGACGACTGGGCCGTGCACTGGGATCCGGTCTCGCTGCTCTGGCGCTACCGGGCCAGCGCCGGCCACGACGCGGGCGAGCCCTACGCCGGCGACCTGCACCGCGCGCTGGCCCGGATCCGCGCGAAGACGCTGATCGTCGCCAATGCGCAGGACCGCACCGTGCCCGCCTATCTGACCCGCGAGCTGGCGCAGGGCATCGCGGGGGCGACCACGGTGACCGTGCCGACCGACAGCGGCCACGCGATGATCGGCGCGCGCCCGGGGAGCGCGGATTTCGACGCGATCACGGCGGCGATCCGGGGTTTTCTCTGAGGCATGCGCGTGCCGGCGGGCTTCGCGCTGGCCACTGCCGGCTGCGCCCTCCTGGCGCCGCGCTTCCCAGGGCGCCATCGCCGTCCGCGGTCGGCGCCACCGGATGCGGCGCGCGCGCCAGGGGGCGGACGGCAAGTTGCGGCACATGAGTCAACCCGCGCGGGGACAGGCATGGGTTGCCATTCGCAGGCGCGGCACCTATGCTGTCCGGGCTGGGTTTCAAGGGTCACCCTGAATTGTGGCCCGATGTTGTAGACAAAGTTCCACTACACCGTTGTACCCGCTTCCTCCTTGTGACCAGCCTCTTCGCCGCTTGGCGGCCCCTAACTTTGTTGCAAGGAGAAATTGCGATGTCCCAGACTGAAACCGGTACGGTCAAGTGGTTCAACGACGCCAAGGGTTTCGGCTTCATCAGCCGCGACCAAGGCAATGACGACGTGTTCGTCCATTTCCGCTCAATCCAATCCACGGGCTTCAAGAGCCTGCAGGAAGGCCAGAAGGTGTCTTTCATCGTGACCCAGGGCCAGAAGGGCCTGCAGGCCGATCAAGTCCAGCTGGTCTGAGCGTCCTTCGGGCGTTCGAGAAGGAGCCCGGCCTCGTGCCGGGCTTTTTCGTTCGAGCCGCAGTGCCCCGCCGGCCGGACATGCCGTTGGGCCTGCAGCACATCACGATCGGCCGATGGGCCCGAGCCCTGGCCCGAGCGCAGCGCATGCGAGCGGCGTGCGTGTCGGCGCACCCGTCCCGCGACGCGCTGGTGGTCCTGCAGCGTGGCGAGTGCGACGCCAGTTCCGCGGCCGTGCGGCGCCTCGATCAACCCCGGGGTCCGTCGGCAGGCGATGGCAATGTCGCGGCCGGCCATTCACGAAGAGGACGGCGTCGGGGCGTGGCCAGCTTGCGGCGGGGCCACTTCGCGCCCGGCCTTTTTCCTGGCCTGCTTTTCGTTCTGCTGCTTCTTCTTCGCCAGTTCGCGCTGACGTTTTTCGTAGGAATAATTGATCTTGGCCAAAAGGATGCTCTCGCTGGTGGTGGGGGAGGGTGGACGGGACGTGGCTCGACCCCGGCGCATGTCAACGGTAGCAGCAAGGCCGGCGGACATGTGGCGTAAAGAAGGATTGCGCCGCCCGGGCGAGGGCGCGTTCACGTTCCGGTGTGCGGCCGGGGAGTGATCGCCTGCCCGGAGTATTCGGCGCGGGCGGCTTTGCAGTAGGGACCGTCCATGACGAATCGCCGGCATACCGCGGGGCGGCTGGCGTAAATGCCGCAGTTCATGCGGCCGCTGTCCACCGCCACGCACCAGCCTTCCTCGTCGCGGGCCATGACGCGAAGTCCACCGGCCAGGTGCGTGGTCAGATGGGTCGGAATGTCGTCCTCGGGTTGCAGGACGACCATCAGGCGACAGCAGACGGCGTCGCACCGCGAGCAATGCGCCGCTTCCGTCGCAGGAGGAGGCGCCGGGTTCATGTCGATGCGGTTCCCTGGAGCCGGGCAGGGCGGCGGGCGGCCACGCCGCGCGGCGGGACGGCCATCCGTCGGAAGTCGCTTCGCATGCGGGCGACGTCGCGCGCCGGCCGGCGATGGCGGAGCGTCGGTCGGAGGGTACGCGCGGACGTCCGGAGGGCCGGAGATCGGCCGGGCAGTCTGCCCCGGGACTGCGCCGGGCGGATGCCGCCATCCTCCCGGCCGTCAGACCGCTGCATGCCGTCTGGAACACGCGGACAACGGGCATGGACGCGTCCGGACGACCGCGGCCTGCGGGTGGCGATGCTTTTCATGAGTACTCCCGGGGTGGCCGCGCGGGCCGCGGAATGGTAGAGAACATCGAAAGGCGGCGAAGCGGCCGCCGGCACACGGCCGTGCGAAGCGCACGAACGGACCTTCGGCGTGCGCGGAGGATTCATCCTGGCAAGATAATGCAAGCACGCGCTTTTCGCGCAGCTGTCCGGGCACCGCGTGCCTGGATCGCCCGAACCACCGCACGGGCGCCTGCCGCGGCCACGCCGGGTCGCGGCAGGCGCATTGCCCCTACGCCAGCGCATGGCCCGCCACGCGGGTTAAGATCGCGGTTTGCTCATGCTGTCAGGAGTCATCGCGTGATCATCCAACCCAAGGTGCGCGGATTCATCTGCACCACGGCCCATCCGGTGGGCTGCGAGCGGAACGTGCTTGAACAGATCCAGATCACCCGGGCCCAGGGCGACCTGGGCGAGGGCCCGAAGCGGGTGCTGGTGATCGGCGCGTCCACCGGCTACGGCCTGGCCTCGCGCATCACCGCCGCCTTCGGCTACGGCGCGGCCACGCTGGGCGTGTTCTTCGAGAAGCCCTCCAGCGAGACCAAGACCGGCACCGCCGGCTGGTACAACGCCGCCGCCTTCGACAAGTTCGCCAAGCAGGCGGGGCTGTTCAGCAAGTCGATCAACGGCGACGCCTTCGCCGACGAGACGCGCGCCAAGGCCATCGAGATCATCAGGAACGAGATGGGCGGCCAGGTGGACCTGGTGGTCTATTCGCTGGCCTCGCCCGTGCGCAGGATCCCGGGCACCGGCGAGGTGGTGCGCTCCTCGCTCAAGACCATCGGCGAGACCTTCACCGCCACCTCGATCGACACCAACAAGGACGCCGTGGTGCAGGTGTCAGTGGAGCCGGCGACCGAGAAGGAGATCGAGGACACCGTGAAGGTGATGGGCGGCGAGGACTGGGCGCTGTGGATCGACGCGCTCTGCGCCGCCGGCGTGCTGGCCAGGGACGCCGTCACCGTCGCCTACAGCTACGTGGGCACCTCGATCACCTGGCCGATCTACTGGCACGGCACGCTGGGCCGCGCCAAGCAGCACCTGGACAACACCGCCAGGCAGCTGACCGAGGAATACCAGGCCGAAGGGCTGCGCGCCTACGTCGGCGTGATGAAGTCGGTGGTGACCCAGGCCAGCGCGGCGATCCCGGTGATTCCGCTGTACGTCTCCATGGTGTTCCGCATCATGAAGGAGAAGGGCATCCACGAGGGCACCATCGAGCAGATCAACCGCCTGTTCCGCGACCGCCTGTACCGCCCGGACCACCAGCCGCCCCCCACCGACGAGGAAGGCCGCCTGCGCCTGGACGACTGGGAGCTGCGCGAGGACGTGCAGGACGCCTGCAAGGCGCTGTGGCCCACGGTGACCACCGAGAACCTCAACCAGCTGACGGACTACGCCGGCTACAAGCACGACTTCCTCAGGCTGTTCGGCTTCGGCCGCGACGACGTGAACTACGAGGAGGACGTGGATGCGGACCGGAGGTTCGACTGCATCGAGCTGTGAGGCGGGGGCTTCGCGGTTCCTGTCCGCTTAGGGGGAAAGGCGCCGGCGACGGCGCCTTTCTTTTTGGGCATGTCTCCGGGTGCGGACGCTTTCCCGGAAGCCGGACACTCCAGCCGTCATTCCAGCGAAAGCTGGAATCCAGTGAAATACGTCGTGCGCAGCACTCGAATCAGGTTTTGCGTGCTTCGCACGGTTACTCGACTGGATTCCGGCTTTCGCTGGAATGACGCCGGAAGGTCATGCGGAGCGAGGCAGGCGCGAACGCCCGGAACCTCGTATTGCGGCCTATCCCATCCTCTCCGCACCCCCAGCTGCCGGATACCGCCGCAGCAGCCACGCCAGCACCGGCGGCGTCACCATCGCGGTGAGCAGCGACATCGCCACGATCAGCGCATAGGTGCGGTCGCTGAACACGCCCGCGGCCAGGCCCAGGCTGGCGATCACCACGCCCACCTCGCCGCGCGGCACCATGCCGAAGCCGACGATGGTGGCACCGCGGCGGCCCAGCGACAGCGCGCCGAGGAAGCCGCCGGCCAGCTTGGAGACGATGGCGATGGCGGTGACGGCCGCCAGCGCCAGCAGGGCATCCGGGCTGGCCAGCTGGCGCAGGTCGATCTTGCTGCCGGTGACGACGAAGAAGAACGGCGTGAGCAGCGCCAGCAGGGGCCGGGTCTGCTGCTCCAGCGCGTGCTGCTGGCGCGTCTCCGAGGCGATCATGCCGGCGAGGAAGGCGCCGATGATCGCGGCCAGCCCGAACAGCGTGGAGACGTAGGCCAGCCCCAGGCACAGCGCCAGCACGATGGCCAGTGCCGAGTGCGGGCTCTGCGGCTTGTCCAGCCAGGTGGAGTTCCAGCGCATCACCCGCGCGCCGCCCAGGCCGATCACCGCGATGAAGCCCACCGCGCCGGCCAGTACCATTGCCAGGTGCGACAGGTCGAGGTCGCCGCCGCCCTGCAGCGACACCACCACGCCGAGCAGCAGCATGGCGAGGATGTCGTCGATCACCGCGGCGCCGAGGATCACCTTGCTCTCCGTGCGCTGCAGCGCACCCAGCTCCTGCAGCACGCGCGCGGTGATGCCGGCCGAGGTGGCGACGAAGGCGGCGGCCACGAACAGCGACTTGCTCCAGTCGAAGCCGCTGCCATGCGCCCACAGGCCGCCCAGGCCGAACGGCACCAGCACGCCCAGCACGCCGACCAGGAAGGCGGCCTTGCCCACGCGCTTCAGGTCCTCCAGCCGCGTCTCCAGGCCCACCGCGAACAGCAGCAGCACCACGCCGATCTCGGCCAGCACGTCCAGCGGCGTGCCGGTGGCGATCTGCCCGGGCGTGATCCAGCCGAGCACGGAGGGGCCGACCACCGCGCCGGCGGCGATCTCGCCGACCACGCCGGGCAGCCGCAGGCGCTGCGCGATCTCGCCGCCCACCTGGGCGGCCACGAAGACGATGAACAGGGTGAGCAGGATGTCGCTGGCGTGGTGCATCTCGGACCGTCGGGCGGGGGCGTCCGCCCGATCCTACACGCCGCGCCGCAGCGGGCGAACCGTCAGGCGGCGCGGGCGGCGGCGGTCGCCGGGCGGTCCGGGCGCAGCTGGCTGAAGATGCGGCTGGCGCCGGCGGTGATCGCGGCGAGGATCAGCACCGTCCAGCGGAACGCCACGATGTAGTCCTCGTGCGCGTGGCCCCGCAGCAGCGACTCCATCAGCAGCGTGGACAGCGCGATGCCGAAGCTCATCGACAGGTACTGCGCGGTGGAGGCCATCGACGAGGCCATCGCCGCGTGGCGGATGTCCAAATCGTGGTAGATCAGCGTGTTCATCGCGGTGTACTGCATGCCCATGAAGCTGCCGTAGACGAACACCAGCAGCGCGATCAGCCACATCGGCGTCTCGCGCCCGAACAGCGCGAAGGAGGCCAGCAGCACGGCCACCACCAGCGTGTTGGTCAGCAGCAGGCGGCGGTAGCCGAAGCGCACCAGCACGCGGTTGATCAGCCACTTCGCGCTGATCGAGCCCAGCGCCTGCGGCACCATCATCAGGCCGGCCATCAGCGGCGACCAGCCGCAGCCGACCTGCAGGAACAGCACCAGCAGCAGGAACATGCCCGACACGCCCAGCCGGGTGAACAGGTTGCCGGCCAGCGACACCCACACGCTGCGCACGCGCAGCAGCGACAGGTCCGCCACCGGGTGCGGCGCGCGCCGGCTGTGCCACACGTACAGCGCGCCGAACAGCAGCGCCAGCGCCGCGCAGGCGCCGATCAGCCGCCACACCACGCGCTCGCCGCCGACCAGCTCCGAGGCGGTGAGCAGCAGCGCGGAGGCCGCGGCGAACAGCAGGAAGCCGAGGAAGTCGAAGCGGTGCGCGCGGTCCAGCCGGTAGTCGGGCATGTCCTGCTGGTTCATCCACAGCCCGGCGACGCCCACCGGCACGTTGATCAGGAAGATCAGCCGCCACGAGGCGAACTCGGTCAGCGCGCCGCCGAGCAGCGGCCCCAGCACCGAGCCGAGCAGGCCGAAGGTGGCCACCGTGGCCATCACGTGCACGAACTCGCGCTTGTCGAAGCTGCGCACCAGCACGTAGCGTCCCACCGGCATCAGCGAGGCGCCGCCGATGCCCTGGAGCACCCGCGAGGCCACCAGCTGCGGCAGGTTCTGCGAGATGCCGCACAGCAGCGAGCCGACGCCGAACACCGCGATCGCCGCGCCGAACACCCGCCGGGTGCCGAAGCGGTCGCACAGCCACGGGCTGGCGGGAATCAGGATCGCCAGGGTCAGCACGTAGCTGGTCAGCGCGGTGCGCATGCCCAGCGGGGTGACGCCCAGCGCCTCGGCCATCGCCGGCACCGCGGTGTTGACGATGGTGGAGTCGAGCGCCTGCATGAAGAACGCGGCGGCCACCAGCCAGATCAGGCCGCGGCTGGAGCCGCGCGCGCCGGCGCCGACCGCCGCCGCGTCGTCGGCGGATGCGGCGGCGACGGGGGAGGAGGCGGAGTCGTCCGGCATGGCCCGCCCATGATAGCTGCTGTGACAGCTTGCATTCCCGGGCAGGCATGGCCAGAGTCAGGGCGGTTTCATCTTCCGCGCGCGCCGGGCCTCGGTCCGGCGCGCCGCTTTTTCGGTACCGGAGTCCGCGCATGACCTTGCCACCCATCGTGCTGTCGCGCCTCGACGTCGAGCGCATCGAGGCATTGCTGGAGCGCCTGCCGCCCGCCGAGGCGGCGCGGCACGAGGGGCTGCGCGCCGAGCTGGAGCGGGCCGAGGTGCGCGAGCCGGAGGCGATGCCGCCCGACGTGGTCACGATGAACTCGCGCGTGCGCTTCGAGGACGGGCAGGGCGGCGAGCTCGCCGTCACCCTGGTCTATCCCGCCGCGGCCGGCGCGCCGGGCACGGTGTCGGTGCTGGCGCCGGTGGGCAGCGCGCTGCTGGGCCTGGCGCGCGGGCAGGAGATCGACTGGCCGATGCCGGACGGCCGCCTGCGCCGCCTGCGCGTGGTGGGCGTGGAGTGGCAGCCGGAGGCCGCGGGCAGGCTGCACCGCTGATCGGCTGGCTGGTACGACCTGGCGCCGCCGCATGATCCGTCATCCCGGCGCAGAGCCGGCCGCGGACCTGATCCGGGGCTGGGGTCCAGTAGTGAAGGAATTCATCCGGACCGTAAGGCGCTGGATTCCGGCTTGCGCCGGAATGACGGGCGGATGCGCCGACGTTGAGGCAGCGGCTTCCCTGGCCGCCGCGTTTGCAGCGCGGGCGCCCGAGCCTCCCGCTGATGCGATGGCGCCATGCCGCGCCGCCCAGCCGCTAAACTCGGCGGCATGAGGAAGCCCGCATGACCGACGCACCCGTTCCCGCCGCCGTCGCGGCGCGCGCCGCCAGGCTGCGCGCGCGGATCGAGGACGCCAACCACCGCTACTACGTGCTCGACGACCCGGACATCACCGACGCCGAGTACGACCGCCTGCTGCGCGAGCTGGAGGCGCTGGAGGCCGAGCATCCCGCCCTGGCCACGCCCGACTCGCCCACGCACCGGGTCGGCGCGCGCGCGCAGGGCGGCTTCGCCGAGGTCAGGCACGCGATCCCGATGCTCTCGCTCAACAACGCCTTCGAGCAGCCGGGCGAGGACGACCGCACGCGCTTCCGCGAGGTGGCCGAGTTCGAGCGGCGCATCGAGCAGACGCTGGACCGGCGCGAGCCGGTGTTCTCGGTGGAGCCCAAGCTGGACGGCCTGGCGATCAGCCTGCGCTACGAGGACGGCGTGTTCGTGCAGGGCGCCACCCGCGGCGACGGCGCCACCGGCGAGGACGTCACCGCCAACCTGCGCACCGTGCGCGCTATCCCGCTGCGCCTGCGCGGCAAGGGCTGGCCGCGCGTGTTGGAGGTGCGCGGCGAGGTGATCATGCTGCGCAAGGACTTCGAGGCGTTCAACGAGCACGCCCGCCGGCACGGCGAGAAGCCGCTGGCCAACCCGCGCAACGGCGCCGCCGGCTCGCTGCGCCAGCTCGACCCGGCGGTCACCGCGCGGCGCAGGCTCAGCTTCTACGCCTACGGCGTGGGCGAGGTGGACGGCTGGCGGCTGCCGCCCACCCACTCGGAGACGCTGGCGCAGCTGCGCGAATGGGGCTTCCCGGTGTCGTCCGAGGTGGGCACCGCGCGCGGCTTCGACGGCCTGATCGCCTACTTCCGGCGCATCGGCGCCAAGCGCGACAGCCTGCCGTACGACATCGACGGCGTGGTCTACAAGCTGGACGACTACGAGGGCCAGCGCGCGATGGGCTACGTGGCGCGCGCGCCGCGCTGGGCGCTGGCGCACAAGTTCCCGGCGCAGGAGCAGACCACCACGGTGGAGGCGATCGAGATCCAGATCGGCCGCACCGGCGCCGCCACCCCGGTGGCGCGGCTGAAGGCGGTGCAGGTGGCCGGCGTCACCGTCACCAACGCCACCCTGCACAACGCCGACCAGGTGGCGCGGCTGGACGTGCGCGTGGGCGACACGGTGATCGTGCGCCGCGCCGGCGACGTGATCCCCGAGGTGGTGCGCGTGGTGCCCGAGCACCGGCCGCCGCACGCCAGGCCCTGGCACATGCCCGCGCACTGCCCGGTGTGCGGCTCCGCGCTGCTGCGCGAGGAGGGCGAGGCGGCCTACCGCTGCTCCGGCGGCCTGGTCTGCGCGGCGCAGCGCAAGGAGGCGCTGATCCACTTCGCCTCGCGCCGCGCGATGGACATCGAGGGCATCGGCTCGCGCTTCGTCGACGCGCTGGTGGACTTCGGCTACGTGCACACGCCGGCCGACCTCTACAGGCTCGCGCTGGACGACTTCCTGGAAATGAAGCGCCGTGCCGACGAGCGCGACGGGACGACGCCCGAGACGGTGAAGCAGGGCAAGATCGCCACCAAGTGGGCGGAGAACCTGATCGCCGGCATCGACGCCAGCCGCCGCACCACGCTCACCCGCTTCCTCTACGCGCTGGGCATCATGCACATCGGCGAGAGCACCGCCAGGACGCTGGCCGCGTGGCTGGGCCGGCTGGAATTCGTGCGCAGCATGCCGGCGCCGGTGCTGCGCGTGCTGCCCGACATCGGCGACGAGGTGGCCGGCTCCATCGCCGGCTTCTTCGCGCAGAAGGGCAACCAGCAGGTGGTGGACGCGCTGCTCGCCGCCGGCATCGTGCTGGCCGACGAGGGCGATCCCGACCCGCGCCTGCGCGGGAAGCTCGACCTCGGCGTGCTGCTGGACGCGGCGAGGATCCCCAAGCTCGGCCCCAAGAGCACGGCGCTGCTGGCGCAGCACTTCGGCACGCTGGACCGGCTGCTGGAGGGTGGCGAGGCGCACTGGATCACCGCCGGCCTGCCGCAGGCCGCCGCCGCCGGGCTGGCCGCGCACCTGGCGCACGCCCGCGCGGTGAAGGAGCTGCGCGAGGCGGAGGCGGCGATGCGGCGCCTGCTCGACGCGATCCCGGCCGCCGCGAAGGCGGCGCGGGCGCCGCTGGCGGGGCAGACCGTGGTGCTCACCGGCGCGCTGGCCTCGCTCACCCGCGACCAGGCCAAGGAGCGGCTGGAGGCGCTGGGGGCCAAGGTGGCCGGCTCGGTGTCGAAGAAGACCAGCTTCGTGGTGGCCGGCGAGGAGGCCGGCTCCAAGCTGGACAAGGCGAAGGAGCTGGACGTGCCGGTGTGGGACGAGGCGCGGCTGCTGGCGCTGCTGGCCGAGCACGAGGGCGGCAGGTGAGCGGGGAGGCGTTCGCCGCGCTGCGCCTGCGCGCGCGGCTGTATACGCTGGTCCGCGCCTTCTTCGCCGAACGCGGCGTGCTGGAGGTGGAGACGCCCGTCCTCTCCGCCGCCGGCAACACCGATCCGCACATCGAGAGCTTCGGCACGACCTTCGGCGGCCACGTCGACGCCGGCGCGCGCGAGCGCTGGCTGCGCACCTCGCCGGAGTTTCCGCTCAAGCGCCTGCTCGCCGCCGGCCTGGGCGACTGCTACGAGCTGGGCCGGGTGTTCCGCAACGGCGAGGCCGGCGGGCGGCACAACCCCGAGTTCACCATGCTGGAGTGGTACCGCGTGGGCTGGGACCACCGGCGGCTGATGGACGAGACCGTGGCGCTGGTGCGCGAGGCGCTGGCTCTAGTGGGGCGGCGCGCCGAAGTGCGGGTGACGAGCTACCGCGAGCTGTTCCTCGACGGGCTGGGCCTCGACCCGCTGCGCGCGGACACCGGCACGCTGGCCGCGCCGCTGCGCGGGAGCATCGACCCGGAGGGCCTGACCCGCGACGACTGGCTGGACCTGCTGCTCACCCACAGGCTGCAGCCGGCGTTCCCGCGCGACCGCATCACGGTGATCCACGACTACCCGGCCACGCAGTGCGCGCTGGCGCGCATCCGACATGACGACCCTCCGGTGGCCGAGCGCTTCGAGCTGTATCTCGGCCCGCACGAGCTGGCCAACGGCTACCACGAACTGAACGACGCCGCCGAGCAGCGCGCGCGCTTCGAGCGCGACAACGCGCGGCGGCGCGCGCGCGGCCTGCGCGAGGTGCCGGTCGACGAGCGGCTGCTGGCCGTGCTCGACGCGCTGCCGGACTGCGCCGGCGTGGCGCTGGGCGTGGAGCGCCTGCTGATGTGCCTGGCCGGCACCGACGCCATCGCCGACGTGCTGGCGTTCCCGTTCGCCGAGGCCTGAGCCGCGTTCAGTCCAGGCGCGCGATGCGCGACGCGCGGTTGATCCAGACCAGGTAGAGCTCGATGCCGGCGAACAGGCCGAGCACCGCTGCCGCGCCGGCGGGGCCGGCCACGTCGTGGGCGAAGCGCGCGGACACGTACAGCAGCACCAGCAGGCTCTGCCCCATGCCGACCAGGCCGGGCGTCCGCGACAGCGGCCCGCGGTGGTAGCCGATCCAGAACGCGAAGCGGGCGAGGATCCAGACGACGGTGGTCGCCGTCACCGCACGCATCGATGCGCCGTCCCCGCAGTACTGCGCCAGCCCCAGCAGGCCGGGGATGAACAGCAGCAGCTGCTCCAGGGTGTTCTGCAGGTAGCGCAGGTTGACCTTCATGCGTGCCGATTCGGCGCCGGCCAGCGGATCCATCGCGGGCGTGACGAAGCGCTCGTGGGCGACGGCCTCGATGCCCGGCGCGAAGCACAGCAGCACCGACACGCAGCAGCAGCCGACGGCGTACCACAGCCGGTCCGGCCACGCCTGCATGCCCGGCACCGGCGGCAGGCCGTAGCGCAGGGCGAGCCAGAGCAGCAGGGCGATCGCCGCGGCGGCCGGCATGCCGCGCATGAGCGTCCTCCGCCGGGCGCGTACATCCTGCAGGTCGTTCGCCTCGCTCATGCCGGCGCCTCGTGGGGGCCCGGCCACGCGGGCCGGGCCCCGGGATCCAGGCTCAGTCCTGCCGCTGTTCCAGCAGGTAGCGGTAGATCAGGCCGCCGACGATGCCGCCGACCAGCGGCACCAGCCAGAACAGCCACAGCTGCTGCACCGCCCAGCCGCCCTGGAACAGCGCCACGCCGGTCGAGCGTGCCGGGTTCACCGAGGTGTTGGTGACCGGAATGCTGATCAGGTGGATCAGCGTCAGCGCGAGGCCGATGGCGATGCCGGCGAAGCCGGCCGGCGCGCGTCTGTCGGTGGCGCCGTGGATCACGATCAGGAAGAACGCGGTCATCACCAGCTCGCAGACGATCGCCGCGTGCATCGAGTAGCCGCCCGGCGAGTGCTCGCCGTAGCCGTCGGAGGCGAAGCCCGAGGCCGCGGCGTCGAAGCCGGGCTTGCCGCTGGCGATCACGTACAGCACCGCGCCCGCGGCGATCGCGCCGACCACCTGCGCGATCACGTAGGGCACCACGTCCCGCGCCGGGAAGCGGCCGCCGGCGCACAGCCCGACGGTGACGGCGGGATTGAAGTGCCCGCCCGAGATGTGGCCCACCGCGTACACCATGGTCAGCACGGTGAGGCCGAAAGCGAGCGCCACGCCCGCGAAGCCGATGCCCAGCTGCGGGAACGCCGCGGCCAGCACCGCGCTGCCGCAACCGCCCGTCACCAGCCAGTACGTGCCGAAGAACTCGGCCGCCAAACGCTTGCCCATGCCCATCGCGATTCTCCTTGCAACGTGGAAGGGAATGCCGAAACGCACAGCAGGAACGCAGCGGCGCAGCGGATGCGCCGCCGGCGCAGGCTAGCAGAACGGCGACGCCCCGGTGCGGCTGCCGGGGAGGCCGCCGGCGCCGCGGCGCCGGCGGCCCTCCGCTCAGGGCGCGTCGAAGCGCAGCGCCAGCGCGCGGCGCTCGACCAGGCCCATCGCCGGCTGGTCCTGCAGGCGCAGGTCGCGCAGCTCGTATGGCGCTCCCACGCCGCGCAGGCTGGCGGCGTCGTAGTGCAGCACCAGCGCGGCATTGCCCGGTTCGAGCCAGGCGGCCGACTGCGCGTAGGCGGCCGGCACCATCCGCCCGTGCGCGTCGCGGCCGTACAGCACGGCGGAGGCCGCGTAGCGGCTGGCCGATGCGGCGGCGACGCCGAGGCGCACGTCGAGGCCGCGGTCGGCCGCGCGGCGGACCTCCGCCGCGCCGTCGAGCCGCGCGTCCGGCGTCGCCGCGGTGAACACGGTGGTGGTGTCGCGGCGCACCGCGTGGCCCTGGCCATCGTCGCCCACGGTGAAGCTGTGGACTTCCCACAGGCCCGGCGTGGCGGGCACGGCGGCGGGCGCGATCTCGGCGGCGAAGCTGCCGTCGGGCTGGCGGCGGTAGTCGAGCAGGGTGGTGCTGCCGTCGGGCGCGCGCAGGAAGCCGCCGGCGGCCTGCAGCGGGCGGTCGCGCTCGCCCTCCTGCATGCCGACGCGCAGGTGCAGGCGCTGGCCGACGAGCAGGTCGTCGCGGTCGGCGCGCGCGGTCACGCTGAAGGCGCTCTGCGGCTCGAACACGTGCACCACGTAGCGGCCGCTGGCGGTCGGCGCCTGCAGCGTGGCCGTGCCGCTGCCCAGCTCGGGGCGCAGCTTCATCACCAGCGTGGCGTCCGGCACGGCCATGCCGGCGGCGCGCAGCGACGCGGCGTCGGCGAGCTGGCTGGCCGCCTGGTCGGCGCCCAGCGTCCGGCTGCCCAGCCGCAGGCGCACCGCCGACGGCTGCAGGCGGCCGCCCGTGCCGTCGCCGGGGCTGAGGCGGATCACCGCGCCGGGTGCGCTCAGCGGCAGCTCGACGCCGCGCTGCAGTTCGGTGGCGGAGACGTCGGTCCAGTATTCGCGGCTGCTGCGCGCGAAGGGTTGCGGCCGCGCCTGCAGCGCGGCGTCGCGCGGCAGCGGCCAGCTCACGCTGACCGGCTGGCGTTCGACATGCACGCGCGGCTGCGCGACGGCCTGCGCCGCCGGCGCGACGGTGGTGCGCGGCAGCAGCGTGGCGGGCACCATGTCGCCGTCCTGCGGCGGCAGCAGGGCGCGGGTGGCGGACAGCGCGGGCAGGGCGGCGCCGAGCGCGCAGAGGGCGAGGACGAGCTTGTTCCGTGTCTGCATGGCTTAGCCCCGGATGTCGTTGGCGAGCGTGGCTTCCAGCCCGAAGCAGGCGCGCCGGCTCTGGTTGTGGTTGAGCACCTGGCCGCCGCTGGTGCGCTGCGTGTCGCGGAACCAGACGCTGCCGGCGGCCGCGGCGCTGGTGCACTCGATGAAGCCGTCCGAGCAGCTGCTCAGCCAGTTCTGGGTGATCTCCAGCCCCACGCTGTCGGCGTAGCCGCCGCAGTAGGCCTGGCTGCTGAACGGGCTGGACGCCACGTCGGTGCCGACCACGTCGCGGAACGGCACCGGCAGCGCCGGCCGGCCCGCGGTGCCGAGCAGGTACTGCTGGTTGTAGGTGGCCATCCAGCCGACCTGCTGCTGGCGCACCGCGTCGGTCTTGTAGCCGAGCAGCCAGCCCAGCGAGCTCTCGAACACGTTGCCCGCGATCACCGCGTCGGCCAGCGGCGTGCCGGCGCTGGAGGGCGCGATCGCGTCCACCTTGACGATGCGCCGGATGATGTCCGGGTAGCGCGCGTCCCAGGTCGGGTTGGACAGGATCCAGCGCATCACGTTGCCGCCGTTGGAATGCGTGATGACGATCAGGCGGTCGATGTTGCGGCTCTGGATGAAGCCGGCGAGCTGCGTGGCCAGGCAGCCGGCCGCGCGGTCGTCCCACATGTACTGGTCGAAGTCGCAGTTGACCACCAGCAGGTTGTTGCGGTCGGCGAGGCCGTTGCGGATGCCCTCGACCATGGCGGCCTGCCAGTAGTCGTCGTAGGCGTCGGTCTGGTGGCCGGTGCCGTGGACCAGGGCCACGCCGGTGGCGGCCTGCGCCCCGGCGGCGGCCAGGGCAAGGGACAGCAAGCATGTCATGCGTCGCACGTTGGTTTCTCCCCTCGGAGCGGCTTGCGCCGCGCTGGAAGCCGACCCGCGTGCAACGGACGGAAAAGCCAACCACCTCGTCCCTGCAGGAAGGCCGACCGGATGATGGGCGCCGCGACCGGCGCCCGCCTGCCGCGCGGGCTCTCCCCTCGGAACCATTCGGCGGCGCATGGAATCTAGCCCCGCCGTGTGACAAGGGCATGCCGCAGCGCCGCAGCCGGGCGGGGCAACGCTTGGTAATGTGACGCCTTTCGCCTTCGGGGAGCCGTCCGTTCCGATGAATACCGTCCCGCTCGCCGCCGCCCCGGCCGACCGGCTGCTCGCGCGCGACCTGCGCACGCTGGCGCTCGCCGCGCTGGGCGGCGCGCTGGAGTTCTACGACTTCGTGGTGTTCGTGTTCTTCGCGCTGCCGCTGAGCGAGCTGTTCTTCCCGCAGGGCACGGCGCCGTGGCTGGCGCAGGCGCAGGTGTACGGCATCTTCGCCGCCGGCTACCTGGCGCGGCCGCTGGGCGGCATCGTGATGGCGCACTTCGGCGACCGCTCGGGGCGCAAGCGCATGTTCACGCTCAGCGTGTTCCTGATGGCGCTGCCCACGCTGGCGATCGGCCTGCTGCCGGTGTACGCGAGGATCGGCGTGGCGGCGCCGCTGCTGCTCCTGCTGATGCGCGTCGTGCAGGGCATCGCGGTGGGCGGCGAGGTGCCGGGCGCGTGGGTGTTCGTGGCCGAGCACGTGCCGCGCCGGCGCGTCGGCTTCGCCTGCGGCTGCCTCACCGCGGGGCTCACCGTGGGCATCCTGATCGGCTCGCTGGCGGCGGCGTGGATCGACCGCCACCTCGCGCCGGCCGAGGTGCTGGCCGGCGGCTGGCGGCTGCCGTTCCTGCTCGGCGGCGCGTTCGGCTTCGTCGCGGTGTGGCTGCGCCGCTGGCTGGGCGAGACGCCGGTGTTCGTGGAGCTGCGCGAGCGCAAGGCGCTCAGCCGCGAGCTGCCGCTGCGCGTGGTGCTGGCCGGCCACCGCGGCGCCGTGCTGCTGTCGATGCTGGCGACCTGGACGCTGACCGCGGCGATCGTGGTGCTGGTCCTGATGCTGCCCACGCTGGTGCAGAAGGGCTTCGGCATCGCGCCGCCGCGCGCCTTCCTCGGCAACAGCCTGGCCTCGGCGGCGCTGGCGCTGGGCTGCGTGGCCTTCGGCACGCTGGCCGACCGGATCGGCAGCGGCCGCGCGCTGTGCCTGGGCTCGCTCGGGCTGCTGCTCGGCACCGCGGCGCTGTTCGCCGACCTCGCCGCGGGCGGCGCGCACTTCCTGCCGCTGTACGCCGCGCTCGGCTTCCTGGTCGGCATGGTCGGCACGGTGCCGGCGGTGATGGTGGAGCGGTTCCCGCCGGCGGTGCGCTTCTCCGGCGTGTCGTTCGCCTACAACGTGGCGTATGCCGTGTTCGGCGCCGGCACGGCGGGCCTGGTCGGCCTGTTCGCCGCCTGGGCCGGGCGGATGGCGCCGGCCTGGTACGTGGGCTTCACGGCGCTGCTGGGCGCCGCGGTGGGCGCGTACCTGTCGGGCGGCGCGAGGCGCGGGGCGCGCCGCTAGTTCCGGAGCAGGCGCGACACCCCCGCTCCCTCTCCCCGGAGGGGAGAGGAGGCGCGGCGGCCGGCCGGCTTGGCCAGGGTCGCGGGCGCTAGAACTCCAGCTCCTGCGTCGCGCACAGGTAGTCGATCATCGGCGCCAGCCGCTTGTAGCACTCCACCGTCCACGGCAGCAGCTCGGCCGAGCAGGCGAAGGCCTCGTCGAAGTCCTCGCCGGCGGCGAAGTCCTTGCGCTTCAGGTCCTCGATCAGCTCGTGGTTCGGGTCGAAGCCGCGCGGCGGGCGGCTCAGCGACTCGCCCCAGAAGGTGAAGCGCTCGCGGAACGCCTTGCCGTGCGTGGCGCGCTTCCACGCGGCCGGGTTGTCGGCGAGGAAGGCGCGGATGCGCTTGAGCGCGTCCGGCTCGGGATGCCACATGCCGCCGCCGGCGAAGCACTCGCCCGGCTGGATGTGCAGGTAGAACGAGGGTGCCGGGATCTCGTGCCGCCGCTCGTGGAAGAAGCGCGCGCCCTGCCAGGGCTTGTACGGCAGCTTGTTGTTGGAGAAGCGCGTGTCGCGGTAGATGCGGAACAGCGAGCTGCCGTTCCTGCGCGCGTCGGCGCGGTAGTGCGGGCTGATCTTCGCCAGCGGCGCGGCCATGTCGGCGATCAGCGCCAGGAACGGCTCGCGCACGTGGCGCTCGTAGTCGGCCTTGTGCGCGGCGAACCACTCGCGGTTGTTGTTGCGGTCCAGGCCGCGCAGGAAGCGGAAGGTGGCGGGCGTGAAATAGGCTCGGTGGGGCATGGCGTCGTCGGGTCAGGCGGAAAGCGGCAGGAGTTCGGCGGCCAGCTGCTCGCCCCAGGCCTGCAGCCGGTCGAGCAGCGGCAGCTTGCCGGCGGCGGCCGGGTCGACGCGCAGCTCGGCCAGGCGGGCGAAGTAGTCGTCGAGGGTGAGCGTGGTGAGCGGCGTCGGCCGGGTCAGGCGCGCGCGGCGGAACGCCTCCCAGCGCTCGCGCTCGGCGGCGTCGAGCGTCTCCGGCCAGTTGCGCGCGCGGTAGCGGAACAGCAGCTCCGGGTAGCGCGGGTCGCGGAACGGGAACGCGCGCCGGCCCAGCTCGGCGGGCGGCGTGCCGCGCACCTCGGCGAGCAGGCGCTTGTCGGCGTCGGGCAGGAAGCCGGCGTACAGCGCCAGCTCCGGGTCCTCCGGCGGCGGCAGCTCGGCGGCGCGGGCGAACACGCGGCGCAGCTTCGCCGCCAGGCCCTCGGCGCGCGCGAGCAGGGCGCGGTGGCCCAGCGCCCGCTCCACGTCCAGCCCCAGCCGCGCCAGGTCCACGCCCTTGAGCGCCGACAGCGGCGCCAGCGCCGGCGCGTGGTTGGCGCGCACGGTGCGCAGCGGGATGCGCTCGACGTCCTCCGGCAGGTCGGCGCGCGCGGTGAAGATGCGGTCGGCGATCTCGTCCTCGTCCAGGTCGAGCCAGCCGGCCGGGTCGGCGGCGAGGTCGTACACGATCACCTCGCTCGGCCGGCTCGGATGCAGCGCCAGCGGCGCGATCAGCGCCAGGCAGTGCCGGCTGGCCGGGTAGCGCGAGGACACGTGCACCAGCGGCGTCATCCCGGCCACGTCCAGCAGCTCGAACACGCGCTGCTTGCGGCGCAGCGCGAAGTGCCAGTCCCACAGCCGCGGCTGGCGCACGCGGATCAGCCGGGCCAGGTCGACCAGCGCGTACACGTCCGACAGCGCGTCGTGCGCGTGCTCCTGGCGCAGCCCGTTGGCCGCGGCGAGGTGCTCGAGCCTGAAGCTGGGCGAGCCGTCCTCGCGCAGCGGCCAGGCGATGCCCTCGGGGCGCAGCGCCTGGCACATGCGCGCCAGGTCGATCAGGTCCCAGCGCGAGTTGCCGTTCTCCCACTCCCGCGCGTAGGGATCGTGGAAGTTGCGGTAGAGCATCTGCCGGGTGAACTCGTCGTCGAAGCGCAGCGAGTTGTAGCCGGCGCCGCAGGTGCCCGGCTCGGCCAGCTGCTCGTGCACGCGCGCGGCGAACTCGGCCTCGCCGAGCCCCTCGCGCTCGGCGTCCTGCGGCGCGATGCCGGTGATCAGGCTGGCGTCGGGCGAGGGCGGCATCTCGCGCGGCGGCCGCGCGTAGAACATCACCGGCTCGCCGACGATCTCCAGCTCCATCGTGGTGCGGATGCCGGCGAACTGCGCCGGCCGGTCGCGCCGCGGGTCGGCGCCGAAGGTCTCGTAGTCGTGCCAGAAGAACGTCTGCATGAACGGATCATCGCACGGCCGGAGGCGCGCCATGCGCTGCTGCTAAACTGGCCGCTTGCAGGGAGGACGCATGAACCAAGCCAACGACGAGAACCTGATCTGGATCGATCTGGAAATGACCGGCCTGGACACGGATGCCGATTCCATCCTGGAGATCGCCACCATCGTCACCGACAAGGAACTCAACGTGCTGGCCGAGGGGCCGGTGTTCGCGATCCGCCACGAGCTGGACCGGCTGGAAGGCATGGATGCGTGGAACCGCAACCAGCACCGCAAGTCCGGCCTGTGGCAGCAGGTGCTGGAGTCGCCGACCGACCACGCCCAGGCCGAGCAGGCCACGCTGGAATTCCTCAGGGCCTGGGTGCCGGCCGGCAAGTCGCCGATGTGCGGCAACTCGATCTGCCAGGACCGCCGCTTCCTGCACCGGCAGATGCCGCGGCTGGAGCGCTACTTCCACTACCGCAACCTCGACGTGTCCACGCTCAAGGAGCTGGCCCGGCGCTGGGCGCCGGCGATCGGCCGCGGGGTGAGCAAGGAATCGGCGCACACCGCGCTGTCGGACATCCGCGACTCCATCGAGGAGCTGCGCTATTACCGCCGGCACATGGGCGCGCTGGGCGGGCAGGCCTGAAGGCGAGCGGCCGATGATCGACACCGACCCGTTCGCCCCCGTGCTCGACTGCAACGGCCGCCGGCTGGCGCTGGACCGGCCGCGCGTGGTCGGCATCCTCAACGTCACCCCCGACTCCTTCTCCGACGGCGGCGCGCACGCCGACGTCGACGCGGCCGTGGCGCACGGGCTGGCCATGGCCGGGCAGGGCGCGGACATGCTCGACGTGGGCGGCGAGTCCACCCGCCCCGGTGCCGCCGAGGTGCCGCTGGAGGAGGAGCTGCGCCGGGTGATCCCGGTGGTCGAGCGGCTCGCGGCGGAAACCGCGCTGCCGATCGCGGTGGACACCTCCAAGCCCGAGGTGATGCGCGCCGCGGTGGCCGCCGGCGCCGGCATGGTCAACGACGTCTACGCGCTGCGCCGCGAGGGCGCGCTCGACGCGGCGGCGGAACTGGGCGTGCCGGTGTGCCTGATGCACATGCTGGGCGAGCCGCGCAGCATGCAGGACGACCCGCGCTACGACGACGTGGTGGGCGAGGTGCACCGCTTCCTCGCCGACCGCCTGTTCGCCTGCGAGCTGGCCGGCATCGACAAGCGCAGGGTGATGGTCGACCCCGGCTTCGGCTTCGGCAAGACGCTGGAGCACAACCTGGCCCTGCTGCGCGCGCTGCAGCGCTTCGCCGACCTGGGCAGCGGGGTCTACGTGGGCCTGTCGCGCAAGTCGATGATCGGCGCGCTGACCGGCCGCCAGGTGCCGGCCGATCGCGCGGCCGGCTCGGTGGCCGCGGCGCTGGTCGCGGTGCAGCGCGGCGCGCGCATGGTGCGCGTGCACGACGTGGCCGCCACCGTCGACGCGCTGGCGGTGTGGCGGGCGGTGACGGCCGGCGACGCGCCGCCGCGGCGCGACGAGCGCCCGGCCATGCCGCGCTGGCCGGACGACGAATAACCAGAACGAGGCGCACGGGGCGCCGCAGGGATCCCTCCATGAACCAACGCAAGTATTTCGGCACCGACGGCATCCGCGGCCAGGTCGGCCGGTGGCCGATCAGCGCGGACTTCATCCTGCGCCTGGGCCGCGCCGCCGGCGCGGTGCTCGCGCGCGGCGCGCAGCGGCGGCCGCTGCTGCTGATCGGCAAGGACACCCGCGTGTCCGGCTACATGTTCGAGTCGGCGCTGGAGGCCGGCCTGGTCGCCGCCGGCGCCGACGTGGGCCTGCTCGGCCCCATGCCCACGCCGGGCGTGGCATTCCTCACCCGCTCGCTGCGCGCCTCGGCGGGCATCGTCATCAGCGCCTCGCACAACCCGCACCAGGACAACGGCATCAAGTTCTTCTCCGCCGACGGCGAGAAGCTCTCCGACGAGATCGAGCTGGCGGTCGAGCAGGAACTGGAGGCCGAGTTCACCACCGTGCCCTCGGAAAAGCTCGGCAAGGCGCGCCGCATCGACGACGCGGTGGCGCGCTACGCGGAGTTCTGCAAGGCCACGGTGGCCGAGGACTTCAGCCTGCGCGGCCTGAAGGTCGTGCTGGACTGCGCCAACGGCGCGACCTACCAGGTGGCGCCCAAGGTGTTCGCCGAGCTGGGCGCCGAGGTGAGCGCCATCGGCGACCGCCCGGACGGCTTCAACATCAACGCCGGCGTCGGCTCCACCCATCCGCAGGCGCTGCAGCAGGCAGTGCTGGCGCAGGGCGCCGACCTCGGCGTCGCCTTCGACGGCGACGGCGACCGCGTGCAGCTGGTCGACCGCCACGGCGTGCTCGCCGACGGCGACGACATCCTCTACGTGCTGGCCCGCGACTGGCAGGCGCGGGGCCTGCTGGAGGGCCCGGTGGTCGGCACGCTGATGAGCAACTACGGGCTGGAGCAGGCGCTCGCCCGGCACGGCATCCCGCTGCTGCGCGCCAACGTCGGCGACCGTTACGTGCTGCAGCAGCTCAAGGCGCACCGCGGCATCCTCGGCGGCGAGACGTCGGGCCACATCCTGTGCCTGGACCGCGCCACCACCGGCGACGGCATCGTCGCCGCGCTGGCCGTGCTGGAGGCGCTGGCGCGCGGCGGGCAGGATCTCGCCGCGGCGCGGCAGGGCCTGGCCAAGCTGCCGCAGGTGATGCGCAACGTGCGCTTCGCCGGCGACGCCAGGGCGGTGCTGGGCAGCGCGCCGGTGCGCGCCGCGGTGGCCGACGCCGAGCGCGCGCTGGCCGGGCGCGGGCGCGTGTTCCTGCGCGCCTCGGGTACCGAGCCGCTGATCCGCGTCACCGTGGAGGCCGCCGACGCCGGCGAGGTGGCGCGGATAGCCGCCGGGCTGGCGGACGTCGTAAAATCCGCCGCCGAACGCTCGTGAACCAGCGGGCGCCGCGCGCGCGGCGCCCGCCCCAGGTCGCCAAGGATTGGCCCGACGTGCCCCGCCCCTGCGGTGGCGGAACAAGACGACCGCACGCCCACCTGGACACGACAGCCATGAAAAACGTTCCCACCCTCGACATCCGCCGCTACGACACCGACCGCGACGCCTTCGTCGCGGAGCTGGGCGCGGCCTACCGCGAGTTCGGCTTCTGCTGCATCAGCGGGCACGGCATCCCGCGCGAGCTGGTGGACGGTGCCTACGACGCCTTCCAGCGCTTCTTCGCGCTGCCCGCCGAGGTCAAGCTGAAGTACCACGTGCCCGGCGGCGGCGGCGCGCGCGGCTACACCCCGTTCAAGGTGGAGACCGCCAAGGACAGCCAGTACCCCGACCTCAAGGAGTTCTGGCACATCGGCCGCGAGATCCCGCGCGGCTCCAGGTTCGCCGACGTGATGCCGCCCAACCTGTGGCCGGAGGAAGTGCCGCAGTTCAGGGAATACGGCTACGGGCTGTACGAGGCGCTGGACCAGCTCGGCACCCGCGTGCTGCGCGCGCTGGCGCTGCACATCGGGCTGCCGGAAAGCTACTTCGAGGACAAGACCGACCAGGGCAACTCGATCCTGCGGCCGATCCACTATCCGCCGATCACCGAGGAGAACATCCCCAACGTGCGCGCCGGCGCGCACGAGGACATCAACTTCATCACCCTGCTGGTCGGCGCCAGCGCGGAAGGGCTGGAGGTGCTCACCCGCGAGGGCGGGTGGCTGCCGATCACCACCCAGGGCGACGCCATCGTGGTCAACATCGGCGACATGCTGCAGCGCCTGACCAACCACGTGTACCCGTCCACCACCCACCGCGTGGTGAACCCGCGCAACGAGAACGCGCGCAAGCCGCGCTACTCGGTGCCGTTCTTCCTGCACCCGAACCCCGACGTGGTGCTCGACCCGCTGCCGCAGTGCGTGACGCCGGACAACCCGAGCCGCTACGCCACCTCGATCACCTCGCACGAGTACCTGCAGCAGCGCCTGCGCGAGATCAAGCTGATCTGAGCAGCGCGGCCCCTGATCTCCCTCTCCCCTCAGGGGAGAGGGCCGGGGTGAGGGGCCGGCCTCGAAACACCATTCGGGGTCGCCCGCTCAAGCCATCCAGAAGAACACCGCCGTCATCCGCCGCTCGGCGAAATCCTGTCCCCAGTACGCCGTGGCGCTGTGGATGATGTTGGCCTTGTACAGCAGCAGCCGGTTGTAGCGGTGCGGCACGCGCACGTCCTCGGCGAAGGCGTTGGGCGGCACGAAGCGGGCGCCCAGCGCGTCGACCAGGTTGCGATGCGGCGGCATCACCACGTTGCCGCCGAGCTGGCCGTTGGGCATGCGCTGGCGGAAGAAGCTGGTGCCGCAGCGGTCCGGTACCGCCGGGTTGAGGTAGAGCACCGCCGCGTAGCGGCACAGGTGCAGCGAGTCGGTATGCGGCTTCACCGCGCCCTCGGTGGCGCCGACCACCTGCACGCAGTTGTGGTTGAGCTTCACGCCCGCCCCGGTGCTTTCCACCCACACCTTCTTCGCCCCGGTGAGCTGGCACACCAGCGCCTCCAGCGAGGACAGCTCGCCGTCCAGCAGCGCCGGCGCGGCGCGCATGCCGGGCCACACCTCGCCGGTGGTGGGATAGCCGTACTCCCAGTCGGTCTTGGCCAGGCAGCGCGCGCGCACCTCGTCCGCGTTCGGCAGCGCCTCGTCCACCACCCAGTAGTCGCGGCCCTCGGTGGGCTTGCGGTAGGGCAGCGGGCGCATCGCGGGATGCTGCGGGAACAGGGACATGGGGGCTCCTTGCGTCGTGCGCGTCCAAGGTAACGCACGCGAGTGCATTCTGCCGGGAAGGGGGAGGGGCGCGCTGCGGCTCATTCCTCCAGTTGGCGGTAGCGCTTCGACTCCCGTGCCGACAGCGCGAGCGCCAGCCGGTCCGGCAGCAGCTCGGCCAGCGCCTTGATCGCCCGGTTCACCCGCCCGGTGACGTGCACCACCTTGCCGCGCTCCACCGCCGCCACGCCCTGCCGCGCGACTTCCTCCGCGGTGAGCCACATGAAGCGCGGCAGCCTGTCCATCTTCGCGCGCGTGCCGGTGACGTCGTGGAACTCCGACCAGGTGAAGCCGGGGCAGAGCGCGCACACGTTGACGCCGGCGGCGCGGTTCTCCAGCGCCAGCGACTGCGAGAACTTGACCAGGTAGGCCTTGGCCGCCGCGTACAGCGTGTGCCCGGCCGAGCCCGGCACGAAGCCGGCCAGCGAGGCCACGTTGACGATGCGCCCGTAGCCGCGCGCGCGCATCGCGGGCAGCAGCCGCCAGGCCAGCTCGGTGGGCGCGGCCAGCAGCACCTGCAGGAAGTCGGCATGCGTGCGCCAGGCGTTGGCGACGAAGCTGCCGGGCACGCCGTAGCCGGCATTGTTGACCAGCCAGTCCACCGCCAGGCCGCGCCGCTCCAGTTCGCCGCACAGCCGATCCGGCGCCGCCGGATCGGCCAGGTCGCACGGCAGCACGGCGACCGCGCCGCCGTGGCGTTCGCGCAGTTCCGCGGCCAGCGCCTCCAGCCGCTCGACGCGCCGCGCGACCAGCACGAGATCGTGCCCGCGCGCGGCGAGCTCGCGCGCGAAGGCGGTGCCGATGCCGGCGGAGGCGCCGGTGACGAGGCTGAGCGGTCGGGCGGGCGGCATGCGGGTTCCATCGGTGCGGGCGACGCATCCATCCTGCCTGCGGCCCCGGCGGCGCGCCAGCGGTTTGCCCGCCTCGGGCGGCCTCGCTTAAGCTTCCGCTCTTTATCGACACGGACTCACGCCATGCGCAGGAAACTCGTCGCCGGCAACTGGAAGATGCACGGCAGCCGCTCGATGGCCTCGGCCCTGGTCGGCGAGATCGCCGCCGCCCTGCCGGCCGCCGCCGACGTGCTGGTGTTCCCGCCGTTCCCCTACATCGCCGAGCTGGCCGCCGCGCACGGCGGCAACGGCATCGGCTTCGGCGCGCAGGACGTGAGCGCGCACGAGGGGCAGGGCGCCTACACCGGCGAGGTGTCGGCCGCCATGCTGGCGGACGTGGGCGCGCAGTGGGTCCTGGTCGGCCACTCCGAGCGGCGCCAGTACCACGCCGAGAGCGACGCGCTGGTGGCGGAGAAGTTCGCCGCCGCGCGCGCCGGCGGGCTCACCCCCGTGCTGTGCGTGGGCGAGACGCTGGAGGAGCGCGAGGCGGGCCGGACCGAGGCGGTGATCGCACGCCAGCTCGGCGCCGTGCTGGCGCGCAACGGCATCGCCAGCTTCGACACCGCGGTGATCGCCTACGAGCCGGTGTGGGCGATCGGCACTGGCCGCACCGCCACGCCCGCGCAGGCGCAGGAGGCGCACGCCTTCATTCGTAGCCAACTGGCGAAGGAAGATGCTATGATTGCCGGTCTGACCCGGCTGCTTTACGGCGGCAGCGTCAAGCCGGCCAACGCCGCGGAACTGTTCGCGCAGCCGGACGTCGACGGGGGCCTGATCGGCGGCGCGTCACTGGCCGCGGCCGACTTCCTCGCCATCTGCGCCTCGGCGCAACAGTAAGCGCCACGGACCTTCGGAACCCCATGTTCGTCATCTTCAGCGTGTTCTACATCCTGATCGCGGCGGCGATGATCGTGCTGATCCTGATGCAGCGCGGCGCAGGCGCCGACGCCGGTTCCGGCTTCGGCGGCGGCGCGTCCGCCACCGTGTTCGGCGCGCGCGGCTCGGCGAGCTTCCTCACCCGCACCACTGCGGTGCTGGCCACGCTGTTCTTCCTGCTGAGCCTGGGCATGGGCATCTACCTCAGCCACAACGGCGCGCCCAAGGGCAGCACCGACAGCGACCTCGGCGTGATGGCGGGGCTTGCCAACAAGCCCGCCGCCACCCAGAATGCGCAGCCCGCGAAGCCGGCCGGCGCGGAAGTCCCGCAGGCCACGGCCCCGGCGGCCAACGGCGACGTGCCGGCCGCGCAGCCCGCGACGGCCGGCTCGACCCCGGCGCAGCCGCCCGCGAAGCAGTAACCGACGCTAGACAACACACACCTGCCCAGGTGGCGGAATTGGTAGACGCACTACCTTGAGGTGGTAGCGACGCAAGTCGTGGGGGTTCGAGTCCCCCCTTGGGCACCAATCGATGGCCGGACGCCGTTCCGTCCGGCAGCAAGAAGACCCGCCGCGAGGCGGGTTTTTCGTGTCCGGCCGCCGCGCCTGGGCGCACGGGAGAAGACCCGGACCCCGCCGCGATGGCATGGCGGGCTGCCCGGACGGGGCGGGCGGAAAAAAAACCGGCAGGAAAAGCCGGAAATTTCGCCTTGCCTATGCGTGCGAAGCCTCGATTTCGCGTAGATTTGACAGGCCGCAAGGCCGCCGCTCGCGGAGCGGCGTTTCCTTATCCATCCTTGGAAAATCTATGGCCACCAAATCCACTGCCAAGAAACCCGCTGCCAAGCCCGCCGCCAAGGCCGCCCCGTCGGTCAAGCCGGTCAAGGACGTGCTCAGCAAGTCCGGGCTGATCGCCCACCTGGCCCAGCAGGCCAGCGTCGAAACCAAGCACGTCAAGGCGGTGCTCGCCGCGCTCGAGCACACCGTGCTCGGCGCCGTGAGCAAGAAGGGCGCCGGCCTGTTCACGCTGCCGGGCCTGTTCAAGGTCACCGCCGTCAAGGTGCCCGCCAAGCCGGCGCGCAAGGGCAAGAACCCGTTCACCGGCGAGGAGCAGGTCTTCGCGGCCAAGCCGGCGACCGTCAAGGTCAAGGTGCGTCCGCTCAAGAAGCTCAAGGACGCCGCCGTCTGAGGCTTCCGGCGCCTATCCGCCGCCGGCGGATAGGCGCCCCCGGTTTCCAAGGCCGTCGGCATCGTGCCGCCGGCGCGGGGCGAAGGGTTCGCCCGCGCGTTTTTTTCCTTCATCCAACCCAGGGAGGGCAACCGATGATCAAAGTCGTACTCGTGGACGACCACGAGCTGGTGCGCACCGGCTTCCGCATGATCCTGCAGCAGCAGGCCGACATCAGCGTGGTGGGCGAGGCCGGCTCGGCGGAGGAGGGCCTGCGGCTGATCCGCAAGCACGCTCCCGACGTGGCGCTGGTCGACGTGCACATGCCCGGCATGAGCGGCATCGAACTGACCGAGCGCGCCAGCCGGCTCAAGGCGCCCACGCGCATCGTCATCGTCACCGTGGTGGACGACGCGCGCTTCCCCAAGCGTCTGCTCGACGCCGGCGCGCTGGGCTATCTCACCAAGGGCTGTTCGGCGGACGAGCTGCTGCTGGCGGTGCGCCAGGTGTCCGGCGGGCGCCGCTACCTGGCGCCCTCGGTCGCGCAGCAGCTGGCGCTGGCCACGCTGGACGGCGAGGGCTCGCCGTTCGACGCGCTGTCCAGCCGCGAGCTGGAGGTGGCGATGATGCTGGTGCGCGGCAAGCCGCTCACGGTGATCGGCGAGCAGCTCAGCCTGAGCCCCAAGACGGTCTCCACCTACAAGCAGCGGCTGATGGAAAAGCTGCACGTGGACCACATCATCGGGCTGGCGCACCTGATGACGGTGCACGGACTGATCGACCAGCCCGGCCAGACGACGGGCGGCTAGCGCAGAAAACCAGGACAGAAAAAAGCCGGACGAAGCGTCCGGCTTTTTTCATCGCGGGTCGATGGCTCTTCAGCCCTGGCCGACGTTCTTCTTTTCCTCCGGCCCGTCCGTGGCCGCCGCCGGCGGCAGGCTGGCGGCGAGCAGGTCGCCCTGGGCGGGCTCGGCCGCAGTCTGGGTGGGCGCCGGCACGGCTTCGGCTTCCGCCGCAGGCGCCGGCGCGTGCAGCGTCACGGCGTCCGTCGCGGCCGGCGGCGCGGCGACCAGGTTGACCCCGACAGGGGCCGGGGCAGGCGCCTCGGCGCCGAGCGGCGCGGTTTCCGCCACCGCCTCCAGCTCCGCCGCGCCGTGCGGCAGGATGGCAGGCTCCGGCGTCTCGTGGACGGACGGCGCCAGTACGACGTCGGCGTCGGCCGCCTCGGTCCGTGCCGGGATCGGCGGCAGCGGCGGCAGGTTGAAGGAGCTGGGCGTCGGCGCCGGCATCACGACGGCGGGCGCTTCATCGTGCGCCGCGGCCGGCGTCGCCGGGGCCGGCTCGTTCGCCGCGGCGAACGCTGCCGCCGGGCGGTCCGGGGAAACGGTCCCCGGCGTCGCCGCCGGCGCGGGGCTGCCGGCCAGCTCGCGGGTCACGTCGGCGACCACCGAGCCGGGCTGGCGGTCTTCGTCGTCCAGTTCGTCGAGCGCGCTCGCCTCGGTGGCGGAAAGGGCGGCTGCGCCTTCCTCGTGGCGCCGGCGGCGCCGGCCGCCGCGCCGGCCGCGCCGGCGGCGCGCCGGTCCCGCTTCGCCGGCCGCAGCCTCCTCGGGCCTGGATTGCTCGCCGGCGGTGGCCGCCACGGGCTTGAGGGTCGTCTCGTCCTCGGCCGACGGGGACACCGCCGGCGTCGCCGGGGCCTGCTCGACCGGCGCCGGGGCCGGCTTGGGCTGGCGCTCGGGTCTGGGCTGGGCCGGCGGCTGGCGGCGCTCGTTCTGAGCCGCCGCATCGGCCTGGCCACCGGCCTGCGGGCGCTCGGCCCTCGGCTGGGACTGGGGCTGCTGAACGGCGGGTTGCTGGCGCGCCTGCGCGCCGGCCTCGTTGCCGCGCTGGCGATTGCCGCGCTGGCCCTGCGAAGGATTCTGGGCACTGCCGCCCTTGCCGGCCGCCTGCGGCTGCTCGCGGCGGCCCTGGCGCGCGTTGCCGCCCTGCGCCTGGTTCTGGCCGCGGGGACGCTCGTCGCGGCGGGATGGCTGGCGGGCCTCGCTCTTGCCGCTGGCCGGCGCGGGAGCGGCCGCGACCGGCGCCGGCGCGGCGGCGGGCTGGCCGCGGAACCAGCCGAGCAGGCGAGCGATCACGCCGCCCTGCGGCGCGGGCGTGGCCGGCGCCGCGGCGGGCGGCCTGCGCGGGGCGACGACAGGGGCGGGCGCGGGGGTGGCGGCGACCGGCTGCGGGGCCTCCTCGCGCACCGGCGCAGGCGTGGCCGGCACGATGCCGCTGACCGCCGGCTGCTCGCTGCTGCCCAGCAGCTGCCCCATCTTCGGGACCGGCGTGGCCTCGACCGGCGTCAGCCGCTCGTAGCTGGGCTTGCTGTGCTCGCCCATGTCCGCCTCGCGGATGCGCTGGATCTGCAGGTGCGGCGTCTCCAGCTTGTCGTCGGCGACGATCACCACGTGCACCTTGTGGCGCAGCTCGATCTCGACCACGCTGGCGCGCTTCTCGTTGAGCAGGAAGTTGGCGACCGGCGGCGGCGCCTGCACCAGCACCTGGCCGGTGTTGTCCTTCATCGCGTGCTCTTCGATCAGGCGCAGGGTGGACAGCGACAGCGACTCCACGCTGCGGATGTGGCCGTGGCCCTCGCAGCGCGGGCAGACGATCTGGGTGGCCTCGCCCAAGGACGGGCGCAGGCGCTGGCGCGACATCTCCAGCAGGCCGAAGCGGCTGATCCGGCCCACCTGCACGCGGGCGCGGTCAAGCTTCAGGGCGTCCTTGAGCTTCTCCTCGACCTCGCGCTGGTGGCGCGGGCTGTCCATGTCGATGAAGTCGATCACGATCAGGCCGCCGGCGTCGCGGATGCGCAGCTGGCGGGCGATCTCCACCGCCGCCTCGCAGTTGGTGTTGAAGGCGGTCTCCTCGATGTCGCCGCCCTTGGTCGACTTGGCCGAGTTGATGTCGATGGCGGTGAGCGCCTCGGTCTGGTCGATCACGATCGAGCCGCCGGAGGGCAGCCGCACCTGGCGGTCGAAGGCGCTCTCGATCTGCGTCTCGATCTGGTAGCGCGAGAAGAGCGGGGTGTCGTCCTTGTAGAGCTTGAGCTTGCGCAGGTTGTTGGGCATCACCTGCTGCATGAACTCGCGGGCGTCGTTGTAGAGCGACTCCTCGTCGATCAGGATCTCGCCGATGTCGTTGCGCAGGTAGTCGCGCAGGGCGCGGATGAACAGCTTGGATTCCTGGTAGATCAGGAACGGCGCCTTCTGCTTGCCGGCCGCCTCGGAGATCGACTTCCACAGCTGCAGCAGGTAGTCCAGGTCCCACTGCAGCTCCTCGGCGTCGCGGCCCATGCCGGCGGTGCGCACGATCAGGCCCATGTCGTCGGGGACGGTGAGGTGCTCCAGCGCCTCCTTCAGCGCCTGGCGGTCCTCGCCCTCGATCCGGCGCGAGACGCCGCCGGCCTTCGGGTTGTTGGGCATCAGCACCATGTAGCGGCCGGCCAGGCTGATGTAGGTGGTCAGGGCGGCGCCCTTGTTGCCGCGCTCCTCCTTCTCCACCTGCACGACCACTTCCTGGCCTTCCTTGACCAGCTCGCGGATGCTCGCCTTGTTCGGGTCCAGGCCCGCGGTCATGTACTCGCGGGCGATCTCCTTCAGCGGGAGGAAGCCGTGGCGCTCGGCGCCGTAGTCGACGAAGCAGGCTTCCAGGGAGGCCTCCACGCGGGTGATGCGACCCTTGTAGATGTTGGCCTTCTTCTGTTCGCGGGAGGGGATTTCGATATCGAGATCGTAGAGGGTCTGGCCATCGACGATGGCCACGCGCAACTCTTCACGCTGAGTTGCGTTGATCAACATGCGCTTCATTGTGTGTCCTCGGCCCTGCCGCGCGTCGCGCGCCGCGGTGGCGCCGGGAAGGGCGGCCTGCCGGGGATCGCGCCGCAGCGGTAAAGCGGCAAATTACGGTATCGCTCCCGATACCTGGGGTGATTCGTGGCTTTCGCGCCCGTCGGGTCCGGCGCAGGGCACCGGGCAAACGGCGTCCCGAACCGTTACGATGCATGGGAGTCTGCGGCCGGTGCCGGGGAAAGGCGATCGGCGCAATCCTCGCCGGCGTCACGGACGGGCGCCCGATCCCCCACTGAGTGCCTGCGAGACCGGGCGTAGCGCCCGCCAAGTATCCCCTTTCGCCAGGTTTTTTTCAATGCAGACGGCAACTTCCCCCACCGCACCTCAAGGCGTGCGTCAAGTCCTGATCGGCCCGGAACGGGATGGGCAAAGGCTGGACAACGCCTTGGTGACCCTGCTCAAGGGGGTGCCCAAGAGCCTGATCTACCGGCTGCTGCGCACCGGCCAGGTGCGGGTGAACGGCAAGCGGGCCAAGCCCGACACCCGTCTCGCGGCTGGCGATACGCTGCGCATCCCGCCGGTGCGGACGGCCGAGAAGGCGGAGACGCAGGGGCCGCCGCCCGGCCAGGTCGAGCAGGCCGCCGCCGCGGTGATCTTCGAGGACAAGCACTTCCTGGTGATCGACAAGCCCGCCGGCATGGCCAGTCACGGCGGCAGCGGGGTCAGCCATGGCGCGATCGAGCTGCTGCGCGCCGCGCGTCCGAACGAGTCGCTGGAGCTGGTCCATCGCCTGGACCGCGACACCAGCGGCGTGCTGGTCTTCGCCAAGACCCGCGCCGGCCTGACCGGCCTGCAGGCGGCCATCCGCGCCGGCGAGGTGACCAAGCAGTACCTCTGCCTGATGCTGGGGCACCCGTCCAAGGCCAGGTTCAGCGTCAACGCCCCATTGCAGAAATCGGTGCTCCAGGGCGGAGAGCGCATGGTAAGAGTGTCCGATAACGGCAAGCCATCGCTCACTTTTTTCCGCGAGATGGAGCAGTATCCAGGCGCCCGGCTGATGCAGGCGACGCTGGGCACCGGCCGCACCCACCAGATCCGCGTGCACGCCGCGCACGCCGGCCATCCGCTGGCCGGCGACGCGAAATACGGCGACAAGGAAGCCAACCGGCGCTTCCGCGAGCTGGGCCTGCACCGGCTTTTCCTGCATGCCTCGCACATGGGCTTCGAGCTGGACGGGCGCGCCTACGGCTTCTCCGCGCCGCTCCCGGACGACTTGAAGTCTTTCCTGGATGTACTTGCCACTAAAGGAAAAAGCGCGCGCTGACCTCGAGCGAGCGCAGCAGGCCGCCGGCCAGGCCGGCTTCCGCCAGCAGGGCGCAGAGGGCATGGGCGAGCGCGACCGGCAGCAGCCGGCGCCGGCGCAGGAAGCACCAGCCCCACCACAGCTCGGCCAGCAGGCACAGCTGCATCAGCCGGCCGTTGGGCGTGTGCAGCAGGGCGAACAGCAGCGCCGCGCCCAGCACGGCGAGGCCAGCCCGGGGCAGCAGCCGTTCCAGCCGGCGCTGCACCACCACCAGGACCAGCCATTGCTGCAGGGCGGCCCAGGCGAGGTAGGCCGCCACGTGCGCCGGACGCGGCGGCGCGAAGGGATGCCCGTACAGCCGCCACAGCAGCAGGACCGCCGGCAGCAGGGCGAGCGGCGGCAGCCAGGCGCGCCATTCGCCCGTCCAGCACCAGTCGCGGCGGGGGGCGCGGCGCTCGGCCCAGGCGGCGTAGAGCAGGGCCAGGACGAACCCCAGCATGGCCGGCATGCCGGGACGCGGCCCCCATTGCAGGCCCGCGATCAGCCACAGGGGGCCGAAGGCGAGGGCGCCGATCTCCAGCCAGCGGCCGCCCCGGCCCGAGGGCTCCCGCCGCGCCAGCAGCAGCAATCCCGCCGCATAGGCCAGGGCCAGCGCCCAGCCGGGCCATGCCGCCGGCTCCGCGGATGCGGCCGGCGGGAACGGCAAGTCGGCCGGCAGGAGCAGGGCTGCCGGGCGCACCGCCTGGACGGCGTCGCGCCAGTCCAGTTGCCGCTCGGCCGTCGCGCCCGGCGGCAGCCGGAGCACCGGCGCCGCCGCGGCGAGCCCGAGCCGTTCCGCCGCCACCACGGACGGGGCCGTTCGTGGTGGCAGCTCATGTGCATCGGCCGGGTCGGGCAGGGGAGCGGGCGCGACGGCCTGCAGCGCCGCGGCCCGCAGCACGATGGCCCGTTGCGCCGGCACCGCGATGCGCAGCCGCAGCATCGTGGCGCCGGCCGGCGCCGCGCAGCCGCCGGGAGCCATCGCCTGCCAGTGCAGGCCGCGCAGGTCGATGCGCAGCCGCCGCTGGCTGTCGCGCAGGGGCATCGCGGCCGCGGCCATGCAGGCCGCGCCGTCGGCACCGCGCCAGACCACGCCCAGCATGCCGTCCGCCGGACTTTCCAGTTCCAGCGCCAGCAACGGCCAGTGCGCGAGATCGACCGGGCGCGCCAGCGGCAGGCCCAGCTCGAACGGCGAACCGTCCAGGCCGGTGATGCGCAGGCCCGACGGCGCGGCCTCGACCCGCGCCGCGCCGAAGGCGCGGCCGGCGACCAGGTCCGCCGGCCGGTGGAACCGCCACTGCCACAGCGGCTGGCCCGAGCGCAGCAGGGCGAACTCGCGCGCGGCCTCGCCGGCGAGGTGCGCGGCGGTGAGGCGCGCGGCGAGCGCCTGCAGGGCCAGCAGCAGGACCGCCGCCAGCACGGCGATGGCGGCGGCTTCGAGCCAGCGGCGCGGCGGGGCAGCCACGTCAGCGCGCGAGCAGGGTCTCGACCTTGGCGGCGCAGATGAAGTCGTTGAGCGACAGCCCGCCGACGTCGTGGGTGGACCAGTACAGCCGGCAATGGCCGTAGCCGGCCTCGAGGTCGGGGTGATGGTCCTCCCGGTTGGCCATGAAGCCCACGGCGTTGATGAAACCCAGCGTGCGGTGGAAGTCGTCGAAGCGGAAATCCTTGACGATGCCCTTGCCGTCGGCACTGCGCTGCCAACCAGGCAATTGGGCGAGCAGCCCGTCCACCGCGGCGGCGTCCAGCGCGTGTTCCGCTCCCCTGCGCGGTACGCAATGCTGGGCGGCGAGCTCGTTGAGGGTCATGGCGGTTCTCCATGGGCGTGACGAGGTGGCGAAGCGTCGGGGCAGTGCGCGGAAATGTCAAAGTGTCCGCGCGGCCAAAATAGGACTAAAATGGTGCTGTTTCGGCCCGCGCCCTGCGCGGGCGCCGCAGGACATGCAGCGACACGCCATGATCGAGATTTCCGAACGCGCGCAAGCGCACTTCCGCCGCCTGCTCGCCCAGCAGGGCGGCGATGGCCTGGGCATCCGCCTGCGCGTCACCGCCGCCGGCACCCCGGCGGCCAACTGCGAGCTGGAGTTCTGCGAGCCGGGCGAGCTGGACGGCAGCGAGTGGACCATCGAGTGCCCGGGCTTCGAGTTCCACGTCGAGGGCGCCAGCGTGCCGTGGATCGAGGGCGCCTCGATCGACTTCGAGCCCAGCCCCACCGGCGGCCTGCTCAACATCCGCGCGCCGAAGATCAAGGGCGAGGTCCCGGGCGCGGAAGCCGGCCTGATCGAGCGCGTGCGCTACGTGCTGGAGGCCGAGATCAATCCCCGGCTGGCCTCGCACGGCGGCCGGGTCAGCCTGCTGGAAGTGGATGCCGAGGGCGCGGTGGTGCTGCAGTTCGGCGGCGGCTGCCACGGCTGCGGCATGGTCGACGTCACGCTCAGGCACGGCGTGGAGAAGACCCTGCGCGAGCGCGTGCCCGAGATCACCGCCGTGCGCGACGGCACCGATCATGCCGGCGGCGCCAAGCCGTACTACCGCGGCCGGCAGGGACGCTCGGCGATCGGCTGAGCCGCACGCCCTTTCCGGAAAGACGAAGGCCCGCCGGAGCGGGCCTTCCTTGCATTGCGCATCGCATCGCGGCGCGGACCTACTTGGCGCCGTCCCCGTCGCCCTGGATGTGGCCGTGCAGCGTGCCGAGCTTGCCGGGCAGGCTGGAGAAGTAGGCGGCGACGTCCTCGATGTCCTGGTCGGACAGCGTGGCGACGAAGCCCTTCATGATCGCGTTGTTGCGGCGGCCGTCCTTGTACTCGTGCAGCGCCTGCTGGATGTACAGGTTGTACTGGCCGGCCAGGCGCGGGTACTGCGGGTCGACCGCGTTGCCGTCGGCGCCGTGGCAGGCGAAGCAGGTGGCGGCCTTGGCCTTGCCGTTCTCGATGTTGCCCTCGGCCAGCGCGGCGGTGGCGGCGAACGCCAGGACGGCGCCGAACGAAAGCAGGATGGTTGCGCGCTTCATGCGGTGGTCCTTGGGCTTACTTGGCGAGGCTGGAGAGGTAGGCGGCGATGTCGGCGATGTCCTTGTCGGACAGGCTCTGCGCCTGCGCGCCCATGGTCGGGTGGGTGCGCTCCCCGGACTGGTACTCGTGCAGCGCGTTGAGCAGGTACTGCTCGTTCTGGCCGGCGATCTTCGGCACCGGGTAGCGCGGGTAGGCGTTCTCGTAGCCCACGACGCCATGGCAGCCGTTGCAGGTGTAGACCAGTTTGCGCCCGGCGGCCTTGTCGCCCTCGGCATGCGCGCCGGCGGCGAACAGGGCCGCGGCCGCGGTCAGGCCAAGCAGTTGCAGTCGTGTCATCGAGATGTTTCCCACGCTACGGAGGTTCGAGAGGTGAATCCGCGGAAGTATAGACGTTGCTCCGCAGCCTGAACAACAGCGGGCGGGTCGTTCAGAACAGGCTCCTGAGGATGCGGATGCCGGCGGCGTATTCGCCGACGATCGTGCCCAGGCTCACCAGCAGGAAGTTGAGCAGGGTGCGGGCCACGCGGTTGCTCCACCAGCCGCGCCAGTGGCCGACGTCGTCGCGCAGGGACTCGAAGTCCGCCACGCGCGGCTTGCGCACCCAGGCCTCGACCATCGCGCTGATGCCGCCGGAGGGGATGCCGGGCCGGAACGGCTTGACCGGCGCCGCCACGGCCGCCGCCAGCAGGCTGAGCGGGTGGGCGCCGGCGACGAGCGCGCCCAGCGCGGCGAAGCCGGCGGTGTAGAGCACCCAGTCGCGCAGCGCCAGCGCGCCCAGCGCGGTGTCGCGGTGGAAGGCCAGCGCGATCGCGGCGAACACCAGCAGCACCAGGCCCAGCGCCAGCCACTTCGGCCAGCGCGCCCTGGGCGGCGACTGCGCCAGCGCCGCGGCGCGCGCGGCCGGGTCGTCCTGCTGCGCGCGCAGTTGCTCGCACAGGCCCTTGAGGTGGCCGGCGCCGATCACCACCAGCACGCGCCGCGCCGCCGCCGCGGACCGCCCGGCCTCCTCGCGCAGGCGCGCGGCCATGTAGGCGTCGCGCTCGGCGATCAGGCTTCCGTACAGCGGCGCGGAGTTGCTGGCGAACTCGCCGAAGGCGCTCTCCAGCAGGTCGCCCTGCTTGAGCTTCTCGATCTCCGTCTCCTCGACCTCGCTGCGCTCGAACACGCTGGCCAGCAGGCCGCCGAGCAGGCCGAAGCGCTGCCAGAAGCCCACGCCGTGCCAGGCGCGGCGCAGGGTGGTGCCCACGTCGCGGTCGACCAGCCACGCCGGCACGCCGCGCCGCTCGGCGCCGTCCATCGCCGCCTTCATCTCGGCGCCGGGCTGGATGCCGTACTGCGCGGCCAGCCGCTGCTGGAAGGCCGACAGCACCAGGCTCGCCGCGACCATGCCGACCTTGCCCTGGCGGATCACCTGGAACAGGTCCATCCGCTTGAGCGCCTCGGGATCGCGCATGCCCTGCGCGCGGCTGGGGCACAGCTCCACCGCCACCGCGTCGAAGCGCTCGCGCTCGAGCAGCGCCTCGACCGCCACCACCGAGCTGCGCGAGACGTGGGCGGTGCCCAGCACGACGTATTCGACGCCGTCGCGGACGACGCGCTCGACGGGCTGGCCGTCCAGCGCGTCGGGCAGGGGCGGTGCGGGTTCCGGGACGCTCATGCGATCGATGGCCGTGGCGGGGAAAGTCCCAGCATGGGGACCGGCGCGCGGCGAAGCAAGCGTGGCGCGGCGGGCGTCGGTAACGTCATCCCAGTGAAAGCCGGGATCCAGCGTCGCTGACTTCTCGAGGAAACGTCACTGGATGACCAGTCCTTCGGCTGTTGAAAAGCGCCTCCTGCCTTCGAAGGAATGACGGCGAGGCAATAGCCGGACCAACACGGTAGATCGTGAACAGGCGCTCAGTCGCGGAAGCGCTTGAGCAGGTCGCCGTAGGCGTCGATGCGGCGGTCGCGCAGGAACGGCCAGATGCGCCGCACGTGCTCGCTGCGCGCCATGTCGATCTCGGCGAGCAGCAGCTCGCGGCCGTCGGTGCCCGCCCTGGCGAGGAACTCGCCCTGCGGCCCGGCGACGAAGCTGGTGCCCCAGAACCGGATGCCGGCGCCGACGCCGGACGGGTCGGCCTCGTAGCCGGCGCGGTTGCAGGCCAAGAGCGGCAGGCCGTTGGCCACCGCATGGCCGCGCTGCACGGTGACCCAGGCCTCGCGCTGGCGGTCCTGCTCGTCCTGCGCGTCGTTCGGGTCCCAGCCGATCGCGGTGGGGTAGAGCAGCAGCTCCGCGCCGGCCAGCGCCATCAGGCGCGCGGCTTCCGGGTACCACTGGTCCCAGCACACCAGCACGCCGAGGCGGCCGACCGAGGTGTCGATCGGCTCGAAGCCCAGGTCGCCCGGCGTGAAGTAGAACTTCTCGTAGAACGCCGGGTCGTCCGGGATGTGCATCTTGCGGTACCTGCCCGCGATCGCCGCCGAGCGGTCGAACACCACCGCGGTGTTGTGGTACAGCCCGGCGGCGCGCTTCTCGAACAGCGAGGCGACCACTACCAGCTTCAGCGCCTCGGCCAGCTTGCCGATGCGCGCGGTGCTGTGGCCGGGAATCGTCTCGGCCAGCTCGAACTCGTCCACCGACTCGCGCTGGCAGAAGTACGGGCCGTTGTGCAGCTCCTGCAGCAGCACCAGCTCGGCTCCGGCCGCGGCGGCCTCGCGCAAGCCGGCCTCGATCGCGTCCAGGTTGGCGTCGCGGCTGCCGCGGTGGGTTTCCTGCAGCAGGGCGACCTTGAGGGTCTTGCGGGTCATCGGCTCGAATCCTCGACGGCCAGGGCCGCCCGTGCGGCGGCGAACGATGCGGGGAAGTCTAGATGGCGGCGGCTGAAGCCCAGGCCAAGCCCGCCGGCAGCTGCATGGTGATGCAGTGCAGGCTGCCGTTCTGCCAGATCAGCGGGCGGCAGGGCACCTGCACCACCTCGCGGCCCGGATGCGCCGCGGCGATCACGCGCGCGGCCGCGTCGTCCGCCGCGTCGCCGTAGGCGGGCACCAGCACCGCGCCGTTGACGACCAGGTAGTTCGCGTAGGAGGCGGCCAGGCGCCGGCCCTCGTCGATGATCGGCCGCGCCCAGGGCAGCGGGTGCAGCGCGTAGGGGCGGCCACCGGCGGTGCGCAGCGCGGCGAGTTCCTCCGCCATGCGCGCGAGTTCCGCGTGGTGCGGATCGGCCGGGTCGTCGCAGGCCTGAAACACGATGGCGTCGCCCGGCGCGAAGCGGGCGAGGGTGTCGATGTGCGCGTCGGTGTCGTCGCCTTCCAGGTAGCCGTGGTCCAGCCACAGCACGCGCGCGGCGTGCAGGGCGTCGCGCAGGATCGCGTCCATCGCCTCGCGCGGCTGCTCCGGGTGGCGCTGGTGCAGGCAGCGCCAGGTGGTGAGCACGGTGCCCGCGCCGTCGCTTTCGATCGCGCCGCCTTCCAGCGCCCAGTCGATGCGCCGGTGCGCGGCCCGGCCGAACACGCCGGCGCGCACCAGCGCGGCGACCAGCGCGTCGTCGCGCTCGGCGCCGAACTTGCCGCCCCAGCCGGTGAAGCGGAAGTCGGTGAGCTGGAAGCGGCCGTCGGCGCCTTTCAGCGTGATCGGCCCGGAGTCGCGCAGCCAGGTGTCGTCGTAGGGCAGCTCGACGAAGCGGACCCGCGCGAGGTCCGCGCCGGCCCCGCGCAGCAGGCCCTCGGCGCGCGCGTGCACGGCGGCGTCGGCCGTCACCACGACCAGCGCCTCGAAGCGCGTCACCGCGGCGGCCAGCGCCACGTAGGTGGACTCCACGGCGGCCAGCCGTTCGGCCCAGTCGGTGCCGGCATGCGGCCAGGCGACCAGCACCGCGGCCTGCGGTTCCCATTCCGCCGGCAGGCGCAGGGGAGCATCGGTCATCGTCGTCACTCGGAAGGATGGAGCGCCGCGGCGGACGCCGGGCGGGTGGCGAAGTGTACGACGGAAGGCGCGGCCGTGCCGCGGCCGGGAGGGCCGCGGCAGGCGCGGAAGGTCAGTTCACCGCAGCCGGATTGGTGTTGTTGCCGGCCGGCGTGTTGAGCACGCTGTGGATCACGTGGTCGTGCTCGAAGTACACGATGAAGCCGGCGTACTCCCAGCGGTTGATCACCGGGTGCCTGGCGCTGTCGCCGCCGCGCGGCGACAGCTTGCGCTGCGGCGCACCGTACTTCCTCTCCACCTGCGCCATGCTCATGCCGCGGCTGGGCAGGTCCATGCCCTTCTCCTGCTGCACGCGGTGGATCAGCAGGTTGTCGGCCCGCGCCGGCTGCGGCGCGGCGAAGCCGATCGCGGCCAGCAGGGCGATCAGCGGCAGGCTGGAAATGCGCGTGTTCATGGGTCCCCTCTCCGCACTAGGCGTGGCCGCGCCGTTGTAGCAGAACCGCCGCAGGCCCGCCACGGGCGGCCGCGGGCATTGCGATGGGGTGGGCATTCTCCCGGCCGGCTATCATGCGCGGCTGTCCCACGCGAAGCTTCCGCATGATCGCCTTCCGCCATTTCGCCCTGCGCCGCGGCGCCCGGCTGCTGCTCTCCGACATCGACCTGGTGATCCAGGCCGGCTGGCGGCTGGGCGTGGTGGGCCGCAACGGCTGCGGCAAGTCCAGCCTGTTCGCCGCGCTGCAGGGGCAGGTGGAGGCGGACGCCGGCGAGCTGGACCTGCCGGCGAAGCTGCGCCTGGCGGCGGTGGCGCAGGAGACGCCGGCGCTGCCCGATCCCGCCATCGAGTACGTGATGGGCGGCGACGAGGCGCTGGCCGCGGCGATCCGCGACGAGGCCGACGCGCAGGCGCGCGGCGACACCGAGGCGGTGGCGAAGGCGCACCACCGCATCGAGGAGCTGCACGGCTACGACGCCCGCGCCCGCGCCGGCCGCCTGCTGCACGGCCTGGGCTTCGCGCCGGAGACGCACGAGCGCGCCGTGCGCGCGTTCTCCGGCGGCTGGCGCGCGCGCCTCAACCTCGCCCGCGCGCTGATGGCGCCGTCCGAGCTGCTGCTGCTGGACGAGCCGACCAACCACCTCGACCTCGACGCCGTGCTGTGGCTGGAGGAATGGCTGCGCCGCTACCAGGGCACGCTGCTGGTGATCTCGCACGACCGCGACTTCCTCGACGCGGTGACCACCCACACGCTGCACCTGCACGAGGGCCGCGCACGGCTGTACGTGGGCGGCTACAGCGCCTTCGAGCGCCAGCGCGCCGAGCAGCTGCGCCAGCAGCAGATCGCGCACGAGCGCGAGCAGGCCGAGCGCGCGCACCTGCAGTCCTTCATCGACCGCTTCAAGGCCAAGGCGAGCAAGGCCAAGCAGGCGCAGTCGCGGATGAAGCGGCTGGAGAAGCTGGCCGGCACCGAGGCGGTGCGCGCCGAGCGCCCGTTCCGCTTCCAGTTCGACGCGCCGGAGAAGGTGCCCGACTCGATGCTGCAGCTGGAGGGCGTAAGCGCCGGCTACACACACGCGGAACCGCTCCCTCTCCCCGCCGGGGAGAGGGCCGGGGTGAGGGGCCGGTCTGGCGACGAGGTTTCATCCGGGCGTGGCTCCGATGAAGCCGCCCGCGAGCTTGCCCCCTCGTCCCGGCCTTCTCTTCCCCAAGGGGGAGAAGGTGCCAAGGTCGTGCTGCGCGACGTGCGCTTCCGCCTCGAGGCCGGCGAGCGCATCGGCCTGCTCGGCCCCAACGGCGAGGGCAAGTCCACCCTGGTGAAGACGCTGATGGGCGAGCTGCCGGCGCTGGCGGGCGAGCGCAAGGCGCACAAGGACGTGCGCATCGGCTACTTCGCCCAGCACACGGTGGAGAGCCTGCGCGCGGGCGCCACCCCGTTCGACCACCTGCAGGAGAAGGCGCCGGACGCGCCGGCGCAGGCGCTGCGCGATTTCCTCGGCGGCTGGAACTTCGCCGGCGACCGCGCCTTCGAGCCGGTGGAGGGCTTCTCCGGCGGCGAGCGCGCGCGCCTGGCGCTGGCGCTGATCGCCTGGGACAAGCCCAGCCTGCTGCTGCTCGACGAGCCGACCAACCACCTCGACCTGGACATGCGCGAGGCACTGGCCGACGCGCTGGCCGACTTCGACGGCGCGCTGGTGCTGGTGGCGCACGACCGCCACCTGCTCGGCATGGTCTGCGACAGCTTCTGGCGCGTGGCCGACGGCCGCGTCGAGCCGTTCGACGGCGACCTGGACGACTATGCGCGCTGGCTGCGCGCGCGCGGCGGCGGCGCGAGGAAGGCGGACGAGGCCAGGGCCGCGCCGGCCGAATCCGCCGCCGACCGCCGCCGCGCCGCCGCGGCCCAGCGCGAGAACGAGAAGGCCTCGCGCCAGCGGGTGAGGAAGATCGAGGCGCGCGTGGCCGCCATCGACGCCGAGCTGGCGGCGCTGGAGGCGAAGCTGGCCGATCCGGCGACCTACGACGGCCCCACCGCGGCGCTGCTGCAGCTGGGCCAGCGGCAGGCCGAGCTGCGCCGCGAGAAGGACGCGCTCGAAGCCGAATGGCTGGAGCTCTACGAGGCGCTGGAAGCCTGATGGCCGCGCCGTCGCCCGCCCGCGCGCTGGAACTGTGGCTGCCGGACCTGCGGCGCTTCGACCGCGCCTCGCCGCTGCGCCGGCTGCTGGCGCGCGCGGACCGCGAGGCGGACGGCCCGGCCGGCTACCTCGGCGGCCTGGACGGCTATTTCGACGCCGGCGCGCGGCCGCTGCCCGCCGCCGCGCTGACCCGCGAGCTGCTCGCCGGCGATGCCGGCGCGGCGCCGTGGCTGGCGGCCGACCCGGCGTGGATCGAGCCGGACATCAACGGCGCGCGCCTGCTGGCCTGCGGCCGGCTCGGCCTCGACGCGGCGGAAGCCGAGGCCCTGGCCGAGACCCTGCGGCCGCTGTTCGCGGAACACGGCATGCGGCTGGAAACCACCACGCCCGACCGCTGGCACCTGCGCGTGCCGGAGGACGTCCCGCTGCCGGATTTCCCGTCGCCGGAGCAGGCGCTGGGCGAAAACCTGCTGGGCCACCTGCCGCAGGGGCCGCAAGGCCGCCGCTGGCGCGTGCTGCTCAACGAGGCGCAGGTGCTGCTGCACCAGCATCCGCTGAACGCCGGGCGCCGCCGGCGCGGCCAGCCGCCGGTCAACAGCCTGTGGCCGTGGGGCGGCGGCCGCCTGCCGGCCACGGTGGAGAGCACGCTGGCCGGCGTCTGCGGCGACGATCCGCTGCTGCTCGCGCTGGCCGCGCGCGCCGGGCTGCCGCATCGCCGCCGCGAGCCCGCGCGGCTGGCGGACCTGCCCGCCGGCTGGCTGGCCGACCTGCAGGACCTGCCCGTCGACGATATCGAGCAGGCGTGGCGGCCCGCGATCGAGGCCGCGGCGCGGCGGCGCGCGCTGCGCCTCGCGTTCGCCAGCGGCGAGCGCTGGCGCTGGCGGCCGTGGCACCGGCTGCGCGCCTGGCGCGGGGCGCGCGCATGAGCGCGCCGAAGCCGGAGCTGCGCCGCCGCGCGCCGCAGGGCGAGCCGCACGGTTGGGACGAGCGCGTGCATCCGGTATTGCGGCAGGTCTACGCGGCGCGCGGCGTGCTGCATCCCGCGCAGGCCGAACACCGGCTGCAGCGCCTGCTGCCGCCGCAGACGCTGGGCGGTCTGGACGCGGCGGTGGAGCTGCTGGCCGAGGCGATCCGCGCCGACTGGTCGATCGTGGTCGCCGGCGACTACGACTGCGACGGCGCCACCGGCACCGCGCTGGCCGTGCGCGGGCTGCGCATGCTCGGCGCGCGGCGGGTGGACTTCGCCATCCCCAACCGCTTCGCGCACGGCTACGGGCTCAGTCCCGCGCTGGTCGAGTCGTTGCAGCCGGCGCCGCAGCTGATCGTCACCGTGGACAACGGCGTGGCCAGCGTGGCCGGCGTGGCGGCGGCGAAGGCGCGCGGCATCCGCGTGATCGTCACCGACCACCACCTGCCGGGCGAGCGCCTGCCGGCGGCGGACGCGATGGTCAATCCCAACCTCGCCGGCGACGGCTTCCCCAGCAAGGCGCTGGCTGGCGTGGGCGTGATGTTCTACCTGCTGCTGGCCCTGCGCGCGCGGATGCGCGGGCAGGGCGCCTTCGCCGGCCGCGAGCCGGACCTGGGCGGCCTGCTCGACCTCGTCGCGCTGGGCACGGTGGCCGACCTGGTGCCGCTGGACTTCAACAACCGCGTGCTGGTGGAGGCGGGGCTGAAGCGCATCCGCGCGGGCCGCGCCTGCGCCGGCATCGCCGCGCTGGCCGAGGCCAGCCAGCGCAGCCCCGCCGCGCTGTGCGCCAGCGACCTCGGCTACGCGCTGGGGCCGCGCCTCAACGCGGCCGGCCGGCTGGAGGACATGCGCCTGGGCGTGGCCTGCCTGCTCGCCGACGACCCCGCGCAGGCCCGCCACCTCGCCGGGCAGCTCAGCGCGATCAACCAGGAGCGCCGCGAGCTGCAGGCGGCGATGGTCGCCGAGGCGGAGGCCATGGTGGCGCTCGCCGGGCCGACCGACGCGGTGGGCGTGGCGCTGTACGAGCCGTCCTGGCACGCCGGCGTGGTGGGCCTGGTCGCGTCCAAGCTGAAGGAGCGGCTGCACCGCCCGGTGATCGCCTTCGCGCCGGCGGGCGAGGACGACGCGGCCGAGCTGCGCGGCTCGGCGCGCTCGATTCCCGGCTTTCACGTCCGCGACGCGCTGGCCGCGATCGACGCGCGCCATCCGGGCCTGATCGGCCGCTTCGGCGGCCACGCGATGGCGGCCGGCCTGAGCCTGCGCGCGGACGACTACCCGCGCTTCGCCGCGGCCTTCGACGCCGTGGCGCGCGAGTGGATCGCCGCCGAGCAGCTGCAGGCGGTGCTCTACACCGACGGCGAGCTGCCGCCCGGCGCCGTCTCGCTGGAGCTGGCGCGCCAGCTGCGCTTCGGCGGGCCGTGGGGGCAGGGCTTCCCCGAGCCGGTGTTCGACAACGTGTTCGACTGCGCCGGCTGGCGCCCGATGGGCGAGCGCCACTGGCGGCTGGACCTGCGCGACCCGCGCGACGGCGCGCGCCACGACGCGGTGCTGTTCAACGCGCCGCCGGGACCGCCGCCGCCGCGGCTGCGGGCGGCCTACGAGCTGACCGTCAACGACTGGCAGGGCCGCGAAAGCCCGCGCCTGCTGCTGCGCCACGTCGAGCCGGCCTGAGCCCGTCCGCTTCGTGCCTTCACGCACTGCCGCTTGCCTTCGGGCCGCGCCGGCGCTTGGATGGAGCCCTCCCGCGCCAAGGAACAACGCAGCCATGATCGAACAGATGAGCGGCCTGCCGGCCGGCGTGCTGGGCTTCAGCGCCCACGGCCAGATCACCGCCGCCGACTACGAGAACGTGATCATGCCGGACATCGAGGCGGCCTTCGCCCTGAACCGCAAGATCCGCCTCATCTACCACCTGGGCCCGGACTTCACCGGCTACGACGCCGGCGCGATGTGGGACGACGTCAACCTCGGCCTGCGCCACTTCAGCGGCTGGGAGCGGGTGGCGCTGGTCACCGACGTGGGCTGGGTGCGCGCGATGGCCAGGATGTTCGGCTTCGCCATCCCCGGCGAGTTCCGCCTGTTCGGCAACGCGGAGCTGGAGGAGGCCAAGCGCTGGATCGCCGGGCCGCCCGAGCGCACGCCTTCCGCATAGGCCGCACGGGATACTTGCGCGCCCGCCGCGGTTCTGTTCTAGTCGGCGGCATGTCCACGTCCGCCGCCCGCTTCGCCGCCGTCCCCGCGCCCATCGCGCGGACCGCCGTGCCGGGCGGCGACCGCAACCGCGCGAACAATAACAACGCCAACCGCTGGCGGGCCCGCGCGTAGCCGAGACACAACCGGATACACGCGACGAAGGCCCGCCCACCGCGGGCCTTCGTCGTTTCCGCATGCCGTTTTCCAGACGATGAAGGGGAAAGTGCGATGTGTTCGATCTTCGGAATGTTCGACCTGGCGCCGGGCGACGACCTGGCCGCGCTGCGCCGGCTGGCGCTGGAGCTGTCGCAGCGCCAGCGCCACCGCGGCCCCGACTGGAGCGGCGTGTTCGTGGACGCCGGCGCGATCCTGGTGCACGAGCGCCTGGCCATCGTCGACCCGGCCAGCGGTGCGCAGCCGCTGCGCTCGCGCGACGGCGCGCTGGCGCTGGCGGTGAACGGCGAGATCTACAACCACCGCGAGCTGCGCGTGGGCAGCGCCTACGACTTCACCACCGGCTCGGACTGCGAGGTGATCAACGCGCTGTACCGCGAGCTGGGCCCCGAGGCGTTCGCCGCCGAGGGCGTGGGCCGGCTCAACGGCATCTTCGCCTTCGCGCTGTGGGACGGCGCGGCGCGGCGCTGCCTGATCGCGCGCGACCCGATCGGCGTGTGCCCGCTGTACTGGGGCCACGACCGCGAGGGTCGCCTGTGCGTGGCCTCGGAGATGAAGGCGCTGGCCGGCGTGTGCGCCGACGTGGCGGCGTTCCCGCCCGGCCACGTGTACGACAGCGCCGCCGGCCGGCTGGCGCGCTACTACGAGAGGCCATGGCGCGACTACGCGGCCACGCGCGGCAGGGCGGTGGCGCCGGGCGAGCTCCGCGCCGCCTTCGAGCAGGCCGTGCACCGCCAGCTGATGACCGACGTGCCCTACGGCGTACTGCTCTCCGGCGGCCTGGACTCCTCGCTGGTCGCCGCCTGCGCGGCGAAGTTCGCCCGCGAGCGCGTCGAGGACGACGACCGCAGCGAGGCCTGGTGGCCGCGCCTGCACTCCTTCGCCATCGGCCTGGAAGGCTCGCCCGACCTGGCCGCCGCGCAGGTCGCCGCCGACGCGCTGGGCACCGTGCACCACGGCTTCGTCTACACCTTCTGGGAAGGGCTGGACGCGCTGCCGGAAGTGATCCGCCACATCGAGAGCTACGACGTCACCACCGTGCGCGCCTCCACGCCGATGTACCTGCTGGCTCGGCGGATCAAGGCGATGGGGGTGAAGATGGTGCTCTCCGGCGAGGGCTCCGACGAGATCTTCGGCGGCTACCTGTACTTCCACAAGGCACCCTCGGCCGAGGCCTTCCACGAGGAGACCGTGCGCAAGCTCGACGCGCTGCACAGCTACGACTGCCTGCGCGCCAACAAGGCGATGATGGCCTGGGGCGTGGAGGCGCGCGTGCCGTTCCTGGACCTGGCCTTCCTCGACGTGGCGATGGGCATGGACGCGGCGCACAAGATGGCGGGGCAGGGGCGCATCGAGAAGGCGGTGCTGCGCGAGGCCTTCCAGGGCGCGCTGCCGGACTCGATCCTGTGGCGGCAGAAGGAGCAGTTCAGCGACGGCGTGGGCTACGGCTGGATCGACGGCCTGAAGGCGCACGCCGAGCAGGCGGTCAGCGACCGCGAGTTCGCCGCGGCCGCCGCGCGCTTCCCGTACAACACGCCGGCGACCAAGGAGGCCTACCTCTACCGTGCGATCTTCGAGAGGCACTTTCCCGGCGAGGCCTGCGCGGCCACGGTGCCGGGCGGCAAGTCGATCGCCTGCTCCTCGCCGGCGGCGCTGGCCTGGGACCCGGCCTTCGCCGCGATGGCCGATCCGTCCGGGCGGGCGGTGCGGGGCGTGCACCAGCAGGCGCTGGCCTGAGCGTCCTTCGCGGCCGGAGGTTGCCCCCGCAGGGTTGCCGCAGCGCTGTGGGGGAGCGGCCTCCGGCCGCGAAGTCCCGGCTCAGCGCAGCCCGTCATGCAGCAGCATGCAGGTATGGCGCCCCCCGAAGTCGAAGTAGAAGTCCATGTCGTCCAGCGCGCCGCTGCCGAGCACGTAGTCCCAGCGCATCCGGGCGTCCTTGAACACGCCGAAGGTCATCCTGATCGGCTGGCCGGAGATCACCACCTCGGCGGTGGCCTCGTTGACCCGCGCCGCGTGCCGGCGCGGCCCGATGTCGCCCAGCCCGATGCGGTGGGTGTAGGTGGCGTGCAACTGGCCCAGCGCGGTCTGGTCGCCGCTCAGGTAGAAGCTGCTGCCGCTGTCGAGCAGGGTGGTGCGCAGCGTGCCCTCGATCGGCAGCGCGGCGACCACGCGGATGTCGTTGCCCCACACGTCGCTTGCGACCAGCATGGGCTCCTGGCAGGCCGGGCGCGGCTCGGCCTTGCCGTAGACGTGGATGCGGTCCCTGGTCAGCCGGAAGGTGCCCAGGTGCCGCAGCACGTCGATGCCGATCAGCCGGGCGTGGCCCGGCAGCACCTCCACCGGCGCGTTCTCCACGACGACGCCGGCGAAGCCGAGCCGGTCCAGCACGCCGTACTCCACCGGCACGCCGCGCGACAGGAAGCCGTTGGCCTGCCCGGACCTGCCGAGCATGCGCACGCCCAGCCGCCGCGCGGTGTCCGCGTCCATGGCGAGGAAGGAGGCGCCGGTGTCGACCGTCAGGCGGGCTTTCCCGCCGTTGGCCTCGACCTCGATCGCGCCGCGGTTGTCGTGGACCGGATGCTCCAATGGAATGTCGAAGCCCGCCTCGGGGCGCTGCAGGCGCAGCGGCGGGCGCGCGCGGCGTTCCTCGACGTAGCGGCGCATCCCGTCCAGCTCGGCCTGCGGCACGCGGCCGGCGAAGCGGCGCGCGATGTCCAGCTCGGCGGCGGCGGCCACGCCTTCGCCCTGCGCCAGGCGCAGGTTGCCGTTGGCGAAGCGGGCGCAGAACAGGGCGATGCCCGGCCGGCTGGCGAAGAGCTCGCGCTCGCACAGCCGCGCGTCCTCGTCGGCCTTGTCCAGGTCGAAGTGGATGCGTTCCAGCGCCATCGCCGCCAGCACGCGCGACACCGGGTCCGGCGACTGCCGGTAGATCGCGGCCAGCGTGGGCACGTCCGCCAACAGCAGCGACTGCGTGACGACCACGCGCGGGTCGGCGGGAGCGGAGGGCGCCGGTTCCGGCGCCGTGCCGGCGACGGCGGCGCCGCTGCCGAGGACGGCCAGCAGGCCGCGGGCTAGCCAGGACTTCACGATCCCTGTTCCCCTGTCCGAGCGCGAGCGGCGCAGTCTACCGCCGGCGGGGCGATGCGCGCGAGCCGCGTCCCGCGCATCCGTGGCGGCCGCCGGCTCTGCTACCATGGGCGGCCGTTTTTCCCACAGTGTCATCTCCATGATCGAGACCAATCCGATCCTCGCGCAGATCGCGGACCTGAAGGGCCGCATCGAGTCGCTTAGGGGGTATCTTTGACTACCCGGCCAAGCGCGAGCGCCTGGAGGAAGTAGGCCGCGAGCTGGAAAGCCCCAACGTCTGGGACGATCCGCCGCGCGCGCAGGAACTGGGCCGCGAGCGGGCCCGCCTGGAAAGCATCGTCAGCGGCATCGACGGCGTCACCGCCGGCCTGGCCGACGCGGGCGAGCTGCTCGAACTGGCCGCGGCCGACGGCGACGAGGCCACGGTGAACGCCGTGCTGGCCGACGTGGCCAGGCTCGACGCGCAGGTGAACAAGCTGGAGTTCCAGCGCATGTTCTCCGGCAAGATGGACTCGGCCAACGCCTTCGTCGACATCCAGGCCGGCGCCGGCGGCACCGAGGCGCAGGACTGGGCCGAGATGCTGCTGCGCATGTACCTGCGCTGGTGCGAGTCGCGCGGCTGGAAGACCGAGCTGATGGAAGTCAGCGCGGGCGAGGTGGCCGGCATCAAGTCCGCCACCTTCCGCGTGGAGGGCGACTACGCCTACGGCTGGCTGAAGACCGAGATCGGCGTGCACCGGCTGGTGCGCAAGAGCCCGTTCGACTCGGACAACCGCCGCCACACCAGCTTCACCTCGGTGTTCGTCTCGCCGGAAGTCGACGACGACATCGACATCGAGATCAACCCGGCGGACCTGAAGACCGACGTGTACCGCTCCAGCGGCGCCGGCGGCCAGCACGTCAACAAGACCGAGTCGGCGGTGCGCATCACCCACGTGCCCACCGGCGTGGTGGTGGCCTGCCAGACCGAGCGCAGCCAGCACGCCAACCGCGACCGCGCGATGAAGATGCTGAAGGCCAAGCTGTACGAGCTGGAGCTGCAGAAGCGCAACGCCGAGAAGGACGCGCTGGAAGCGAGCAAGTCCGACATCGGCTGGGGCAGCCAGATCCGCAACTACGTGCTCGACCAGAGCCGCATCAAGGACCTGCGCACCGGCGTCGAGCGCTCGGACACGCAGAAGGTGCTCGACGGCGACCTGGACGAGTTCGTCGAGGCGAGCCTGAAGGCCGGCCTGGATGCCGGCGCCAAGCGCGTCGATGCTTGAGCCGCCGGCATGGCGGGGTTACGATATGGCTACCCATATTCATGGATAAGGGTAACCATATGAAGACCACGCTGGACATCAACGACGAACTGTTCCGGCAGATGCGCGACATCGCCCAGCACGACAAGGTCACGCTGAAGAGCCTGGTCGAGCAGGGGCTGCGCCTGGTCATCAAGAGCAGGGAGGCGGCGCCGGCGCGCAAACGGGCCGAGCCCGTGGTCTTCAAGGGCAGGCTCGGCTTCACCCCCGAGTTCGAGGGCAAGGACTGGCGCGCGTTCAAGGACGAGGCGCGGCGCAGGTGATCGCCGTCGACACCAACATCCTTGCCTACGCGCACCGCCCGGACTACCGCGACGAGCATGCGCCGGCCCGCGATGCGCTGGCCGAACTGATCGGCGGCGCGCGCAGCTGGACCGTTCCATGGCCGTGCGTGCATGAATTCCTCGCCCTGGTGACCAATGCCCGCGCGTTCCGGGAGCCCAGCCCGATCGACATCGCCTGGGCTGCGGTGCGGGCATGGTTCGATTCGCCTGGGTTCATCCGGATCGGGGAATCGGCCCAGCATCTGCAGACGCTCGAACGCATCGCGCGGCAAGGCAAGATCAGGGCCGCCATGTACCACGACGCCCGCATTGCGGCGATCTGTATCGACAATGGCGTGTCCGAGTTCTGGACCGCTGACCGGGATTTTTCCCGATTCCCCGAGTTGCGCCTGCGCAACCCGCTTGTGGCCTGAAGCATGAACGACGCGAACCCGACCCAGACCGCCATATCCGACGAAAACAAGCTGATCGCCGAGCGCCGCGAGAAACTGAAGGCGCTGCGCGGGCAGGGCATCGCGTTCCCCAACGATTTCTCGATCGACAGCTTCGCCGGCGACCTGCAGGCCGAGTACGCCGACAGGGAGGCGCACACCGCCGAGGCGATCGAGGCCGCCGCGCGCCGCGTGAAGGTGGCCGGCCGCATCCTGCTCAAGCGCGTGCAGGGCAAGGTCAGCTTCGCGCAGCTGCAGGACATGACCGGGCGCATCCAGCTGTTCGTCCACCAGGGCACGGTGGGCGAGGCGGCCTACGAGGCGTTCAAGGGCTGGGACGTGGGCGACATCGTGGGCGCCGAAGGCACGCTGATGCGCACCAAGACCGGCGAGCTGTCGGTGAAGGTCGAGGCGCTGCGCCTGCTCACCAAGAGCCTGCGTCCGCTGCCGGACAAGTTCCACGGCCTGGCCGACGTGGAGCAGCGCTACCGCCAGCGCTACGTGGACCTGATCGTCACCGAGGAGGCGCGCCGCACCTTCGCGCTGCGCTCGCGGATCATCGGCTTCATCCGCCAGTGGCTGGAGGCCGCGCCGCGCCGCTTCATGGAGGTGGAGACGCCGATGATGCACGTCATCCCCGGCGGCGCCACGGCCAAGCCGTTCGTCACGCACCACAACGCGCTGGACATGGACCTCTACCTGCGCGTGGCGCCGGAGCTGTACCTCAAGCGCCTGGTGGTGGGCGGCTTCGAGCGCGTGTACGAGATCAACCGCAACTTCCGCAACGAGGGCGTGTCGACCCGGCACAACCCCGAGTTCACCATGCTCGAGCTGTACCAGGCCTACGCCACCTACAACGAGGTCATGGACCTCACCGAGAACCTGATCCGCGAGACGGCCCGGCAGGTGATCGGCAGCACCGAGCTGACCTGGGAGGGCGCGCGGATCGACCTCGGCCCGCCCTTCCGCCGCTGGACCATGGAAGACGCCGTGCTGGAGCACAACCCCGCGATCCGCCGCGAGGAGCTGCGCGACCGCGCGGCGATGGCCGCGCACGCCGCGCGCCTGGGCATCCCGGTCAAGCCGGGCTACGGCTGGGGCAAGCTGCTGCTGGAGATCTTCGAGAAGACGGTGGAGCACACGCTGGTCCAGCCGACCTTCATCACCCAGCACCCGGTGGAAGTCTCGCCGCTGGCGCGCGAGAACGACGCGGACAAAGGCATCACCGACCGCTTCGAGCTGTTCGTCAACGGCAAGGAGCTGGCCAACGGCTTCTCCGAGCTCAACGACCCGGAGGACCAGGCCGCGCGCTTCCAGGCCCAGGTGGACGCCAAGGACGCCGGCGACGACGAGGCGATGCACTTCGACGCCGACTACATCCGCGCGCTGGAGGTGGGCCTGCCGCCCACCGGCGGGCTGGGCATCGGCATCGACCGGCTGGTGATGCTGCTCACCGGCTCGGCCTCGATCCGCGACGTGCTGCTGTTCCCCTACATGCGGCCGGAAAGCTGACGCGCCCGCGCGGCGGGCCTCCGCCGTTCCGGCCGCCGCCCGCCATGGCGGACGACGCAGTCGGGTAAAATGCCGTTTTGCCCGCGCGGAGTCTGTCCCATGTGGTTCTCGATCGTCGCCAAGGATCATCCCGGCTCGCTGGACAAGCGGCTGGCCGCGCGCCCCGCGCACCTGGAGCGGCTGCACGCGCTGCAGCGGGAAGGGCGCCTGCTGCTGGCCGGCCCGTTCCCCGCGATCGAGTCGGAGGACCCGGGCCCGGCCGGCTTCACCGGCAGCCTGATCGTCGCCGAGTTCCCCTCGCTGGCCGAGGCCGAGGCCTGGGCGGCGGCCGATCCCTTCGCCGCCGCCGGCGTCTATGCCGCGGTCGAGGTCAGGCCGTTCCGCAAGACCCTGCCATGAGCGAGGCGATGGTCGAGGAAATCCGCCGGCGCCTCACCGAGGCGCTGGCGCCGGTGGAACTGGAGGTGCTGGACGAGGGCCACAGGCACGCCGGCCACGCCAACGAGGGCAAGGGGCACTACCGCGTGCGGATCGTCAGCGCCGCCTTCGCCGGCGCGCTCCCGCTCGGGCGGCACCGCCTGGTGTATGCCGCGCTGGCCGGCCTGATGGACCATGGCATCCACGCGCTGGCCATCGATGCGCGCACGCCCGACCAGCAGGATCAAGCAGTTGGACGACATTCCTGAAGCGGCTTCCGGTGCCGTGCCGCGTTGCGGCCTCACCCCGCGTTTGGCACAGTGCCCCATCGCCCGGCGAACCGGGCGGCTCACCCCAAGTCGATGACCGCATGCGCCTGACCACCATCAAACTCGCCGGATTCAAGTCGTTCGTCGATCCGACCACGCTGCACCTGCCCACCAACATGACGGGCGTGGTGGGGCCCAACGGCTGCGGCAAGTCCAACATCATCGACGCGATCCGCTGGGTGATGGGCGAGAGCGCGGCCAGCCGCCTGCGCGGCGACTCGCTCACCGACGTGATCTTCTCCGGCTCCAGCGCGCGCAAGCCGGTGGGGCAGGCCACCGTCGAGCTGATCTTCGACAACGGCGACGGCACCATCCAGGGCGAGTACGCCCAGTACGCCGAGATCTCGGTGAAGCGCCAGGTCACGCGCGACGGGCAGTCCTCCTACTTCCTCAACGGCGCGCGCTGCCGCCGCCGCGACATCACCGACCTGTTCCTCGGCACCGGCCTCGGCGCGCGCAGCTACTCGATCATCGAGCAGGGCATGATCAGCCAGATCATCGAGGCGCACCCGGAGGAGCTGCGCACCCACCTGGAGGAGGCCGCCGGCATCTCCAAGTACAAGGAGCGCCGCAAGGAGACCGAGAGCCGCATCAAGGCCACCCGCGAGAACCTCGACCGCGTCAAGGACGTGCGCGACGAGGTGGACAAGCAGCTGGAGCACCTCAACCGCCAGGCGCGCGCCGCCGAGCGCTGGAAGGCGCTGAAGGAGGAGCAGACCCGCAGGGAGGCCGAGCTGCGCGCGCTGGAATACCGCGCGCTCAAGCAGCAGCACGATGGCGAGGGCGCCGGCCTGTCCGCCGCCGAGGTCGAGATCGAGAAGCGCCTGGCCGAGCAGCGCCAGGTCGAGGCCCAGCTGGAGGGCGTGCGCGAGCGCCACGCCGCGGCCAGCGAGCACCTCAACGGGGTGCAGGCCGAGGTCTACAAGGTCGGCGCCGAGATCGCCCGCGTCGAGCAGCAGGTGCGCTACAACCGGGAGACCGCCGAGCGCCTGCAGCGCGCCCAGGCCGACGCCGAGCGCGAACACGCGGAGCTGGCCGAGCACATCGCCGGCGACCGCGCCCAGGTGGAGGCGCTGCGCCAGGCGCTGGCCGAGGGCGAGCCCCGGCTGGAGGCCCTGCGCCAGCTGCAGGACGAGACCGCCGAGGCGCAGCGCAGCACCGAGGCCAAGCTGGCCGACTGGCAGCAGCGCTGGGACGCCTACACGCGCACCGCCGGCGAGGCCAGCCGCGCCGCCGAGGTGGAGCGCACCAGGCTCGACTACCTCGACCGCCAGGCGATCGATCTGGCCAAGCGCCGCGAGGCGCTGGAAGCCGAGCAGAAGGCCACCGACGTGGCCGCGCTGGATGCCGCCGCCGAGCAGCTCGCGCTGGAGCACGACACGCAGCGCGAGCGGGTGGAGTCGCTGGGCGGCCTGCTCGACCAGCACAAGCTCGCCCACGAGAAGGTGCTGGACGAGGAGCGCCAGGTGCAGTCCGCGCTCAACGAGGCGCGCCAGCAGCTGCAGTCCGCGCGCGGCCGCCTGTCCTCGCTGGAGGCGCTGCAGCACGCCGCGCTGGGCCAGGAGGAGAGCGCCGCCAGCGGCTGGCTGGCGCGGCTGGGGCTGGACAAGGCGCGCCGCCTGGGCGAGGCGCTGCAGGTCGAGGCCGGCTGGGAGACCGCGGTGGAGACCGTGCTGGCCGGCTTCATCGACGGCGTGCTGGTGGACGGCGCGCACGCGCTGGCCAGCGAGTTCGGCGCGCTGGAGAACGCCGACGTCGCGCTGATCGACGCGGCCGAGGGCGGCGCCAACGCCGCCGGCACGCTGGCCGCGCACGTGCGCGGTCCGGCCGCCGCGGTGGCCTACCTCGGCCACGTGCTCACCGCCGAGACGCTGGAGGAGGCGCACCAGCGCCTCGCCGCGCTGTCCGCGCTGGCGCCGTACCAGTCGGTGGTCACCCGCGGCGGCGAATGGCTGGGCCCGGGCTGGGCGCGCGTGCGCCGCGCGCAGGGCAACCAGGTGGGCGTGCTGGCACGCGAGCGCGAGATCCGCGCGCTGGCCGGGCAGGTCGCCGCGCTGGAGGCGCGCATCGAGGAAGCCACCGAGCGGCTCGACGAGCTGCGCACGCGCAAGTTCGAGGCCGAGCGCGCCCGCGACGACGCCCAGCGCGAGCTGTACAACGCGCACCGCCGCCAGTCCGAGCTGGCCGGCCAGCTGCAGGGCCACCGCGGCAAGGTCGAGACCGCGCGCGCGCGCGCCGAGAAGGTCGCCGGCGAGCTGGCCGCGCTGGTCGCGCAGGTGGACGAGCTGCAGGGCCAGACGCGCGAGGCGCGCGCGCGGCTGGACGAGTCCGTCCACCACATGGGCGACCTGGAGGACCGGCGCCGCGAGCTGGAGAACGAGCGCCGCGCGCTGCTGGAAGCGCGCGAGGAAGCGCGCATGAACGCGCGCGAGGCGGCCGAGCAGGCGCACGCGCTGGCGCTGGCGCTGGAATCCAGGCGCTCGTCGCTGGCCTCGCTGGAACAGTCGCTGGCGCGCATGGAGGCGCAGCTGAAGCAGATCGAGGCGCGCCGCGCCGAGATCGCCGAGCAGCTCGCCGCCGGCTCCGACCCCATCGCCGAGCTGGAAGCCGAGCGGCAGACCTACCTGGACCAGCGCCTGCTGGTCGACCGCCAGCTGGTCGAGGCGCGTCGCGCGCTGGAGGACTGCGACGTCGAGTTCCGCCGGCTGGAACAGCAGCGCCAGCAGATCGAGCAGGGCCTGACCGCGCTGCGCGAGAACCTGTCGCAGAAGCGCCTGGCCGCGCAGGCGCTGGAACTGCGCGCCGCGCAGCTGGCCGAGGCGATCGCCGCCTCCGGCCTGGAGCTGGAGCCGCTGCTGGCCGAGCTGCCCGAGGACGCCGACGCGGCGCAATGGCGCGCGCAGCTGGCCGACCTCGGCCAGAAGATCGCGCGGCTGGAGCCGGTCAACCTCGCCGCGATCCAGGAGCACGCCGAGCAGAGCGAGCGCAAGACCTACCTGGACAACCAGCTCGCCGACCTCAACAACGCGATGGAGACGCTGGAGAACGCGATCAAGAAGATCGACCGCGAGACGCGCCAGCGCTTCAAGGAGACCTTCGACAAGGTCAACGCCGGCATCCAGGAGCTGTTCCCGCGCCTGTTCGGCGGCGGCCACGCCTACCTGGAGCTGACCGGCGACGACCTGCTCAGCACCGGCGTGTCGATCATGGCGCGCCCGCCTGGCAAGCGGCCGTCCAACATCTCGCTGCTGTCCGGCGGCGAGAAGGCGCTCACCGCGGTGGCGCTGGTGTTCTCGATCTTCCAGCTCAACCCCGCGCCGTTCTGCCTGCTCGACGAGGTGGACGCGCCGCTGGACGAGGCCAACGTGGGCCGCTTCTCCAACATGGTGAAGGAGATGAGCGAGAAGGTGCAGTTCGTCTTCGTCAGCCACAACAAGGCCACGATGGAGGCCGCCAGCCAGCTCTGCGGCGTTACCATGCGCGAACCGGGCGTGTCGCGCCTGGTGCAGGTCGATCTCGCCGAAGCGGCCAAGCTGGCCGGCGCCGCCTGAGGAACCCCGCATGACGCTGCAACCCGCAATCGCCTTCGCCTGGAACCCCGCGGTGGGCATCCCGCTGCTCGTCGTCGGCGCCATCGTGCTGGTGCTGATCTGGATCTTCGGCCAGCCGAAGAAGGAGCAGGGCCGGCGGCGCGCGCCCGCCGAGGCCGGCGGCGGCGAGCCGCGGCGCGAGCCCACGCTCGGCGGCGCCAGCCTGGCCGACGATCCCTTCTTCGAGACGCTGGACCGCCCTGGCGAGCCGGCGCCGCAGCAGGGCGAGCTGGACGTGGGGCTGCGCGAGGAACTGGAAAAGCTCGGCACCACGCTGGCCGGCGAACGCGCCCCGGAAGCGGCGGCTCCCTCGGCGCTGCGTCCCGGCAGCCACGCCGCGTCGATCGTCGAGGCGCTGCGCTCGCCGCTGCAGCCGGAGACGCCCGCCGGCGCGCCGGCCCCCGCGGCCCCGGCCCCGGCCCCGGCCGCCGCGCCGACGCCGGCGCCGAGGACGCCGCCACGCTCGGAGATCGGCCGCCGGCCGGCGCAGCTGCCGGTGGAGCGCATCGTCACCCTGTTCGTGGTGGCGCGCGAGGGCCAGCGCTTCAACGGCCCCGACCTGGTGGTGGCGGCGGAGAAGGCCGGGCTGGAATTCGGCGACATGGGCATCTTCCACCGCCTGGTGGAAGGCAAGCGCGACCAGGGCCCGCTGTTCAGCGTGGCCAACATGCTCAAGCCGGGCAACTTCGACCTCGGCCGGCTCGACAGCCTCGGCACGCCGGGCCTGAGCTTCTTCATGACGCTGCCGGCGCCGCTGCCGGCGCTGGACGCCTGGGACGCCATGCTGCCCACCGCGCAGCGCATGGCCGAGCTGCTCGACGGCCTGGTGCTGGACGACGAGCGCAATGCGCTCGGCCGCCAGCGCATCGCCCACATCCGCGACGAGCTGCGCGGCTGGGACCGCAACCACGAGGGGCCGGAGATCACCTTCGGGCGCTGAGCTTCTCCGGGCGGCCCCGGCGGGCCGGTAGGCCGGCATCTGCGCGGGTCGGAGTCCTCGGTGCGGTTCCCAGGCCATCGGCGGCGGCTGGCCGCGCTCCGGCGGGCACGGCGGCGATGCGCCCCCCCGGAGCGCGTGCTCGCCGGTTTCGACTCGGGACTTGAGCGCCCTGTCGCTGTCGCCGTCCGCGCCTGCCGGATGCGACGGATGGACTCTCGCCTTTCGGAAGCCGCCGCTTCCGCATCGATCCCGGCAAGCGCCTTTCGCCGGCCTTCGCCGCTACCCTGCCGGTGCTCCCGCTTCCGTTCCGATGGCCGCCAACGCCTCGGCCAGGGCGGCGCCGAGCCCGATCAGCGCGTTCTCCTGCGGGATGCTGTCGGTGGTGACGATCCGCGCGGCGCCGGCCGCGCGCAGCAGCTCGCGCGCGCCTTCGGCGAACACGCCGTGCACCGCGACGCAGACCGGCGGCGGCAGTCCGCGGGCGCGCAGCACGCGCACGGTTTCCGCCATGGTGTGGCCGCTGGAAACGATGTCGTCCAGCAGGACCGGGGTGCGGCCGTCCCAGTCGCTGCCGGCCGGCAGCGTCACCCGCACGTCGCGGTCGCCGCGGCGCTCCTTGCCGGCGATGGCGACCGGCGCATCGACCAGCGCCGCGACCTCGCGCGCCCATTGCTCGCTCTCGCCGTCCGGGCCGACGACCAGCGGCCGCGCCACGTTGGCGCGGACCCAGGCCGCCAGCGCGGGCGCCGCATGGACCAGCCGGCCGCGCGGCAGGCCGGCCTCGGCCAGCGTGCGGTGGCGGTGCAGGTGGGGATCGACCGTGAGCAGCCAGTCGAACGCCTGGTCCAGCAGCCGGCCGAAGATGCGCGAGGACACCGCCTCGCCGGGGTGGAAGCGCGCGTCCTGCCGCATGTAGCCGAGATAGGGCGCGACCAGCCCGACCCGCGCGGCGCCCAGCTCGCGCAGCGTGGCCGCGGCCATCAGCAGCGGCACCAGCTTCGGGTCGGGCCGGTCGAGCGTGCAGGCCAGCACCGCCTCGCCGCCCGCCGGCGGCGCGGCCACGGTGACCAGGCTCTCGCCGTCGGGAAAGCGGTGCACGTCGAGCGCGGCGCGCGGCCAGCCGCCGCGCCGCGCCAGGTCGTCGGCCAGGGCCTCGTTGCCGGGCAGGGCATACACGGCGCGCGTCACGGCGCCACCTCGACGATGCGCGGATGGCGCGACACGTATTCCAGCGCGTAGGCCAGCTCGCCCCGGCTCTGCGCGTGCACGGTGAACAGCGGCTGCCCGGCCGCCACCGCGTCGCCCAGCCGGGCCTCGAGCGTCAACCCGGCCAGTGGGGCCAGGGGCGCCCCGGCCAGCTTGGCCACGCGCGACAGCTGCCGGTTGTCGATGCAGGCCACGCGCCCGGACGCCGCCGCCGCGATCGGGTAGCGGTGCGCGGCCTGGCCGGGCTCGCGCAGGCCGCCCTGCGCCTCGCAGATCGCCTGGAACTGCGTCCATGCCTTGCCGCTCTCCAGGGTCCGCCGCGCCAGCGCCTGCGCGGCGTCCTCGTCCTCCGCCAGGCCGCCCAGGCGGAGCAGCGCCGCGGCCAGCGCGAGCGCGCGAGCGCGCAGGTCGGCGGGCGCGTCCGCCTGCCGCCGCAGCACCGCCAGCACGTCGTGCGCCTCCAGCGCCGGGCCGATGCCGCGCCCGACCGGCTGGCTGCCGTCCGTCACCAGCGTCTGCAACTGCATGCCGAAGCCGGCGGCGGTCCGCTGCATCAGCCGCGAGAGCGAGGCGGCCTGCCGCGCGTCGCGCACCTTGGCGGAAGGCCCCACGGGAATGTCGATCAGCACGTGGGTCGAGCCGGCGGCGATCTTCTTGGACAGCACGGAGGCCACCAGCTGGCCCTCGCTGTCGATGTCCAGCGCGCGCTCGATGCGGATCAGCACGTCGTCGGCCGGGCTGAGGTTGATGCTGCCGCCCCAGACGATGCAGCCGCCGGTGCGCTCCACCGCGCGGCGCATCTGCGCCAGGTCGAGCGCCACCGGGGCGAGCATCTCCATGGTGTCGGCGGTGCCGGCGGGCGAGGTGATCGCGCGCGAGGAGGTCTTGGGCATCACCAGCCCGAGCGCGGTGACGATGGCCACCACGATGGGCGTGGTGCGGTTGCCCGGCAGGCCGCCGATGCAGTGCTTGTCCACCACCGGCGGCCGGTCCCAGTGCAGGCGCTGCCCGCCGTCCACCATGGCGCCGGTGAGCGCGGCGACTTCCTCGTCGCTGAGGCGGCCGTCCGAGCAGGCGGCGATGAACGCGGCCAGCTCCTCGCCCGAGTAGCGGCGCGCGGCGATGTCGTCCACCACGGCGGCGAACTGGGCGGCGTCGAGCGCGTGGCCGTAGATCTTCCGCCGCACCAGCGCCAGCGAGTCCACGCTGGGCGCGTGCGCGAAGGTGACGCGCTGGTCGGGCTCCGGCTGCAGCGCCGCCCAGGCCGACTCGGACAGGCCGGCCTCGTCCGCGGCCAGCAGCTCGCCGTGCACCACGTCGAGCATCGCCGTCAGCCGCCGCTCGCCCATGCGCAGCTCCACGCGGCTGCGCGCGTTGAAGCCCTCCCCGCGGCAGATCGGCGAATCGCTGCGCAGGTACGCCACGCGCTCGTCGCCGGTGTCGATGCCCAGGCGGCGCAGGCGGCGGCCTTCCAGTGCCGGGCGCGGGACCTCCGGTGCCGGGTTGCTCTTGGACATGCCGTCCTCCGTGCGTGGTGCGGGCGGGCAGGGAGCCGGGGCCACGCGGCGACGGCCGCGCCCGGCCGGCACCCATCATGCACCATCACGCCCCCGGCACCAGCACGGCCGCGCCTTGCAGGCGTCCGGCGCGCAGGTCGCCGAGCGCCTGGTCGGCCGCCTCGAGCGGATAGCGCCGCACGTGCGTGACGACGCGCGCGCGGGCCGCCGCGGCGAGGAAGGCATGGCCGTCCGCGCGGGTGAGGTTGGCCACCGACAGCAGGCGGCGTTCCTCCCACAGCAGGCGGTAGGGAAAACGCGGAATGTCGGACATGTGGATGCCGCCGCACACCACGCTGCCGCCCTTGCGCACCGCGCGCAGCGCCAGCGGCACCAGCTCGCCGGCCGGGGCGAAGATGATCGCCGCGTCGAGCGGCTGCGGCGGCAACGTGTCGGCGTCGCCGGCCCAGGCGGCGCCCAGCGAGCGCGCGAACTCCTGCGTCGCGCGGTCGCCGGCGCGCGTGAAGGCGAACACGCGGCGCCCCTGGTGGAGGGCGACCTGGGCCAGGATGTGCGCCGCCGCGCCGAAGCCGTACAACCCCACGTTCGCGCCTTCGCCGGCCAGGCGCAGCGCGCGGCCGCCGATCAGCCCCGCGCACAGCAGCGGCGCGGCCGCGGCGGCGTCGGGATAGTCCTCGCGCGGCAGCGGCAGGCAGAACGCCGCGTTGGCGATCGCGTGGGTGGCATAGCCGCCGTCGCGCGTGCAGCCGGTGAAGGTCGGCGCATCGCACAGGTTCTCGCGGTCGTGGCGGCAGTAGTCGCAGATGCCGCAGGCGCCGCCCAGCCAGGGAATGCCGACGCGCTCGCCGAGGGCAGGGGAGCCCACCCCCTCGCCCAGCGCATCGACCACGCCGACCACCTCGTGCCCGGGCACGACGGGCAGGCGCGCCTGCGGCAGCTCGCCGTCGAGCAGGTGCAGGTCGGTGCGGCAGACGCCGCAGGCCTCGACGCGGACGCGGACCTCGCCGGGGCCGGGCGCGGGGTCCGGTCGATCCTCAGGTCGCAGCGGCGAACCCGCTGCCTTCAGCACCATCGCGCGCATGATTCGTGGTTCCGCGTATCGCCATTCGCCGTGCCGGCGGATGGCGTCTTTTCCGTCGCCGCAAGCTCAGGCCGCAAGCTCAGCGCGATGACGATCTAACCACATCGGCGCGGACAGCGGGAATCGGGTGGCGGTGTCCCGGTCCTTGCACAGGCTGCGCCGCACGTGGCCCGGCGCTTCATTTGCGTGTCTTGCCGACGAAGCCCAGCGCTCTCACCCACTCGGAGTCCTGGCGTTGCGTCGCGGCGCGCTGGGCGCGGTAATGCCGCTCGGCGCGTTGCTGGACCAGGGTCACCCAGGCCCGCAGCCAACGGCGGCTGGTGCGCATGCCGGATACCAGGCGCTTCATCAGCACCCGGCTCGCCGCCGGTGCGAAGCGGCGGAACAACTCGTCGTCCACGCTGACGATGGCCTCGGTGGTGCCGGGATCGCCCTGGCGGGCGCAGCGGCCGAACAACTGGCGGTCGACGCGCGCCGACTCGTGGAATTCGGTCAGGATGACGTGCAGGCCGCCGGCCTGCTCCGCGCGCGGGTCCAGCTTGATGTCGGTGCCGCGCCCGGCCATGTTGGTGGCCACGGTGATCCGTCCCGGCAACCCGGCGAGCGCGACGGCCTCGGCCTCGGCCTTGTCCTGCCGGGCATTGAGCACGGTGTGCTCGACGCCTTCCTCGCGCAGCAGCGCGCCGAGCCGCTCGGACGCCTCCACCGACCGGGTGCCGACCAGGACCGGCCGGCCGCCGGCAGCCACCTCGCGCGCGCGGCGCGCCACCTCGCGCCAGCGCAGGGACGAATCGGCGCACACCCGGTCGGGCAGCCGGGTGCGCCGGCTCGGGCGGTGCGGGGGAATCCGCGTCACGGCGAGCCCGTAGGTCCGCCCCATTTCGGCGGCGACCTCCTGTGCGGTGCCGGTCATGCCGCACAGCAGCAGGTAGCGGCCGAAGAACCGCTGGTAGGTGATCTGCGCCAGCGTGCGCCGCTGGCCGGTGATCTGGCAGCCTTCCTTCGACTCGATCATCTGGTGCAGGCCGCGCTCCCAGGTGCGGTCGGGCATCACGCGGCCGGTCGACTCATCCACGATCTGCACCTTGCCGTCCGCCAGGATGTAGTGCTGGTCGCGCTGGAAGCAGTGGATCGCGGACAGCGCCTTCTGGACGAACTCCTCGCGCCAGAGCGGCGACAGCCACAGCCCGCCGTAGCCGGCGCCGGCCTGGCGGACCGTCTGCTTGCCTTCCATCGTCAGCCAGACGTCGCGCTGCTCGCCCAGCATGAAATCGACGCCCGCCCGCAGCGAACCCGCGAGCGCGATGGCCCGGGTGTAGATGGCCGGGTCGAGGTCGTCCTTCGAACGCCTGGCACCTGGGCTGTGGGCCCCGTTCAAGGGCAGGGATGCGGACACGGTGTCGACCGAGGAACAGGCGGAAGAACTCTACATTGCCGTGGCCATCCGCAACCGGATGGCCGCGAAGGCCGATATCCGGCTGCAGTACGAACTGGCACCGGAGATGGTCCTGACCTGCGAAGCCAACGATGTCGCCGCCGCGGATCATCGCTATGGCTTATGCAAAGTCCCGCTCCGCGGCAGAGCGACCCGCAAGGACGGCGGTGGTTGGGTGCTGTTGACGCCCGAGGAGAAGACGTCCGTGCGCGACAGCCTGCTCGCGATGCATCTCGCGGTCGATACCGGCTGCCCGCGGCGATGATGGTCGTGCACGAAACAACGGCTCCATCCCCTGATCGCTATGTGGCTCCGCTTTCGCCACCACTCGCGTCCGGGCAGGACGGGCGCGAGCGGATTGGCCTGGGCCAGGCTCGGCCAGAGTCGGTCAGTCCCTCCTTGTGTTCCAGAAGGTCGTCCCGCACCAGCGCGAGGCCGTCGGGCAAGGTATTCCACTATGCGCCACCGACATTGGCTGCTGCCGCCCGCATTCAAGCTAAGACTGTGGTGACCGCCGGCTACTTTCATTCAGTGCCCGGGCTATCCGCGAAATCGAATACTGCGCACGCAGCCATGCCTTCATCGGCCGGCAAATCCGACGGCATGAAATCGTAAAGTGATCCCAACTGCGCGACAGTATTGCGCCCCAGCGTCGAACACTACCTCCGAGGACCAGCGCGCCAGCAATACACTTCCAATCCTGCACGCGGCCGGTCGCCGTCGAGGGGATCAGGGCCGGTAGCCGGCGAAGCCAGCCGGTACATGCGAGTCCAGCGGCACCGCCACGCCTAGGAACTTCGGATCCAGCAACATGCCTGCGTAGGTGCGCCCCTGCGCGTCGCACATGTGCCTACCCAGGACCTTGCCGTTTCTTTCGACCATCACGCCACTGCGTTCGCTCGCGCCATCCCCCTGGTACGCAGGATTGATAGCCTCCGAAAAAACGGTGTAGCTGGTGTCGCGGTTGGTCATGCGCAGGTAGACCAGCGTTCCCCGCATGCCGTCGCGGAGGTGATTGCCGCTGGCGTACGTCTGTGGACGCATGGGACGCGCAGGAAATTCCAGTTCCAGGCCATGGCTGTCGCCGAAGCGATAGCGCAAGGCTCCAAAAGCCGAGCCTCCGGAAGAAGCCGCACAAACGGCTATCCGCTTTTCCCCCGCGTTGCACGCGAACATGACGCTTTCATCGGCACGGCACAGGGTTCCCTCCACCGGACTGCCGAATTACGATTGCGCGAACGCCACGGGCGTGAAGGCGGCCACGAGTACGAGTGCCCACGAAGACCAGCTGCGTAAAGGCGTCATGGCATTGGCCTCTTCCGCGTCCCGTTGTTTCGTCGCCGGTGTCTGCCATTCCGCCTTCCCCACATCAGTGGCGTCCCCATACCCACACATCGCCGTTTTCGTCGATGGCCGCGCTGCTGTTGTAACCGGCGGCGATCGCCACCGCCTTGCCGATGCCCGGCACTATGCGCGGCGCGGCGGAGAAGCCGGCGCGATCGCCTCGGCCGTATTCATTGTCGCAGGCGGGGCTGCCACTCAAATCGAGCCGTGGTCCCAGTTCGCTGTCGGCATTTTCTCCCCAGGCCCAGACCCGGCCGTCGCCGTCCAGCGCGAGCGAATGGCGCTTGCCCGATGCGATGGCCTGGATGGGAGGCAATCCCTCTATCCGCCGCGGATGTTCGATGTAGTATTCAATGCGATCTGGGCCCTGGCCTGGATTCACGCCAAGCTGGCCGCAGGTGTTGAAACCCCAGCCCCATACCTGTCCTTTCGAATCCAGGGCCAGGTCGCTGGCGTAATAGGTGGCGATTTGCCGGATGCGCGGGAGGCTGGCGACCTCGCGCGGATAATCGTCGCGCGCGCCGGAAAGACGATGGCCTGCCCACTCTATGTCCTGGTAAGGGCAATACGGATTGCCTGCCACCGGCGGAGACGTCGGGGAACTGAACAACGGATTGGAGAGGTTTCCCCAGGTGAAGACCACGCCCCCGGTATCGAGCGCCATGCTGCTGCGCATGCCTGCCGCCACGGCGACGATGTTGCTCATGCCGGGTACTTGTCTGAAATGGTCGGCGTAAGCGGAGTCGTCCTCACGGCCAAGCTGTCCGCAATCGTTCATGCCCGACGACCACAGACTGCCATCATCGCGCGCGACGAGCATGTGGCGGTCGCCGGCAGCCAGGGCGACGATTCCGCCGAACCCCACGGTGTCTGATGGGAGACATTTGCTGTTTACGGCATCGCAGCGGTCCGGGAACTCCAGGCCGAGCGAGATGATGGCCTGGCCGTCCATCAGTACCGAGGACCGTTGCACCGCGCGAGGCAGTCCCGCGGTCGGATACAGTTTCCTCGCCGTATCGGCGGCGAGCACCTTGACCGGCGCCGGGTCGTCGCAGTTGGATTCGCCGCGGAAATACGTCCAGACGTTGCCCTGGCGATCGACCGCGACAAGGCGGCTGCTCACGAAGGAGATCGATACGATGTCGCGCAACACTGGCAAGCGTTGTGGTGGATTGGCCCCGAAGCGCGGGCAGAAGCCTGGATCGGGCATGGATGCCCCCGGCATGGCCGTGGATCTTCTGTGGTCGAGCGCATGCCGAACGCCCCAGAGCCCCAGCAGCGCCAGCAGCAGGATGACGACGGATCGGCGGTTCATGGATATCTCTGGCCGGCTCAGATCGCATTTTCTTCCCCCCGTTCCGTCTGATTATGCACGACATTATCGGAGGGTGGCAGTCGGTTCAATCCAAGGCCTAAAAACTCGGCGTCGATCTCGGCATTTGCTCGAGCACGGTCGGCGATTATCGGAGCCATTTTCTCCGGGGCGATTTCCGCAGCAACGTTTACAACGTCCCACTGGCTCACCGGCAGCAGGAAGTCGCCGAGCCGGTCCAAGGCCAGAAGAGATAAGCGCGCTTCGATCTGGCCGTGGAAGGCATCCGCGAGGTCCGCAGGACCGGCCCACGGGTCACCGTCAATCATCCACGGCTCGCCCGGCGGTGGCTCGATGCACTTCAAGGCGGCGTAATAGGCCTGCAACGCGATCCGGCAGGCATCCTCAGCAGTGAAGAAGCAGCATTGCGCCGCGTGGTCGGTTTTCATGAGAACATTCCTTTGGGGCTTCGGCCCCGGTTGTGGTTGAGGCCCCCGTTCATGCTTGCCGGCTGGCGGGGGCCTCGCTTTTTCTGCGTTCGGATCAGTCCTCGGGCGGGTCGATGCCCATAGCCTCATACAAGGCCAGTTCAAACTCCCCGACCAGCTCGTGCACGAACACAGCGCGGTTGCTTCCGGCCTTGTCGGCCGCGTAGTGGATGCCGTCGAGCGCGGCCATGGCGATCTGCGTCTCGGTCAGCCCGTAGGGCGCAAGGGTGTTGTCGTCGTTGCTGGTGCCGACGCTCACGATCTGGCTCATTGCATGGTTTCCTTGCGGTAGGCCCGGACTACGCCGTGAGACACGTCGATGCGCCAAGGCGTGGGGAGTAGCTCGCCGGTGATCAGGTGGACGAAGCCGCCGGCCACCCGTTGCAGCGTCGGGAAGCCCCGCTGCTCGTAGCGGCGAGCGTACGCGCACCACTGTTCCTCTTCAGCGAGGCGGCGTTCTTCTTCGGCGATGCGCAGCTCCCACCACGCGGCGCTATCCTCGGGCGGACGGGCCGGATCGACGTAGCGGATGCGCACAGTGCCGTCCGGCTGCGGCGTGCGGACCTCGATCCGACGCGCCTTCCACGCCTCTTCGGCCTCCAGGTCAGTGCACCATGCCTCACCTTGGCGCTGGTCCCACTCCTGGCGGACCCACATCGGCCAGAGCCGCTCGCGCAGCTCCACGCGCCGGGCGGGATCGTGGCCGCCGTTGCCGTGCAGGCGCACGCCCTTGGGCAGGCGCTTGATGTCCTCGGGGCGGGTCTTGGTGGCGTACTTGACCATGTAGCCAACCGGGTTGCGGGCGGTTTCGATGTTGCTCATGCCGTAGGGCCACCAGCCGCATTGGTCGGGGCGGGGCAGGCGGAGCCTGCGCGGCACCCAGACCAGCACGTGGTAGTGCAGCGCGCCGCGTTTCTGCAGCTCCCCGACCCATGCGAAGCGGCACGGGTAGTCGCGGCGCTTGAACCACTGGCGCATCAGGCGCACGAAGCGCGACACGTGGCACGGCTCCCACGTCTGGCCGGGGCGGTAGGTGAGGGTGATGAAGGTCTTGCGGTAGGCCGACCGTCCCAGCCGTTCCGAGGCCCAGCGGGCCTCGCGCTCATGGAGCTTGGCCGCTTCGGTCACGGTGCGGCGTAGCCGCTGGCAGCGGGCCTTTCGTGGGTCGATGACGACCATGTCAGCCTGCACGACGCACCCCCGGGAACCGTTGCTGGAAACGGGTTTGTGGGGAGCGGCGTTCCACTTGTTTGGAAGAGCCGACAAGCCCCGCGGCGCTGCGCGCCGCAGCCGCGCTCTGTGCCCGTACGGCACGCCGGTACCGACTGACCGCCATGCTGGCCTGGCTCGTTCGCTCCGCGATCCGAGGCAGGCCAGCAAGAGCGGTCAGCGTGGAAGCGGCTCCGATCGGATGCGCCAGCGCGGCTGCGGCTTCCTCTGCGGCCTCACCGGCTTCGGGTTGGAGCGTCAGCGCGGGGGCTGGCGCCCCCACACCCCCGAGGGTGCGGCGGTCGTAGTCCTCGCGCCACCACCGGGCCTGCTCGCTGGTGATCCACCAGCGGCGCATGGTGCCTTGGTGGTAGCGCTTGCCGTCCGGCGCCCACAGGCCGTTGCGGTTGAGGGTCCAGCCGTCCCACGCGTCATCGAGCGCGCCCAGGTCACCGAGGCGCACGAAGCGCAGCAGCCGGACCACGGCCCAGGGCACGCGGCAGCGGCCGGCGTCCCAGTAGCGGACGGTTCGCAGGCTCACACCCAGGTACTTGGCGCAGGCCTCGCGGCTCAGAAAGCAACTGTGCCGGACGGAGGGCGCGGAAGCCGTCCGGCGAGAGCCGCCACACGCGCTTGGGGCGAGCCCGTGGGGTCCGCCCTTGAGTGCGCATAATGTATATTATGTAAAATTAAATATGGCCAACAAACGTCGCCCGCCCAAGCCCTGGCTCATCTCGCCCGAGGAGTTCCGCACACTCCGCCATTCCTGTTGGCTCACCTGCGCCCAGTGCGCGGACTTTTTAGGCTTGTCGGTGGCCACCGTGCGTCACTGGGAAACCGGACGCGGCCGTCCCAACTGGGCCGCAATCCGGCTACTCAGACTACGCCGACTCGGTGATCTGGGCGCGCTTCATCCGGCATGGCAAGGCTGGACGCTTGAACCTTCAGGCGATCTGGTCAGCCTCAACGGTTACCGCTTCCAGCCCGACCGGCTAGCCAAATGGCCCATCATCTGCGAACAGGCCCGCTTCTGGCAGCGCCAATGCAACCCGCCGACTGGCACACAACTGCACTTGTTCTGACGTAGCGGCAAAAAGGAGCACGCAGCCTCAGGGCAGCCCACCCGCACGTATCGTCGCTTCGTTGATCGCCCGCACCTGGGCCTCGTCCACCTTCTCGACCTTGCGGTCGTAGGTGAACAGGCCGTTGTGCTCGCCCTCGACGTCGGTGATCTGGGTGTAGACGCTGCCGGACATGCCCTTGGGCACGCCCTTGTCGCGCAGCACGGCGGTATTGGCGACGTAGCCGGCGGTGAGCGCCGCGCGGTCTTTCACCGCGCCGTAGGGGTTGATCGGCGTGTTGGGCCAGACGTGGCCGGGAATGCCCAGGGTCAGGCCGCCGTGCTCGCCGTCGATGGCGGCGCGCTCCGCGTCCGGGCTGGGCAGGCCGGGCCCCTGGTAGTCGTGCACGTCGTAGACGTCGCCGGCGTGCGGGTCGCCCTGGGTGTCGCAGCAGTTGGCGCCGCTGCGCGCATCGACCAGGCGCGAGGGGTCGAGCTGTTTGATCTGCGTGGCCAGCTCGGCGGCGGCCGGGATGCTCCATTGGCCCCAGCCCTCGTTGAACGGGATCCAGCCGATGATCGAGGTCTCGCCCCTGAGCTGGTCGACGATGGCCGAGACGCCGGCGCGGAAGCCGGCCTTGTCGGCGTCGCCGAGCCTGTCGTTGCGCCCGTTCGGCAGCGCCGGCATGTCCTGCCACACCATCAGGCCGATGCGGTCGGCCCAGTAGTACCAGCGCGCCGGCTCCACCTTGATGTGCTTGCGGATGGTGTTGAAGCCCAGGTCCTTGGTCTTCTGGATGTCGAACCTGAGCGCCGCGTCGGTGGGCGCGGTGTAGATGCCGTCCGGCCAGTAGCCCTGGTCCAGCGTGGCCAGCAGGAAGGTCGGCTTGCCGTTCAGCACGATGCGGTTGCGCCCGCCCACCTTCTCCACGGCGATGGTACGCAGGCCCGCATAGCTGGTTACTTCGTCGCGCTGGTCGCCCTGCGTGAGCGTGGCCTTGAAGGTGTAGAGGAACGGATCCTGCGGACTCCACAGATGTGGATGCGCGACGGCCAGGCGCAGCGGCTGGCCGGCCGGTCCGCCCGCCTCGCCCACCGCCTTGCCGTCCGCGTAGGCGGTGACGTGCAGCGTGGCGCCCTCGCCGCCGCCGTCCACCTTCGAGGTGACGGTGAAGGCGTCCAGGCCGCGGTCCGGCGTGAAGACCAGTTGCGCCAGGCTGGTGGCCGGCACCGGCTCCAGCCACACCGACTGCCAGATGCCCGAGGCCGCGGTGTAGAAGATGCCTTCGGGTTTCAGCCGCTGCTTGCCGACCATCACGTTGGCGCCGTCCACCGGCGCGTGCACGGCGACGACGATCTCCTGCGGGCCGTGCGGGCGAAGCGCCGACGTGATGTCCGCGCCGAAGGACGTATAGCCGCCCGCATGATGCGCCACCCGGGTGCCGTTGACGTACACCGTGGCGTCGTGGTTCGCCGCGCCGAAGTTCAGCCGCACGTGCTGGCCGTGCGCGGTGAAGGCCGCCGGGACGTCCACCAGCCGGCGGTAGAACATGAAGTCCGAGTGCTTCTGCACGCCCGAGAGCACCGACTCGACCGGATACGGCACCAGCACCTGCCCCTCCAGCGTCCGGCCGAACGGCGGCGCGCCCTGCCCGTCGCCCGGCGCGTACTGCCACAGCCCGTTCAGGCTCATCCACTGCGGATGCTCCAGCGACGGGCGCGCCAGCTGCGGGCGCGGATACTCGGGCAATGCGTTGGCGGGCGACACCTCGGCCGTCCACGGCGTCGCCAATGGCGCCACCTTGCCGTTCCAGACGGTCGCCCGGCCCGGCCCCGCCACCGCCGCCGAAGCGAGGCCCATGGCCACGGCCGTCCAGACGCCCACGCCCCATGCCCTGATGCTGCCCGTCATCCGCCCTTCCCTCATCGGCCTCGCTCATGGCGGCGCACCGCCGTTCCGGCAGGATGGCCGATTGTCCGACAAATGTCCAAGCCTGCCGTCACGCCTGGGAACGGGCACGTGGGTTCGGATAGGCACAGGCCGAGACCTCAAGCGCCCGCGCCGAAAGGAGATCGCGCCGGTCGCGCACGTGGCCTAGTAGTCGCGGGTGCGCATGTCCTCGGACGTGCCGCGGCGCCTCCGGCAACGCCGTCTAGGCCGATGCCGACCATGCGGCCAGCGCCAGTCCCGACACCACGCCCAGCGACGGATCGCCCTGCACCATCCCGATCCCCGGAAAGCAGTCGCGCACATGGGCCTGCAAATAGGGCGAGCGCGAGCTGCCTCCGGTCAGGAAGAGGCTGGCCGGCGTGCCGGCCATGTCCGCGCGGGCCCGTTCCAGGAGCTGCCGCAGGCGTTGGAGGAAATCCTGGGACGCCTGCAGGAAATCGTCCTGCCCGACCGCGACGGCCAGGCCGCTTTCGATGAACCCCAGCGCGGCCTCGCTGTGTTCGGCCCCGCCCAGCTCGATCTTGATGCGTTCGGCCAGGCGGTTCAGCCGGGTGGTCGCGCCGGGCCGCTGCAGCGCGCGCAGGCGTGAGCCGTAGGGTTCCTCGACCCGGCGATAGTCCTGCCGGCGGAACTCGCGCTGCTTCGGCAGGATGTGCACGCTCGCCGCCTCGACATAGTGGTGCGCGGGTACCGCCGAGGCATCCCGGCCGAACAGCGGCATGAAGCCGTGCAGGTTCACGCCGACGTCGAGGTCGGCGCCGCCCCTGGGCAGGCCCCAGCTGCGGTGGACGACCGGCGGCAGGCCGCCGCCCAGCTCCGCATGGGCGAGATCGGTGGTGCCGCCGCCGATGTCGACGATCAAGGTGTCCTGCCGCTCGGCCAGACCCAGGTGGTAATGCATGGCCGCGGCGGCCGGTTCCTCCAGGAACGACACGTCGTCGAAGCCGGCCATCGCGGCCGCCTCGCGCAGCAGTTCGAGCGCCTGCGCGCCGCCGGCCGCCCCCATCGAGCTGCGGAACTCCACCGGCCTGCCGATGACCGCCTCCCGCACGGGCACGCCCAGCTGGCGCGTGGCGGTGAGGCGGATGTGCTCGAGGATGTGCGCGGCGATGCTGACGATGACCTTGCGCACGGGCGGATCGAGCCGGTAGCCCAGCATCGATTTCGGCGACTCGATGAGATGGCCCGTGCCCTCTTCCAGGTAGGCTTCGACGGCCTCCTCGCCGAACAGCGCGGACTGGAAGTCGGCGATGGAGGCCGCCGCCGTGCGCGCCTGTTCCTCCATCCACTGCCGGCGCACCACGCGGATCGCATCGCGGCGCAGCTGCGCGTCCGGGCCCCTGGCCTGCTGCATGCGCGCGGCGCGCACGATGGATTCCACCTGCGCGGCCAGCGCGGGGGTCAAGCGGAAGTCGTCGGGATTGGGCACCTGCTCGGGAAAGAACACGGCCGTGCGGAACTGGCAGGCGTCGCCGAAGCGGATCAGCTCCACCTTGCCATCGACGACCGCGGCGGCGGCCGAATAGCTGGTTCCAAAATCGATTCCAACACGCATGGGGTTCGTCACTTCTTCTGTCTGTTCCTGGTTTCGATGGAAGACGGCAGCCCAGCGGACGCGGCTCCGGCCAGCCCGGCCAGCCATCGCGCCGACTCGCGCGACAACGGGCGGGCGTTTCCGTAAATGTCCGGCTCGACGGCGCGGCGGAGCAGCGCGGCGGCAGCCGGCGACAGCCAGGGACCGTAGGCCGGGTGGCGCAGCCGCTCGCGGCAGGCGTTCGCCAGCCCGGCGAGATCGCCGGCCGCGCCATCGAGCAGCCGCCCGGCGCCGTCCTGGCCGGGCGGCTCGAACAGCGCCGCGGCGGCCGCCACGAAGGGGTGCCGGCGCCGTGCCTCGCGGGCCGGTTCGGGCGGCAGCATGGCGTGCAGCCGCCACAGGACGAGCAGCGTCCTGACCAGGGCCAGGCGCGCGCGTGCATTGTCCCGCTCGGCATCGAGGAGCGCCGGCAACGCCGCGAGGATGGCCGCGACGGCGGCCTCGCCCAGCGCGAGCAGCGCCTCGTCCGCGGCGCCTTCCAGCACGTCGTCGCCGAGCATCCGCACCAGGTCGGGTGCAAGCGCCGCCAGGCCCAGCCGCCCTGCCGCAGCCACCGCGCCGGGCAGGCGCTCGGATTGCAACGCGCAGGCGACGTCTGCGTCCCGTTCGGGGTAATCGCGCCCGACCAGGTGGCGCAGCGCGGCGTCCCTGACCTGGTACTCGGCGTCCCGCTGGCTGGCGGGCAGCTCGCGCAGCGGCGTTCCGCGCAGCACCTCGCGCAGCCCGGCGGTGGCTTCCGCCGAGCGCAGGCGCGCAAGCATGTCCACGGCGAACAGCCGGCCCTGCGGGTTGGCCTGGGGGCCCTCCCGCAGGTAGCGCCGCAGCGGACGGATCGCTCCTTCGCCCATGCCGGCCAGCCGCTCGATGGCCGCCGCGTGGTCGGCGTAGTCGTCGATGAGCGCGCGGAAGGCCGCCGGATCGTCGCCGGGCGCGGGCGTCTCTCCCGCGTTTTCCGCCAGCCCGGCCGCCGCCCTGGCGACCGCCGCGACCGGATGCTCCCGCAGCGAGCGCACGGCGGCCAGCCACGCCGCATCGCGCGGCAACCGCTCCAGCGCGTGGATGATCGCCATTCCCTGCACCGGGTCGCGGGGATGGCGCATCGCGCAATCGGCCAGCGCCCATGCCGCGCCGGGAGCGCGCAGGCGCCCCAGCGCGTCGATCGCCGTCATGCGCACGTCGGCCAGCGGATGCAGCAAGGCATGGACCAGGCGCTCCGGGTACGCCCGCCCGCGCCAGGCGGCGACGTCGGCGCCGCAGGCGGGACAGATGCGGGTCGCCGGATCGATCCCGGCGAAGCAGGACGGGCAGAAGAACGTGGGCATGGGCGGACCGCCCGGCCGGGGCCCGGCGGGCGTCGAGACTTTCCGGCTGGTGGCGCCGGCGTGCCGGCACCTTCGTAGGAGTCATCAGCCCTGAGGGCGGTCGCAGGCGGACTCCATCGCCCATGCGGCGGCCATTTTACTTCACTTCGCCCGAGCGCCGGCGGCTTGATTTTGGCCGGAGCGCGCGGCTAACGTTGGCCGCCAAGGAGATGGCATTCTCCTCGAACCGCCGCAAGGCTGATGATGCCTACCTGTACCGGGCTTCCGGCAGGCGGCGGCTGATCCCCCCTTCCCTGCCGGAGTCCGCCCTGAAACCTGTCCGGGGTGGTGGGTCATGCGCATGCCGGCTTCGCTGCGACGGAATCGCCCCGGGGTGCCGGCGCACCCCGGCCGGCACGCCGCGGGGCCGGCTGCGCGCGGCGCCGGAGCCCTCCCGCCCGCAAGCACGGTGGAGGTGTCATGAAAGGTTGCTCGCTTCGTTTCTACATGCACGAGAACCAGAAGCACCGCGGCACGCTGCTGTACGAATGGCTGCTGGAGCAGGCCAAGAAGCACGGCGTCCACGGCGGCTCGGCCTTCAAGGCGCTGGCCGGCTACGGCCGCCACGGGGTGCTGCACGAGCAGCACTTCTTCGAGCTGGCCGGCGAGAACACGGTGATGGTGGAGTTCATCCTCGACGACGACGAGACCACCAAGATGCTCGACATCGTGCACGAGGACGGCGCGCCGCTGTTCTGGGCCAAGTTCCCCGCGGAATTCGGCGTCGTCGGCCAATGAGCGCCGGCACGGCCGGGCTCAACATCCGCCGCCTGGTGATGGACGTGGACAAGGCCGTGGCGCGGCCGGCGATCCCCGACATCGCCGCGGCGATCGGCGCCTGCGACGGCGTGGCGGGGATCAACATCACCGTGGGCGAGATCGACATCGAGACGGTGGGCATGGACGTGATCGTGGAAGGCGAGCGGCTGGACTACGCGCAGATCGTGCGCGCCATCGAGCAGACCGGCGCGGTGGTGCACAGCCTGGACCAGATCGTCTGCGGCGAGCGCGTCGTCGAGGCGGTGGCGAGGAAGCGTTGAGCCGCCTGGCCGGCCGCGGCGCGGCCTACCGGCTGGACCTGGTCGCCGGGCTCACCGACGGCATCCTCACCGCCCTCACCCTGGGCGCCGGCCACATGCTCGCCGCCGCGGCGCCGGCGACGCCCGGCCTGGCCTTCCGCGTGGCGGGCGCGGCGGCGGTCTCCGGCGCCTTCGTCTTCCTGGTGGCGCACTACGCCGACCTGCGTGGCGAGCTGGTCGAGGCCGAGCGGCAGCTCAACTTGGTGGCGCACGGGCGCTTCGCCACCAGCCGCCTGGGCCGTGCCGTGTTCCGCGAGGCCGTGTCCAAGGCGGCCATGGCCAGCCTGTGCACGTTCGCCGGCGCGCTGCTGCCGATGCTGGTCGGCGCGCTCGCCTGGCTGCCGCGCTGGACGCCGATCGCGGTCTCGATCGTCGCGCTGTGCCTGCTCGGCTGGCTGCTCGCGCGCACGGTGTTCGGCCGGCCGCTGTACTGGGTGCTGGCGCTGGGTGCGGCGGGCGGCCTGCTGGCCTGGCTCGGCGCGGCGCTGAAGATCGCCTGAGAGCGTCAGGCCCCGTCGGCCGGAGCATCCTTCAGCCACGCGCGCAGGCGTTGCAGGTCCAGGCGCATCTGCTCGGCGTCGCCGCCCGCCGGCGCGCCGGCGGGGGCTTCGCCCCGCATCGCCTGCCGCAGCGCGCGGCAGGCCTGCGCCAGCCATTCCCGCAACTGCTGCGCATAGTCCGCCAAGGCTTCCTGCAAGGGCGCGCCGAACTGCCGCTGCAGCTCGCGCCGCAGCCGCCACTGCCGCCAGAAGCGCGGGCCGCCGCGCGCGGACACGCCCGCGTCCGGCGGCGTCCAGGCGAACGGCGGCGCGCCGCGCAGCAGCTCGTCGCGCTGGCCGGGCGCCGCCTCCGCCGCCAGCTTGCCCAGGCCGGCGGCGATGTCGCGCACCACCTGGTCGGCCAGCTCGCCGGCCAGGCCGGCCACGCGCTGCGGCAGCGCCGCGTCCTGCGATTGCTCCTCGGCGGCATCGCGCAGCACCACCGCGGCGCCGTTCTGGGCGAACCGGGCGCACAGGTCGCGCAGCCGGTCCTCCAGTTCGTTGAGCGCCGCCAGCGCGGCGCCGGGCGCGCCCGCCGGCGCCGATGCGGCCGGCGCCTCGCGCAGGCCCTGCTCCAGCCGCAGGCCGACCTGCCGCGCCAGCCGCAGCGTGCGCGCCCGCGCGCGCTCGGCCGAGGCCGCCGCGCAGGCGGCCTCGGCCGGCGCCAGCACCGTCTCGCGCCAGTGGCGGAACAGCCCGGCCTGCGCCGCCGCCACGCTGACCGGGTGCACCTCCACCGGCTCGCCCAGCAGCTCCGAAAGCGTCCTGGCCACGTAGTCGCGCTGCTGCGCCAGCGCCGCAGGCGCCACCGCGTCGCACTTGGTCAGCAGCACCATGCGCTGCGCGTGCGCCTGCTGCAGCGCGCGCAGCAGGTCGGCGTCCGGCGTGGACAGCGTCGCCGCGGCGTCGATGGCGACGATGCCCAGGTCGCAGCGCGGCAGGTAGGTCAGCGCGTGCGCGGACGCGCTGGCGTGCAGCGAGCCCAGCCCCGGCGTGTCGGTGAGCACGATGCCGCCGGCCAGCATCGCGGCCGGCACGGCGATGTCCACCTCGCGCAGGCCGCCCGCCAGGCGGCCGCCCTCGACGATGCACTGCGGCAGGTCTTCCGGCGCGACCGTCTGCGCGCGGCCCTCGGCGTCCAGCGCCTCGATGCGCAGCGCTTCGCCGTGGCGGATGCGCGTGACCACCGCGGTGACCGGAATGGCGCCGGTCGGCAGCAGGTCCTGCCCCAGCAGCGCGTTGACCAGCGAGGACTTGCCGCTGCTCACCCGGCCGAGCACGGCCACCTCGACCGTCTCGCCGCCGGCGAGCAGCCGGCGCAGCGCCTCGCGCAGCTCGAAGAAGTGGTGGCGCGCCACGATCTCCGCCAGCAGCGCGAGCAGGCCGCCGCGGTCGACGCCCGCGGGCAATTCCAGCGGCTGGCGGCGCAGCTCGCGGCCGATGTCGTCCAGCAGCAGCCCCAGCTCCGCCGCCAGCGCGCGGCAGTCGCGCTCGCCCTCCTCGTCCAGCGCGCCGTAGCCGCGCATGTAGCCCGGGCGCAGGTCGTACACCGCGTTGCGCGCCAGCGCCATGCGCGTCTCGAAGGCCCAGGAAGCGTCCACCGCCGGCAGGTTCGGCCGGGCCATGCCGTGCGCGTCCATGAAGCGGCGCATCGCCGAGCGCAACCGCTCCAGATGCGCGCGCAGCGCGGCGACGCGGCGCGGCTCGGGCGGGTCGGCGTAGCGCGGGAACAGCGCCTGCGGGTCCTGCTCGGTCAGCGCGCGGAGGCCGTCCTGCACTTCGTGCTCGATATGGCTGAGCAGGTTGAGGATGTGTTGGCGCTGGTTCTCGGTCAGCATCGCTTGAGGGTCAGACCAGCGCCACCGCCATGATCAGCACCAGCAGCACGCCCACCAGGCCGAGGTAGAAGTTCATGTGCCCGGACTGCAGCGGGCTCAGGCCCCGCGCCAGCCATTGCACCGCGCGCACCGGCACGCGGAACACCTTGGCCTCGAACAGCGGCGAGACCTGCGCGCGGTACAGCACGCGCCGCACGAAGTACGCGCTGCCGGCGTACTCGTGGCCCACCTCCGTCTCCGGCCGGTAGACGAAGGCGTAGAAGGTGCGCATCGCGTTGGAGAAGGTGAGCGAGGTCGTCGCCCCGTGCGGCGGCCGCGCGAAGCCGCCGTACCACACCGGCGCGCGCCGCGGGCGGTGGCGCAGGCGCGCCCGCAGCAGCAGCGCGCAGGGGATCAGCGCCAGCAGCGGCAGCGCGAGCGCCAGCTTGGTCGGCGAGATGAAGGCGAAGCCGTCGGTCAGCGGCACCAGCAGCAGGTCCTTGCGCAGCGCCAGGCTGCTCTGCCCCGCGAAGCGCGCGGCGCTCGCCCCGTCCAGCGCGTGCAGCCACCACGGCATGCCCACCGCCAGCGCCAGCACGCCCAGGCCGAGCAGGCCGCAGGCCGCGGCGTGGGCGCCCGGCACGCGGCCGGCCGCGCCGTCCTCGCGCGCACGGCGGCCCAGCGCGCCCAGGCCCACCAGCTTGACGAAGGTGGCGAAGGCCACCGCCGCGGTCAGCGCCATGCCGGCGCCGGCCAGCGACAGCGTGAGGCGCCCGCCCAGGCCGTCGAGGTGGAAGCCCTGGAACAGCGTCTGGAAGGTGAACCACTCGCTGACGAAGCCCGCCTGCGGCGGCATCGCCGCCAGGCTCATGCCGGCGAACACCACGCCCACGCCGTAGTACCAGCGGCCGTGGCGCAGCAGCGCCTGCTGGCGGATGGCGTAGCTGCCGGCGGCGCGGTAGGCGCCGTCCGCGGCCAGCATCAGGCAGCCCTTGGCCAGCGCGTGGCCGGCCAGGTGCAGCAGCGCGACCAGGTAGCCCAGCGAGGCGAGCGCCTGCAGCCCCTCGCTGCGGAAGATCGCGCAGGCGCCCAGCACGGTCACCGCGATGGCCGCGTTCTCGGCCGAGGAGAACGCCAGCAGGCGGCGCCAGTCGTCCTCCTGGAAGGCGTACAGCACCGCGAGGATCGCGCTCAGCACGCCGGCCGCCACCGTCACCACGCCCAGCGGCAGGCTGCCGGGCAGCCAGGCGGTGTAGCCGCGCTCCAGCGCGAAGAACGCCGCGTTGAGCACGATCCCCGACAGCAGTGCGCCGCTGGCGCCGCTGCCCTGCCCGTAGGCGCCTGGGTACCACTCGTAGAACGGCAGCAGGCCGAGCTTGGCGCCGAAGCCGACCAGCAGCAGCAGGCCGATCAGCAGCTGCCGCGCGCCGCCGGCGTGCGTCGCCAGCCCGCCGAAGTCGGCGAAGTCGAGGCTGCCGACACTTTGCGCCGCCAGCAGCAGCGCAGCGGTCAAGGCGATGGCGCCGACTTCCAACAAGCCCAGCATGAACAGCAGCCCGTGGCCGTCGCGGGTGGGGCCGAGCCGCTCGCCCACCAGCAGCACCGCGCCGCCCAGGCTCATCAGTTCCCAGGCGATCAGGAAGCCCGGCGCGTCCTGCACGCCGAAGCAGCCCAGCGCGCCCAGCAGGCACAGCCCGGCGCCGGCGCTCCAGCTGCGCCAGGACGCGGTGGGCGAGCCCAGCGCGGTGGCGAAGAACGCCGCGATCGCGCCGAACAGCAGCAGCCACAGCGCGTCCGGCGCCAGCGCCAGCCGCGTGCCGGCCACGCCGGGCCACAGCGGCGCGAAGGCGACGCCGCCGGGCAGGCGCCCCAGCGCGGCCGCCGCCGCGGCGGCGCAGCCCAGCGCCAGCGCCAGCCGCGCCGGGCGCCGGCCGACGCCGAGCACGCCCAGCGCGATCGCCAGCAGCCACAGCGCGGCGGCCAGTGCGAGCAGCGACTCAGCCGTCATGCACGCGCCCTCCCTTCACGCGCTGCGGCTTGCGTTCGAGCAGCAGCAGCAGCGCCTCGATGATCGCGGCGGGATTGGGCGGGCAGCCCGGCAGCCACACGTCCACCGGCAGCACGCCATCCAGCCCGCGCCCGCTGGCGTAGGTGCCGCCGCAGGCGCCGCCGCTCACCGCGCAGGTGCCGCAGGCCAGCACGCGCTTGGGCGCGGGCATCGCCTCCCAGGCCGCCAGCAGCGGCTCGCGCATCGCCGCGGTCACCGTGCCGGTGACCAGCAGCAGGTCGGCCGCGCGCGGCGAGGCGGTGAAGAAGATGCCCAGCCGATGCAGGTTGTAGAACGGGTTGTTGAGCGCCTGCAGCTCCGACTCGCAGCCGTTGCAGGAGCCGGCGTCGACGTGCCGCACGTGCAGGCTGCCGCGGAAGCTCTGCTCGATGTGCGCGGCCAGGCGCTCCTCCGCCGGCAGCGGGCCGGGCGCCAGCGTCCATTCCAGGTCCTCCCGCTCGCGCACGCCGAAGGCCCACTCGGCGCCCGGCTGCAGCGTGCCGGCGGGACAGGTCTCCACGCACAGCTGGCAGGCCACGCAGCGGCCGTAGTCCAGCGACTCCAGGTGGCCGCGCGTGTCCAGCCGGATCGCCTGCGTCGGGCACACGTCGGCGCAGCGGTGGCAGGCGTCGGCGCAGCGCTCGGCGGCGATGCGCGGCATGCCCAGCGTGCCCTGCTGGCCGTGCGCGTCCGCCGCGCCGTGCGGCCAGTCGGCGGTGGCGATGCCCTGGGCCAGTCCCCGCAGCGTCCACAAAGGCATGGCTCGTTCCTCCTAGCGGTCGCAGCCGGCGATGGTGAGGCCGAAGCTGGCCTCGTTGATGGCGTAGTCCATCATGTTGGTCTGGTGCACGGTGAACGGGAACGCGCGCCAGTTGGAGAACGAAGGCGACTTGATCTTCACCCGCGCCAGCATGCCTTGCGCATCGAGGTGCACCGCGTAGTAGAGCGAGCCGCGCGGAGACTCGGCCCAGCCCAGGCCGAAGCCCAGCGGCTCGGGCGCGCACGGCGCGTACACCGGGCCGTGCTCCAGCCGCGGCAGCAGCAGCTCCAGCAGGTCGAAGCCGGCGCGCAGCTCGGCCGCGCGCACGCGGGCGCGGGCGTAGGCATCGCCCTCCTCGGCCAGCGCCACCGGCACGTGCAGTTCGTCGTAGGCGGCGTAGGGATGGTCGCGGCGCAGGTCGCGGTCCAGCCCCGAGGCGCGCTCGACCGGGCCGGTGGCACCCTGGTCGAAGGCCACGTCCTTGCGCAGCACGCCGGTGGCGAGCAGGCGGTCGAGGTAGCTGGTGGTGCGTTCGAGCTGGACCAGGTAGCTCTCGACCTCGCGGCGCAGCCGCTGCAGCGTGTCGGCCAGGTCGATCGGCACGGCGACGTCGCGGCGCAGCCCGCCCGGGCACAGCAGGTTGCGCATGAAGCGCTGGCCGGTCAGGCGCCCGGCCAGCTGCTTGACCCGCTCCTCCAGCAGGCGGCCCTCGGCCTGGCCCACCTTCAGCGTGGTGGCGTCGGCCAGCTGGCCGAAGTAGTGCAGATGGTTGTACAGGCGCTCCAGCTCGGCCAGCAGCACGCGCAACCGCTTGGCGCGCGGCGGCACCGCGCAGCCGGCCGCATCCTCCACCGCCTGGCAGTAGGCCAGCGCGTGCGCCACGCTGCCCACGCCGGAGACGCGCTCGGCCAGCACGCAGCCGTGCATCGGGGACGCGCCCTCGAACTTGGCCTCCATGCCGCGGTGCTTGAGGAACAGGCGCGGCAGGTAGTGCACGATCGCCTCGCCCAGGTAGAAGAACAGGAACTGCGCCGACTCCAGCACGTCGGCGCGCACCGGGCCGAAGCCCAGCAGTTGCACCTGCGGGTCGCTCACCTCCGGCAGCACCAGCGGCGCGCGCAGCGTGCCTTCGGCCGAGCGCTCGACCACCAGCGGGTAGGGCTCGGGATGGCCGCGGAAGGCCAGGCCGTAGAGGTCCTGCATCTCGCGCTCGTACCAGCCCAGCAGCGGCGCGCGCAGCGCCAGGCTGGGCAGCTCGCCGCCATCGGCGCGGCAGCTCCACAGTTCGAACGGCTGGCGCGGCCCCGGCGCGGCGAGGTAGCGCACCTCGGTGCGTCCCGGCTGCGGATGCCAGGCGTAGGCCATCTGCATGCGCCCGCCGGCATCGAGCAGCTGCTCCAGGCGCGTCGGCAGCGCCTGCGCGTCGAGGTTCGCGGCGCGCACCGAGGCGCTCATGGTACGGCTCCCAGTCCGCGCGCGATGTCGGCGAACAGCGCCTGCCAGGCCGGCGGCCACCATAGCCCCAGCGCGAGCAGCGCGGCCAGCGCCAGCGCCATCGGCAGCACGCGCCAGCCGGCGCCCCAGGCCGCCGTCGGGGCCGCCGGCGGCGCCAGCGGCGACGCTTCAAGGTACATCGCGCGGAAATGGTTGAGGAAGGCCACGAAGATTGCGATCAGCAGCACCAGCATCACGATCGCCGCCCACAGGTGCGGCCCCGACCAGCCCGCGCGCAGGATGGCGAACTCGCTGGGGAACAGGCCGAACGGCGGCGCGCCGGTGATGGCGACGGCGCCGCACAGCCAGATCGCGCCCGACACCGGGAACTGCCCCCACACGCCGCGGATGTCGTCCATGCGCTTGCTGCCGTAGCGCTGCATCGCGTTGCCCGCGCCGAAGAACAGGAGCGGCTTGGCCAGCGAATGGTTGAGCATGTGGTACAGCGCGCCGGCGACGCCCAGCGCGCCGCCGAAGCCGAAGCCCAGCGCCAGCACGCCCATGTGCTCCACGCTCGAATACGCCATCAGCCGCTTCACCTGCCGCTGCCGCACGATGAACAGCGCGCCGATCAGCAGCGAGAACACGCCCAGCACCACCAGCGCCACGTGCGGCAGGCGCCCCTGCCCCGCCGCGTCGGCCGCCGCCAGCAGGCGCACGATGCCCACCATCGCGGTGTTGAGCAGCGCGCCGGAGAGCATCGCCGACACCGGCGCGGGGCCCTCGCTGTGCGCGTCCGGCAGCCAGGTGTGCATCGGCGCCAGGCCGACCTTGGTGCCGTAGCCGATCAGCGCGAGCAGGAAGCCCATCTTCAGCAGCACCGGCGGCACGTGCGGCGCGGCGGCGGTCAGCGAGGCCCAGGTCAGCATGTAGGTCTCGCCGTAGACGAAGCTGCCGCCCCAGTACAGGAGCGCCGTGCCCAGCAGCGCCAGGCTGATGCCGGAGGAGACCACGATGATGTATTTCCACGCCGCCTCCATGCTCTCGGCGTTGCGCTCGAAGCCGACCAGGAAGGTGCTCACCAGGGTGGTCAGCTCGATGGCGATCCAGTACACGCCCACGCTGTTGACCAGCGGCGCCACCAGCATGCTCAGCGCGAAGCCGGCGAACAGCGCGTAGAACACCGGCAGCTGCGCCTGGCGGTGCGCGGCCTGGCGCATGTAGGCCACCGCGTAGATCGAGGCCAGCAGGTAGACCACCGCCACGCACAGCGCCACCCAGGCGCCCAGCGCGTCGACGATCACGTAGCCGCCCAGCAGCGTCGCCGGCAGGCCGTGCAGGAACGGCAACGGCGCGGCCAGCGCGAATACCGCCACGCTCGCGGCGAGGTTGAGGTACTCGCTGGCGCGCGGCCGCCGCGCCAGCAGGCCCAGCGCCACCGCCAGCGCCGGCGCCAGCCACAACAGCGCGATGCGCAGCCCCAGGCTCATCCGGTCAGCCTCCGCAGTTCGCGGCTGCTGGTGCTGCCGATGTGGGTGAGCAGGTAGCGCACCAGCACGCCGAAGCAGGCCACCGCCACCAGCAGGTCGAACAGCAGCACCAGCTCGATCATCAGCGGCATGCCCGGCATCAGGATCTGCGTGCCGAGGAAGATGCCGTTCTCCAGCACCAGGATGCCCAGGATGTGGCTGATCGCCTCGTGCCGCAGGGTGAGCATGAGGAAGCCGATCAGCTTCATCGAGAACATCACGGTGAGCGCCAGCACCACCACGTTGGAGGCCAGGCCCAGCTCGGCGGCCAGGCGGACCGACACCACCAGCGCGAAGATCACCGCGCCCGCGCCGATCACCAGGCTGGTGGAGGTGCTCAGCACCTCGTGCAGCTCGCGCGCGGTGTTGAGCCGGCGCAGGATGCGCAGGATCAGCCAGGGCAGCACCACGCCGCGGAACAGCACGGTCAGCCCGCCCACCCAGTACAGCTCGGCGTAGCCGCCGTAGTAGCCCACCGCGGCCGACAGGATGCCGATCAGCCACGACTGCGCGGCGAAGGCCAGCATGTAGTCCTTCAGCCAGCGCGAGCCCAGCATCACGAAGGCCAGCAGGAGGCTGGCGATGGCCAGCAGGCTGAACAGCGAGGCGGCGAGCGGGGCGAGGTGGGCGGCGAGCATGGCGGTCAGCGGATCTGGTTGGCCACGACGGCCAGCACGGCGAGCAGGAAGGCCGCGGCCAGCGGCTCCTGGTAGCGGTAGAAGCGCAGGCGCGACTGCGCGGTCTCCACCCCGATCACCGCGCAGGCGACCAGCGCGAACTTGAGCCCGATGCCGAGCACGGCGCCGCCCACGCCCGGCGCGGTGCCCAGCCTGGACAGCCCCCACGGCAGCAGCAGCACGTGGCAGAAGATGGTGTAGAGGATGAACTGCTTCATCATCGACGCCCACTTCAGCAGCGCCAGCAGCGGGCCGGAGTATTCGAGGACGCGCGCCTCCTCGATCATGTAGACCTCGATGTGCGTGCTGGAATGGATCGGCAGGCGGTCCGTCTCGGTGAGCAGCAGCACGAAGAAGGCCGCCACCAGGAACAGGTGCGTCGGGCTCCAGTACACCTCCGGATGCGCCACCAGCAGGTGGTTCACCACGAACGGCAGCATCGCGTGCGCCATCAGCGTGATGCCGACGAACACCAGGATCAGGATCGGCTCGGCGAGGATCGCGATCATCACCGTGCGGCTGGCGCCGATGCCGCCGTAGGCGCTGCCCGAGTCCAGCGCCGCGAGGTTCACGAAGAACGTGCCCAGGGTGAGCACCAGGCCGCCGCCCAGGATGTCGCCCATGTCCGACTGCGGCAGCGGGAAGTCGGTCAGCACCGGGATCAGGATCGGCACCGTCAGCATCGCCGCGAACGCCACCACCGGCGCGCACCAGAACACCCAGCTGGCGGTGGCCGGCACCACCAGCTGCTTGCGGAACAGCTTGCGCAGGTCGCGGTAGGGCTGCAGCAGCGAAGGCCCGCGCGCGCGCTGCACGCGCTCCTCGTAGCGCAGGATGAAGCCTTGCAACAGCGGCGAGAGCGCCGCCACCGTCACCACCTGCGCCACCTGGTCGAGGACGTCGCGCAGCATGGCGGCGCGTCAGCGCGACGGACGGCGGACCGGGAAGCTTGCCGTTGCCGGGCCGGCCCGCCGCCGTCGCGCCGCGGCGCGGCACAAGATGCCGCTGGCGCGCTGCCGCGCCGCGAGCATGGCGGCGGTCAGGAGGGAAAGGCACAGGGCGATACAGGTCATGAGCGGCTCCCGTGGGGTCGCGTTCGATACCTGTAGGAGTCATCAGCCCTGGGGGCGGTCGAAGGCGGACTCCATCGCCCTGCTTCGCAACTTAGCACGCGCCCGGGCGGCGTTGGAATACCTGCCCGGACGCGCACCGTCCTGATCTATCGGCCCGCTCGTGCAACGGCCGTGAAACCCGTCTTGCCGCCCCGCGACGCCCTGCGCTACCGTCGCGGCGGGGAGATGGCATGCCTCCCGTCGCCGAACCGCCGCAAGGCTGATGATGCCTGTCACGTGCCGGACATCGGCGGACCGTCGCCCATGCCCGGCCTCGCCGGATCGCGGGCACGAGGAGACGGGCGATGGATCTGAATGCGTACCTGCACCTGATGGTGCAAAGGCAGGCCTCCGACCTGTTCCTCAGCGCGGGCGCGCCGCCCAGCCTCAAGGCCGGCGGCGAGACGCGCCACCTGGGCGAGGCGCGGCTGACCGCCGAGCAGGTGCACGCGATGGCCTACGCGGTGATGAACGAGCGCCAGCAGCGCGAGTTCGAGGCCACGCTGGAGATGAACCTGGCGATCGCGCTGGCCGACGCCGGCCGCTTCCGCATCAACATCTACCGCCAGCGCGGCGACGTGGCGATGGTGGTGCGCTACATCACCAGCCGGATCCCGGGCATCGAGGCGCTGAACCTGCCGCCGCTGCTGAAGGAGCTGGTGCTGCTGCCGCGCGGGCTGGTGCTGGTGGTGGGCGCGACCAGCTCGGGCAAGTCCACCTGCCTGGCGTCGATGCTGGACCACCGCAACAGCGTGCGCACCGGGCACATCCTCACCATCGAGGAGCCGATCGAGTACCTGCACGTGCACAAGCAGTCGGTGGTGGACCAGCGCGAGATCGGCCTGGACACGCTCAGCTACGCCAACGCGCTGAAGAACGCCATGCGCGAGGCGCCCGACGTGATCATGATCGGCGAGATCCGCGACCGCGAGATCATGCAGCAGGCGATCGCCTACGCCGAGACCGGCCACCTGTGCCTGGCCACCCTGCACGCCAGCAACGCCAGCCAGGCGCTGGACCGCATCGTCAACTTCTTCGCCGAGCAGGCGCGGCAGCAGCTGCTGATCGACCTGTCGCTCAACCTGAAGGCGGTGGTGTCGCTGCGCCTGCTGCGCGCCGTGGACGGCGGGCGCGTGCCCGCGGTGGAGCTGCTGCTGGCCACGCCCTACGTCTCGGACCTGATCGCCAAGGGCGAGATCCACAAGCTGCGCGACGCGATGAGGCAGGGCAAGGAGCTGGGCATGCAGTCCTTCGACGACGCGCTGTACCGGCTCTACGCGGACGGCCGCATCGACTACCGGCAGGCGCTGGACGCCGCCGACTCGCGCACGGACCTGGCGCTGCGCCTTCGGCTGGACGGCCTGGCCCCGCCCGACGATCCCGGCGCGCTGCGCCTGGACGACTTCGCCGGCGAGCTGCCCGGCGAGGCGCCTATCCGCTAGCGTCCGCCAGCATCGCCTCCAGCGCCTGCGTCGCGGCAACGTCCGCGCGCAACGCGCGCAGCCGCGCTTCCACAGCCGCCGCATCGTCCTGTTGCCGCGCCTCGCCCTGCGCCAGGGCCTCCCCGATCCCGGCCAGGCTGGCGTCGACGTGCGCGTCCGCCTGTGCCAGCAGGCATTGCGCCGCCTGTTTCAGCCGTTCCTCGAAATCGTGGCGCATGCGCCCGGACTGCACCTGCACCAGGTCGTCCGCGCGCTCGCGCGCCTGGCGCATCGCCCGCGCGCGGCCGAGCGCGCCGGGCAGCAGGCGCGCCAGTCCCTGCCCGAGCAGGCGCAGCGACGGCGGCGCCTCCCAGAACTTGTAGTAGAACGCGGGCGGCGCCTGTGGCGGCGCCTCGGCCGGCGTGGCCGCGAACGGCACGTCGAGGAGCTCGGCGCAGGCGCGCAGCAGCCCGTCCACGGCGTCGGCCAGGTGCCGCCACAGGCGTTCGCCGGCCTGGTCGAACGCCGCGCGCATCGTGTCGCCTTCCGCCCGCCGCCAGGCATCGCATTCGCGGCGCACGGTCTCCACCGTGCACGCCTCCAGCGCCTCGCGCAGGCGCGCGACGCCGGCTCCGCGCCACGTCTCGCCGCAGGAGGCCAGTGCGTCGCGCAGGCGCGCGCGCAGGTCGCGTCCGAAGGCGTCCAGGTCCGGCTCGATGCGCTCGCGCATGATCCGCCGCCGCTCCGCCTCCAGCGCCGCGGCGAAGTCGGCGCGCGCATGGCGCAGCCGTTCGCGCCCTTCCGCGAGCGCGCGCCGCGCGGCCTGCAGCGTTTCCTGCGGCGCGGTGAGCGCCCGGATCTCCATCTGCAGTGCGAACCGCCGCTCGGCCAGCAGCCGCGCCAGCCGGCGCGCCATCGCGTCCAGCCACAGCCGGCCGCCCTCGCGCTGCAGGAACGCGCGCAGCACCGCGTCGAACGCGGCCAGGCCGCTGGCCCGCCATCCCGGCTCGTCCCGCTCCAGGCGGGCGCGCAGGCCCTCGCGCGCGGACACCGGGAACAGCGCGGGCCGCGTCCCCAGCGCCTTTTCCAGCGCCGCGCCGACGAAGGCCAGCGACTGCTCCCGCTCGGCCGCCGTCAGGTAGTCGACCTTGTTGAGCAGCACGAACACCTTGCCGGCGTGGCCGCGCACCACCTGCAGGAAGTCCAGCTCGTGGCGGCTCAGCGGCTGGTCGGCGGACACCACCAGGATCACCGCGTCGGCTTCCGGCAGATAGCGCGCGGTGGCCTCGCTGTTGTGCTCGTGCACCGAGCCCACGCCGGGCGTGTCGATCAGCCGCAGCCCGCCGTCGAGCGAGGGCAGCGTCAGCGTCACCTCGCGCACGCCCCTGGCGTTGCCCGGATTGCCCGCCTCGGTGACGTAGCTAGCCAGTTCGGCAAGCGGCGCCTCGCGTGTCCCGCCGTCCTCGAAGCGCACCGTCATCGCCGTCGCCGGGCCGCCGCGCAGCACGGTCACCACCGAGGTCAGCGGGACCACGCCGGTGGGCAGCAGGTCCTGCCCGACCAGCGCGTTGACCAGCGTGCTCTTGCCGCGCTTGAACTCGCCGGCCACCACCAGGTGGAACGCATGCCCGGCGAAGCGCTCGCGCAGGGCGGCGAATGCGTCGGCGCGGCGGCCGGGCAGGCGCGCGGCCGCCGCGATCGCCGCGGCCAGCCGCGCATGGCGCCGGTCGAAGGCCGTGCTCATGCCGCGGCGCCCTCGTCCAGCGCGGGCACGCCCAGGCAGCGCCGCAGCGTGCGCAGGGCCAGATACGTCCACGCCAGGTCGGGCAGCGCCTCCGGCCGCAACGCGAAGCCGCCGCTGCCGGTCTGGCAGCCCGCGATGAAGTCGATGGCGTCGTCGGCGTGGTCGACCGGGATGCCCAGGCGCGCGCAGCAGGCCACGCCCGCGCAGGTCGTCTCCAGGCTGGGCGACAGCGAGTGCGCGGTCAGCTGGAAGCCGAAGCCGCGGACCGCCAGGCGGCGCACGAACGCCGCCGTCCGCGGCCCTGCCCGCTCGCCGCAGGCGGCCAGCACCGCCAGCGCTTCCGCCGTGTCGTGCAGGTTGGGCGGATGGCCGTAGCCGCCATCGGGGTCCTCCGCCTCGCGCAGCGCATGCGCGAGCGCGGCTTCATCGCGCGGCAGGCCGGCATGCCGCCGGAGCCACAGGCCGTAGGCCAGCCGCCGCAGGGGCGACTGGAGGTCCGTCCCGTCCATCGCCGGCAGGCGCAGGGACAGCGCGGCGATGGCGGCCCGCACCTCGGCCTCGTGGAAGTCCGCGGCGCCGAGCGCCTGCAGGCCGCGCACGCGGTAGCAGAGGGCGAACGGCTGCGGCTCGACGGGCAGGCCGCGGATGAACGCCACGTGCCGCGCGTGCCCGGGCAGGCGCTCGCGCGTCAGCAGCCTCCAGGCCCCCACGCCATGCCAGGTGTCGGCGAGGCTGGGTTCCTCGAGGTAGTAGCCGCGGTAGAAGCAGAAGCCGCCGCCGGGCGACTGGCGTTCCAGCAGGTAGGCGCGCGCCTGCCGGAAGGCGCGCGCCAGGCGCTGCCGCAGGACGGGATTCGGTGCGGTGATCGCGGGCGTACAGGACACGGGGAGTTCCTCGGGGGAGCTTCGAGTTGCCTGTAGGAGTCATCAGCCGTCGCGGCAATCGTAGGTGGACTCCATCACCCGTCCGCCGGCAAGCATGCCATCTTCCGCGCCTTCCTGCCCGGCGCTTTCCCGGTCGCACACCGTCGCCGGGGACTCGCGGCCCCGCCCGCCACGGCACGCGCGGCTCTCCCCGCCACCGTCTTGATGCGCGGATGGGGCTGGGGTACTGTTGATCGCGGGAGATGGCATTCCTCCCCGCATGACCCAACCGCCGCAAGGCTAATGATGCCTACCAACGACGCGCTTCGGTGACGAAGCTCCTGGTAGGCACGACTTTCCCCCGCAAAGTCCGTCTCCGAGTGCGCGCCTGGCAGGCCCATTGGGAGCTTGGTCATGTACAGCGTTCATCCCGACGGATTCCCCGCAGGAGAGGAAGGCGGCGGGCACATCCTGGTGCTCTACGACGGCTCGCCGGACACCGACAGGGCCGTCGAGCATGCCCTGACGCTCGCGCGGCAACGCTCGGCGCGGCTGTTCGTGCTGGCGGTCGCGCCGCATTCCGCGAATGCCGGCGCCGCCGCTTCCGCCCGCGTCGCCCTGACCGACGACCTCATCGCCTTCGCCCGGCTGGGACGGCGCCTGGGCGTGGAAGTCGACGGCAGCTGCCTCGACCAGCCCGACCGCGGCATCGTCGAGCAGGTCATCGCCAGCCACCGCATCGACCGCGTCGTGCTGCCGAAGGCGGACGGCGTGCCGAAGTCGCCCGGCGCCCGGCTGCTGCGCGACCTCGGCCGGGACTGCCCCGTCCCGGTCGTGTTCAGCACGGACCGCCCCGCGGGAGCCGCGCCATGACCCGGCTGCTCCTGATACGCCACGGCGAGGTGCAGGGCATCGACCCGCCCACCTTCCGCGGGCGGCTCGACCTGCCGCTGACCCCGCGCGGCCTGCGCCAGGCGGAGGCCACCGCCGAGTACCTGACCGGCCGCACCGCGCTGGGCGCGGTCTACTGCAGCCCGCTGAGCCGCTGCGTGCGCACGGCGGACACGATCTGCGCGCCGTTCCACACCGCCGCGATCCCCCACCCCGAGCTCAACGACATCAACTACGGCGCCTGGACCGGCCTCGGCGTCGACGAGGTGTGCAGGCGCTGGCCGCGCGAGGCCGCGCTGTGGAAGGTGGCGCCGCATGCGTTCCGCATCCCCGGCGGGGAATCGCTGCAGGACCTGGCCGCGCGCACGGCGGACGCGCTGACCGCGATCCTGCACAAGCACCCGCGCGGCACCATCGCCATGGTCACCCACGACAGCGTGATCCGCGCCCTGCTCTGCCATGCGCTCGGGCTGCCGCTCTCCGCCTACTGGCTGTTCGCCCCGTCGCCGTGCGGCATCAGCACCATCGCCTACGCCGACGACCGCTTCGTCGTCGAGGCGGTCAACGAAACCCAGCACCTTTCGAGTCTCTGAGGACCGCGCATGGCCTTCTCCGCAGTATCCCCCGGCTGGAACGTGCCGCACGACGTCAACGCCATCGTCGAGATCCCGATGGACGCCGACCCGGTCAAGTACGAGGTCGACAAGGCGTCCGGCGCCATCTTCGTGGACCGCGTGCTGTCCACGCCGATGCGCTACCCGTGCAACTACGGCTACATGCCGCAGACGCTGTGCGGCGACGGCGACCCGCTGGACGTGCTGATCGTCATGCCGATCCCGCTGGTGCCCGGCTCGGTGATCGCCTGCCGCCCGGTGGGCCTGATGATGATGACCGACGAGAACGGCGAGGACGCCAAGCTGATCGCCGTGCCCAACGCCAAGGTGTTCCCCGCCTACCAGCACGTCCGCGACGTCACGGACGTGCCGGAAACCACCCGCGCCCGCATCCAGCACTTCTTCGAGCACTACAAGGACCTGGAGAAGGGCAAGTGGGTCCGCATGGAGGGTTGGCGCCATGCCGATGCCGCCCACGATGAAATCCAGCGCTCGGTCAAGGCCTACGCCGCCGCGCGCCAGGGCTGACGCGGGCCCGGCGGTGGCGCTGCCGGACCGGCCGGCGGGAGCGGTTGCGGCGCCGCCTGCCGAGGAGGCGCGCCGCGCGCTGATGGACGCCATCCAGCAGCTGCCGCTGGCCGCGCACTTCGGCCGCGCCGCGCTGAAGGAAGCCGAGCGCATGGCGCGCGGCGCGCAGCACTGGCACAAGCCGCTGGCCTGGTACCGCCCCGGCGGCGGCCGCGGCGACGCCCTGCAATGCGCCGTGACGGACGAGGGCCGGCTGCTGAGGGTGAGCGTGTTTCTCTACCCGCTGTTCGGGCAGCTGCAGGTCGCCTCCGAATGCGGCTGCGGCCAGCCGCTGTGCGCGCACGCCGCCGCGCTGATGCTTCGCCTGCAACAGCTGCTGGACTGGCCGCGCGCGATGTCGCCGCTCGAACGCTGGCGGCACAGCCTGGCCATGCACGAGGAAACGGCGGCAGCGCCGGCGGCCGTGGCCGACGCGGTCGCGCCGCGGCAACTGGTCTGCCTGCTGGAGACGGTGGACGAGCAGGACAGCGTGCGGCTGGCCGCGCGGCTGGTGCTGGTGCCCGCCGTCGACGGCCTCGCGCAGCCGCATCGCTGGATCGCCGCCGACCAGGCGCGCGCACGGCCGCACCTCTCCCGCCAGGCGCTGATGTGGCAGGCGCAGCTCGCGCTCGGCCGGCGCCGCTCCGGCAAGTCCGAGCAGGGGTACTTCCTGCAGGGCCACGGCGGCGCGGCGCTGCTGGCCGAATGGCTGGAGGCCGGCCTCTGCCACCACGCGCACGGCCTGCGCCCGCTCGTGGCCGGGGCGCCGCGGCAGCCGCCATGGCGATGGCGCCTCGATGCGCGCGGCCGGGCCGTGCTGGAACTGGCGTGGGAGGACGGCCGCGAGCTGCGGCCGATCGAACTGGACGCGCTGTACTACCTCGACGAGCACGACGGCCGGATCGGCCGGCTGGAACTGGGCGCGGCCGCCTGGGCGATGGCCCGGCACATGCCGCCGGCCGATCCGCGGGAGCTCGACGCGCTGCGCGCCGACTGGCCGCCGCATCCGCTGCTGTCCGCCCTGCCCGCGCCGCCGCCGGCGCCGCCGCTGCGCGAGCTGCGCGCGCCACTGCGGCCGGTGGCCGTGCTCGGCGCCTCGCGCCATGCGCTGCGCGGCGACTACGTGTTCCACCTGCAGGCCTGGGCCGACTACGGCGGCCTTCGCCTGCCGCTGGCCGACGAGCCCTGGCGCGCCGAATGGGTGCGCATGGAACGCGACGGCCTCGTCGCCATCCGGCGCGACGTGGAGGCGGAAATGCAGGCCGGCCAGGCGCTGGCCGCGCTGGGCCTGGTCGGCCTGGGCACGCTGGTGCCGGAGGCATGGCGCCAGCTGGCGCCGCCGCCGCCCGCCGCGGCGCTGGGCTGCCGCGAGCTGTACCAGGGCGGCGCCGAGACCTTCACCGCGCTGGAGGCGCGCCTGCAGGCGCTGGGCAACGCCGGCATCCGCCTCGAGTACGACGCGGAGCTGCCGTTCACCGTGCTGCCGCACGAGCCGCGCTTCCGCGCCACGCTGGCGCCCGGCGAGGGCGGCGCGTGGACGCAGTTCGAGCTGGCCGCCACGCTCGACAACGGCGAGGAGATCGACGTGCTGCCGATCGTGCTCGGCGGCCTGGCGCGCCGCGAGTTCGCGCTGGCGCCGGCGGCGGACGAGCCGCCCGACGCGCACTGGCTGGCGCCGCTCGGCCACGCGCGCTGGCTGCCGCTGCGGCTCGCGTGGCTGCGCGAGTGGATGACCCCGCTGCTGGAATGCCTGCACCGCCCGGGCCGGCGCGCGGACGCCGCCGGGCTGGACCTGTCGCGCTCGCAGGCGATGGCGCTGAGCGACGCGCTGCGCCAGCAGGGCATTCCGGTGGAAGGCCCGCAGGCGGCGGACATCGCCGGCGCGCTGGCCGCGCTGCGCGAGGCGCTGGCCGCGCCCGCGCCGGCGCTGCCGGCCGGCTTCCGCGGGCAGCTGCGCCACTACCAGCGCGAGGGGTTGCAATGGCTGCAGGCGCTGCGCCGGCACGGCCTGGGCGGCGTGCTCGCCGACGACATGGGCCTGGGCAAGACCGTGCAGGTCATCGCCCACCTGCTGCTGGAGGACGAGGCGGGCCGGCTCGACCGGCCGGCGCTGATCGTCGCCCCGACCAGCCTGGTGTTCAACTGGCTGGACGAGATCGCGCGCTTCGCGCCCTCCCTGCGCCGCGTCAACTTCACCGGCCCGGCGCGCGCCGCGCGGCTGCCGGAGCTGCCCGGCGCGCACGTGATCGTCACCAGCTACGCGCTGCTGGCCAACGACGTCGAGGCGCTGGAAAAGCTCGACTACGCCATGCTGGTGCTGGACGAGGCGCAGTGGATCAAGAACCCGCTCACCCGCACCGCGCGCGCGGTGCGCCGGCTGCGCGCGCCGCACCGGCTGGCGGTCACCGGCACGCCGCTGGAGAACCACCTGGGCGAGCTGTGGGCGCATTTCGACGCGGTGCTGCCCGGCTACCTCGGCGACTACCGCAGCTTCAACCGCAGCTTCCGCCTGCCGATCGAGCGGCACGGCGACGACGCGCGCGGCGAGATCCTGCGCCGGCGCATCGCGCCGTTCCTGCTGCGCCGGCGCAAGGCCGAGGTGGCGCCGGAGCTGCCGGCCAAGACCGAGACGGTGCTGCGCGTGGCGATGGGCGAGGCGCAGCGGCGCGTGTACGAGTCGCTGCGCCTGGCGATGAACGCGCGCGTGCGCGAGGCGCTGGCCAGCTACGGCGCCGAGCAGTCGCGCGTGGTGGTGCTGTCGGCCCTGCTGCGCCTGCGCCAGGCCTGCTGCGACCCGCGCCTGCTCGACCTGCCCGAGCCGCCGTCCTCGGCGAAGCTGGACGCGCTGCTGGAGCTGGTGCAGGCGCTGCGCGAGGAGGAGCGCCAGGTGCTGGTGTTCAGCCAGTTCACCTCGATGCTCGCGCTGCTCTCCGCGGCGCTGGAAAAGGCCGGCCTCCGGCACGCCCTGCTCACCGGCGACACCACCGACCGCGCCGAGCCGGTGCGGCGCTTCCAGCAGCGCGAGACGCCGATCCTGCTGGCCAGCCTCAAGGCCGGCGGCGTGGGCCTCAACCTCACCGCCGCCGACGCAGTGATCCACTACGACCCGTGGTGGAACCCGGCGGTGGAGCAGCAGGCGGTCGACCGCGCGCACCGCCTGGGCCGCGAGCAGCCGGTGTTCGTCTACAAGCTGCTGTGCGAGGACACCATCGAGGACAAGATCGAGGCGATGAAGACGGAGAAGAGCGACCTCGCCGGCCTGCTGCTCGACGCCGCCGACGCGCCCGGCGCACTGGACGCGCGCGACCTGCGGGCCCTGTTCGACCTGCCCGCCCCCTAGATTCCCACTGCCACGGAGCCCCCACGCCATGCGTATCACCCACCTGGATGCGATCGAAGTCCTCGACTCGCGCGGCAACCCCACCGTCGAGGCGTGGCTGCGCCTGGAGGACGGCTCCGAAGGCCGCGCCATCACCCCGTCCGGCGCCTCCACCGGCATGCACGAGGCGGTGGAGCTGCGCGACGGCGACCCGCAGCGCTACGGCGGCAAGGGCGTGCAGCAGGCGGTCGGCCACGTGCGCGGCGAGATCGCCGCGGCGCTGGTCGGCAGCGCGCCGGCCGACCAGCGCGCGCTCGACGACGCGCTGCGCGCGCTGGACGGCACGCCGCACAAGTCGCGCCTGGGCGCCAACGCCCTGCTCGCCGTGTCGATCGCCTACGCGCGCGCGGCGGCGGCCTCGCGCCGGCTGCCGCTGTACCGCTACCTGGGCGGCGACGAGGCCGCGCTGCTGCCGGTGCCCTGCCTCAACGTGATCAACGGCGGCCGCCACGCGGACAACACGGTGGACTTCCAGGAGTTCAAGATCGTGCCGCACCGCGCGCCCAGCTTCGCCGAGGCGATCCGCATCGGCGAGGAGGTGTTCCACGCGCTGAAGTCGCTGCTGCACGCGCACGGGCTGTCCACCGGCGTGGGCGACGAGGGCGGCTTCGCGCCCAACCTGCACAGCAACGAGCAGGCCATCGAGCTGATCCTGAAGGCGATCCGGGCCGCCGGCTACAAGCCCGGCGACGACGTGGCGCTCGCGCTCGACCCTGCCGCCAGCGAGATGTGGCACCACGGCCGCTACCGCTTCTTCAAGTCCAACCAGTCCGAGCGCGACAGCGCGGCGATGATCGCGCTGTGGGACGACTGGCTGCAGCGCTACCCGATCGTGCTGCTGGAGGACCCGCTCTCCGAGCACGACTGGGACGGCTGGAGCGAGCTGACCCGCCAGCTCGGCGAGCGCGTGGAGCTGGTCGGCGACGACATCTTCTGCACCAACCCGGAGCTGCTGCGCCGGGGCATCAAGGAAGGCGTGGCCAACGCCATCCTGATCAAGCCCAACCAGATCGGCACGGTGACCGAGACGCTGGACTGCGCCGCCGAGGCGAAGGCCGCCGGCTACGGCTGCTACGTGTCGCACCGCTCCGGCGAGACCGAGGACAGCTTCATCGCCGACCTGGTGGTGGCGCTGGGCTGCGGCCACATCAAGACCGGCTCCGGCTGCCGCGGCGAGCGCACCGCCAAGTTCAACCGGCTGCTGCGCATCGAGCACGAGCTGGGCGCCAGGGCGCGCTTCGCCGGCCGCGGCGCGTTCGTCCGCTGACGCCGTGCGGCACCGCTGCCGCGCGCCGCGAGGGCACGCGCGCGCCGCCTTCCAACGCCCCGGCCGGTCGAACCGGCCGGCCGCCGTCGCCCCATGCCGCCACGGACCGGCGGCGCCTCTCACGGCCCGCCACGCAACCGCATGCCCCTTCATAAGGACATTCCGCATCGGACCTTCCGGCCATCGGGGCCCTGCCCCATACTGCGACGCGACGGAGATGGCATTCCTCCGACCCTGCGCACCGGGTGAACCGCCGCTCGCGGCTGATGATGCCTGCCGACTGCCGGAGGCAGGACGCAGGCGTCTTTCCGAGCGACGCCCGCGGACCGCGCGCCTCCAAGGACCCGGAGGCCACCGCTTGAACCGCCGCACCCGCATGCCCGTTTCCCGCCGTCCTTCGCCCGTGGCGCGGCCGGCCCGCCTGGCGAGACGCTGCGCCGACGCCACCGGAGCCGCGGCATGAACGCCGGTGACGCCAGGCACGGTGCGACCACGGCCAGCCGCACCGCCATGCGGTTCGTGCTGTTGATCGGCGCGCTCAGCTTCTTCGCCGACTTCACCTACGAGGGCTCGCGCAGCATCCTCGGCCCCTATCTCGCCTCGCTGCAGGCCAGCGCCTTCGTGGTCGGCGCGGTGACCGGCTTCGGCGAGCTGCTGGGCTACGGCCTGCGCTTCTTCTCCGGCCGGCTGGCCGACCGCACCGGCCGCTTCTGGCCCATCACCATCGTCGGCTACGTGGTGCAGATGGCCGCGGTGCCGGCGCTGGCGCTGACCCACGACTGGCCGGCCGCCGCCGTGCTGATCGTGCTGGAACGCACCGGCCGCGCGATCCGCAACCCGCCGCGCGACGCGATGCTCTCGCACGCGGCCGCGCACCTGGGCGGCTACGGCTGGACCTTCGGCGTGCACGAGGCCTGCGACCAGTTCGGCGCGATGTTCGGGCCGCTCGCGGTCGCCTGGGTGTTGGCGCGCCACGGCAGCTACCACCAGGCCTTCGCGGTGCTGCTCGTGCCGGCGGCGATCAACCTGGCGCTGGTGCTGGCCGCGCGGCTGCTCTATCCCAGGCCGGAGGACATGGAGCAGACAGCGGGCGGCCCTCGGGATGGCGCCGCCTTCCCGCGCACGTTCTGGGTCTACCTGGCCGGCGCGGCGCTGGTCGCGCTCGGCTTCGCCGACTATCCGCTGCTGGCCTACCACTTCAACCGCAGCGGCAGCGTGCCGGCCGACTGGATCGCGGCGTTCTACGCCGTGGCGATGGCGGTCAGCGGTACCGCCTCGCTGGTGCTGGGCCGGCTGTTCGACCGCTACGGCTTCCGCGTGCTGGTGCTGCTGACCGCGGCGGCCTCGCTGTTCGCGCCGCTGGCCTTCCTCGGCGGCTTCTCGCTCGCGCTGGCCGGCGCGGCGGTCTGGGGCATGGGCATCGGCGTGCACGAATCGATCATCCCGGCGGCGGTGGCGCCGATGGTCCCGGCGCGGCGCCGCGCCTCGGCGTTCGGGCTGTTCACGGCCGGCTACGGCATCTTCTGGTTCCTCGGCAGCGCCGCCATCGGTCTGCTCTACGAGCGCTCGATAGCGTGGACCGTCGCCTTTTGCGTGGCCACCCAGTGGCTGGCCGTGCCGGTCTTCCTCTGGGTGGGACGGCGGGTCCGCCTGCCCCGCCGCGCCTGAGGGCAGGGTCCGGCGCGGCGCGCGCCCGCCGGGGAACGGCGGCGACTCGCGGCCTTACGCGCGCCCGGCCCCGGCATGCGCCGTCCGGTCGTCGGGCCGGCCGGCCCCGCCATCGCCGGACGTCGCCTGCCCCTCCCCGAACACCTGCCGGTAGAGGTCCGCGCCATGGCTGGTCTCCAGCGGCTCGCCCTCGGCCAGCCGGAACGTGCGCGTGCCGTCGGCGAGCCGCTGCGCGCGCAGGAAGAGCGCGTCCGGCATGCGGCGCTCGTACAGCCCGCGGGCGAACGTGTACAGGTGGGTGACGAAGACGACCTTGACGTTCCGCGCCAGCAGCGCCTCGACCACCTGCCGCGCCACCTCCGATCCCTCGCGCTCGTTGGTCGAGGCGAAGGATTCGTTGAACAGCACCAGCGCGCCCGGCCCGACCTGGCCGGCCAGGTCGCTCAGGCGGGCCAGCTCCTCGTCGAACTTGCCGCTGGCCATGGCGGCGTCCTCCTCGCGCTTGTAGTGCGTGAACAGCCCGCCGCACAGCTCCGCCGCGAACGCGCGCGCGGTCACGAACATGCCCGCCTGCATCATCAGCTGCGCCAGGCCCAGGCTGCGCATGAAGGTCGACTTGCCGCCCTGGTTCGCCCCGGTGACCAGCAGCAGCCGCTTGCCGTCGGCCGCGAGCGTGTTGCCCACCGGCGGGCGCTCCTGGGCCAGCGCGAGCGCCGCGTCGCAGAGCCCCTCGAACCCGAGCGTCCCCGAACCGGCCGCCGCCGCCGCCGGGAACGCCGTCGGCACGCCCAGCGCCTCCAGCCGCGCATGCAGGTTCAGGCAGCCGACGTAGAAGGCGAGCTCGGCGCGCAGCATCTCGAAGAAGGCCAGGATGTGGTCCATGGACTGCGCGAGCGCGTTCGCCACGTCGTTGATCGCGCGGTCGCGCATGCCGGCCAGCGTGCGCGCGCCGGCCAGGTCGCGCTCGGCGATGCGGAACGTGTACGCGGGCGGGCGCTTCCCGAACGCGCGCCTGAGCCAGCCGGCCGCGGGCGGGTGCGGCCGGCGCAGCACGTAGCCGGTTCCCTGGTTCTCCGGCCCGAGCATCGCGCTCATCAGCACGCCGTCCTTGAAGCGCAGCTCGGCCAGGTGCGCGCGCACGTTCCCGAGGTAGGCGTCGTCGAACTCCTCGCGCAACATGGCGAACAGCGCGCCGAACCCGCGCGAGGCGAATCCGCCGGCGTGCGCTTCGGCCAGGCCACGCAGCTTTTCCAGCACGTCCATGAACATCCGCAGCATGCTGATCGCGCCGTGCAGGATCGAGGTGGGATGGTCGCCCAGGAAGCTCCAGTAGTTCTTCTTCCTGTTCTCGATCGCCTCCACCGCGAGCGCGTAGAGCTGGCGCACCACCTCGGGCTGGCGCAGCGCATCCCGCAGCGCCGCCTGGCGGTGAAGGATCGTCGGCACGTCGCCGTGCAGGCCCTGCAGCAGGGCCTTCCGCGCGATGTCGAGCAGGAAGTCGTCCCCGCCGGCCATCGCGTGCAGCAGCACGTCCAGCCCCAGGTCCTGCCGCAGCAGCGCCTCGTGGGACGGCGCCGGCCGCTGCGCGTCGAAATCCCGATCCGGGTGCATCAGGTACGCCTTCATGGCCGTATGCGCTCCAGCAGGCGGGGATAGGTCACGCCGTATTTCTCGGCGATCGCCAGCGCGTAGGCCAGCCCGTCGGCGGGGCGGCGCTCCACCTTGTAGGTACGCACGGCCGGGTCCGCCGGATCGACCGTGCTCACCATGCTGACGGTGCGCCGGTCGAACGTGGCCAGCTCGGTGAGGAAGGTGACGCAGACGCCGAGCGCGTCGAGCCGGGCGAGCCGCTCCATCACCTTGCGGCTCAGGAAGACGGCATCGTCCAGCGTGGTCGAGGAGAAGATCTCGTTGAGGATGACGATGCTGCGCGGGCTCGCCTGCGCCAGGACGTCGCGGATCCTGACGAGGTCGTCCTGCAGCTTGCCGCGCAGGTTCTCGATGCGCTCCGCCTGCTCGAAATGCGTGAGCAGCCGGTCGAACAGGTAGAGCCTGGCCTCCGTGCCCGGCACCGGGCATCCCAGGCAGGCCAGCCAGTGCATCTGGCCGAGCATGCGCGCGAAGGTGGTCTTGCCGCCCTGGTTGGGCCCGGAGACCACGAAGATCCGTTCCTCCCCGTCCAGCTCGAAGTCGTTGCACACCACGCCCTGGCCGCCCAGCTTGGCGGCCAGCGCCAGGTCGAATGCCGCCCTGCCCCGGATCGCCTTGCTCGCGCCCGACACTTCCGGGTAGCAGAACGCCAGCCCGCGCTGGCGCAGCGGCCGCAGGTAGGCCAGGCAGGCGAGGTAGAACTGCACCTCGCGGTCGAAGCGGGCCATGCGCGCGTCCACGAACTCCGCGTGCGCGGTGCAGAAATCCGCCAGCCGCCGGAAAGCCTCCGGATGCAGCAGGGCCACGCGGTCCAGGATCTGCGCCTCGACGTGGTCGAGGCCGACGTGCGCGCGGAATCCGACGCCGTAGTTCCTGCCGCCCTGCCGCCGGAACTTGGCGAAGGTGGCCTCGATGGCGACGCGGGCATCCTCCTCGCCGTCGTACGCGCGCACCGTGACGCTGCCGCCCTTGATGAGCAGGCCGTAGCGGATCGCGGCCAGGCCGGCCTTGCACGCCTCCGCGTCCGCCAGCAGGCGCTGGAAGGCCGCGTCGGCGACGTAGCCGTCCAGATGCTCCCGCAACGCGCGCATGCCCCGCGAGGCCAGCTCCAGCGGCTGCAGGTCCCTGGCCAGGCGGCGCACGCTCTCGACATAGAGCTCCGCGGCGCCGAGGAACCAGCGCTGCTGCTCGAGGGGATAGAAGAGCTTGCGCATCCGCGCGAGCCGGTCGCGCATGGCACTCATGTCCGCGCAGAACGCCTCGACGGCGGCCCTGGGCTGCTCGGCCTCCAGGTCGCGCATCACCTCCTGGCGGTAGGCGATGTCGTCCACGTCCTGCAACGGCGCATGGAACAGCGGGACCAGATCGTAGCTTTCCCGCCCCGCCGTGATCGCCGCCACGATCTGGTCGAGGTTGAGGTCGTGGAAGCAGTCCGGCGCGTCCGCCGGGCCTACGCTGTCCGCCCGCTCCGGAGGAAACAGGATGCTGCGGAACGGTACGGACGGGTTGCCAGGTGGACGGCTCACGGCTCGCGGCTCCTCGGCTTGCTGCACGAACGCGCGAGGTGGCCACACACGGCAACGACCTGCGCACCCGATGCTCGGGGTGAACAGGCATCATCAACCGGACAAGGTGATTCGCCCTGGTTCGACAGGACCGGAGGAATGCCATCTCCGGCTGGGGATTCTACCCGTTACAGGGGGTGGCTCAACCCGTCCACGGATGGTTCGCCGTCGACGATGGGGCATGCGATGGCGGACAGAGCGCCAGGGTCGGCATTCCCACCGTCCCGGGCGCGCTCATGTGCCCAGGAAGCGGCCAGGGTCGGTCGGCTTCGGTCTTCGCGCGACGGCCCGTTGGCCCTAGACGGCACGATGACTCCGCCGGGTGTCCACTGCGCAGATCATCCAGGCGGGAGGAGAACGGCCATGGCCATCTGCGAGGTCTGCGGCAACAGCTACGCGAACACCTTCACCGTCTTCTTCGAGGGCCGCGAGCACGTGTTCGACGCCTTCGAGTGCGCGATCCACGCGCTGGCGCCGCGCTGCCAGTCGTGCCGTTGCACGGTGATCGGGCACGGCGTGGAGCACGACGGCCGCATCTTCTGCTGCGCGTTCTGCGCCCGCAAGGCCGGGGTGGACGGCCTGGTGGACCACAACTGACCCGCGCGGCGGCGTGACGGATAATGGCCTTCCCTGTGTCGGCCATCATCCGCATGTCTTCCGTGCCCGTCCCTGCCAGCGGCGACCTGGCCGCCTTCCTTGCCGGCCACCGGCGCCTGTTCGTGCTGACCGGGGCCGGTTGCAGCACGGCGTCCGGCATCCCGGACTACCGCGACGCGGACGGCGGCTGGAAGCGCGCGCAGCCGGTGACCTACCAGGCCTTCATGGGCGAAGAGGCCACGCGCAGGCGCTACTGGGCGCGCAGCCTGGTCGGCTGGCGGCGGTTCGGGCGCGCCCTGCCGAACGACGCGCACCATGCCCTGCGCCGGCTGGAGGAACAGGAACGCCTGACGCTGCTGGTCACGCAGAACGTGGACGGCCTGCACCAGCGGGCCGGCAGCCGGCGCGTGGTGGACCTGCACGGCCGGCTGGACCAGGTGCGCTGCATGGCCTGCGAGCGCCGCTTTCCGCGCCAGGATTTCCAGCAGCGCCTGCTCGCGCTGAACCCGGATTGGGCCGCGCTGGACGCCGCCGACGCGCCCGACGGCGACGCCGACCTGGACGGGCATGACTTCACCGGCTTCGCGGTGCCGCCCTGCCCGCACTGCGGCGGCGTGTTCAAGCCCGACGTGGTGTTCTTCGGCGAGAACGTGCCGCGCGAGCGCGTGCAGCGGGCGATGCAGGCGCTGGACGAGGCCGACGCCATGCTGGTGGTCGGCTCCTCGCTGATGGTGTTCTCCGGCTACCGCTTCGCCCACGCGGCGGCCAGGGCCGGCAAGCCGATCGCCGCGGTGAACCTGGGCCGCACCCGCGCCGATCCGCTGCTGGCGCTCAAGGTCGAGCGATCCTGCGCGGAGGCGCTGGCTTTCCTGCTTTGAGGGCGGTGGCCAAGGGCGTTTCGGCCTGGGCGCGCATTCAACATGGGCGCGCGTCCCTTCTCCGCGAAGTGCATCTCCCCTCACCGTCATTCCGGCGAAGGCCGGAATCCACTAAAAGCACGTTGTGCGAAGCACGCAAAATCACTTCGAGCGCTCCGCGCGAGGGCTTGACCGGGGATGATCCGCTGCGCTCGTCCCTTCGTGGCCACCTGCGCAGGCGTTCTTCGCGCCACGCGCTCGCCGGGCCCTCGCGGGAATGGCGAACGCTGGTACGCCCGGAAGCCGGAACGCCCCTACCGCCGGGCGCGGAAGAACTCGCGCAACATGGCCGAGGATTCCTCGGCGAGCAGTCCGCCCTGCACCTCCACGCGGTGGTTGTGCCGCTCGGAGACCAGCGTGTCGAACACGCTGCCGGCGGCGCCGGTCTTGGGGTCGGCGGCCGCGTACACCACCCGGCCCACGCGCGCGTGCACCAGCGCCATCGCGCACATCGCGCAGGGCTCCAGCGTCACGTACAGCGTGGTGCCCGCAGGCATGCGGTGGTTGGCCAGCTTCTCGCCCGCCGCGCGCAGCGCCATGATCTCGGCATGCGCGCTCGGGTCGCTGAGCGTGATGTTGCGGTTCCAGCCCAGCCCGACGATCTGTCCCTCGTGCACCAGCACCGCGCCCACCGGCACCTCGTCCTCGGCATCGCGCGCATGCGCGGCCAGCTGCAGGGCGCGGCGCATGAAGGCCGCGTCCTGCGCGCTGAACGGAGACTCGTCGACGGTGGCGATTTCTTCAGACATTCAATGGATTGAGCGCAATACTTGCAGTCCGGGGGACAGCCGCCTCACGGATGGAAGGCTGCAACCGGCTGATTTTCATCATTCCCACTCGATGGTGGCAGGCGGCTTGCCACTGATGTCATAGACGACACGAGAAACACCACGCAACTCATTGATAATTCTGTTAGACACCTTGCCGAGGAAGTCATACGGCAGGGGCGCCCAGTGTGCGGTCATGAAGTCGATGGTCTCCACCGCACGCAGCGCGATCACCCACTCGTAGGCGCGCGCGTCGCCCATCACGCCCACCGACTTCACCGGCAGGAACACCGCGAAGGCCTGGCTGACCCGGTCGTACAGGTCGGCCTTGCGCAGTTCCTCGATGAAGATGGCGTCGGCGCGGGCCAGCAGCTCGGCGTACTCGGGCTTCACCTCGCCCAGGATGCGCACGCCCAGGCCGGGGCCCGGGAACGGATGGCGGTAGACCATCTCGCGCGGCAGGCCCAGCTCCACGCCGATGCGCCGCACCTCGTCCTTGAACAGCTCGCGCAGCGGCTCGACCAGGCCGAGCTTCATGTCCGCCGGCAGGCCGCCCACGTTGTGGTGGCTCTTGATGACGTGGGCCTTGCCGGTCTTGCTGCCCGCCGACTCGATCACGTCCGGGTAGATGGTGCCCTGCGCCAGCCACTTCACGTGGCCGTCGCCGGCGGCGGTGACCTTGGCCGATTCCTCGTCGAAGATCTCCACGAACAGGCGGCCGATGATCTTGCGCTTGGCCTCCGGGTCGGCCACGCCCTGCAGCGCCTTGAAGTAGCGCTCGGCCGCGTTCACGCGGATCACCTTGACGCCCATGTGCTCGGCCATGGTGGCCATCACCTGGTCGCCTTCCTTCCAGCGCAGCAGGCCGGTGTCGACGAACACGCAGGTGAGCTGGTCGCCGATCGCCCGGTGCAGCAGCGCGGCCACCACCGAGGAATCCACGCCGCCGGACAGGCCCAGCAGCACGTGGTCCCGCCCCACCTGGGCGCGCACGCGGGCGATCTGGTCCTCGATGATGTGCGCGGCGGTCCACAGCGTGGCGCAGCCGCAGATCTCGGTGACGAAGCGCCTGAGCAGCGCGGTGCCCTGCTTGGTGTGCGTGACCTCGGGATGGAACTGCACGCCGTACCAGTGCCTGGCCTCGTTCTCCATCACCGCGACCGGGATGCGGTCGGTGACGCCGGTGACGGCGAAGCCCGGCGGTGCCCTGGAGACGTGGTCGCCGTGGCTCATCCACACGTCCAGCCGGTGGCGGCCGCCGTGGTCGCTCAGGCCCTCGAACAGGCGGCTGCCGCCCACGATGTCCACCTCGGCATGGCCGAACTCGCGCGCGTCCGCCGCCTCGGTGGCGCCGCCCAGCTGCGCGGCCAGGGTCTGCATGCCGTAGCAGATGCCGAGGATGGGCAGGCCCGAGTCGAACACCTCCTGCGGCGCCTTCGGCGCGCCCGGCAGCGTGGTCGATTCCGGGCCGCCGGAGAGGATGATGCCCTTGGCGCCGAAGCGGGCGATCTCCGCCGGGTCGTGGTCCCAGGCCCAGATCTCGCAGTACACGCCGATCTCGCGCACGCGGCGGGCGATCAGCTGGGTGTACTGCGCGCCGAAGTCGAGGATGAGGATCTTGTCGCTGTGGATGTCGGTCATGGGATGGGCCGTGGCTCGTGCGTCTTGGCGATGGTCGATGCTATCGAGGATTTCTCGGGGACGAGGGACGAGTAGCGGGGGCGCATGGCAAGGCGCTCTTTCGCCATGGGCATACGAACAAAAAACGCGGCGTCGGCCGCGTTCTGCTCAAGCCGGGCGGGTGCGACGCGGAGGCGGAAAGACACGCCCTCACTGCTCGCCTCTCGCCCCTTGCCCTCACCTCACGAATTCAGCCGGTAGTTCGGCGCTTCCTTGGTGATCTGGATGTCGTGCGGGTGCGCCTCGGTGACGCCGGCCGAGGTCACCTTGACGAACTGCGCCTTCTTGCGCACGTCGTCGATGGTGGCGGCGCCGAGGTAGCCCATCGAGGCGCGCAGGCCGCCGATCAGCTGGTGGATGATGTTGCGCAGCGGGCCGCGGTACGGCACGCGGCCCTCGATGCCCTCGGGCACCAGCTTGTCGGCGTCGGCCTCGTCCTGGAAGTAGCGGTCCTTGGAGCCCAGCGCCATCGCGCCCAGCGAGCCCATGCCGCGGTAGCTCTTGTACGAGCGCCCCTGGAACAGCTCCACCTCGCCCGGCGACTCCTCGGTGCCGGCGAACATCGAGCCCAGCATCACCGACGAGGCGCCGGCGGCCAGCGCCTTGGGGATGTCGCCCGAGTAGCGGATGCCGCCGTCGGCGATCAGCGGGATGTCGTCCTTGAGCGCGGAGGCGACCAGGTCGATCGCGGTGATCTGCGGCACGCCCACGCCGGCCACCACGCGGGTGGTGCAGATGGAGCCGGGGCCCACGCCCACCTTCACCGCGTCGGCGCCGGCGTCGCGCAGCGCCAGCGCGGCGTCGCCGGTGACGATGTTGCCGGCGATCACCTGTACCTGCGGGAAGCTCTTCTTCACCCATGCCACGCGGTCGATCACGCCCTGCGAGTGGCCGTGCGCGGTGTCCACCACCAGCACGTCCACGCCGGCCTCGACCAGCGCGGCCACGCGCTGCTCGGTGTCGCCGCCCACGCCCACCGCGGCGCCGACCAGCAGGCGCTCGTGCGCGTCCTTGGCGGCGTTGGGGTTGTCGCGCGCCTTCTGGATGTCCTTGACGGTGATCAGCCCGCGCAGCTGGAAGTCGTCGTTGACCACCAGCACCTTCTCGATGCGGTGCTGGTGCAGCAGCTGCAGCACCTCGTCCTGGCTGGCGCCCTCCTTCACCGTCACCAGCTTGTCCTGGCGCGTCATGATGTTGCGCACCGGGTCGTCGTGCTTGCGCTCGAAGCGCAGGTCGCGGCTGGTGACGATGCCCACCAGCCTCTCGCCGTCCACCACCGGCACGCCGGAGATGTTGTGCGCGCGGGTGAGCTGCAGCACCTCGCGGATCGATGTGCCCGGGCTCACGCTGATCGGGTTGCGGATCACCCCGGCCTCGAACTTCTTGACCAGCCGCACCTCGGCCGCCTGCTGCTCGGCGGTCATGTTCTTGTGGATGATGCCGATGCCGCCCTGCTGCGCCATGGTGATGGCCAGGCGCGCCTCGGTCACGGTGTCCATCGCGGCGGAGACGATGGGGATGTTCAGGCGGATGGCGCGGGTGAGCCGCGTGGAGGTGTCCACGTCGCGCGGCAGGACCGTGGAGTGGGCCGGAACGAGGTAGACGTCGTCGTAGGTGAGGGCCTCGGCGAGGATGCGCATGCGGGGGTCTCGCTGCAAAGATGGGATTATACGCGAGGAGGCGGGGGACCGAAAGCGAGGGGCAAGGGACGAGTAGCGAGGGCGCGAGGAGGCGCCCGAGGCGCGGAAAGTCGCGCGCCGTCGTCGGGATCGCAACGGGCTGCCGGACGGCCGGGTTTTGGCGCCCTCGCCACTCGCCCCTCCTCCCTCGCCCCTGCCCCCTACCGCGCCTCGGCCGCCTCCAGCGTATTCTCGATCAGCGTCGCCACCGTCATCGGGCCCACGCCGCCGGGCACCGGCGTGATCCAACTGGCGCGCTCGGCCGCCGGGGCGAACTCGACGTCGCCGACCAGCCGGCCGTCGTCCAGCCGGTTGATGCCCACGTCGACCACCACCGCGCCGGGCTTGATCCATTCGCCCTTCACCAGCCCCGGCTTGCCGACCGCCACGATCACGATGTCGGCCTGGCGCACGAAGCCCTCCAGGCCACGGGTGAAGCGGTGACAGCAGGTGACGGTGCAGCCGGCGATCAGCAGCTCCAGCGCCAGCGGCCGGCCCACGTGGTTGGACACGCCGACCACCACCGCGTGCTGGCCGCGCACCGGGCGGTCGGTGTGGCCGAGCAGGGTCATCACGCCCTTGGGCGTGCACGGGCGCAGGCCGAAGCGGCGCAGCGCCAGGCGGCCCACGTTGACCGCCTGGAAGCCGTCCACGTCCTTGTCCGGGTCGATGCGGTCGACCAGCGCGTCCTCGTCGATGTGCGGCGGCAGCGGCGACTGCACCAGGATGCCGTGCACCGCCGGGTCGGCGTTGAGGCGGTCGATCAGCGCGAACAGTTCGTCCTGCGTGGTGCTCGCCGGCAGGTCGAAGTCGAAGGAGCGGAAGCCGACCTGGTGGCAGGCCTTGCGCTTGTTGCGCACGTAGACCGAGGAAGCCGGGTCGTCGCCGACCAGCACCACCGCCAGCCCCGGCTCGGGCAGGCCCTGCGCCTTGCGCTCGGCGACGCGCCGGCCGATCCGCTCCAGCAGTTCCTGCGCGATGCGTTTGCCGTCGAGGATGCGTGCGCCCATGGCCCTGCCCGTCCGTAAAGGCGCACATTATCCTGACTGGCCGAGAGGCGCACAAACGGAGGAAGGCTTCCCGTGCCGACGGAATCCATCGATCCCGCCGTCGAGCTCGCCGACGGCCCGCTGCGCGTGAGGCCCTGGCAGCCGCAGGACGCCGGGGCCCTGCTCGACGCCGTGCGGACCTCGCTGGACAGCGTGGGACGCTGGCTGCCGTGGTGCCACGCCGGCTACGGCATGGCCGAGGCGCAGGCGTGGATCGCGCATTGCCGGGAGAGCTGGGAGGCGGGCGAGCAGTTCGCGTTCGGCCTGTTCGATGCGGCCACCGGCGAGGTGCAGGGCGGCGTCGGCCTCAACCAGCGCAACCGGCTGCACCGCAGCGCCAACCTCGGCTACTGGGTGCGCCAGTCGCGGCAGGGCCGCGGCCTGGCGGCGCGCGCCGCGCTGGCGGTGGCGCGCTTCGGCTTCGGGCGCCTGGGGCTGGTCCGCATCGAGATCGTCGCGCATCCGGACAACCGCGCCAGCCGGCGCACCGCCGAGAAGCTCGGCGCGCGCTTCGAGTGCATCGCGCGCCAGCGCCTGTGGGCGCGGGGCGCGGCGACGGACGCGGCGGTGTACGCGCTGGTTCCGTCCGACCTCGCTCAGCCGGCGGCGGCGCAGAACCGCGCCACGTCCTCGTAGCCGCGGAACGCCGCGTCGGCGCCGCAGCCCGGGCAGGCCGGGTCGCGCGGCAGGCGCGTCTCGCGGAAGCGCATCGCCAGCGCGTCGAAGGCCAGCAGACGGCCGACCAGCGGCTCGCCGATGCCGAGGATCAGCTTCAGCGCCTCGGTCGCCTGCAGCAGGCCCACGATGCCCGGCAGCACGCCGAGCACGCCTGCCTCGCTGCAGTTCGGCGCGTCGGCGGCGGCCGGCGGCTCGGGGAACAGGCAGCGGTAGCACGGCGAACCGGCGCGGCGCGGGTCGAACACGCTGACCTGCCCGGCGAAGCGCTCCACCGCGCCGTACACCATCGGCAGCTGCAGGCGCAGCGAGGCCGCGGCCAGCAGGTAGCGCGCGGGGAAGTTGTCGGCGCCGTCGATCAGCACGTCGTGGCCGGCCAGCAGCGCCTCCACGTTGCCGGCGTGCAGGCGCTCGCTGCGCGTCTCCACGCGCACGCGCGGGTTGAGCGCGGCCAGCGTCAGCCGCGCCGACTCGGTCTTGGGCATGCCCACGCGCGCGTCGGCGTGGATCACCTGGCGGTGCAGGTTGGAGCGCTCCACGCGGTCGTCGTCGACCAGCGTGAGCCGGCCCACGCCGGCCGCGGCCAGGTACAGCGCCGCCGGCGCGCCGAGGCCGCCGGCGCCGAGCAGCACCACCTTCGCCGCGGCGAGCCGCGCCTGCCCCGCCTCGCCGACCTGCGGCAGGCGCAGCTGGCGCGCGTAGCGCTCGGCCGCGTCGGCGTCGGGCGCGCCCTGCGCAATCGGCAATCCCTCGGCCTTCCAGCGCTCGAAGCCGCCGGCCACCGAGGCCACCTCGGCATAGCCCATTCGCTGCAGCGCCTCGGCGGCCAGCAGCGAGCGCTGGCCGCTGCCGCACAGCGCCAGGATCGGCCGGCGGCGGTCCGGCTCGACCTGTCCGATGCGCAATTCGAGAAAGCCGCGCGAAAGGCCCAGCGCGCCCGCCGGCGTACCGGCGGCGCGCTCGCCGTCCTCGCGCACGTCGAGCAGCAGCGCGCCCTGCGCCTGGCGCGCCAGCGCCTCGGCGGGAGCGACTTCCGGGATGCGGCTGCGCAGGTCGGTTAGCCAGGACTGGCGGTCGGGATAGGCGGTCATGGCCAGAGTGTAGGACACGCCAACTTCGATCGGATCGCCCATGCCTTGCGCCCTCTCCCCTGCGGGGAGAGGGCCGGGGTGAGGGGCCACGCTTGCCGCGAGGCACGAAGGATGAAATGCCGCCGCGAGCCCCGCCCCCTCACCTCGGTCCTCCCCCCGGAGGGAAGCGGAAGAAAGCGGTGGGCAGGTTCGTATCGGCGATGGACAACGCCGCTTCGGCTTCGCACATCGAAACGGGCGTCGGGCCCGAAAGGCGCCGAACCCGCCTACTTCTTGCGCCGCTTCATCTCGCGGATCATCCGCTGCCGCTTGCGGATCTGCCCTTCGGTGAGCACGTTCTTCTTGCCGGCGAACGGGTTCTCGCCCTCGCGGAACTCGATGCGGATGGGCGTGCCCTCCAGCTTGTAGCGCTGGCGGAAAAAGCCTTCCAGGTAGCGGCGGTACGCCGGCGCGATGTGCTTCGTGCGGCTGCCGTGGATGACGATGGTGGGCGGGTTGCTGCCGCCAGGATGGGCGAAACGCAGCTTGGGCGCGTGGCCGCGCACCAGCGGCGGCTGGTAGTTCTCGTAGGCCTTTTCCAGCGTGCGGGTGAGGTCGGCCGAGCCCAGCGTGCGGGTCGCCGCCGCGTGCGCGCGCACGATGGCGCGCATCAGCTCGCGCAGGCCCGAGCCGTGCAGCGCCGAGATGAACACCACCTTGGCCCATTCAACGAACTGCAGGCGCCGCTCCAGCGCGCGCTGGCACTGCTCGCGCTGGTAGGCGTCCAGACCGTCCCACTTGTTGACGGCGATCACCAGCGCCCGGCCCTCGTCCACCGCGTGGCCGATCAGGGTGAGGTCCTGGTCGGCCAGGTTCTCGCGCGCGTCGACCATCACCACCACCACCTGGGCGGCGGCCATCGACTGCAGCGTCTTGATCACGCTGAACTTCTCCAACGCCTCCTCGACGCGCGCCTTGCGCCGCACGCCGGCGGTGTCGATCAGGGTGTACCTGCGGCCGTCGCGCTCCAGCGGCACGCGGATCGGGTCGCGCGTGGTGCCGGCGACGTCCGAGACGACCAGGCGGTCCTCGCCGAGCAGGCGGTTGACCAGGGTGGACTTGCCGGCGTTGGGACGGCCGACGATGGCGACGCGGATGGAGTCGTCCCCGCCTTCGGCCAGCTCCTCGTGCGCGTCCTCCGGCAGCAGCGGCAGCAGTGCCCCGACCAGGTCGTCGGTGCCGCGGTTGTGCGCGGCCGAGAGCGGCAGCGTGGCGGCGATGCCGAAGCGGGAAAACTCCGCCAGCGCGCCCTGCACGTCCAGCCCGTCGGTCTTGTTGACCGCCAGCACGATGGGCTTGCCGCTGCGGCGCAGCTCGTCGAGGATGCCGCGGTCCTGCGGCAGCAGGCCCTCGCGCGCGTCCACCACGAACACCAGCGCCTGCGCCTCGCCGATGGCCAGGCGCACCTGCTGCGCGGTGAGCGCGTCCAGCCCCTCGTCCACGCCGGACAGGCCGCCGGTGTCGACCGCCACGAACGGCCGCGCGCCGAGGCGGCAGACGCCGTAGTGGCGGTCGCGGGTGACGCCCGGCAGGTCGGCCACCAGGGCGTCGCGGCTGCGCGTCAGCGCGTTGAAGAGGGTCGACTTACCGACGTTGGGGCGGCCGACCAGGGCGACGACGGGCAGCATGGGTCCGCATGGTTCCTTGCGGTCAGTGCGCGCCGAGGCGGTAGGCGCCGATGCGGCCCTTCACGTCCTCGACGTACACGGTGTCGCCGGCCACCACCGGCTGCGCGCGGATGGCCTTCTTGGACAGGCGCTCGCGCGCGGCCAGCGCGCCGTCGCCGGTCTGCAGCCAGTGCACGTAGCCTTCCATGTCGCCGACCACCACGTAGTTGCCCTGCACCGCCGGGCCGGTGAGCCAGCGGTACCTCAGCGCGTCGTTCTTCCACATGTCGGCGCCGCCGTTCTTGTCGAACGCCCACACCTGCGACTCGTCGTTGACGCCGTACAGCGCGTTGCCGCCGGCCGCCAGCGAGGTGAAGGTGGAGAACGGATGCGACCACAGCGGGCGGCCGCTGGGGCCGTCGATCGCCACCAGGTTGCCGTGGTAGGCGGCGCCGTAGAGCGTGCTGCCGTCCAGCAGGATGCTGCCGTCGGCGTCGTCCAGGCGCTCGATGTCGGTGCGGCCCTCGCCGTTGGCCAGCGACTGCTCCCACAGCTTCTCGCCGTTGTCCAGCCGCACCGCCACCAGCTTGCCGGCGTCGCTGCCGAAGAACACCACGCCGTTGGCGATCAGCAGCGGGCCGTTGCCGCGCAGGCTGAGCAGCGGCACGGCCGTCTGGTCGTAGACCCAGCGGCGCTCGCCGCTGCCGGCGTCCAGGCCGTAGAGGCGGCCGTCGCCGGTGCGCGCCACGACCAGGCCGTTGGCGATCGACGGGGTGGCCAGCACTTCCGAGGACAGCGCCGCCTCCCAGCGCGGGCTGCCGTCCTTCGCGTTGACGCCGTAGACGTGGCCGTCGAGCGTGCCGATCACCAGCAGGTCGCCGCTCACCACCGGGCCGCCGGCGTAGAAGGCGTCCTTGCGCTTCTTGTCGCCCCAGCCGAACCAGCCGTGCGTGCGCGAGCTCTTGGACCACAGCGTCTTGCCGCTGCTGGCGTCGAACGCGGCCAGCTCGCCGTCGTTGCTCGCCGCGTACAGCACGCCGTCGACCACCGCCGGACGCAGGCGCAGGCCGGTCTCGCCGGCGCCCTTGCCCACGCGCGCGGTCCACAGCCGCTGCACCTGCACGGTCGGCTTGAAGTCCTTGGCCAGCGGAGTCGGCGGCTGGACGTTCTCCTTCTTGAACGAGTGGCAGCCCGCCAGCGCCACCAGCGAAGTCGCCGCGACCAGCAGCGCGCGTTTCATCAGACCAGCTTTCATGCACCCTGCTTCCCGGCCACGGCCAGATCGTCGAGTTTCATCTGCAAGGCGCCGCGTTGCGGCGCGTCCTCGCCCAGCGCCGCCAGCGCGGCCTCGTAGGCCTTGCGCGCGTCGTCCGGACGGTTGAGCTTGACCAGCGCATCGCCGCGTAGTTCCTGCGCCAGCCCCTTGTAGGCGTCGCCGGCCACGCCGTCGATCCGCGCCAGCGCGTCGGCGGCCTTGCCCGAGGCCAGCTCCACCTGGGCGATGCGCAGCTGCATCAGCGCCTTCAGCGCCGCGTCCTTCAGGTGGCCCTCGGCCCACTGCAGCGAGGCCAGCGCCTTGTCCAGCTGCTTGGCCTGCACCTCGCGCTGCGCGCGCTCGCCGACCGCGAAGGCGGTGTAGCTGGAGTCGGCGAACTCGCTCTGCAGCTGGCCGGTCAGGCGGTCGGCCTGGTCGTTCTGCCCGGCGAGCACCGCGGCCTGCAGCTGCTGGTAGAGATTGGCCGCGGCCATCTGCCGCGAGGCCTGGTGGTTGCGCCACTGCTGCCAGCCGAAGATGCCGACCAGGCCGATGGCGATGCCGACGACGATCGAGAGGCCGTTCTGGCGCAGCCACTTCTGTACGAGCTCGCCCTGTTCGTAATCGTCGTATGCGTCGAATGCCATGCCTTCACCGTTTTGGGGACCGCGCCGCCCGCGCATGCGGGAGCGGGTCGTGCACGAGGGATGAGATGCCGCGGCCCGCCGGCGTGCGGCGGACAAAGGGGGAGCATAACCGAAATGCACCGCCCGGCGAGGCCGGGCGACGCATCACATGCCCGCGGGCACGGCCTTGCCGTCCTGCAGCTGGACGCGGAAATGCGCGACGTTGGCGCGGCGGTAGCCGTCCAGCGCGACCGGCTGGCCGTCGATGCTGACCTGCGCGCCCTCGGCGTTGCCGATGCGCACGTCCAGCGGCTGCCCGCTGCGGTAAGTCTTGTTGCTGCCGGCCGGCAGCAGGCCGTACTCCAGGCGCGTGCCCTTGCCGTCGACGACCTCGACCCAGCTCGCCTCGGCCAGGCTGAGGCCGAGCACGTGGCCGCCCGCGTCCGCGCTGCCGGCCTCGGCGGCCGACGCCTGCGGCTTGGCCGCCTGCAGCGTCTCGCTGCCGAGGTTCGGGAACGGCGCCATCGAGGCCATCAGCGGCTGACCGTCGCCCTGCGCCGGCGCGTCCGCGCGCTGCGCGGGAACGGCGACCGGCGGCATGGCGGAGCCGGCGCGCGCCGGCGCGTCCTGCTGCACCACCGGCGTGGCGTCGAGCGGCGCGAGATGGCTCATGTCGCGGTCGAGCGTGCCGCGCACGCCCAGCCAGATCACCGGCACCACGATCACCGCGGTGAGCACCACGTAGGTGGCCGCGGTGGCGTAGCGCTCGAGCAGGTAGCGCGAGTGCGAGATGCCGCCGGTGGCCACCAGCGCCGGCTCGGCGCCGGCGCGCTTGATGCGCGCGAGCTCGGCCTGGATCGCGGCCTCGTCGACGCCCAGGTGGCGCGCGTACTTGCCGATGTAGCTGCCGAGGTAGATCTGGTGGTCGATGCCTTCGTGCTGGTCGCTCTCCAGCTGGCGCAACACGCGCACGGGCAGCTTCAGCGCATGCCCGCAGCTCTCCAGGTCGAGGCCGCGCGCCTCGCGCGCCGCGCGCAGGCGGCTACCGAAGCTGGCGGCATGGGTTTCAGGCGGTAGAGCTTCCGTATTCACCGAACGATTGTCGAACAGATCCTTCTCACGCGGATCGTGTCCGGCCGGATGGGACTGCTGTGACGTCATTGGCTTGCGGTTGCATCGAGGGCACGGGCCTGTTCCGAGTCCGGGAACTGGCTCTGCAGGCGTTTGCCGTAATTGAGGGCCGCGTCCTTGTTGCCCAGGCGGGTTTCGATGTCGTGGCCGAGCTTCAGCGAGACGGCGCTGGGCTGGCCCAGTGCGTCGAACCGCTGCAGGAAGGCGCGCGCGCGGAACGCATCGTTGTTCAGGTAGAGCAGATTGGCAAGCTGCAGCAGCGCCTCGCCGTTTTGCGGGTTGGCGTCGACCGCCTTGCGGAAGCTGGCCTCGGCGCCGGCCTTGTCGCCGGCGCGCAGCCGGCAGACGCCGTCGTTGGTCCAGGCCACGTCCGGGGTGCGGTAGAACGGATCGGCGACGGCCCTGGCGAAGTAGCTCTCGCCCTCGGCGTACTTGCCGACCTTGCACAGGAAGGCGCCGAGGTTGTTGTTGGGACCGCCCCTGGTCGGCTCCAGCGCGACCGCCTTGCGGTAGTGCCCCTCCGCCTCGGGCAGGTGGTTGATGCGCTCGTAGACCACCGCGATCACGGTGTGCGCCGGCGCGTAGCCGGGGTCGAACTGCAGCGCCCTGGTCAGCTTCTCCAGCGCCGTCTGCAGGTCGCCGTTGGCGAGGTACTGCTGGCCCAGCTCGGTGTGGATGCGGGCCGCCTCCTGCGCCTCGTCCTGCTTGCTGGCATGCGGCATGCTGCCCGAGGGGGTCAGCGTGTTGCCGTCGTGCGTGGTGACGCAGCCGGCCAGGACCAGCAGCGCGGCGAGCGGCAGGCTCCGTTCAATGCGCATGCACCGCCTCCCCTTCCAGTCGCTTGCGGAACTCGGCCTGGCGGCGGGTGCGGTCCAGCACCTGGCCCTTGAGCTGGCCGCAGGCGGCGTCGATGTCGTCGCCGCGGGTGCGGCGCAGCATGGTCAGCACGCCGGCGTCGAGCAGCTGGGTCTGGAACGCGCGGATGGTCTCGCCGTCCGAACGCTCGAAGCGCGTGCCCGGGAAGGGGTTGAACGGGATCAGGTTGACCTTGCAGCTGCCGGTGGGCAGCTTGCGCAGCAGCCTGACCAGCTGGCGCGCGTGCTCGGGCCGGTCGTTCACGCCCTTCATCAGGGTGTACTCGAAGGTGATCGAGGTGCGCGGGCGGCGTGCGATCCAGCGCTGGCAGGCGCCCATCAGCTCGGCGATCGGGTAGCGCTTGTTGAGCGGTACCAGCTCGGTGCGCAGCTCGTCGTTGGCCGCGTGCAGCGACACCGCCAGCGAAACGTCGATGGCTTCGGACAGCTTGTCGATCATCGGCACCAGGCCGGCGGTGGACAGGGTGACGCGCTTGGCGGCCAGGCCGAAGCCCAGGTCGTCGCGCATCAGGCGCATCGCGGCGACCACGTTGTCGAAGTTCAGCAGCGGCTCGCCCATGCCCATCATCACCACGTTGGTGATGCGGCGGTGCTGGTGGGTGACGTTGCCCAGGTACTTGGCCGCCACCCACATCTGGCCGATGATCTCGGCGGTGGCGAGGTTGCGGTTGAAGCCCTGCGTGGCGGTGGAGCAGAACTGGCAGTTGAGCCCGCAGCCCACCTGCGAGGACACGCACAGCGTGCCGCGGGTGGGCTCGGGGATGTACACCGCCTCGACCGCGTTGCCGCCGTCCATGCCGAGCAGCCACTTGTGCGTGCCGTCGGCGGCGGCCTTGTCGAACAGTGTCTTCGGCGGGCCGACGTAGCACGACGCCTCGAGCTTGGCGCGCAGCGCCTTGCCCACGTCGGTCATGTGCTCGAAGCGGTCCTCCAGGCGGTGGTAGATCCACTTCATCACCTGCTCGGCGCGATACGGCTTCTCGCCGAGCCGCGCGAAGAAGTCGCGCAGGCCCTGGCGGTCGAAGTCGAGCAGGTTGACCCTGTCCGCCGTGGTGGCGGCCGGGTCGGGCGAGGTGGCGGCTACGTCGGTCACTTGGATTCAATCGGTCAGCGCGAATGCACTTCCGTCTCGGCGAAGAAGTAGGCGATCTCCACCCTGGCGGTCTCGGCGGCGTCGGAGCCGTGCACCGCGTTGGCGTCGATCGAGTCGGCGAAGTCCGCGCGGATGGTGCCCGGCGCGGCGTCCTTCGGGTTGGTGGCGCCCATCAGCTCGCGGTTGCGGGCGATGGCGTTGTCGCCTTCGAGCACCTGGATCATCACCGGGCCGGAGATCATGAACTCGACCAGCGCGTTGAAGAACGGGCGCGCCCTGTGCACGGCATAGAAGCCCTCGGCCTCCTTGCGCGACAGCTGCTTCATCTTGGCGGCCACGATCTTGAGGCCGGCCTTCTCGAAGCGGGCGTAGATCTCGCCGATCACGTTCTTGGCAACGGCATCCGGCTTGATGATGGAAAGGGTGCGCTCCAGCGCCATACGGTCTGCTCCGGGGATACGGGTACTTGAGAGTGGGCGGGGCCGGCATCGTGCCGGCGAATGTAGGACCAAACCCGACACGGAATGCGGATTTAGCTCACGAAAGTTTGACAGATTCTCATCCATACGCAAGCCCGTACGCGCATGGATGCGAACGGCCGTTTGACGGGCGGAAAGCCTCGCGCGTATCCTCAAACGATCGTTTGATTCCAGCCGCCGGGGAACCATCCGCGTGAACAGCTCCGCCTCGACCAAGGAACGCATCCTCACCGCCGCCGAGCAGCTGTTCGCCCAGCGCGGCTTCGACGGCGCCTCGCTGCGGCAACTCACCGCGGCCGCGGGCGTCAACCTGGCCGCGGTGAACTACCACTTCGGCTCCAAGGACCGGCTGGTCGAGGAAGTGTTCCGGCGCCGCCTGGACAGCCTCAACGCGCACCGCCTGGCGGCGCTGGCCAAGGTGGCCGGCCGGCCGCAGACCACCCTGGAGGACGTGCTCGACGCCTTCATCCGCCCTGCCCTGGCGCTGTCCAGCGACGGCAGCGGCTCGCTGTTCATGCGCGTGCTGGCGCGCGCCTTCGCCGAGCACGACGACACCCTGCGCCAGTTCCTGTCGGAGAACTACGGCCACGTGATGCGCCAGTTCACCGCCGAGTTCGCCCGCCTGCTGCCCCGCCTGAGCAAGGAGGAGCTGTACTGGCGCATCGACCTGGTCACCGGCGCGCTGACCCACGCCATGTCCGGCTTCGGCATGATCCAGCGCAAGAGCGACGTCAGCGAGGCCGCCCACCGCGAGCAGACCGTCGCCCACCTGGTGCGCTTCGCCGCCGCCGGCCTCAGCGCCCCCTGAAATCCCGGTCGCCGGCCGGCAACGGCCGGCGCCTTTACTTCACGTCTCTACCTGTCCGCATCACCGGAGAAGCCAATGACCGCATCGCCCCAGACCGCGCTACGCATCCGCAAGGCCGCGGTGCTCGGCGCCGGCGTGATGGGCGCGCAGATCGCCGCGCACCTGACCAACGCCGACGTCGAGACCGTGCTGTTCGACCTGCCCGCGAAGGAAGGCCCCAAGAGCGGCATCGCGCTGAAGGCCATCGAGAACCTCAAGAAGCTCTCGCCCGCGCCGCTGGCCGACAAGGACCGCGCGGCCGCGATCGTCCCGGCCAACTACGACGAGCATCTGGACCTGCTCGAGGACTGCGACCTGATCGTCGAGGCGATCGCCGAGCGGATGGACTGGAAGCTCGACCTGTACCGGAAGATCGCCCCGCACGTCGCGCCCGGCGCGGTGCTGGCCTCCAACACCTCGGGCCTGTCGATCAACGGCCTGGCCGGGGCGCTGCCGGAGGAGCTGCGCCACCGCTTCAGTGGCGTGCACTTCTTCAACCCGCCGCGCTACATGCACCTGGTCGAGCTGATCCCGACCCGGCTCACCGACCCGAAGGTGATCGAGGGCCTGGAAGCCTTCCTCACCACCACCGTCGGCAAGGGCGTGGTGATCGCCAAGGACACGCCCAACTTCATCGGCAACCGCATCGGCGTGTTCTCGATGCTGGCCACCATGCACCACACCGAGCAGTTCGGCTTGGGCTTCGACGTGGTGGACGCGCTCACCGGCCCGGCCGTGGGCCGCCCCAAGAGCGCCACCTACCGCACCGCCGACGTGGTGGGCCTGGACACGATGGCGCACGTCATCAAGACCATGGCCGACACCCTGGCCGACGACCCGTGGCACGAGTACTTCAAGGCGCCGAGCTGGCTGCAGGGCCTGATCGACGCGGGCGCGCTGGGCCAGAAGAACGGCGCGGGCTTCTACAAGAAGGTCGGCAAGGATATCGTGGTGCTCGACTTGGCGAAGAAGGACTACGTGCCGTCCGAGCCGAAGGCCTCCGACGAGGTGGCCGCGATCCTCGCCATCAAGGACCCGGCCGAGAAGTTCGCCAGGCTGCGCGCCTCGTCCGACCCGCAGGCGCAGTTCCTGTGGGCGACCTTCCGCGACCTGTTCCACTACACCGCCTACCATCTGGCCGGCATCGCCGACACCGCGCGCGACGTCGACTTCGCCATCCGCTGGGGCTACGGCTGGAAGCTCGGCCCGTTCGAGACCTGGCAGGCCGCCGGCTGGCAGCAGGTGGCCAAGTGGATCCAGGAGGACATCGACGCCGGCAAGGCGATGAGCAAGGCGCCGCTGCCCGCGTGGGTCACCGACGGCCGCGCCGGCGTGCACGGCAAGGAAGGCTCCTGGTCGGCCGCCGAGGGCAAGTACGAGCCGCGTTCGTCGCATCCGGTCTACGCGCGCCAGCTGTTCCCCGATCCGATCCTGGGCGAGAAGTTCGACCAGGGCACCACCGTGTGGGAGAACGAGGGCGTGCGCCTGTGGACGCTGGGCGACGACGGCGTGGGCATCCTCTCGTTCAAGACCAAGATGAACACGGTCAACGACCACGTGCTCGACGGCATCCAGCACGCCATCGGCATCGCGGAGGAGAAGCTCAGGGCGGTGGTGATCTGGCAGACCGGCGAGCCGTTCTCCGCCGGCGCCGACCTGAAGGGCGCGCTGGGCCTGCTGCAGGCGGGCAAGTTCGACGCCTTCGAGGCGATGGTCGCCAACTTCCAGCGCACCAGCATGCGCATCAAGCACGCGCTGGTGCCGGTGGTGGCCGCGGTGCGCGGCCTGTGCCTGGGCGGCGGCTGCGAGTTCCAGATGCACTCGGCGCGCACCGTGGCGGCGCTGGAGAGCTACATCGGCCTGGTCGAGGCCGGCGTGGGCCTGCTGCCCGCCGGCGGCGGCCTGCACGAGCTGGCGCTGCGCGCGGCCAAGGCCAACCCGGCCGACCCGTTCGAGGCGCTGAAGAAGGTGTTCGAGACCGTGGCGATGGCCAAGGTCGCCGGCAGCGCGCTGGAGGCCAAGCAGATGGGCCTGATGCGCGACAGCGACGTGGTGGTGTTCAACGCCTACGAGCTGCTCCACGTGGCGAAGAAGACCGCGCTGGCGCTGGCCGAGAGCGGCTGGCGCCCGCCGCTGTACCAGCGCGCGATCCCGGTCGCCGGCGACGTCGGCACCGCCACCTTCCGCGCCCAGCTCGCCAACCTGCAGGCCGGCTACTTCGCCTCCGAGCACGACGTGGCGATCGCCGCGCGCATCGCCGACACCCTGTGCGGCGGCGCGATCGAGCGCGGCTCGCTGGTGGACGAGCAGTGGCTGCTCGACCTGGAGCGCAAGCACTTCGTGGAGCTGGCCAGGACCGAGAAGACCCAGGCGCGCATCGCGCACACGATGGCGACGGGCAAGCCGTTGCGCAATTGAAACGCGGGAACAGGGAACGGGGAACAGGGAACGCGAAGGCTGTCGTAAGCATGTCCCTTGCGCCCTGCCCCGGACCTGATCCCGGCCACCTTTGATCGGAGGGTACGAGAACGAGACGCCCAGGCCGGCAGCGACGTACCGGCGCCACCTGCACGTTCCCCGTTCCCTGTTCCCCGTTCCCACTCCACCGAGAACCCAGCCATGACCAAGCAAGTCCAAGACGCCTACATCGTCGCCGCCACCCGCACCCCGGTCGGCAAGGCGCCGCGCGGCGTGTTCCGCAACACCCGTCCCGACGACCTGCTCGCCCACGTCATCAAGGCCGTGCTGGCGCAGGCGCCGGGCGTCGACCCGCACCGCATCGGCGACGCCGTGATCGGCTGCGCCATGCCCGAGGCCGAGCAGGGCATGAACGTGGCGCGCATCGGCGTGCTGCTGGCCGGCCTGCCCGACACCGTGCCGGGCGTCACCATCAACCGCTTCTGCTCCTCCGGCGTGCAGGCCATCGCGATGGCCGCCGACCGCATCCGCCTGGGCGAGGCCGACCTGATGCTCGCCGGCGGCACCGAGAGCATGACCATGGTGCCGATGATGGGCCACAAGATCGCCATGAACCCGGCGATCTTCACCGACGAGAACATCGGCATCGCCTACGGCATGGGCATCACCGCCGAGAACGTCGCCAAGCAGTGGAAGATCGGCCGCGAGGAGCAGGACGCCTTCGCCGCGCAGAGCCACGAGCGCGCGCTCAAGGCCATCGCCGCCGGCGAGTTCAGGGACGAGATCAGCCCGTTCCGCCTCGACGACCACTACCCCGACCTCGCCACCCGCGGCATCCGCACCGACAGCCGCGTGATCGACACCGACGAGGGCCCGCGCCCGGGCAGCACGCCGGAAGTGCTGGGCAAGCTCAAGCCGGTGTTCCGCAACGGCCAGTTCGGCGGCACGGTGACCGCGGGCAACTCCTCGCAGATGTCCGACGGCGCCGGCGCGCTGCTGCTGGCCAGCGAACAGGCGATCAAGGACTACGGCCTCACCCCGCTCGCCCGCTTCGTCGGCTACGCGGTGGCCGGCGTGAAGCCGGAGATCATGGGCATCGGGCCGAAGGAGGCGATCCCGAAGGCGCTCAGGCAATGCGGCCTCACCCAGGACCAGCTCGACTGGATCGAGCTCAACGAGGCCTTCGCCGCGCAGTCGCTGGCGGTGATCAAGGACCTCGGCCTGGACCCGGCCAGGGTCAACCCGCTGGGCGGCGCCATCGCGCTGGGCCACCCGCTGGGCGCCACCGGCGCGATCCGCGCCGCCACGCTGATCCACGGCCTGCGCCGGCGCAAGCAGAAGTACGGCATGGTGACCATGTGCATCGGCACCGGCATGGGCGCGGCGGGAATCTTCGAGTCACTCTGACCTTTCCCTTTGACCGGGATCGACGAAACCGGAGGGCTCCGCGATCAAGCGGAGCCCTTTTTGCATGCATGCCCGACAAGCCGGGTCGGGCTTCGCTTGCGGCGATCCTTCGGCCGCGACGCGGCCTGGATCGGCTTCCCCGAACGCTTGGTTTCAGCCGCTCCACCGTGATCCAGGCGGCGGCGACGGAGTTCGGGTTGCCAGGCAGACCGCTCTCACGAACGGCGCGGGCTTCACCGCCTCCCCTGCAACGCCCGGCAATCGGCGTAGAACGCGCGCGTGCCCTCCCACGCCGCGGCCGGCGCGACGAGGAAGCCATAGCGGACGCGGCCGGCGGCGGTCTCGACCCAGGCGCCCAGCGAGACCGTGCGCAGCACGCGGTTCAGCTCGGCGAACGGCAGCGGGCGGGCGAACGTCAGCGCGTCGCCCTCCGCATGCGGGCGCTCGCCCGGCTGCGGCTGCCAGGGTTGCCGCTCCACCTCGAAATAGGCTGCGCGGGCCTGCGAGGCCAGCTGCCGGGCGTGCTCGTAGCCCACCGTGTAGTAGGCGGTCAGCGTCACGCCGCCGGGCGCGCAGCGCAATGCGATCCGGTTCCGCCCGCCGCGCACCGTCTGCGACAGCGTCAGCTGCGGCGCGGGCCCCGGCTGGTAGGACGCGGCCAGCGGCTGGCGGCCGTTGTTGGCCACCAGCCAGGGCGCCATCTCCTCCGGCTTCCACCAGACCACGCCGTTCTCCGCCGGGCCCAGCACGTGGGCGAAATAGTCGGGGCGCACGTCCATCTCGACCAGGTAGTCGCGCAGCGCCGCGGGCGAGGCCGGCTGCGCGGGCCCGCTCGCGCCTTGCGGGCCCGGCAGCAGCGATGCGTGCAGGCCGATGCGGTCCGACCCGCTCGGCGCCCAGCGGTACACGCCGCCCAGGTAGGCATACGCGCAGGCGTCCAGGCAGACCGCCGGGCGCGCCGGTACCACGCTGCGCGTCGGCTTGCGCCACAGCCCCACGTGGGTGTTGAGCCCGGCCGAGCGGAACAGCCGCCCCAGCGCCAGCCCGGAAGGCACATCGCCGGCCGAGGAATCCAGATAGACGTCCGAACCGCGCGGGATCCGGCCCGAGCGCAGCATCCCGTCGACCTGCCGCAGCGCATCCGGGCCGATGGGGCCGGACAGGTAGACCTGCGGCGCCTTGGCCACGCGCAGCGTCAGGCGGTCGCTGCGCACCTGGATGGAGGCCCTGCCCGCCGCGTCCCGGTCCGCCGGCGCGGACGCGGCCCGCGTCGACATGCCCGCCCCCTGCAGCAGGACGGCCAGGGCCAGCAGGCATCCCGATTTCCGTGGAATCGACCGATCCGGCAATGCCGCCTCGCGCTCAGCCAAAGGCAGGGAGTGTCGCCGAGCCGGGCCCGCATTGCATGAACGGCCCCGTTGCCGCGGGGCGGCGGAGGCGCTTCACCCGGCCTGGACGCACCACGGCATCTGCTACGCGGCATGATTCCCCGTTTCGGCGACCATGCCGCCAACGAGCGCACCTACCTCGCCTGGGTGCGCACGGCGATCACCGTGATGGCCTTCGGCTTCCTGCTGGAGCGCTTCGACATCTTCCTGGCCTACGCCTCGCGCGCCGCCGGCCAGCCGGTGCCGCGGCTGCACGTGCACGCCTCGGAAGTGCTGGGGCCGCTCCTGCTGCTGTTCGGCGCGCTGGTGGTGCTGCTGGTCACGATCCGCTTCGACCGCAACCGCAGGCTGATCGACTCCCCGGAAGTGCGGAGCTACGGCCGCACGCTGCTGGAGCGCCTGATGGCGCCGCTGCTGATCGTGATGGCCGGCTTCCTCGCCGTGTACGTGGCGCGCCAGCTGCTGGCGATCGGCTAGCGCCGCGCCTAGCGCACCGCGCGCGGCGTGGGCCGCGCGATGCCGCCGCGATGCGGGCGCGGCCAGGGGCACAGCATGGGCACCTCGCGCTGGTAGCGGCGGTAATCGCCGCCGTGGAGGGCGACCAGGTCGCGCTCCTCCAGGAACCTCACCGCGACCAGGATGTAGGCGGTGCTGGCGGCGGCGAACAGCAGGTGGCCCACGCTCATCCGCGGCGTGGCCCAGAACGCGACGATGAAACCGAGCATCAGCGGATGGCGCACGACGCGGTAGTACAGGTGGCGCTTGAACGGCAGCGGCGTGTACGGCCGCCCCTGCGCGTCCAGCCAGACCTGGCGCAGGCCGAACAGGTCGAAATGGTTGATCACGAAGGTGCCGCTGAGCACCAGCAGCCAGCCGCACGCGCACAGCGCGAGCAGCGGCCAGGCGGCCCAGCCGCCGACGTTCCAGACCGTGCCGGGCAGCGGCCGCCACTGCCAGAACAGCAGGATCAGCGCGAGGCTGGACAGCAGCACGTAGGTGCTGCGCTCGACGGCCGGCGGCAGCAGGCGCGCGAGCCAGGCCTTGAAGCCGCGCCGCGCCATGCCGCTGTGCTGCATGGCGAACAGGCCCAGCAGCGCCAGGTCGATCACCCACATGGCGGGCGTCGCCGGCCCGGCGGGCAGCGGGCGGTCCACGGTCCTGGGCAGCGGCAGGTCGCCGACGAAGCCGATGGCGTAGAGGAAGGTGAGGAAGAACACGGCGTAGCAGACCGCGCCGTAGCCGAGGGTGAGCAAGGCACGCATGATCGTCGCCCTCCAGTCGGGACCGAACCGCGGCGCCGCGCATGCCCGGTGCCGTCCACGGCGCGCGGCGGATGGCGCAAGCCTAGTCCCCGCCCGGCGCATGCCGACACTGGATGCTCCGCCTATCCCGCCCGGCCGATGGCGGGCGGCGCCCGGCCGGAGCATCCTGGTCCGCTCGGCCGGCCCGCCGCGATTTCCCGGCGGCAGGCTGGCGCGTGACAGCCGCCCCGTCCAGCGCGGGACCGGCTTGACCGGCGTCAACGGAATCTTCCGGCCTGCGCGCTAGATTGCCTCCACCTTGGGCACACGCCGGCGAAGGCCGCGGCCGGCAGGAGGCGACGACATGGCGCAGACCTGGATCCTGGTGGCGGACGGCGCGCGGGCGCGCGTGATCGAGTGCAACGCGCGCAACGGCGTATGGAACGAGGTGGCCTGCTTCGACAACCCCGAGGGCCGCCTGCCCGGCCGCAGCCTCACCCGCGACCGGCCGCCGCGCGCGGCGGAAAGCGTCGGCAGCGCGCGGCACGCGATCGAGCCGCACACCACGCCGCGCGAGAAGAGCGCCGGCAACTTCGCCCGCCTGCTCGGCGACGCGCTGGCGCGCGGGCTGGAGGAACGCCGCTACGAGAAGCTGGTGCTGGTGGCGCCGCCGCGCTTCCTCGGCGCGCTGCACGAGCACATCGGCGCGCCGCTGATGCAGCACGTGACCGGCGAGGTGCGGCGCAACCTCACCACCCTGCCCACCGCGGAACTGCGCGAGCGGCTGCCGTCGCGGCTGCTGCCCTAGGGCGTGTCATCAATTGAGCAGGATGACGGCGGCAGCGCCGTAGATAGCACCGAGGAAATTACGAGCCGTTTTGTCGTATCGAGTGGCGATGGCGCGGTACTGCTTGAGCTTGGC